>Ga0302325_10019281_pt1 | contig 14352 bp, 8 predicted proteins | sample Palsa_T0_2_FD_201948 | JGI IMG/M metagenome (GOLD analysis project Ga0302325, IMG submission 201948) | Peat permafrost microbial communities from Stordalen Mire near Abisko, Sweden - Palsa_T0_2 | ecosystem: Environmental > Terrestrial > Soil > Palsa > Peat permafrost | place: Sweden: Abisko... | reverse complement strand
GTCGCCCGAGATCGAAAAAAACGAGGAAGTCGCCGAGAAGATACGGGCTTGCAGCGGGCAGGCTTTGACCGTGAATCTGGACCTGCTTTCGTTCGATTCCATCCGGGACTGCTTCGCCAAAGCGCTGCAGCAGTTCGGGCGTATCGACGTGCTGGTGAATAACGCGGGAGTCACGCGCGACGGGCTGGCGGTGCGCATGAAGCGGGAGGATTGGGACCGCGTGCTGCAGATCAACCTGCATGGCGCGTTCTTCGCCATACAGCAGGTGCTGCCGGCCATGATGCGGCAGCGCTACGGGCGCATCGTGAATATCGCTTCGGTGGTGGGGGAGAGCGGCAATGCAGGCCAGGCCAATTACGTGACTTCCAAGGCGGGACTGATCGGGCTGACCAAGGCGCTGGCGCAGGAGATGGCGCCGCGCGAGATCACGGTGAATGCGGTGGCGCCGGGCTTCATCGACACCGATATGACCGCGGTGCTCACCGACGAGTTGAAGGAGAAGCTGCTGGCGCAGGTGCCGCTGCGGCGGTTGGGGCGGCCGGAGGAGATTGCGGCGGCGGTGCGGTTTCTGGTCAGCGACGGGGCGGGGTACATCACGGGGCACGTGCTGAACGTCAACGGCGGGATGTATATGTAGGGGGGGGAACCGCGCTCGCCGTGGCTGCTGGTCAGTGGCTGGTGGCTGGCGCTAGCGGCGTGGGCTCCAAGCCTGGCTTGGCTAAGGCGATGGGTCTGCATAAATAGTGGGGCAGGCCCTTGGCCTGCGCGGGTCCCCTGGACCCGCTTGTCGCCCCGGAATTGAGCTCTGCAGAAAGAAGATGGCGGCCTGGGATGCCGCCGCAGGCCAAGGGCCTGCCCCACTATTTATGCAGACCCATCGACAACTCTAAACTAAGTGGCATTGACGCACGTGTGCCTGCGCCGCATCTATAATGATCGAATGCCGCGCTGGATGTGTTTGTGGATGGCCGCGGTCACTTTGGCAGTGGCCGCCGACAAGCTGGATGACGCGCGCGCCCAGCTTCGCGCGGGCCATACGGATGCCGCCATCGAGCTTCTGCGCGCCCAGGTGGCGAAGGACCCAGCCGCGGTGGAACCCAGCATGCTGCTGGCCGAGACGCTGCTCTCCCAGGAGCGTTTCGACGAAGCGGATGAGGTAGTTGAACGCGCCCTCGGCCGGAACCATTCGGACGCCCGCTTGCATCGCCTGCTGGGCGACCTGCGCTATCGGGAGGGCCGGGTCTTCGATGCCGATAAGGCCTACAAGGCCGCCATCAAGATCGATCCCCAGAACGCGCGGGCCATCTATGGCGTTTCGCGGGTATTTCAGGCGACCTGCCTGCGCAAAAAAGCCTATGAAATGCTGCGGGTCGCGCACGCCATCGATTTCCACGATCCGCGGATCGCGGGCGCGTTCTACGCCACCGACAGCCGTTCGCCGGCGGCGGTCGCGCGCATGGAAGCGGCGCTCGCGCGCAACCACGATACCTCCGATGAAAAGGCGGACGCGGCTTTCGACCGCACGCTCAAGAAGTGGATTGCCGAGGCCAAGGCGCTGGAGGGTAAGCCGGAATTCGATCCGGCGGGGCCGGACCAACCACACCGGATCCCGCTGCGCCGCCTGATGGACGGACGGCGCCTGACCGGAGGCAGCCTGCCGGTCAAGATCAACAACGTCCGCACGGACTTGCGTTTCGATACAGGCGCCGGCGGAATCCTGTTGAGCAGCCGGTTCGCCGAGCGCGCTGGAATCCGGCGGTTGGCCGACACCGAAATATCGGGCATTGGGAACGGCGCGCCGGTCAAGGGATGGGTAGGTTACGCGCCGCAAGTTCAGGTCGGCGACCTGGAGTTCAGCAACTGCCTGGTCACGGTGCCGGAAAAAGGCGCGACGGACGATTCGGGCGGACTAATCGGCTCGGACATTTTTCAGCGCTACCTGGTTAAGATCAACTTCGCGAACCAGAGTGTCGATTTGGATCCGTTGCCCGGTCCCGCGTGGGATGGTCACACCCTGGTGGATCGCTACGAAGGGCCCGAACTCGCGGGGTACAGCCAGATGTTGATCGTGCATCACTACCTGCTCATTCCGACGTCGATCAGCGAGTCCGCCAAAGCGGAGCAGACAGCCAGCTTGTTCCTTTTGGATACGGGCGCGCGTTTGAACATGATCTCCACGAACATGGCGCCGGCTATTACCAGTGTGCACGGCTCACTGGATCGCGTGCGCGGCATCTCGGGGAAGGTAAGGGAGGTCTACGAGGCGGACAAGGTCATCCTGCAGTTCGCCACTTTCCGGCAAACGAACCTGGGGTTGACGGCGTTCGATCTTACGGATTTCAGCCGCAGCGCGGAGATGGAAGTGAGCGGAATTATGGGGCTGCCGCTCATCGGCATGTTTGCATCGGTGACGCTGGACTATCGGGATGGGCGGGTGAAGTTCGATTACAAGCCTTGAAGGATGGCAGCCCGCGAGCTTCGCTCGCGGGACTGGAGTTTGGACATTCTGCGACCTGACGTGGCGCACGCTCTCAGCGTGCCGCGACCGCACTCTTGCGGTCGCCGCGGGCGTAGCCCGCGTTGCCCGCGAGCTTCGCTCGCGGGAAGAGCCGGCTGAAAGCCGGCTGCGGGCAGAATTGCCCGCCCTACGAGAGCGCTCAGAAGATGAAGCTGAGCCCGCCGCGGAACATGCGGGGCGTCTCCATCAGCACCAGCTTGGAGCCGTCCGCCGCCGAGAGCGGCAGGTAGCCTTGCTGCAGAAGATTGCGGAGATCGGCGGTGAGTTCCATGCGCCAAGGCAGACTGGAGAGGACCGGGATGGCCTGGCGGACATAAATATTGAGCCCCGGCTGCGGACGCAGGCCGCTGGTGGAGTAGGTCGGATCGGGCACGGCCCAGCGGGTATCGGCCACCTGGTAGCTGGCCACGATGTGCGTGCCGGTGTGCGGGCTGGAGGCTGCCACGCGCATGGTCACGGATTGTTGCCGCCCGGCGTGGATCATGGCCCGCAATTCGTCGGGATCGCTGGTGACCGCCTGGCTGCGATCGGCCGTCAGCGTGCCGGTGGAACCATAGGTCACCGAGGCGATCACGTTTTGACCCACGCTTTGGGTCGCCGACGCGGTGTAACCCATGCTCGAAAAACTGCCGGCGTCGAACATGGCAGTGCCCGAGAAGAAGTCCGGCAGGGTATCGCCGACCGGCAGGAAGCCGGAAGGTGAAGCGATGGTCAATACCAGATTGCTGACCGACTCACGATAGGCGCCTACGCTGAATTTGCGGGAGCCCATGGTGCGCGAATAGCGGGCTTCCAGATCTTCGCCGCGTTGCACTGCCGCGTGGCCCGCGTGCAGCGACACCAAGGGAAACAGGCCCAAAGCGCCGATCTCGCGTTGGAGCTGGTCGTCGGAGCCGCCGGATGCCGCCAGGTTCGGACGGGCATTGCCGGAGGTGTAGTCGAATTCGATCTCATCGGCCTTGTCGAGAGAGTAGCTCAACCGGGCGTAAGGGCTGAAGTAACTCAGGTGGTCGTTGAAGGAGATGGAATCCATCGCCATGCCATACTGAAACGACAGCGCTTCGGTGATACGGGCGCTGTCATCCAGATTGGCCGATATGCTGCGCAGCATGGGGACAGCGCCTTGCTGGCCAAAAATGGCGATGCCCATGCGGCCGGGCAGGAACAATTCGCGCATGGTCACTGAAACTTCGGGGCTATCCGGTCCGACAGCCCGGCTAAAAGAAGTCCGGATCGCGGCCGATGGAATGCCGGACTGCGCACCAGAACCTACGTTGCCGGCGAACTGAACCTGATTGCTGCCGAACAGGGAGGTGGCCATGGCGAACGCGGTGCCCATATCGGCGCTGCTCCCGAAACCCGCCACCTGTGAGCCATCGCCAGCCGACAACATCAGCAAAGCGCGGGTATCGGAGAAGACTGCGTGGTGCGGTTTTTCGTCCTCCGGCGTCATGTCGGGCAGCATGCGCATGACGGGAATAGTGGAACCGGCCGTGCGCAAGACCCACTTCCAATCGTCGCTCATGAAGGCCGGCTGCCGCGTGGGGTAGCCGAGGTGGATGGAACTGAACAAGGTCGCCATGCTGACGTTCAGCACGCTGCGCATGCCCGGCTGGACCAAGATGTTGTTTTTGATAGCCGGTACGAAACTGGCCAACGTCACGCGTACGGAGTAGATATCGGGAAGCAGGCCGGCAAAGACGAAATTGCCTTTCTCATCGGTGAACACTTTCTCGAACAGGCGGTCCTGCCGGTTGAACAACATGACCGCGGCGCCCATCTGTGGGACGCCTTCGCCATTGGTAACCAACCCCGCTATGGCTCCGGACAACCGGATGGAGACGGCTCCCGGCGCCGGGACGGCGGCCGTCAGGCACACCACCCCGAGGACCACGCTGGATACCGAGATGTGCGTCCTGGTATTCCTCATCCGGTGACGCCTAGCATATCACGGGACGCCGCCCGTGTTATCTTCCGTATATTTAGGTTACCGTAAACTGGGCAGTCGGGGTAAGGGTCTGGTTCCGGTTTCTGTCCGTTATCTTCAGCTTCAGAGTGTACTGCCCCGGCTGCAGTTTCTGCAAAGGCAACAGCTTTTCCACGGTCACTTGCGAAGCGGACGCGCCTGGCAGGCTGGCAATATCCTCCGTGAACTCGAAGATCTTCTCGTTGCTGCCGTTCTTCACCACCTGGTATTCGATCTGGCCGCTGGGCTTGTTGGTCTTCTCGTCCGGACCGAAGTTGTAGAGCTTAAAGTAGATGCCCATTTTTTCGTCGCGCCGGAAGCTTTCCGTCACGCGCGGACGGACCTTGCTGGAGCCGATGACGAACTGCCCAACGCCGATGCTGCGCGTAGGTACTTTTTCGATCAAGTCGGCCAGCACGATGGTGCTGGACGACAGCTTTTCGGTGTCCACATGCGGCACGTTCAGGGCGGTTTCGTAATTGTTCATGTTGCCGCCCACGATGTCCTTCACCACCACGTTGAGGCGGTAGGTCCCCGGAGGCAGCGGAATGGCTTTCTGGTAGATCGAGGAACGCTGCGCGTAGGCTTGTAACATCTCCTGGGCGCAATCGACAGTGACGGTGTCCTCGAAAGTCTGCACGATGCGCCGGGTCATGGTGGTGATGCGTCCGAATATGTTGACGGAGGCCTTTTCCACGCCGTCCTTGGCCTGGAACTGCATGTCTTTGTTTTCAAACTGGAGGGTGACGTAGGTGAGGACGGAGGCCTCGGTCAGCGGGAAGAAATCGGCGCGAACCTTCATGGGCAGAATGTTGAAGGTAATTTTGCTGGTGACCGCGTCTTCCAGATCTTTAAACTTGACGGCGGGAGGCTTCTGCAGCTTCGAGAACTGCTCCAGACGGTTGAATTCGTCCATGCTCGCGGGAGTACCGCCAAAGGCTTGGCCCAGATGGGTACCGTCGGTGTTCTGGAAGCGCTGCGTTTTAGTCGAAAGCCCCATCTGCTCCATCATGGTGAGCCCGGCACCGGGAACATAGGTGAGGGCGTCCTTTTCGGAGGGGTCCATGGTCATGTGGTACTCGCCCGACATGGTGGGGTCCACGAACTCGATGACGATGTTGGTGCCGATGCCTTCGATGTAGCGGTAGCGCCACTGTTCGAAGGGGTATGTGGACGTTTCGCCGCCACCCTCTTCCGCCGGCCGTTCGTAGGTGCCACCCGAGGGATGCGACTCAATCTCGTCCGCCGGGCCGTAAATGATGTAGATGCGGCCGCGATCGGTTTTCCAGCCGGGGATGCCCGACGCGTAATGGTCGTTAGCGTAAGCGATGCGGCGGTAGTGCTCTTCCTTGAACTCGTTTTCTTCGGTATCCGGAGTGGGGTCGCGCCGCAGCCAAAACTGCTCGATGAATTGCTCGCGCTCTTCGTCGGTGGCCAGGCGTTTGAAGGCGGTCTTTTCCTCATCGGTGATGATGTAGACCACGTCTTCGTTCAACCACTTTCGGTACGGGGTTTCCAGCTCTTTGCGGAGTTTTTCGTCGCGCTTTTTCTTCTGTTTTTCGGTCAGAGGCTTGGCGATGGTTTCGCGGGCGGGGGGCGCATCGGCCTTTTTCTGATCGTCTTTCTTCTGGTCGTCTTTTTGAGCTGGCGGCTGATCCTGGCAAACCGCACTCCCGGCCAGCATCAAACCCAGGGAAATACCGGAAAACAAAATGCTTTTCGAGATCATACGCACCACTTCCCCGAACAGGGCCTTTTTCGTTAATCTATTGTACGGCTTCATTTTAGCACCCGTCAAGTAGGGCTCGGGCGGCACACTGGGCGGGCGGTTCACAGCTAGAGTTTCTACGGATTTAGGCCAGCTCCGGACTTTGGCCCTTTCGATCTCGATTACCACTTAGTTTAGAGTCGTTGATGGCTCTGCATAAATAGTGGGGCAGGCCCTTGGCCGGGGGACCCTCTGGGTCGGGTCCCCTGGACCCGCATGTCGCCCGGAAATTGAGTTCTACAGAAGAGAAGATAGCGGCCTGGGAGGCCGCCGCGGGCCGAGGGCCTGCCCCACTATTTATGCAGAATGTCGTCTTTGCGAAAATTAAGTGACATTGCGCACCCGTGCGTGCCGCGATGACACTCTGGTCATCGCGCCGGGCAAAGCACGGTGAAGCCGGCCGTGGGCGCGAGCGCGCGATTGCGGCCGGCGTCGACAATCTTCAACTGCAGCGTGTAGTGCCCCGGCCGCAGGTTCCGCAGGGGCAGCCACTTTTCCACCGTCGATTGAGATAGCGCGGCTCCGGGCAGGCCGGAAATCTCTTGCGTTGCGGCGAGGACCGGCCGTCCGCTTGGGGCGACCACCTGGTACTCGATCCGGGCCGAAACGATGTTGTAGACCTGGAAGAACACGCCCAGATTCTCGCTGCGCCGGAAGACGCCAGTCAAACGCGGTTGCGCCATGCCGGACCTGTCGGCCAGCACGATGCTGCTGGCCATAAGGCTGCCGGTATTCGCGGAAGGCACGTTCAGCGGCATCTGGTAGGCGGCGATTTTGCCAGTGGCGTCCTTGACCGCGAGGTCGAGCCGGTAGTCGCCGGGCGGGAGCGGGATGCTCAAAGTGTAGACCGAGCCGGGGTCCGCGGCTTCGAAAGATTCGACGATCCGCGGCGGGGTGGCGATCCGTCCGAAAATGGTGGCTGAGCCGTTGGGCAGCGGCAGGGCGACATTAGTCAGCACTGAAGCTGCTGTAAGCGGGAAGAAATACGCGTGCGCACCGGGCAGAGTATTGCGGGCGGGAGTTCGGTCGAGCGCCGCTTCCAGATCCTTGAACTTCACTACCGGTGCGAGCGGCGGGGTGCTGAGCGGCGCGGGCGCCAGTGTCTGTTTCAACTCAATTGGCTTGGGGAGCGTTTCCTGAAACGGCTCCGGAAAGCGTGGAGAAGTGCCCTGCTGGAGGTTTGGCTGAGCAATGAAGGACATCGGGTATTCGCCAAACGTTCCGTGGTCGATGAACTCGACGACTACGTTGTCACCCACGTGCTCGATGTGGCGGTAGCGCCACTGCTCGAATGGATACGCCGTAGTGACACCGCCGCCTTCTTCGGGGGGCCGTTGATAGCGTTCTGCAGTGGGATGCGACTCGATTTCATCAGGCGGGCCGAAAACGATATAAAGGCGTCCGCGATCCGTCTTCCACCCCGGATTGTCCGAGGCAAAATGCTGGTTGGCCCAGGCGATGCGCCGGTAATGCTCTTCCTTGAAGGGGTTCTCCAGGGTATCCGGGGTGGGGTTGCGGCTCAGCCAGAATTGTTCGATAAAGCGGTCGCGTTCTGCGGCGGTTTGCAGATGTTCGAAAGCCGCGCGCTCCTCAGGCGAGACGATGTAAGTTACATCCTCGTTCAGCCACGCGTTCTGAGGCAACAATGGGCCGGCGAAGATCAGGCTGAAGCAGACGCCGGAAAATAGGATTCTGTGCGTGATTCCATTGTGAGGCGGGGTGCAGTGCCCGTCAAGATGGGCCGAACCGCCACAGTGGGCACGCGTTTCACGGGCACCAGGTTCCGCCGGCTAAGCTGCAATATCGAGGTTCCGGAACATAGGCAATAATGTACCCAATTGCACTGTGGTCGCGATTTGGTCGTGCGGTTCCAAGCGTGCGTGCCGAAAAGAGCGCGCCGCTACCGCGCCCGGCCGCGGCCCTTATAATAAAGTTTCATGTCATCGGCGTTCGTGGATCTCGCTGGGCCGGCATTGATCGCCAAATACGAGCCCGTCATCGGCCTCGAAGTGCACGTGCAACTGGCCACCGCAACCAAGATTTTTTGCGGCTGTCCCACCAGCTTCGGCGCGCAGCCGAACAGCAACGTGTGCCCGGTGTGCCTGGGGCTTCCCGGCGCGCTGCCGGTGCTGAACGGGGCGGCCGTCGAGTTGGCGATCAAGGCGGCGCTAGCTCTGAACTGCCGCGTGTGCCCGGTATCGCGCTTCGCCCGCAAGAACTACTTCTATCCGGACCTGCCGAAGGGCTACCAGATCTCGCAATACGAGCAGCCGCTGGCGGAACATGGTTGGGTCGAAATCCCGGTGGATGGCGCGCCGAAGCGCATCGGGGTGACGCGCGTCCACATGGAAGACGACGCGGGCAAGAGCATCCACGACGGCTTCCGCGATTCGGACCGCTGCACCTACGTGGATTTGAACCGCTCCGGCACGCCGCTGATCGAGATCGTCACCGAGCCGGATCTGCGCGGTTCGCAAGAAGCTTACGATTTTCTGACAGAGCTGAAGCAGACGCTCGAATTCCTGAACGTCTCCACCTGCGATATGGAGAAAGGCCACCTGCGGTGCGATGCCAATGTGTCGGTACGGCTGAAGGGCGCCGCGCGCTTCGGCGTCAAGGCCGAGGTGAAGAATCTGAATTCGTTCCGTTTTTTAAAACTGGCGCTGGACTACGAGATCGCGCGCCAGGTGGGCATTCTGGAAAGCGGCGGCACGATCCACCAGGAGACGCGGCTGTTCAATCCCGAAACGGGCGAGACGGCCGGCATGCGCAGCAAGGAGCAGGCGCACGATTACCGCTACTTCCCGGAGCCGGACCTGGCGCCGCTGCGGGTAGCGGACGCCTGGCTGGATGAGATTCGCGCGGGGATGCCGGAGCTGCCGGCGCGGAAACGGGCGCGCTTCATGACGAGTTACGGCTTGAGCGCCTACGATGCGAACGTGCTGACGGCCAGCCGCGCCATCGCCGAGTATTACGAACGGGTCGTGGCGGCGTCCGGCGAGCCCAAGATGGCCGCCAATTGGGTGATGGGCGATCTGATGGGCGCGCTCCATGCGGAGGGCAAGCCGATCGCGGAATCGCCCGTCGCGCCCGAGAGGCTGGGCGAACTGGTGGCGCTGATTCGCACAGGCGAGATTTCCGGCAAGATCGCCAAAGAAGTTTTCCCGAAGATGTTTGCGAGCGGCGAAGCGGCGGCGGCGATTGTGGAACGGGAGGGGCTCAAGCAGATCAGCGACACCGGGGCGATCGAGAGTCTGATCGACGCGGTGCTGGAACAGAATGCGAAGCAGGTGGAGCAGTACAAGAGCGGGAAAGCCACCGTGCTCGGGTTTCTGGTCGGCCAGGTGATGAAGGCATCGCGCGGGCAGGCTAATCCCGGGGCGGTCAATGAAATGCTGCGGAAGAGATTGAGCCACGGATGAACACGAATAGGAAATCATATGCTTAAAGAAGGCGATCAGGCTCCCGACATTCAGTTAGAGACGGATACCGGCACGCCGTTTCGTCTGGACTCGGTGCGAGGGAAGCAAGTAGTGCTGTTCTTTTATCCCAAGGCCAGCACGCCGGGCTGCACGGTGGAAGCCTGCGAGTTCCGCGATACCTTCAAGAAGTTTGAAAAGAAGGGCGTGGTGGTGCTCGGCATATCAAAGGATACGCCTAAGGCTCAGACCACCTTCAAGCAGAACCAGCGCCTGCCATTCACCTTGTTGTGCGATGTGGACAAGAAAGCCGTGCAGGACTACGGCGTGTGGAAAGAGAAGAACATGTATGGCAAGAAGGTGATGGGGATCGAGCGCACCACCTTCGTGATCGACGAGGCGGGCAGGATTCAGAAGATCTTTTCTAAGGTCAAGCCGGCCGGGCATGCCGAGGAAGTACTGGCGGCGCTGTAAGTAATCGCGCCACAAGCCGCCTAAACAATTCACCGCGTCGCGCCGATAGTAAGAGCGTGCCACCTGTGCTGGACTCCTGCTATCGGGCGCTCTTCGAACATTCGCTGGATTGCGTTTACATTCATGACCTTGAAGGGAATTTCCTGGATGCCAATCCCGCGGAGTTAAGCCTGTTGGGCTATACGGCGGAAGAGCTTCTGGCGCTCAATCTCTCCGATTTGCTGGGTGCGGACGAGGCGCCCAAAGTGCTACAGGTGCTGGGGGCACTGGGAGAGACGGGAACGCTGCGGAAGACGGTCGAGTTGCGGCTGCGATGCAAAAACGGCTCCTTTGTAGATGTGGAAGCCAGGCCATCGATCATTCGTTTAGAGGGAAACCGGCGGGCGATTTTGGGGGTTGCCCGCGATATCACAGCCCGCAAACTGGCAGAGAGCGCTTTGCGCAGGGAACAGCAGTTCACTCGCGCACTGCTGGAGAACATGGCCGCCGGGGTAGTGGCCTGCGACGCCGAGGGGAAGTTGGTGTTGTTCAACCGTACGGCGCGCGAGTGGCACGACGAAACGGAGATGGATGTGCCCGCCGAGCAGTGGGCCAGCGCCTACAACCTTTACGCCAGCGACGGCATTACGCCGATGACCATCGAAACAATGCCGCTGTCGCGCGCGTTGCGGGGAGAGACGTGTCACGAAGTGGGGATCGTGGTACGCGAGAAGGGCCGGCCCGCCCGCTATCTTTTGGCGAACAGCGCGTGCTTCTGCGACGAACAGGGCCGCAAGTTAGGCGCGTTCAGCATGATGCAGGATATTACACAGCGCAGGCTGGCGCTGGATGCGCTGCGGGAGAGCGAGGAGCGCTTTCGCATCATGGCCGACAGTTGTCCCTCGATTATGTGGGTGACCGACGCGGAGGGCGGGATCCAGTTCATCAACCGGGCATACCGCGAATTCTTCGGAACCACCTTTGAACAAGTGAAAGAGGAAAAATGGCAGCCAATGCTGCACCCGGACGATGCACCGGAGTGCATGGGGGCATTTATGCGCGCGGTGCATGAGCGCACGCCCTTCCGGTCCGAAGCCCGCGTGCGGCGCGGGGATGGCGAGTGGCGGTTAATGGGCACCTATGCGGAGCCGCGCTGGTCCGCGAGCGGCGAGTTCCTGGGCCACGTCGGCTTGAATGCGGACATCACCGAGCGCAGGCAGGCAGAAGATGCCTTGCGCGCAAGCGAGGAGAAATTCCGGCAGTTTGCCGAGAACATTCGCGAAGTTTTCTGGATGATGAACACGGCGGGCACGGAAATACTCTATGTCAGTCCCGCATATGAAGAGATCTGGGGCCGGACCTGCGAAAGCGTCTATCGGGATGCAATGTCCTGGACGGATGCGATCGAGCCGGACGACCGGGAGCGGGCGCATGCCGTGTTTCTGAGGCAGATGCAGGGAGAGCCGGTGGTATCGGAATACCGGATCAGGCAACCCGGCGGACAGCGGAGATGGATACGGGACAGGGCATTTCCGGTTCGAGATCAGGCCGGCCGGGACATTCGCGTGGTGGGAATTGCGGAGGACATCACCGAGCGAAAGCAGGCCGAGGCGGCCCTGCAAATCGCGATGGAAGCGGCGGAGGCCGCCAACCGGGCGAAGAGCGAGTTTCTGGCCAATATGAGCCATGAGATCCGCACGCCGATGAATGGCGTGATCGGAATGGGCAGCCTGCTGCTAGAGACCAAGCTGGACGAGGAGCAGCGGCACTACGCCACGATCATTCGCACCAGCGGCGAGACGCTGCTGGACCTGATTAACGGCATCCTCGACTTTTCGCGGATCGAGGCCGGTAAGCTGCTGCTCGAAACCGCGGATTTCGATTTGCGCACAGTCATGGAAGAGACCGCCGACATGATGGCCATCAGAGCTCACGAAAAAGGTCTGGAACTGGTCTGCCAGATCGCGCCGGGGACGCCCTCTTTGTTGCGCGGCGATGCCGGCAGGCTCCGCCAGATCCTGGTCAACCTGTTGGGCAATGCGGTGAAGTTCACGCACGCGGGCGAAGTGGCCGTCACGCTGGAAGCGGAGAGCGAAGACGAAGAAGCCGCAAAACTCCGCTTCGCGGTCACCGACACAGGCATTGGTATCCCGCAAGAACACCTGGCAGCCATCTTCAGCCCGTTTGTGCAAGCGGACGGATCCATTACACGCAAATATGGCGGGACTGGTCTGGGTCTGGCGATCTCAAAGCAACTGGCCGGCCTGATGGGCGGCCAGATCGGTGTGGAAAGCGAGCCAGGCCAAGGCTCGACGTTCTGGTTTACCGCGAAGTTCGAGAAGCGGCGCGAGCAGGGTGTGCCAGCCGCTGCAGGCTTCGACTGCGTGGGGCCGCTCAGAGTGCTGGTCGCCGACGGTCATGCACGCAGCCGGCAAGCGGCGAGCGCGCTTCTCCAGGCGTGCGGCTGCCGCCCGGTAGAAGCGTCAGCCATGCATTCCGCGATGGCCAAGCTGGAAGCGGCCGCCAGGAGCGACGACCCCTTCCGGATTGCCTTGCTGGATGCGGAGTTGCTTGGCGGGGATGGAGATAAATTGGGACGGCGGATGGCCGCGGACCCCCAACTGCGTCAGACGGCGATCCTGGTAACGACACGCCTGGGCCAACGCCAAGGCTCGGCTCACGCGGGCACAGTGGCGGGGTGGGTCTCCAAGCCACTGTCGGAGTCCCGGCTACGCTTGGCCGTGGCGCTGGCGATCGGCGGCAAAGCCTGTGGAGAGACGCTGCTCGCGCCGGATGCGTCATCGCCCGTCGCAACGCTTCCTGCAAACAGCGGTGCGCGAATCCTGGTAGCCGAGGACAATCCGACGAACCAGCTAGTGGTTCTGGCGATTCTGAAAAAGCTCGGTTTTCGCGCCGACGTCGCACCGAATGGGCTGGAGGCGGTCAAGGCACTCGAACAGGCGGGGTATGCCCTCGTGCTCATGGACTGCGAGATGCCGGAAATGGACGGCTACGAAGCGACGCGCCGCATCCGGCAGCGGGGGGCGGCCGCGCGAAATCCGGAGATTCCGATTGTCGCTCTCACGGCAAACGCTTTGCCGGGAGCACGCGATAAGTGCATCCGGGCCGGTATGAACGACTACATTTCCAAGCCCGTCGAGCCGGCCCGGCTGGCAGCCTTACTGCAGCGCTGGATTCCTGCCGGCGCCAACGGCGGGGCGCAACCTCTCCCCACGGCCAGCTCCGCAGAACCGGTTTTCAATGAACAGGATTTACTGCATCGGGTCATGGGGGACCGTGGCGCGGCCTCTCAGATCATGGCGGGCTTTCTGAGGGAGGCGCCGCTGCAGTTGTCCCGCCTGGGGGAGCGGCTGGAGCAGGGCGACGGTCCGGGCGTCCGGATGCAGGCCCATGCACTGAAGGGAGCGGCGGCTACCGTATCGGCCAGCGCCTTGTGCGCTGTAGCTCGTGAAGCGGAGCAGGCGGCTAGCGTGGGTCGGTTGGACCGCGCCGGCGAGCTGATGCCCGGCCTTAGAGAGCAACTGGAGAAGCTCAAAGACGCTCTGAAGAATTCCGGATGGAAGTGAACTCTAAACCGAAAAAGAGAATGATCTATGAAAACACTGATCGTCGACGATGACTTTGCGAGCCGGCTTTTATTGCAGGCGGTTCTTTCCAAATACGGCGAATGCCACATTGCGGTCAACGGCTGGGAAGCCGTGGACGCTTTTCGTGCGGCCGAGGAGCATGGACAGGCGTACGACCTGATCTGCATGGACATCATGATGCCGGATATGGATGGCCAGACCGCCGTCCGGGAAATCCGGGCGCTGGAAACCGCGCGAGGTGTCCTTTTGGGCGCCGGAGCAAAAGTCATTATGGCCACCGCGGTTGACGATATAAAGACAATAATGGCCTCATTTAGGGAATTCTGCGACGCCTATGTGGTCAAACCCGTGGACGCTAACAAATTACTCGGACATCTGCGTTCGTTCGAGCTCATTTCGTGATCGGATTGCCGACGCAAATGCCACATACTTTTTGCACCGTGGGGCGGGCAATTCTGCCCGCAGCCGGCTTTCAGCCGGCTCTTCCCGCGAGCGAAGCTCGCGCCTGGAGTTTCTACATTTTCAAGCGGCAGCGCCTTGGACAAGCTGCTGATTCGAGGTGTTGAAATCGAGATCTTGGACCAATTCAGGGCGTTCGGTGATTTCCTTGCGCAGCAAGG
>Ga0302325_10019280_pt1 | contig 14352 bp, 12 predicted proteins | sample Palsa_T0_2_FD_201948 | JGI IMG/M metagenome (GOLD analysis project Ga0302325, IMG submission 201948) | Peat permafrost microbial communities from Stordalen Mire near Abisko, Sweden - Palsa_T0_2 | ecosystem: Environmental > Terrestrial > Soil > Palsa > Peat permafrost | place: Sweden: Abisko... | reverse complement strand
CCCGCCCATGGCTGACGACGAGCAAGACGACGAGGTGGAGGTGGCGGCCCATGGGCCGCGGGAGTGTATGCCCTGTCGCGGCACCGGCAAGCTGATCTCTGGCCTCGGTGGCGAGCAGAACACGGTCACCTGCCCCTGGTGCGGCGGCAGCGGTGAGCGCCAGATGGGCGTCGACGCCCAGGCCAAATGGCTCGACGGGGCCGCCTGATAGGCAGACCGGGACGGTCATCCGTCCAGGTCTTATGCAGCTATTCAGTTTTCCTTTAGCTTGACCGATGCAGGGTCTGACAAAGCCAGTGTCAAGGCCAAGGCATTCACTCCCACTGGGTGTGTAGCAAAGCCGGCGGCTCTCGCAAGAGAGACGCATCGCCATTTGAGGCGGGGAACCAGGGGCTGGCGCCAAATCGGATCCTAGGAGGATTCAAATGTTGCATTCACTACGCCAGCGGACCAGTGATGAGGGTGGTTTTACCCTGATCGAACTTCTGGTCGTGATCCTGATCATCGGCATCCTCGCCGCGATCGCGATCCCCGCGCTGCTCAGCCAGAAGAGCAAGGCATATGACTCATCGGCCAAGACGGTCGCTCAGACGGCTCAGACGGCCGCCGAGACGTATGCGACCGAAAACAACGGTAACTACGCCGGCATCTCGCCGACTAAGCTCAACGCAATTGAGCCGTCGCTCAACACAACGAGCGCCAATGAAGCCCAGCTTACCGTCGCAGCAGAAGTTGGGAGCGCCGGTGAAGGCTACGAAGTCACCGCTACGGCCCAGAACACCGGTGATAAATACACAGTCAAGAGGCTGGCGACCGGGGTAGTGGAACACAAATGCGTAAGCAACTCTACGCTGCTTGGTTGCCCGGGCAAAACTGCCTCGTCTAACAGCTGGTAGTCCCTTCTTGGGCTCGTTTTAGACAAGATCAAGGTAGAGAAGAGAGGCGGCCTTCGGGCCGCCTCTCTTACGTTCTGGCTCAAGCACCAACCCGCAACTGTCGATCAAACCTCTATGGAGGCAATCACCTTCGCCGGAGTCCTCGGCGCGATCTTCGGTTCGTTCCTGAATGTCGTGATCCACCGCCTGCCCCGCCACGAGTCGGTCGTCTCCCCGGCCTCGCACTGCCCCGGATGCGACATGCCGGTGCGGCCCTACGACAACATCCCGATCCTCTCCTGGCTGCTTTTGCGCGGCCACTGCCGGGGCTGCGGCGAGCCGATCTCGCCGCGCTACCCGCTCGTCGAGGGGGGCACCGCAGCACTGTGCGTCGGCGCCGTGATCGCCCACGACTCGTTGTCGAGCATCGCCCTGAGCATCGCGCTGATCCTGATCGTCGTGCCGGCCGCGGTGATCGATCTCGAACACCGGATCATCCCCAACAAGATCACCGCGCTCGGCGCCGTGCTCGCGCTTGTGCTCGGCACGACGCTCGACCCCTCTGGCGAGCCCACTCGCCTGATCGCGGGCGCCGCCGCCGGCGGCTTCCTGCTGATCGCGGCGCTTGCCTACCCCGGCGGAATGGGCATGGGCGACGTCAAGCTCGCCGGCGTGATGGGGCTGTTCCTCGGCAGCGCCGTCGCCCCGGCGATCCTGATCGCGCTGCTCTCAGGTGTGACCATCGGCGCTGTCGTCGTCGCGCGCAAGGAAACAACCGAGGGCCGCAAGACCGCGATCCCGTTCGGTCCCTTCCTCGCGTTCGGCGCGCTCGTGGCCGTGTTCGTCGGGCAGGACATCGTGCAGTTGTACGTCAACAACTTTCTCCACTAAAGCGCCGAGCGCCTCGCGCCGATACCCCCCGTGCGGACGATCCGCCCGCTCACCGCAGCGCCAATCTTCTCCCAAAGCGTCACCACCGCAGATGCAAGCTCCCTCTTTCAACTTCAACATCAAGCTCGGCCGCCGCGGCGGCGCGGACGTCGTCGGCCTGGACATCCAGCCCGGCCACGTCGCTGCCGTGCAGGCGCATGTGAACGGCGGCATCCCCGTCCGGCACGCCGCCGAGGCCGCGCTGCCGGCGGACATCGTGCGCGAGGGGGAGGTGCTCGACGAGGGCGTGCTCGCGGAGACGCTGCGCGAGCTGTTCAAGGACGGCGACCTGAGCCGGCGCGTGCGCCTCGGCGTCGCCAACCAGCGCACGGTGCTGCGCACGCTCGACCTTCCGCCGGTCGACGATCGCAAGGAGATCGAGGCGGCCGTGCGCTTCCAGGCGCAGGATCAGGTGCCGATGCCGCTGAGCAACGCGGTGCTCGACTTCCACGCGCTCGGGATCGTCGAGACGCCCGAGGGCCCGCGTCAGCGCGTCGTGCTCGTGGCAGCTCAGCGCGACATGATCCAGCGGCTGCTCGCGGCAGTCCGCGACGCCGGTCTGCGCCCGGAGGGAATCGACTTGTCGGCGTTCGCGCTGATCCGCTCGCTCTACCGTCCCGACCCCGAGCACGCCGGCCGCGTGCTGTACCTGAATGTCGACGGGTTGACGAACATGGCGATCGCCGAGGGGACGCTGTGCCGCTTCACCCGCGTGGTCGGCGGCGGCATCGAGGCGATGGCGAGCGAGCTCGCCGAGCGCCGCTCGATCCCGCTCGTCGAGGCCCGCGAGCTGATCGCCGCGGTCGACCTGACCCTGCAGCCCCCGCCCGAGCCGGTGGCGCAGCTGGCCGTCGCGGAAGCCGAAGCAGAGCTCGAGTCCGAGCCGGAGCCGCACGGCGCGGTCGATACCGAGGCGCCGACCGCGATCGTCGACGATGCCGTGCCCACAGAAACGGTTGCGAGCGTTGAGGATCAGGACGCGCGTGAGCGGGGCATGAGCTACGCCGAGATGGCCGGCGTTGGACAGTCGGCGGCCGAGGCCCCCGCGGCCGATGGCGTCCCACCGGCCGATACTCCGCCCGCGCCTGCACCTGCATTTGCGCCGGTGCTCTCTTCCCAGACGTCCGACGCCGATGTGCGCACGGTGCTCGAGAACGGCATTCGCGAAATCGCCGGCGAGGTGCGCAACTCGCTCGACTTCCATCGCTCCCAGGAGGGCGGGGGCGAGGTCTCACGCGTCGTGCTGAGCGGCGCCGCGCTCGATCTCCCCGGCTTCGCCGAGGCGCTGCAGGAGCAGCTCGGCGTGCAGGTCGAGCGCGAGTCGGTGAGCTCTGACAGGCAGGGTCTCGACAGGATCTCCGCGCACCGCCTGGCGATCGCCGCCGGCCTGGCAGTCGAGGAGGCGCCCCGATGAGGGCCTTCAACCTGATCCCGGCCGACGAGCGCGGCGGCGCCAGCCTCAGCGCGGGCAAGTCCGGCGGCAGCGCGTTCGTCGTGCTCGGCCTGCTCGGCGTGCTCGCGATCTTCGCGCTGCTCTATGGCCAGGCGAGCCGCCAGATCTCCAGCCAGACGAGCAAGATCGCGACGCTCGACACCCAGGCGCAGGCCGCCCAGGCGCAGGCCGCGAAGTTGGCGCCGTACGTGAGCTTCATGACGATGCACGAACAGCGTGTGCAGGCGGTCGATCAGCTCGTCGACTCGCGCTTCGATTGGGCCCATGCCTTCCACGAACTCGGCCGGGTGCTCCCCCCTGGGCAGGTCTCGCTGACCTCGCTGACGGGGACGATCGGCTCGAGCACGGGCTCGACCGCGGCCGGCGCCGACACGGCCGCGGGCGCAAGCAAAGCCGCCTCGGCCGCGACCGGCGCGAGCACCACGGCCGGCGCCAGCGCCACTGCCGCAGCCGGCGCGTCAAGCACGAGCGCAACTTCGGCTACGCCGCCCGGCAGCGTCCCCACCTTCACGCTCAGCGGCTGTGCGACGAGCCAATCGATGGTCGCGCTGACGCTCGACCGGCTGCGCCTGGTCGACGGCGTCAGCGACGTCACGCTGCAAAGTTCCACGCAGGCTTCGAAGGCCGCCGGCGGCAGCAGCAGTGGCTGCACTGGGGCCACGTTTACGATGCAGATCACCTTCGACCCGCTGCCGAGCGCTTCCGCGACGAGCTCGCCGAGCACGACACCGACTGAGACAGCGAGCGCGCTGACGCCCGCCACGGGACAGCCCACTACATCTACCGGAGGCGCCCGATGACCGGTCGCGATCGCATCGTCATCGTCGTACTCGCTGCCCTGGCCGTGGTCGCCGCCGCCTGGCTGCTGGTGCTCGCCCCCGAGCGTGAAAAGGCGTCCAAGGTGGGCGCCGAAGTCAGCACCGCGCAGGCCCAGCTCACCAGCGCCGAAAGCCAGGTGAGCGCCGCCCGCGGCGCGGAGGCGGGCTACCCGGCCGCATATACCTCGCTCGTGAGCCTCGGCAAAGCCGTGCCTACCGGCCAGGAAGTGCCCTCGCTGATCGTCCAGCTTGCACAGGCGACAAACGAGAAGCAGGTCGAATTCACCTCGATTACTTCCGGCGGCAGCGCCAGCAGCTCCAGCTCGAGCGCGAGCACCGCGGCGGCTTCCGCCGGGTTCACCGCGATGCCGTTTACGTTCGTGTTCAATGGCAGCTTCTTTGACCTGTATGACCTCTTTCAGCAGCTCAACCACTTCACCCTGCGCACGAGCTCCGGCAGCCTGCGGGTCAGCGGCCGGCTGCTGACGATCCAGAGCGTCCAGCTGGCCCCGGGCTCGGCCTCTAGCACCGGTAAGTCCAACGGTCAGCTGACGGGGACGATCTCCGCGACCGCGTATGTGCTACCCGCGAGCCAGGCCGCGACCGCGGCGACGGCGACGTCGCCCACCGGCGCGCAGACGACTTCGGGCTCCGCTGCGTCGAGCCCAGCGACCACCCCAGCCGTGATCGGAGCAGGACGATGAACGCCATCACCGACTTCTTCTCCTCTTTGAAGGAGGACCTGTTTAGCAAGCGCCTGCTGCCGTTCCTCGTCGTGCTCGGCGTCGTGCTGGTTGCCGCCGTGGCCTACGCCGTGCTCGGCGGGGGCTCCTCGTCATCGCCGACCCCGGTCACCGAGTCCGTGCCCGCCGGCGCCTCCGCCGCGGTTGGCGACGTGGCTGTCAGCCAGGCCCCGGCGAACCCCAACCAGCCGATCTCGGAGACGACCGAAGGCACGTCCAAGCAGCATCACGGCGTCGCGCACAACCCGTTCACACCCCTGCCTGAAGCGAAGAAAGCGGCGGCGTCCAGCACGAGCTCATCCTCCAGCGCCTCCACCACGCCCTCCGCCGGGTCGACGCCATCTGCCCCGAGCTCCGGTGGAACGACTCCGACGACGCCCAAGGAAACAACGCCCGCGAAGCCCAAGGTGTACGTGCACTACCACGTGACCGCACAGCTCGGTGTCGTGCCGGTCGTGGCCGAAGGCGCCCCAGCACAGCCGGCCCTGCTGAAGACCTATAAGGACATGGCGCTCGACGAACCGCTCCCCGGCAAGACCAACCCGCAGCTGGTGTTCCTCGGCGTGGTGCTGCGCACCGGCAAGGAAGCGCTGTTCGGGCTGACCGGTGCGGCGATCCTGCACGGCAGCGGCAGCTGCCAGCCGAGCGCGACCCAGTGCCAGGCGATCGACCTGCAGGTCGGCCAGAGCGAGACGCTCGAAGTGGTCGAAGCCGACGGCAGCACCGTCACCTACGAACTGAAGCTCGCCAGCATCGACAAGAGCATTAGCAATGCATCGACTGCGCGCGTCCGCGACGCCTTCCGCGCCCAGGCGAAGGCCGCGCGCGAACTCGCGCGCCGGGCGCCGAGGCTGTCGGAGCTGCGCTACTCGCCTTGGGGGGGCGGCTTTGTGTTCGCCGACCACCCGGCGTTCGCCGCGCACGCCCACGCGGCACGCCGGCACGGACGCTGAGCCGCCAGCAAATAAGCTAGAGCGCAGATGGCGCTCCGCTTGATAACCGCCGGCGAGTCGCACGGCCCCGGCCTGACCTGCATCGTCGAGGGCCTGCCCGCGGGCCTCACGCTGCGCCCGGAGGATCTCAACGGGGACATGGCGCGCCGCCAGCTCGGCCATGGCCGCGGTGGGCGCATGAAGATCGAGCGCGACGCGGCCGAGGTCACGGCCGGTATCCGTCACGGGCGCACGCTCGGTGGCCCGATCGCCCTGCAGGTGGCAAACCGCGACTACGCCAACTGGGAGGAGCGCATGAGCCCCTGGCCGGTGGAGGCTGATGTGGCGGAGGTCCACCTGCCTCGGCCCGGTCACGCAGACCTGGTTGGCACGCAGAAGTACAAGCAGTCAGACGTGCGCAACATCCTCGAGCGCGCCTCCGCTCGCGAGACCGCCGCGCGCGTGGCCGGGGGGGCGCTGTGCAAGGCGTTTCTGCGCGCGCTCGGCGTCGAGGTCTACTCGCACGTGATCCAGATCGCCTCGGTCTACGCCCCGCTCTCGGAGCGAGCGCTCGCTCCCGAGGACTTCGCGGCGGTTGACAGCTCGCCGGTGCGCTGCCTCGACGGGGAGGCGACGAAGGCGATGGTGCGCGAGATCGACGCCCTGCGCAAGGCGAACGAGTCGCTCGGCGGCGTGTTCGAGGTGCAGGCGTTTGGGTTGCTACCCGGGCTCGGCTCGCACATTTCCTGGGAGGAGCGCCTCGACGGTCGTCTGGCGATGGCGATCTGCTCGATCCAGGCGATCAAGGGCGCCGCGATCGGCGACGGCTTTGCCATCGCGGGCGTACCGGGCTCCCAAGCCCATGACGAGATCTTCTACTCCGAGACCCGCGGGTACTACCGCGAGACCAACCGCTCCGGCGGGTTGGAGGGAGGGATGACGACGGGAGAGCCCCTGATCGTGCGCGGCGCGATGAAGCCGCTGCCGACGCTCACCAAGCCGCTGCGCTCGGTCGACACCGCGACCCACGAGCCGGCGCAGGCGCTGCGCGAGCGCACCGACTCCTGCACGGTCCCCGCCGCCGGCGTTGTGGGGGAGGCGATGGTCGCGCTCGTGCTCGCCGACGCCTACCGGCAGAAGTTCGGCGGCGACCACATCGACGACGTGCTCGAAGCCGTCCGCGCCTATAGCGAAAGGATCGGGTGGCGTACGTTCTGATTGGCTTCATGGGCGCCGGCAAGTCGACCGCGGCGGTCGAGCTCGCGGCGGCGCTCGGGGTCACGGCGCTCGACAGCGACAAGCTGCTGGAAGAGCGTTTCGGCCATCCCGTCGCCCGCGAGTTCGAGCTCAGCGGCGAGCAGACATTCAGGGCCGCCGAGGAGCAGCTCGTTTGCGAGTTGCTGCAGAGCGCCGGCGCGGGCTCGGTGATCGCGCTCGGCGGCGGCAGCGTCCTCTCCGAGCGCGTCCAAGCGGCGCTGGAGCCGCATGTGGTCGTGCTGCTCGACGTCGAGGCGGAGCGCGCGTGGGAGCGCGTGGGCGGCTCGTCGGGTGTGGCCGGGGGCGCTCCCGAGCGTCCGCTGGCGCGGGATCGCGAGGCGTTTCTGGCGCTACATGCCGAGCGCCAGCCGTTGTATGACGAGATCGCGGACGCCCACCTGCCAATGATCGATCGCGGTACGGCCGCGCGCGCGCTGGATGCGCTGCGCGCGCTCTCCGCTGCGCCGCCGGGCACGCACCTGCTGTGGGCGCGTAGCGCCTCGGGGGACTATCCCGTGCTGATCGGGCACGGGCTCCTTAGCATCGGGGATGCTCAGGTGTTGAAGGCGATCTGGCCCCTGGACCGCGCCTCCTCACGCCCGTTCTGCGTGACCGATGAGAGCGTCGGTGCGCTCTACGCAGAGAGGCTGGGGAAGATGGGCGCGCTGGTGAACATCCCTCCCGGCGAGCGGCACAAGACGCTCGCGAGCGCCGAACAAGTGTGGGAGGAGTTGGTGGTCGCCGGCATGACCCGCGCCGACCACCTGGTCGCGCTCGGCGGAGGCGTCGTCGGCGACCTCGCCGGGTTCTGTGCCGCCACCTACCAGCGCGGCGTGCCGGTCGTCCAGGTTCCCACGACGCTCGTCGGCCAGGTCGACTCCGCCTACGGTGGCAAGACCGGCGTCGACCTGCCCGAGGCGAAGAACTATGTCGGCGTGTATCACCAGCCCGCGGGGGTGCTCGTCGATCCCGATACGCTCGCGACGCTGCACGCGGTCGAGCTCGCCGCCGGCTGGGTGGAGGTGCTAAAGACCGCGCTGATCGCCGGCGGGGAGCTGTGGGAGGAGGTGGCGGCCGGCGGCGAGGTGACAGAGCGCACGATCCTCGCCTGCGCGCGCACGAAGCTCGCGATCGTCGCCGCCGACGAGCGCGACGGCGGGCGCCGGCAGGTGCTGAACCTCGGACACACCGTCGGCCATGCGATCGAGACCGCGACCGGCTACGCCCGCTACCGCCACGGCGAGGCCGTCGGCCTCGGGCTGCTCGCGGCGCTGCGCATCTCCGGGCGCGAGGATCTGCGCGCACAGGTGCGCGAGCTACTGCTCGCCCGCGGGCTGCCCGTGACGCTCGACGGCGCCGGTATCGGGGTCGAGGAGATCCTCGCGGCCACGGCGCTCGACAAGAAGCGCGTCGGCGCGCGCGTGCCGTTCGTACTCGTGCAAGCGCCGGGTGAGGTCGTGACCGGCCAAGAGGTCGCCGACGCGGACCTGCGCGGCGCCGTGGCCGAGTTGATCTAGGCTCTTGCTCGGATGACGGCCGCGCGCGGACACATAGAGGTGCTGCACGGGGTCAATCTCGACATGCTTGGCGCCCGCGACCCGTTGCACTACGGCACGCTCACGCTGGCCGATCTGGAGACCCAGATAGCCGCCTGGGCGGTGGAGCTGGAGCTGAGCGCGAGTTTCTTTCAGACAAACGCCGAGTCCGAGTACGTCGAGCGCCTGCACGCCTTGAGGGGCCCGCCCACCCAGGTCGACGGCGTGATCCTCAACCCCGGCGCATGGTCGCACTACGCCTACTCGATCCACGACGCGCTCGAGCTGACCGGCCTGCCGGCGGTGGAGGTGCACCTCTCCGACGTCCAGGCGCGCGAGCCATGGCGGCGGCTGTCGGTGATCGGCGATCTCTGCCTTGCGACCTTCTCCGGCAAGGGCCCCGAGGGCTACCGGCTCGCGCTGTCGTGTCTGCGTGAGACCTTGGGGGCGGACGTGTGAGCCGGGCTCGGGAGGCGGGCGGCGCCGATAGGGGAGCCCTTACCGACGGGGTGCGTGCGGAGCGCCTCGCGGCCGAACTGCGCGAGCGAGAGATCGACGTGCTGCTAGTCGCAACACCGGTCAACGTGCGCTACCTGACGGGCTTCACCGGCACGAATGGTCTGGCGCTGATCTATACCGGCGAGGCCGCTACACACCGGTTCTTCACCGACTTTCGCTACGCCACCCAGTCAGCCGCACAGGTGCCTGACGCATTCGACCGTGAGATCGTCGCGGGCGAGATGCTCGAGGGCGTCGTCGGCGTTCTCACCTCATCCGGGGACACGGCGGGCAAGCGTCTGGCGTTCGACGATGCAGGCCTCACCGTCAAGCAGCGCGCGCGTCTTGTCGAGTTGCTTGACGAGGAGTGGGAGCTCGTCCCCTGCGCGGGCGCCGTCGAGGGGCTGCGCGCGGTCAAGGACGCCGGTGAGATCGACCGCATCCGCGCCGCGAGCCGGCTGGCCGACGAGGCGTTGCGAGAAACGCTCGAAGCGGGCGTCGTCGGGCGCAGCGAGCGCGATGTGGCGATCGAGCTGGAGCTGCGCATGCGTCGCCTCGGCGCCGAGGGCCCGAGCTTTCCCTCGATCGTCGCCGCCGGCGCGCACGGCGCCCTGCCGCACGCTGCGCCGCGCTCACGCGAGATCCGCAAGGACGTGCTGGTTACAATCGACTGGGGCGCGCTGCACGAGGGCTACTGCTCGGACTGCACACGCACGTACGCAACCGGCGAGCGGATCTCAGATCGGGCCCGCGAGGTCTACGCCCTCGTGCTCGCGGCCCAGGAACGGGCGCTCGCCGCGGTCCGGGCGGGACCGAACGGCAAAGAGGTCGACGCTGTGGCTCGTGAGCTGATCGAGGCGGCGGGGGAGGGCGATCACTTCGGCCACGGCCTCGGCCACGGCGTCGGGATCGAGGTCCACGAGGGGCCGCGCCTGTCGCGTCTGGCGAGCGAGGATCCTCTGCTCGCCGGCAACGTCGTGACGGTCGAGCCCGGCGTCTACCTGCCGGGCCGGCTCGGCGTGCGGATCGAGGACCTCGTCGTCGTGACCGCGGACGGTCAGGAGGTGCTGACGCGGCTCTCCAAGGAGCTCACGGTCGTCGTATAGCGCGTCCGCGTCAAGGCGGGCCGAGGCAGGCGCAGCGAGCGCCAGCCCATCAGCACGGTCGCCGGGATCGCCCAGAGGAGGTAAAAGAGGCTGGTGATGTCGCCGCTGTAGGTGAGATCGACCGGCTCGAAGGCAAGCCAGACCAAGACCGAAGCCGCCAACGTGAACAGAGGAAAGCGTTGGTGGCTGCAGACCTCCCAGGCGCCCAGGCTCACGAGGAACGGCAACTGATAGTAGATTTCGTTCCAGGGATCGAGCATGCCGCGCAGCAGCATCACGAGCGCGAGCGCGAGCAGGGCGTCGCTCGGCTGCAGCCGGCGCCGTCGCAGCCAGTATGCGACCCCGAGCAGGATCGCACTCAGCACGGTCAGGGGGCGGCTGGCGCGCGCGACGAGGGCGACCGGCGCGCGTTCGTAGAACGTGCCCCCCAGGTGGCGGAGGTAGTCGAGGTGCAGCGTCCACCAGACCTGCTGCGGGCGAAAGAAGAGAGATGCGCTGGCAAGGCTTTTGTTCGCCGCCACGAACTGGCCGGTGTTGGAGAGCGCCAGCGGCGCGAACAGCGCCAGCGCAGCGCAGCCGGCGAGCGCCGAAAAACGGATCCGCTGACCGCGCGGGGTCACGGCCAGGGCGATCGGCAGCGCGAGCAGCGCCCACTGCTTGGAGGCCACCGCCAGCCCCAGCAGGATCGCGCCCGTCGTGATCCGCCCGCGTACCACGAGCAACATGCCGCCGACGCACAGCGCGGTCGTCAGGAGTTCCTCGGGATGACCGTATTTCAGCGCCCAGTCGGAGGCCGGGCTGGCCACGAGCAGGCCGATCAAAAGCCAGCGGCTGAGCGCCGGCCTGTCCTCCGAGCGTTGAATCCGGGCGAGGGCAAGTGCCAGTACCGCGATCGCCGTCGCGCAGAAGAGCACCTCGAGGCGGTAGGCCCCGTTCAAGCCGTCGAGCGCTCCGCCGAGCGCCAGCGCCGGTGTACTCAGCAGGAGCGACCCTCCGTAGATGGGTGTGAGCGCGAGGAAGCCGTGCAGGTTGCCCGCGATCAGATGTTCCACCGCCGGCCCCGCTTCGTTGAAGAAGTCCCGCCAGATGATTACGCGCATCGCTAGGTAATAGAGCACTCCCAGCATCGCCGCCGCCACCGCCGCGTCGGCGTAGCCAGGCAGGCGGCGACGTATCGACATGAGCGTTGTATCGGTCGGATCTGGCTTCGCTCGACGGGTGAGCCTGCTCATAAGCTCCGGCGCGTATAGCCGCAGAGCAAGCCCCACGCCCAGCGGCACGGTCCAGGCCAGGAAGAAGGCAGCCTGGGCGTCGGCCGAGACGTGGTTGGGCAGCCAGACGAAGCTGACCCAGGCGAGCACGGTGCTCGACAGCGCGAGCACCGCGGGACGCCGACGCTCTCCGAGGCTCTCCCACGCGAGTAGCGCCAGCACGAACGGGATCGGGTAGTACACGGTGTCCCATGTGTCCAGCACGCAGCGCAGCAGCAGCAGCAGCGCCAGCAGCAGCAGCGCGTCTGACTGGCCGCGGCGCCCGCGGGCCCAGGCCAGCGCGGTGAGGGGCAGAGAGACGGCGAGGATCAGCGGGTGGCTGACGATTCCTACCCAGGCGGGCGCGGTGCGATAGCCGGGCTTGACCACACCGAACAGGCCGCGCACGACCGCGCCGTGGTGACCGACGAACCAAAACGCCTGCCATGGCTGGAAGATCGAGCTGGGCGGCGCGGCCGCACCGCGCGTGGAGGCGACGAACCCGCTCGAACCGACGAGCGCGAGCGGCGCCAGCACGAGCGCCGTCACCGCGCCGGCGCAGCACATACAGAGGATTGCCGGCCGCCAGTGCCATGCTCCGGGGCGTGGCGCCAGCGCGAGCAGCACCGGCCCGACCGCGAGCAGCGCCCACTCCTTGTTGGCGATCGCCAGGCCCAGCGCCAGCCCGGCCCACAGCGAGCGCTCGCGCGCCGCGAGTAGCACCGCGGCGACGCACAGCGCGCCGCCGAGCAGCTCCTCCGGGTGACCGAGTTCGAGTGCGCGCAGGGTCAACGGGTTGGCCACGCAAATTCCAAGCGCGACCGCTCTCCAAAGCGTTGGCCGTGCAACGGTTCGCATTTGCGCGACAAGCCATACCCCGAGTGCGGCAGCGGCAAGCAGGCAGGGCAGCGCGACCATCCGGTACACGGCGAGTTGACCACCGCCCCACAGCCCGGGCAGCAGCGCGAACGGCGCTCGCTCCACGAGTGAGCCGCCGTAGGCCGGCGCGAGGCGCAGGAATTCGAGCACGTGACCGTGCGTGAGCGCATCGAACGCGGGCTTCGCCTCGGTTTCGTAGTCGCTCCAGGTGAAGGAGTACAGGCCGAGCCACGCCATCGTTGCGGTAGCGACCGCCGCCAGGAACACGCACAGGGCGTTCTCGCGCACTCGCGATCTCATGGTTTGCCATCGGCGCCCGGCGGGGTTTGCTTGAGCCGAGCGGGCTAGTGCTTCTTGCCCTTCTTGTGTTTCCCGGGCACGCAGGTGTGGTAGGTGCGGTGAGCACTGTAGGTCTTGCCCGCCTTGGTCCTAACGACGATCGTCAGCGTGAACGTGCCCTTGGGCAGCCCCCTCAGGTCGACCAGGGTGGGGGGAACCTTGTTGTTCTTGCCTTTTGTAAAGCTCTCCGCGCGCAGCACCTTGCCTGTAAGCGAGAGCTTCACGCTGAGCAGCTGCTGGCCGGGTGGGGCGTGCACGTGCACGAGCAGCGTGCGCTTGCTGACGCACTGCTGGGCCGGGGGGAGACCCAAGACAGTAGCCAGGGGCGGAGTGGTGGCGGTGCTCCCTTTGGTTGGTCTGGTGGTTGGGGTGGTTGTGCCGCTGTTCGGCGTGGTGGTCGCGCCAGTGTTCGGTGGTGGAGCGATGATCGTCGGCGGTTTCGCGCCGCAGGCCACCGGATCGAGCTGGCTGAGCCGCTCGGCCTGACGCTCGGCGAACCAGATCGAGCCGTTGTCCACCGTGATCCCCTCCGGGTCGCCGTCCGCCGTTGGCTCACGCTGCAGTTCGATCTGCCCCGTCGGGATGATGCACCCCACACCCGCTTCTTCGCCGAAGCCACCCTCGGTGAACCACATATTGCCGTCGGGTCCCGCAACGATGCTCGCTGGGATGCTGGGGGCAGGGAATTCGCTCACTTCCCCGACAGGGTTGATGCGCCCGATCATGTAAGGAGCGCTCGCGTCGGTGAACCACATGTTGCCTTCGGGCCCCGCGGCGATGCTCTGGGGATCGTCAGCTTCCTTCAGCATAACCTGGTCCATAAATTTACCTTCGGTGTCGACGACGCCGATCGCGTGCGAGCCGGGCTCGGCGAACCACAGGGTCTCGTTGGGTCCTGCCGCGATGTTGTCGATCGTCGTCCCACCGGCGCCGCCGCCGAGCTCGTTTCCAGGCGGAAGTGTGAATTCGGTGATCGTGTCGGATGTCGGGTTGATGCGCCCGATCTTGTTCGTCCCGTTTTCGACCTCGGTGAACCACAGGTTTTCGTGTTCCGGCCCCGTTGTGATGCCGCCCAGACTGGTGGTGGGCAGTGTTTCCATTTTGCTTCCGGCTTTTTCGACAGGAGGGAGCAGGAAGTCTTCCGATTTTGTGGCGGACGGTTTAATCACCCCGACCCCGCCGCCTGCTGTGAACCACAGGTTGTCTTCATGGCCGAGGGTGATGCCGTTGGGGCCTTTGCCCACGAATGCTTCCGCTTCTCCTTCGCACCCAACCCCGATCGACGTGATATCTCCGGGCAGGGCAAACATCGCGGCACCCGCGAAGCAGCCGCCGGGCGCCACACCACCGGTGTACCAGAGGTCCCCTTCCGCTCCGGCGGCGATACCCATGGGGCCGCTGCCTTGAGCCTGGAAGTACTCGGTCATTTTTTCGGCCGCTGCCGTCGAGACGCCCACGCCGCCGAGCATCGCCGCACAACCTGCCATCAACACCAACTGCTTGAACCGCAAGCTCACGACACCTATATCGTCGCGATCCGCCCCAAACCTTAGGGCTCAGGGCGCCATTGGCGGGTATCCGGCAGCGGCGTGAGGTGGGGCTCGATTTGCACTCGCTGGGACTCGAATCGCGACGGGCGTCCTGCTCAGCCGCCGACTTGCAGCTCGACGCTCGGTATGACGCTCGAAACTTCGGTTGCAGGGAGGTTCACGGCCGGGACTGTGATGCTGGGCACCG
>Ga0302325_10019279_pt1 | contig 14353 bp, 10 predicted proteins | sample Palsa_T0_2_FD_201948 | JGI IMG/M metagenome (GOLD analysis project Ga0302325, IMG submission 201948) | Peat permafrost microbial communities from Stordalen Mire near Abisko, Sweden - Palsa_T0_2 | ecosystem: Environmental > Terrestrial > Soil > Palsa > Peat permafrost | place: Sweden: Abisko... | reverse complement strand
GGACGGAATTGCTGGATCTGCCGGAACCCGACGCCGGCATAGATTAAGATGTTCGGACAGAGATTGTATTTGATCGAGTCGATCATTTCCGCGTCCGTATAGATAGTGCAGTCGATGCCGAATTCCTTTCCCAGCGTCGCCCGCAACTCCTGCGCCATGATCTCGCGGGCGGATTTGCCCTCTGGCACCGTAATCCGGGACCCGACGATCTCCGGATCGCCCTTCAGCATGCGATCGAGCAGGTCCTGTTCGCTCAAGCCGAGTTTCGATGCGGGGCTCGGCGTCGCCATCAGGCACAGATCGCGACTGACATGGTCTCCGAAGACGTCATGCTGCATGTTCCAGTCGCCCACCACATGCGTCATTTCCGGGTGCGCCACCGGCGTGTGATACGCCTCCATGAAGGCTTCCTGGGCGAGCTTCCAGTTCGCGGGCAATTCCTTCTGGACGTGAATATGAATGTACCAGTCGTCGAAGCGCCAATTCCGGAAATGCTCCGGCAGGACCTCGAGATAGTCCATCAATGGCGGCGTATCCGGCGACATGCAGATAAACACGAAGCTGTTCCAGGTCGCCACCCGCACTTCCGGGAGGTGAAATCTGTCTTCGGTCACATGTGGGAAATCCCAGCGGCAGGGAACATGTTTCAGCGTGCCGTCGAGATTCCAGGTCCAGCCGTGATAGGGGCACTGAAAATCCTGGCTCCAGCCCTCGGTACCCGACGGTTTCAGCTTGGTACCGCGATGCAGGCAGGAATTGTGGAAGGCTTTGATTTCGTCTGGTGCGGTACGGACGACCAGAACGGATTTCGTGCCGATATCGTAAACGTAAAAATCGCCGACATTCGGAATATGCTCCTGGCGGCAGGCATATTGCCAAACCTTGCGCCACATCTTCTGCACTTCGAGATCGAACCAGGCGCGCGAGGTGTAGCGGGCAAAGGGAATGTCGGCGTCGCTCTGGGGCGGGTTCGACTGCCGCTGCAGGACTTCGGCGATGGGCCTGCCGTTGCGTCCGGCAATATCCTGATAGCTCGGTCCGGGACAGCGGCCTTCGGCGATCTGAATGGGTGCATTCATCGCTCTCTCACTTGTCGCGTGCTGCGGATTCCGGTCCGCGCCGCGATCATCATGCAGGCGCCCTTGCGCTACAGCTGCACGCGCTTTGTGTAGCCGCCGTCCACGACAAGATTCACGCCGGTCACCCAGCTGGCTGCCGGGCTCGCAAGGAAAGCGACGACCTTGGCCACTTCCTCGGGCGCGCCGAAGCGTCCGCTCGGCTGAATGGCGAGATGCGCCTTGTAGACATCCGGCATCGCATTCTTGATGTTTTCCCAGGCGCCGCCTTCGAAATAGATCGGTCCCGGCGAGACGACATTGACGCGGATACCGTCCGCCCCCAATGCCTGCGAGAGCTGCTTGGCGTAGGTGACGAGTCCCGCTTTCATGGCGTTATAGGCCATCGGCGCCATGAAGGTTTCGACCGCCGCGGTGGTGCCGATGAAGATGATGGAGCCGTTGCCGGATGTCTTGAGGAATGGCAGGGCCGCCTCGCAGCCGCGGACTGCTCCCATGACGTCGGTTTCGAAGCATTTGTACCAGCTGTTTTCGCCGTCCATGCCGCCGCCGCCGGAGACGTTGTGGACGAAGATGTCGATCCCGCCGAGCTTGTCGGCCATGGCCGCGATCCAGCCGCGGTAGCTTTCGGCGCTCGCGACGTCGAGCACCGCGCCTACGACTTTGCCTTTCTTGCCGAGGGTCTCGACCGTGTTCTGGACTTCATCGGCTTTCCGCGCGCCGATCGCGACGGCCGCGCCGTCCGCCAGCAGGGCTTCGGCGATCCGGCGCCCGATGCCGCGCGTGGAACCTGTAACAAGTGCCCGTTTTCCGGAAAGCCCGAGATCCATCGTTTCACTCCTTGGTTGTTTTCTGCATCATTGCAGATCGTTCCTGTCCATGACACCCCCGATTCCGGGAGGTTTTTTTCGCGCAGCCTCATTCGGAGCGATCTGCGCCGCTATCAGGCGCAGGGAAAATACGCCAAACTCCACCTTCCGTTTTTCGCGCATGGACATCACCGGACACCGAAGGAGAAAACGATGGGGCTTCTGGATGGATTGATCGGCGGCATGGTCGGCGCCGAAATGATCAGCGTCGTCAACGGGCTGATTGAAAAGCATGGCGGCGTTCAGGGTGTCGTCAACCAGTTGCAGACCAACGGGCTCGGCCCGACCGTCCATTCCTGGATTTCGGACGGCCCCAATGCACCCGTGTCCGCCGGCGACATGCACCAGGCGTTCGGCGAGCAGACGCTGAACGAATATGCCGCCAAGGCCGGAATTCCGCCGCAGGTGCTCGCCGAGAAGCTGGCGCAGATCCTGCCGCATGCCGTCGACGCGCTGACGCCGGAAGGAACGGTTCCGAAGGCCTGAACGCCGAACACGGTTCGGTTTTCAGAACAGGGAATTTCGCGGCGGAACGTTCCGAGATCGAATTCCCTGCTAGCAGGGAATTTAGCAGGGAATAAATGTAACAGGGAATAACAGGAGGGGGTTCCCCCGTGCCGCGTTCGTTGTCATGTCGTTATTCCGATGGCGCAGCCGTCCGCCTTCCTCCCTCCGGAGGTGGACGCACGGGCTGCGTGAATGGCCAATGAAAAACCCGGCCGCTCGGGCGAGCGCCGGGTGCACAAATCCGTTATGACGAAATTTGTAATGCGTTTGATCAAACGAGTCAAGAGATTTCTCCGTACACAGAACGTTCCGTGTACTTTCCAGGCAAACCGCGGGTTTTTCCGATCTTGGGAATCGCCGTTCCGGAGCGCTTCCGTATGCCCTAATCCTGTTCGCCGAGCGTTTGGACGAACGTCTTGCCGTAAGGATAGAACAGTTCCTTGTGGCCCTCCTGCCATGCCGCTTTGAGTTCAGGGGTCGTGATGTCCCAATCCGGCCGACATTTCTTCGTGACGGCGCGCAAATCCTGGCGCAGATCTTCTTGCGTAGGCCGGCCGAAATACCAATAGCCGTTGTAGATCTTGTAAATGACAAGTCCTGGCTCGAGGACAATCGTGTGGGGGATCATGGGATTGTTGAGGGGATCGGTATACTCGGCGATGTCGAGATCTTTCTGGACGATTCGCCGCGTGTCGGAGAGAAAAGGCCAGTGGGCACCGACCCCGGTGCGATATTCATTCGTCTGCGTGATATTGTCGGTGCTGATCGTGACAAGCCGGCAATAGGCTACCTCCAGCTCGCGATGGAGGGCAACAAGCCCTTCGGCCTGCCTGCGGTCCTTGGGGCAGAAACCTCCGCGACTGAGGACGAGGACCAGCGGATGCGGTCCCTGCAGTTCGGAGAGCTTTCTGCGTTTTGCGGTGTGGTCGGAAAGCTCATAGTCCGGGAAGACAGTCCCTGGAACAATGTCAGATCGCATAGGAAGCCCTCAACAGTTGAATGCGTGTCTCGCATCAATCGAAGGTAACCGCCGCCCGTCTCAGTTCGGATGAGATCAAGGCTTGGCGCCGTTGCGCGGATCGTTGCGCGGATCGATATAGTGCAGCCCCAGAGGGCCGATGGCGGTCACTTGGGTGATGTATTCGCCGGACTTGGCCCAGTGGAAATGCGGCTGGTCGCCCGGAAGAACGATGACACTGCCCGGTGCGTAGGCGGTCAGCTTGCTCTCGTCGAAGACGTCGCCCAGCCCAATGTAGAACACGCCCGACATGACCGTGTAGATCCGATCCTCCGGGTGCTTGTGCGGCAGCATCTTCGTGCCGGCCGGCAGTTTGACCCTGATCACATAGGGTCCGGCTTCACCGGGGTCGCCGACCAGAATCGCCAGGCGCGCGTCCGGCGGATAGGCAGGAAAGGGCTTCCACACAATGTCCTCGGCGTGAATTGCGCGGAATTTGTCTTCGTCCGGTTGATGAGACCTCGCGCCGGGCGGTGCGGGTTCGGGTGTCTGCGACATGATTTCTATCCTGGAGTCAGTTGATATTTCCCGATCGAAACCGATCGCCGATCAGAGACGGTCGACGTCGATGATGGCCTGGGCAAAGGCCTGTGGTGCTTCCTGAGGTAGGTTGTGCCCGATTCCGCCGATAACGATCCGATTTGCGTATTTTCCAGAGAATTTCGCGGCATAGGCACTGGGGTCGGCAGGATGCGGCGCGCCATTGGCGTCGCCTTCCAGCGTGATCGTGGGCACGGAAATGGCCGGTACCGCCGCCAGCCTGTTTTCCAGCTCGTCATATTTCCGTTCGCCATCCGCCAGCGCCAGCCGCCAGCGGTAATTGTGGATGACGATGGCGACGTGATCGGGATTGGCGAAAGCGGCGGCGCTGCGATCGAAAGTGGCATCGTCGAAATCCCACTTCGGCGAAGCGATCTTCCAGATGAGCTTCGCGAAATCGTGGCGATATTTGTCGTAGCCGGCCCGGCCGCGTTCCGTGGCGAAATAGAACTGATACCACCATTGCAGTTCGGCACTGGGAGGCAATGGCAATTTTTGGGCTTCCCGGACAGCGATCAGATAACCGCTGACGGAGACGAGACCCTTGCAACGTTCCGGCCAGAGCGTCGCGATGATGTCGGCCGAGCGACCGCCCCAATCGTAGCCCCCGATGATGGCTGTCTCGATCTTGAGGGCATCCATCAAGGCGATGGTATCGAGAGCGACGGCCGATGGCTGGCCGTTCCTGAACGTGTCGCTGGAAAGGAACCGCGTCGTGCCGAATCCGCGCAGATACGGCACGATCACGCGATAGCCTTTCGACGCCAGCAAGGGTGCCACATCGACAAAGGCGTAAATGTCATAGGGCCAACCGTGCAGAAGCACCACCGCGGGACCGTCCGCCGGACCGGCTTCGGCGTAACCGATGTTCAACAGCCCGGCATCGATCTGTTTCAGGGACGCGAACGATGTGTTGGCTCCCGGTTTGATCTTGGGCAGAGCCTCCGCTGCCGCATTTCCCGATTGCGCGAGTGCGACATTCATCATCCCGAGCTGGGCCGCGGCAATGGTTATCGCCGCCGTTCCGAAAAAGCTGCGACGATGCCGATCGACGTCTTCGGGCATTCCGATCTCTTCCATTGGCCCCACTTCCTGGTTCGATGACGACCTCGCGAATGCGCGAGCATCTCGAGCCCGCAACGAATATTTCTCCGGCTACCGCAGCGAGCGGAACGATTCGCGCATCTCCGAGGTGAAGAGCGCCGGCTGTTCCCAGGCCGCGAAGTGACCACCCCTGGGAAGCCTGTTGTAGTGTATGAGCCTAGGATACGCCTTCTCGGCCCAGCTCTGCGGCGTCTGGTAGATCTCGTCGGGAAAGGCGCTCACGGCGACGGGGATCTTGACGCCCCGCACGTCGAAGAAGCCGCCTCCTGTCGAAATCTGCGCGGTGTCCCAGTAGAGACGCGCCGAAGAGACAGCCGTGTTCGTGAGCCAATAGAGCGTGACGTTGTCGAGGATGTCGTCGCGGGTGAGGCCTTCGGCCTGTCCGTCGAAGATTCGGGTGATCATCTTATAACTGCGGATGTCGTGATCCAGCATCCATGCGGCAAGCCCGACCGGCGAATCCGCGATGCCGTAGAGCGTTTGCGGACGGTTCGACATCTCCTGGGCGTAGGCCAGGCCGTGCCTTTGGAAATCATCGAGTTGATCCCACGCCTTTTGTTCGTCGGGTGAAAAGGCGTGCGGCGGCGGACTGCCAGCCGAAATCGCTTTGGAAATATCTGGTGGCACCGTGGCCGCCATGTTGGTGTTGATGGCGAGCAACCCCGGCGGCTGCTGCAGCGCCATCACCTCCGAAACGGCGTTCCCCCAGTCGCCGCCCTGCGCCACGTACCGCGTGTATCCCAGGCGCTGCATCAGCGTCGCCCATGCATGCGCGATGGTGACGGGAGTCCACCCCGGCGCCACAGGCTTGCCGGAGAAGCCGTGTCCCGGCAGCGACGGAATCACGAGATGGAATGCGTCGGCTGCGCTCCCGCCATGTGCCGTGGGGTTAGTCAGCGGCTCGATGATCTTCATCTGCTCGATGATCGAGCCGGGCCAACCGTGGGTGACGATCATCGGCAGCGCATGTTCATGCTTCGAGCGCACATGAATGAAATGAATGTCGAGCCCGTCGATCTCCGTGATGAAGTTCGGCACGGCATTGAGCTTCGCCTCGCATTTGCGCCAATCATGTTCCGTCGCCCAGTATTCGGCGAGCTTTTGAACCGTTGCGAGCTGGACGCCCTGCGAGGCATCTCCGACCGTTTCGCGGTCCGGCCATCGCGTCAATTTTACGCGCCGGCGCAACTCCGTAAGTTCCGTCTCCGGAAAGCCGACATGAAACGGACGAATAGCGGTGTTGTCGGTCATGTTGCCCTCCTTCAGAGGCGGTGAATCCGTTTGCGGTGCGGACAGCGCGGGAATCGGCAGCAGCGATGCCATGACACCCGCTGTGCTGAGCTTGATGCCCTCGCGGCGGCTGAATCGCGCGCCCGATGTCTGGCGTGAATTGTCTGGTGCATCCGTCATGCGGGCGGTCTCCATTTTTGGTACAAATGGCGTGACACGCGATACACGGCCGGTCGCATCGAAAGCGTGGCGGCTTATCCGAGCAGACGTTGCCCGGATGACCTTTGGCCCGTCGCTGATAATAGCGTTTTCCGCGACCCGCGGAAGCCTTGGACGCTGCAGGCGAAGCTGCCAGTGTGGGTTCCTCGGACGGATCGCCCGCATATGGTTCGTTTGGCTCGGCGTTTTCCGATCTGAAGAATGGCGTTCCCAGGAGCATTTCTGTGTGACGTGGACGACCCAGACACCCGGGGACCTTTGTATCGTGCGAGCCGCGGGCGGTTCCCGCGCGGATCGCCCGAGCCTGGTGCTTGCGACCTGCATTCTCGCCTCGAGCCTCGCCTTTGTGGACGGCTCGGTCGTCAATGTCGGTTTGCCCGCCATCGGGGCAAGCCTTCACGGCGATGCCGCGGACCTGCAATGGGTGATCAACGCCTATCTGCTGCCGCTGAGCGCGCTGTTGTTGCTGGGTGGCGGCCTGGGCGACCGCTTCGGCCGCAGAGATATCCTCGTCTTCGGCGTGGCGCTTTTCGCGGTCGGGTCCACGCTGTGTGCCGTGGCCCAAGGCTTGCCGCTGTTGTTGGCTGCGCGAGGCTTGCAGGGGATCGGCGCCGCACTCCTACTGCCGAACAGCCTTGCCGTGCTGGGGAGTGCGTTTTCGGGTGCCGCGCGCGGTCGCGCGGTCGGCACCTGGTCGGCGGCCAGCTCGATCACCAGCGCGATAGGTCCCGTGCTGGGCGGTTGGCTTATCGACGCGTTCGGCTGGCGGGAAATCTTCCTGCTGAACCTGCCGCTCGCGCTGGCAGCCATCGGCCTGGCACTCGGCTTTGTTCGCGATGCGCCGCGTGTTGAGAAAGCGCAGCCGCTTGATGTGTGGGGCGCGGTTCTCGCCACTGCCTCGCTCGCGGCGCTGACCTGGGGGTTGACGGTGGGCGGGGGACGCGCCGGCTGGTCCGGCATGGCGTTGGCGGCGGTCGCAATCGGAGTGGTGCTCGCCGCCATTTTCCTTCGGGTCGAAAAACACCGCGGCGAACACGCATTGATGCCGCTCGCGATGTTCGGTTCGCGGGAATTCGCGGGCCTGACGGTGTTGACTTTTCTGCTTTATGGCGCGTTCGGCGCCCTGCTCGTGTTGGTGCCTTATGTCCTTATCCGGGGCGCGGGCTATGCGGGGACGGAAGCGGGCGCGGCTCTTCTGCCGTTCCCGATTGTCCTGGCGCTCACGTCGCGGGCGATGGGCGGTGTCGCGGGACGTATCGGCTCGCGTCTGCCGCTGACATTGGGACCGCTGGTGGTGGCCGCGGGTTTTCTGCTGCTGCTGCGGACTGATACGCCCGTCGATTACTGGAGCGGCGTTTTTCCGGCCATCCTCACGATCGCGCTGGGCATGTCGGGCGCCGTCGCCCCGTTGACGACGGCCGTACTCGCCTCCGTCGATGCGCGCCACACAGGATCGGCATCCGGCCTCAACAGCGCCGTCGCGCGCTCAGGCGGTCTCGTGGCGATAGCGCTGCTCGGCGGAGTCTTCGCGGCGCGGGGAGGGGGGTTGTTCGTCCCTTTTCATATTGCCGCGATCGCCTGCGCCATCGCGTCATTCGCCGCCGGCAGCGCCGCGTTCGTGCTGTTGGGGAAGCGTGCGTCTTCCCGGCGATAGGATATTGTCGCGGTAGCGTGTTGCGGCCGTGAGCGATATGGGTTTCCAACGTCGCGAATAGCAAAAATCGGTTGTGGCGGCAGCCCCTTGCATCGGTGGCTTTTATTCCGCCTCAGTGAATTCGCCTCTCCGCTTTCCCAATTTTCGCTGTTGCTCGGTCCACAGATGAGCCGCAATCCGAATTGCGTCCACGCTATCTATCGTGTCGTTGGGGACTGTGTTCGCCGGGCTGACGGATCGTGCCGGCCCGAAGAGGGGATCGAAGCGAGAACCGAAGAAGTCCGCAGAGACTTTCTCATTGGAAGTGCGGAACTGTTCGTCTATCTCGGCAGCTGTGGCCTTTGGAATCAGAAACCTCTCGCCGCTTCGGCCGCTTTGAAGGGCACTGATGACAGGACCGCGCAACGGATTGAGACGACCATCGACTATCCGGGGAACGTGCTTGTTGAATTCTCTCAGGAACGCAATGCTTGCCGCATCCAGCGATTCGTTAAGCCGCGGGATTGTCTGGAATCCTGTTGTGTCGAAACCTATTTGCGCCGCGAAATCCAGCAGCAGGTCTCCACCGTAGAAATCGTCCGGTTCGAAACGCCGAACGATCACGTTCTCGCGTCCAAACTTGTCGCACCATTTCGCCAGCAGCCCGGAGTATTCTATCAGCCGCGCAACACCTGGGGTTACAGGAAAAGAAAATTCATTTGTGCCGCCGCTCTTGACCATGATGTTATACCTGCTGGCCAGGTAGTCGACCTGATTTCTGAGATAGACGATGACCTTCGTCTCCCGGGCGACGCTGCCGCAGAGGCGTTTGATACGCTGAAATTCCGCAGGCGTATTCAATCTGGAACTCAGATGTTCATTCGAGAAGATGATGGTCGAAGCACTGGACCCGGAGATTTCCTGTTTGAGGTTGGCTCGGAGTTCCGCTCGAAGCGCCAGCACTGCTTCGGGCCGATCGATGCCGCGCAGAATTCTGATGTCGTTGGTCTTTGCGTTGTCCAGGCAAAAGGATGCGAGGTCTGTATGATTGGTTTCTCCCGGAGATTTCGGATAGAAGTACCCTTGCGCTAGCAAATTGGCTCTATTCTTGGCCAGAAAGCTCTGAATGGATGTTGTTCCCGTGTGTTCCAGGCCAATGTGAAGCCAGCATTGCTCTATCAAATTTCCGAACTCCACGAGACGGATGACCGGAAATTTCCACGATCGCCGAAAGTGGGCCGATAGTTCGCAGGCTCACTGGCGAAATTTCGCGTGACACAATACTTATCTGCCCGCCATATGCAGGCGGAGGTTGGCGCAAGCCAGATTTTCGAAGACCCGGGCCGGTTCATTTGACCTGTTTTTCCAGACGTCGAATTCGAGCCTGCTGCGCGCACCAAAGCAATGTCGAAATACGGACCGCCTCTGCAACATCGATCTTGTCATTCAGCTCCGAATTTTTCCGAGTCGTATAGTGTGAGGGGGAAAAAAGCGGGTTGAAGCGCGATGAAAAATATTCCGACGAGACAGACTCGTTGGAAGCGCGAAACTTTTCCTCGATCTCCTCCGCGATTTTGTGCGGAATTGCGAGTCTCTCGCCTTGCTTGTTTTTTTGGAGAATCCCTGTAACGCGGCCACGTAACGGATTGAGACCGTTGTCCTGAAATCGGGGCACGTACCTGTTGAATTCACGCAGAAAAGCTATGCTTGTCGCATCCAACGACTCATTCAACTGTTCCACGCGCTGAAAATCAGCAATGTCCGCTCCAATTTGGGTCGCGAAATCTTCCAGAACATCTCCGCCCGGAAAATCTTCCCGTTCATAGCGCCGAACTATCATGTTTTGCAGTCCGAAAACGTCTCGCCATGAGGCAAGCAATGCGGCATAGTCGAGTTGTCGTGTCATGTGCTTGCCGAGAGGATAGGGAAACTCTCGCGTAGTGCCGCTCTCAACGAAAGTCCCGTACCAGCTGGCGAGGAAATCGACCTGGTTTCGAAGATATACCACCACCTTTGTCAGCGGAGCTACCTGGTCGCAAATTTCCTTGATGCGAAGCAGCTCGAGTCTGCCGACCAGTCTTGAACTCAGGTGTTCGTTTGAAAAAACGATTTTCGTCGCAGTAGACGCCCGAATCTCTTCGTCAAGCGCGGCCCGCAATTTCTGACGATATGGCTGAACCTGTTCCGTGTTCGTTATTCCGCAAGCGATCCGGACGTTGTCGATTTTCCTGTCGTCCAGACCGAAAGCTGTTAAGCCCCGGTGGTTGTCTGTGCCTGGCGCCACGGGATACAGATAACCCTGAGAGAGCAGCGCATTGCGGTTCCTCGCCATAAAATTCTGGATCGTCGTGGTTCCGGTTTTTTCGGTGCCGATATGAAGCCAGCATTGCGCTATCAAATTTCCATACTCCGCGAATCGGATGACCGAGAGCTTCTACCGCTATGGAGAGCGCGTCGATATATTGCCGATAGCTTAGTGATTTTTCGAGCTGCGCAAAACCACATGATCCGCTATTGACGAGGGAGACCCGGCGCAGTTCTTAATTTCACGGATCCGGCCAGCGTCTCACGGGAAAACTTTATGAAAAGCCCATGGCCAAAGTAAGTGGAATTTCACGGAGATTTTTGAGTGGCAGTCAAGGTCTCCGCGAGTGCGGCGAGCGCAAATTTGGAACCGCATGTTTCATGACCCGCCTCCCGAATATAGGGTTTTCCCAGTTATTTCAATTGTGTATAGAGATGTTATCGAAAGCAAAGCGAGCATACCCACTCAATAACGCTATTTGGGGCGAGCAGGAGCTAACTTCTTAATCTCCGACAGTACGGAATTTTTTTCTTCTTGAACGGCTTTCAGTTCTTCTTTCAACTTTTCCACATGATACTTTATATAGCTTACGCGTTCGAATCTGACTTTGTGAGCCTTGGGGTCTTTGGGACGGTTGCCAGCTTTGGCCTCTGCCCCCAGTTTCTTCTTCTCGTCCGTCAAGCTCTTGATCTCCGCCCGGAGCAGCGGCGCGCGCTGTAAAATATAAGCCCTCTTCCCCCTGAGTTCTTTCAGAACCGGGTCCTGTTTTTTCTTCTGCTTATCTTTTGGATCTTGTTGCTCCGGCGCCATAGTCGTCCCTCCACCAAACCACGTCTCGCGATACGATTACATCGCGAAGGAGTGCCCTTCAAGGCAGCTTTTTGAGAATTCAGCTCTGTCGCGTCCGCCGTTGCCGATCGCGACGTCGCGCTGCCGTGACGAACTCCGCCGCGGAGCATTTTCGATTCTCTGCGCTTTGTACCTCGATGCGGTGGGGCGCTATGCACTCGAATATATACAAAAAAGCGAAACGGCACTTCTGTCAGTGCGCGCACCATGCCAATGTGACCGCCAGTTGTACTGCCCTTGTTCGCGGACGTCTGGATATACCCATACTGCGTGCGTGACAGAACAATGACTGGCCGCAAGAAATGATGTTTCTGAATCAAACTGTAGCGTTGTCGCGGCGATCTAATCACTTGCGAAAGCTCGCCATATCATCCGACTATGCGGACTTCGGAGCGGGGGCAATCGATGGCCTGCAATATCGACGAAAGAGATTGCTATTTACTATATAGTGTTAATAGTATTTTTGGCTGCGGAATAGTCGCCATAGAGATCAGTGACAGCGAACGTGTCCTCGGTCGCCCGAAGAATTGCTATGCAAGGCGTGGCTGAGAATGGTGGCGGAGGATCTTGCCGGTTTTGTCGAGTGTGCGGCTTCCATCATCGCGCGCAACGATAAAGACGCAGCGGACGCCCTTCTGATTTCTCGGCCAGTGCCTTCCGATCCGACACAAGCCGATTTGGATGAGCTTCAGGCCTGGGCCGGACTTGCGTACACGTCGGGTCAAGACAGCATTGCCCTGGGAATCTATCGCGTTTTGTCCGAAAGGGATCCGCCGTCCTGGTGGTCGTTTTTTCAGATCGGCCGCATAAATCTCGATGCGGGAGAATTTCTCGACGCCGTAGCTCCGCTTCAGACGGTGGTTGGGCTTGCGCCTCAATTCGCGTGGGGGTGGTACGAGCTTTGCCGCGTATGGCTCGAGCTCGACGATGTCCACAAGCTCGCAACCGCTGCCGTCGGTTTCGCCCGGGCCGAACGTCAATTGCTGAACGATCATCATAAGCGGATGCTTGCCGCCGTCGCGCACCATCTTTTCGAGAGCAAGTTTCGCGAAGAACCTTTTGGCATCTATTCAATTCTGCTGGCGCAGGGCTGCGACGATGACATGGTTCGCACCCGCCACGCCGAATATTACATATGGAAGCAAGATTTTGAGACTGCAGCTCGATTGCTGGAACCGCTGGAACGGACGAAGACGCTGGGTGATTGGGGGCGGCGCACGCTCGCGCAAGCCTATAGCGAAATGGGGGTACATGAGCCTGCGCGGGAAATTCTGGAAGACGTCACGCGCCGAAACCCTCGAAATGTGAATTTCTTTCGCGATTATATAAAGCTCTTGTGCGAGATGGGTCTGGGCGCGCAGGCCGAGGAAGCGTTTCAAAATGCTCAACCGCAGTTTTCTCCGAAAAGATATGAATATCTTCACGTCGTTCTTTTGGGCGAGTTGAGCCAGCACGTCAAACTATTGGAGATGCTGGCGGGCGACCAGGATTACGGAGGCCCGGCAATTCAAAACGCGTTGGACAGGGCGATAATCGATTGCGCCTATAAGGCGAAGGACTTCAGTACTGCGATCGGACTGATCGAGCGCCGTATCGGGCGCTTCGGATTGGCCGACAATATTGCACTATGCAGGCTCAACGTGGCGTTCGCGTTGCGCGATTGGCCATTGGCGGAGAAATGGCTGGCGGAAGTAGATGACGAGTGTTTTGCCAAAAGTGTAGAATTCCGCGTCAGACGCTTTGAGTTTTATTGCTTTTCGGGCGCTTCCGAAAAGGCGAAGGCGGCTTTGGCGGAAATCGGCTCGCCGTCAGAACTGCCGAACAAGTTTCTGCCATCCGTGCTGAAGTTCCATGCGGAGAATGGCGACTGGTCCGACGTATATCGCATTACGATCGATAGTTTGGATCATACTTTCAAATTCTCCGACACGGGATATCTGCTTGTCCGGGCCATTCGCAAAATGAACGCGCATGAAGAGGCGCTCCGGCAGATCGACGACATCGTTGCCATACGGAGCACACCATCACTGCAAAAACTGCGCACGATCCTGCTGGAAGATCTGGCGAACCATGATCCATCATTGCTGCAGTCCGGGACTTTCGCGGATTTCGGCCCTGTCCGGCAAAGGCTGCGGTTCAAAAGGCTCGTTTTCGGAATGCACGATGAGCCGTCTGCCGCGGAAAAAAAGAACGCAATATACTACTGCGCGAACCCCGCCTATCTGGGACCTGCGTTCGTATCGATTTCGTCGCTTATTGATTCAAATTGGGACCTCGTCGAGGAGAGCGACCTGTTCGTCGTGATCGACGAGCCCGAGGCATATCGGCTGGCGTGCCGGATCGCGGCGAAGCTCACGCAAAGGCTGGGGATATCCGATATTCGGGTCGTGTCGCGCGCCGAGATTGTCGATTCGAGCATAAGCCTGAGAACGGCATACGGAATGTTTACGGGCGGGCAGTCCCTGGCCGAAGCCGCCTATTACAGAATCTATTTCGCCGACTATCTGCACAAGCAGAATCGCTACGACCGGGCTCTTTACATCGATTCCGACACTGTCGTGCAGGGGGATCTGCACGCCCTGTTCGAACGTCCGGAACCGGCGGCCCTCCAGGCGCGCCTTGAAGTGCCACGCCCGGAGGTGGAAGCCGCGATCAAGCGCCACGGCTTCGAACCCGGTCAATATTTCAACTCCGGTGTGCTGGCGTTTAACCTGCGTCACCCGGATCTGGCAGCGGCAATTGAACGATCGTTGCACGTTGTGCAGAACGAACGCGACCGCTTGATTTTTCAAGATCAATGCGCGCTCAATATCGGCTTTCAGAGTCTGTTTCAGCCTCTTGATGAACGCTATAATTTCTTCATCGATCCTCACGATCCCGCGCCGCTTTCGGATGGTGCAATCGTGCATTTTCTCGATCGCCCCAAGCCCTGGGACCCGGTTTACGAGGGCAAGCTGTGCCGCTTGTGGTTTATGAACTGGCACAGGCTTGCAAGGCGCATAG
>Ga0302325_10019278_pt1 | contig 14353 bp, 7 predicted proteins | sample Palsa_T0_2_FD_201948 | JGI IMG/M metagenome (GOLD analysis project Ga0302325, IMG submission 201948) | Peat permafrost microbial communities from Stordalen Mire near Abisko, Sweden - Palsa_T0_2 | ecosystem: Environmental > Terrestrial > Soil > Palsa > Peat permafrost | place: Sweden: Abisko... | reverse complement strand
GCGACACGCCCCGTGGAACGGCTTGGGCGCGACGCTCGGCGAGGGCTTTGGAGTGAGGTCCGGGAAGCGGCGGTCTCAGTTGAATGGAAGGCATCGGCGGTTATTCTAAGCATGGTATCACTGACAGCCGGGGATTACTCGTAGCGTAAGGCGATCATGGGATCGATGCGCGAAGCGCGCCTGGCGGGCAGCAGCGCCGCGAGTAGCGCAACACCGGCCAGCAGTAGGGTCGATCCGGCGAAGACCGCAATGTCTACCGGCTTTACTCCGTAAAGCATGCCCGAAATTACCGCGGACAAGATGTGCGCCAGTGTCGCGGCCCCTACCACGCCGGCGCCCACGCCTGCCACAATCAGCGGAATAGTTTGCCGCAGGACCAGCCGCTGCACATCGCCGCTCTTCGCGCCGAGCGCCATCCGTATTCCGAATTCACTGGTCCGCCGTGAAGTGCCGTACGCCACCACACCGTACAGCCCGATCGCGGAGAGCACCACCGCCAGCGCGCCGAAGACGGAAGATAGCGCGGCCGTCAGGCGCTCTTCGGAGACCATGTCGTTGACGTCCATCTCGAACGGGCGAATTCTCTCGATGTGTGCGATCTTGTCGGTCGCGGTAACCTCCGCCCGGATGATGTCACTCAGCAATTGCACATTCAGACGGGCGCGGATGAAGAAGCCGCCATCGACTTTCCAGGCAGGCACGTAGACCATACGCCAGGCTTTCTCGCGCACGCCATAATGCTTGGCGTCCCGGACCACGCCGACAATTTCGCGCTGTGCTTGCCCATCCGCGGCCAGCTTGATGCGCCGGCCCACAGCCGGACTCGAACCGAAGTAGTGCCGTGCAAAGCTTTCGTTGACGACCGCTACCGGGGGCTTGCCGCTCTGATCCTGGAGGTTCAAGTAGCGGCCTTGCAGCAGTCCGAGGCCGATAGATTCGAAGAAGCCCGGCCCGGCGGCAATCATGCCTACGTCATTATCTTCATCGTTTCCGTGGGACTCCGCCGTATGACCTTCCACCTCTATGCCACCCGACCAGCCACCATGCCCATAGATGCTCGGCCAGGCATAGCTGGCCACCATTACGCCAGCATGGGATTCGAGGCGCTCCTTTATCCGAACGTAGGTCTGACGAAGGCGGTCTTCAGGAGTCGCCTTTGGAAATGAGAGATCCAATGTGACTACGTTCTCCGGACGGAATCCCAGATCGGAAGTCTTGAGGTTTCGCAGCGTGCTGAGGAACAGTCCGGCGCCGATTAGCAGGAGCAGTGATAAAGCGAGCTGGCCTGCCACCAGCAACCGTCCGCCGAGAGACGGGCCCGTGACGCGCGGGCCGCCGCGCAGGTTCAAGTCCGCATTTGCGACACAGGCGCGCACCGCCGGCCCAAGCCCGAACAACATGGCGGTCACGATGGCCGTGCATGCGGTGAAGCCGAGCACCACTAATCCCGGCCGGAGATCGAACGCCGGCGGCAGGCTCGCTTGAGGAAGGAATGAGATCAGCAGGTGCGTGCCCCAGACGGCCAGCAACACGCCGCAGGCCGCGCCCGTCACCGCCAGCAGCAGGCTCTCGGTGAATAACTGACTGACGATGTGCCCCCGGCTGGCGCCCAACGCGAGACGTAGCGTAATCTCCCGCTGCCGCGAGGCGTTGCGCTCCAGTATCAGGTTGGCAACGTTACCGCAGGCGATCAGCAGGACCAGCGCGACCAGGCCGAGGAGGACGAGCAACGGCTTTTCGTACTTGCGCCCCGTACTCGCAATGCCCGAGTAGGCGGGCCGGAGAGTAATGCGCTGGGATGCCAGCACCGGCTTCCAGTGTGGCGAAGCATCGGGCAACAGTTTGTCCGCCAGGTGGGCCCGGAACACTCCGTCGAAAATGGCCTGGGCTTGTGCCGGAACCACGTCGGGACGAAGGCGCACCAGGAGCCGCAGCCAATTCACGTTCGGCTCGGTCAGCCACCCTTTATCGACCGAACTGGTAAGCGGCACCCATACATCGATCGACGCTTCGGCGTCGACCCCGGTGAATTCAGGCTGCGCGACTCCGACCACTGTATAGGGCGTCTCGTTGTAGAGAATCGTCTTGCCCAGTATCGAGGGATTCGACTGGAAACGACGCGACCAGAAACCGCGGCTCAAGACGGCCACGTGGTCTCCGCCCATCACGCTGTCGTCTCGCGGCTGGAACACGCGCCCCAGCAGAGGCTGGACACGCAGCACGGAAAAGAAATTGGCCGAGACCGCTACGCCGGCCACACGTTCGTTGGATACGCCGTCCACACCGAACTTCTGCGAATTCCGTCCGCCTATGGCAAAGGCCTCGCCTACATTGTGAGCCGACTCGCTGAGTTGCTGAAACAGCGGATAGGAGTAGCTATATTCCCCCCAAGACTCGCTACCGGGGGAAGCCCGCACTAACTGAAAGATTTGCCGGGGATCCTGGACGGGCAGCGGTCGCCAGAGCGACGCATAGAGCAGGGTGAAGATGGCTGTGTTGGCGCCGATGCCAAGGGCCAACGAGAGCACCGCGGTCAACGTGAATAGAGGGCTCGCGCGCAGCGTTCGCAGAGCATGGCGGAAGTCTCTCGCGATGCGCTCGAACCGCGTCCAACCCCAAGCCTCGCGGCTGATTTCGGCGTAAAGTGTCGCATTGCCGAATTCTCGCCTGGCCCGCTGGCGCGCTGCCTGTTTCCCCATGCCGCCTTCCATGAGCTCGTCGGCTCTCTCTGCAATGTGGGCCTCGATCTCGTCGGCAAGGTCGCGACGCAGTCGAGTGAATTTCATGACGCAGCCGGCCGCATCACTCTGGCGATGCCGTCCATCATCCGCTCGAAGCTGGATACTTCGCTGACAAGCTGTTTCCGGCCGGTGGCGGTGAGCTTGTAAATTCGAACGCGGCGGTTGCGCGCAGACATGCCCCATTCGGCTGCCACCCAGCCAGCCTTCAGCATCCGTTGCAATGCCGGATACAAAGAGCCTTCCTCGATCTGCAGGAGGTCCTCAGAGGTCCGCTTCAGGTGCTGAGCGAGTGCATAGCCGTGCAGGGGTCCGCCGCGGCGCAGGGTCTGGAGGATCATCATCTCCAGCGCGCCGGGGAACAGGTCGCGATTGACTTTGTTCTCCATTTTGATCTATGCTTGTTTGCTCTATGCCTAGAATGAATCAGGACAGGGTTAGGTGTCAAGCGAAATCTTCAATACCAGCCGATGGGTTGCTCGTTGAGGTTGATATGGACTTGCTTGGTTTCCAGATATTCTTCAATGCCTGAGGGGCCTAACTCGCGCCCAAACCCGGATTGCTTGTAGCCGCCCCAGGGCGCCTCCACGTAAGTCGGTTGCATGTGGTTGACCCAGACGATGCCGGCGCGCAGGGCTTTGACCACGCGAAACGCCCGGAAGATATCGCGGGACCAGACGGCGGCGGCGAGGCCGTAGGGCGTGTCGTTGGCGATGCGTATGGCGGCGGCTTCGCCCTCGAACGGGATGACCGCGGCCACCGGCCCGAAGATTTCTTCGCGGGCGATGCGGGCGCTGTTGTCGACGTCGGCGAAGATGGTCGGCTCAACATAGTAGCCCTTGGCTTCGGACGCCGGCCGGCCGCCGCCCGCCGCCAGCTTGGCTTCCGATTTGCCGATTTCCTGATACTGGCGCACGCGCTCGTATTGTTCTTTGCTCACCAGCGGACCCATCTTCGTTTCGCGGTCGAGCGGCCGGCCCAGCGTAATGCGTTTGGACTTTTCGACCATGGCTTCCACGAACTTGGCGTAGATGGATTTTTCGACCAGAATGCGGCTGCCCGCCGAGCAGACTTCGCCCTGGTTGATGAAGACGCCGAAGAGCGCGCCGTCGATGGCAGCTTCGAAATCGGCATCGGCGAAGAAGATGTTGGGAGATTTACCGCCTAACTCCATGGTCACTCGCTTCACCGTGTCGGCGGCGCTTTTGAGGATCTGCTTGCCGACGGCGGCGCTGCCGGTGAAGGCGATCTTGTTGACGTTCGGATGGGCGACCAGCGGAGCGCCGGCAGTCTCGCCGAAGCCCGTTACGATGTTGACGACGCCCGGCGGGAAACCGATCTCGTCAAACCAACCGGCGATTTCGAGGGCCGTCAGCGGCGTCTGTTCGGCGGGCTTGAGGATACACGTACAGCCCGCTGCCAGCGCCGGCGCGAGTTTCCAGGCGGCCATCAGCAGCGGATAATTCCAGGGGATGATCTGGCCCGCTACGCCGACGGGTTCGCGCAGCGAAAGGCTCAGGGCATTGTCCGGCACGGGATTGACGTGCCCCAGGACCTTGGTGGCCAAGCCGCCGTAGTATTCGAAACAGGTGGCGGTATCGGCGACGTCGTATTCGGCTTCGACGATGGGCTTGCCGCAATTACGCGATTCAAGCTCGGCCAGCGAGGAGGCGTGTGCGCGTATGCGCTCGGCCAGTTTGAAGAGCAGGCGGCCGCGATCCTGAGCCGTGGTCCGCGGCCACGCGCCGGATTCGAAGGCGGCTACGGCGGCAGTGACCGCACGGTCGATATCGACTGTGCCGGCGTCCGGAACTTCGGCGATAATTTCTTCGGTGGAGGGGTCGTATACGGGGAGCCACCCGCCGCCCTGGCTTTCCACGCGTTCTCCGTTTATGTACATGCGGTAGCGATTCATAAGTTCAGTTTATTTGCGCCAGATGGTTTTGATGTTGACGAATTCGCGAATACCGAAGGGGCCCAGCTCGCGGCCGTAGCCGGAACGCTTCACGCCGCCGAAGGGCAGACGCGGGTCGGAGGCGACCATGGCGTTGACGAACACCTGGCCCGCCTCGATTTCGTCGATGAAGCGGTCCTGCTCGGAGGGGTCGCGCGTCCAGACGCTGGAGCCCAGGCCGAAGGGAGAATCGTTGGCCAGGTCGATGGCTGCGTCGGCATCCGCCACGCGGAATAGCATGGCGACCGGGCCAAAGAGCTCTTCGTGAAAAACGGGGGACTGGCGCGGCAGGCCGGCCAGCACAGTGGGCTGGTAATAATAGCCGGGGCCTGGAATCATGCTGCCGCCAAGCAACACACGCGCTCCGGAGGCTACGGCTCGCTCGACCTGTGCGTGCAGCTCATCGCGTATGGCGCTGGTCGAAAGCGGGCCGACCTCCGTCTCGGCCGCCGTCGGGTCGCCGACTTTCAAAGCCTTCATGGTCTCGACAAAGCGGCGCTCGAATTCATCGTAAACAGGATCGGCGACGATGAAGCGCTTGGCCGCAATGCAGGATTGTCCGTTATTGATAGTGCGGGCCTTGACGGCGGTGGAGACGGCTTCGCCGAGATCGGCGCTGGGCATGACGATGAAAGGATCGCTGCCGCCCAGCTCGAGGACTGTCTTCTTGATCCGATCGCCGCAAGCGCTCGCCACAGCGCGGCCGGCCGGTTCGCTACCGGTAAGAGTCGCGGCGGCCACGCGATCGTCCGCCAGCACCGAGGCTGTTTGGCCGGCACCGATCAGCAGCGTCTGAAACACGCCTACCGGGAAACCCGCTCGATGGAGGATGTCTTCGATGGCCAGAGCGCACTGAGGCACGTTCGAAGCATGCTTCAGCAGGCCTGTGTTTCCGGCCATCAGGGCAGGAGCAGCGAAACGGAAGACCTGCCAGAACGGAAAATTCCACGGCATCACGGCCAGCACCGGACCGATGGGCCGGTAGCGTATGTAGCTTTCGGAGGCGTTGGTGGCAACGACTTCGTCGGCGAGCTGGCGTTCGGCATTTTCGGCGTAGTAGCGGCAGCCCGCGGCGCACTTCTCGGCTTCGGCGACGGCCGATTTCAAGGTCTTGCCCATCTCGGCGGTCATGATGGCGCCGTAGATGTGTTTGGAATCTTCGAGGATGCGAGCGGCGTTGTGGAGCCATGAGGCGCGCTGGGCGTAGGAGGTCTTGCGATAGTCGTGAAAGGTGGTCCAGGCGCGCTGAATTTTTTCGTCGAGAGCGGCGGGTGAGAGAGCCTCAAAGGACTTCAGTGTCTCGCCGGTGGCCGGGTTGATGGATGCGATGGGCATACATCGATTATGCCGCGCGGCGGCGCGAGTAGTACCAGAAAAGACCGCCAGCCAATCCGAGAAACAGCGCGCAGGTGAGCACCATTTTCAGCTCGAACCGCCAGATGGAATCGATCTGGGTGGAAGGCACGAAGGCCACGGCGCCGCCCAGCAGCGTGGCGGCCAGTCCTCCGATCGCTGCGAAACGGAGCCAACTCGGGCTAAAGAAACCGTCGCCGGCGGACTTCGAAAAAGCCACCCGCGCGAGAGTGGCGTACAGATAAAGATACGAGATCATCTGCAAGACAACCGAAAGATCCAGCAGGGTCACATAGGCTTCCTTCACCGAGGCGCCGATGAAACTCATGCACACCAACAGGGATGAGAGTACGGCAATAGCCATCAGCGCAATGTGCGGCGTGGCATATTTCGGATGCACTTTGCCAAGCGCTTTGGGCAGGTAGCGATCGATGCCGGAGACAAAGATTATCCGGGCCGATCCGCTGAGCCACGCGGAAGTGGAGCCGGCGATGGCCACGGCCAATACCAGGGCGAGCACCGGCAGGAGCCACGTCAGGCCGCTGCCGGCGGTCATCTTGTCAACGGCCTGCAAGACGCCCTGCACCACCTTCACTTCACGCTGCGGTACAGCCAGCAGCAAGGCCAGAGTCGCGCTAACGTAGACCAGGCCCGCCAGCACGCCGCCCCAGAGGACGCCTTGGGGTACGCTGCGCCGCGGGTCGCGAATTTCATCGCCCATGACCGGGCCGAGCTCCAGACCGACCAGGCCGAAGCAGATGACACCGAAGGAAGACATAGTGCTCCAGTCGATGGTGCGAACGGCGAAGCTGGAGGCGGGTAGAGCGAAGCCGCGGCGCCACACAGTGACAACCGCCAGGACCACCAGCACGGCAGCACCAATCAAAGTGCCCCAACCGCCGAAGTTATTCACCCACTTACCCACGCCGATGCCGCGAATATTGAGGATGGCGGTGAGCCAGAGCAGGCCCACCGTCAGCATGAAGAAGAAGAAGCGATTGTCAGCCAGGCCGGCGACGCTTTTCGGGCCGGCATAGGCCAGGATTCCACCCATGTAGAAGAGCAGCGTGGGGAGATAAAACATGTTAGTCGTCCAGTAGGCCCAGCCGCACATGAAGCCGTGGAAATCGCCAAACTCCTCTTTGGCCCAGATATAGAGTCCGCCCTCACCGGGAAAGCGGTGGGACAGTTCAATCACAGTTATACCCTGGGGTAGCAGGAACAGGATCAGCGCCGCGGCCCAGAGCCACACGGTGGTGGGGCCGTTGGCGGCGATCACTGGGACGAGATTGAGATTCGCGATAGCTACGACGGAAAGGAAGGTCAGGTCCCAGGCGCCCAGCGCGCGTTTGAGTTGGGGCCGGGCTTCCATATCGTCATCATTCGCTGAATCATTCGTGAATCATCGGCTGACTGCCGCAGGCGCGCCCTCGGCCCGTTCCTGCTGGGCGGTGGCGAGCGCGGGAGCGACTTCTTCGAATACCTGTAGATGGTAGTCGATGTCTTTATCGGTGTGTTGCACCGAGACAGTCCATTGCTCATCCCACCAATAGGGCTGCGCGAGAACGCCGCGGTTAACCATGGCGAACCAGTAGTGAGTCCAGACGTCCTCGTCGACGTGATACCAGTCGCGATAGTTGCGTATGCGTTGGGGGTACAGCAGGAACGCGCCATTGGCACCGGCGCCGTCGGCATAGGCCACGAGGCCGGTCTTTCCAATGATGCGCAGGTATCCATCCACCAGTTTGCGGTTGAGACGATCGACATGCGAATAAGCGTCGCGAGTCAGGACATGGCGGAAGGTGGCAAGGCCGGCGGCCATGACCACGGGATTGGTGTTGTAAGTGCCGGCGTGAAACATCTTCTGCGTGGCGATCACGTCCATGATCTCGCGGCTGGCGGCAAAGGCTGCCAGCGAGAAACCGCCACCGATCGACTTGCCGAGACAAATGATGTCCGGTTTGACGTTGAAATACTCGCAGGCGCCACCCCAGGCGAGCTTCGCACCAGTCTTGACCTCGTCCATAATTAGCAGCGCACCATGCTTGTGGGCGATCTCGAGCAGGCCTTGGAGATAGCCTTCGTCGGGCATGCAAAAGGCGATGTTCATCATAATGGGCTCGAGCAGCACGGCGGCGATTTCACCGGGGTGCCGTGCGAAGAGGCGCTCGACAGCCGGCAGATTGTTGAAGGGCGCGACCAGGGTGGCATCCGTGGTGCCCTTGAGCACGCCGGCGCTGGACACGACCGGCGTAGGATTTTCGGGATCGCCGAATTGGTCGCCCTTGGGCTTTACGCTGACCGAGATGGCATCGTGGCCGCCATGATAGCCACCCTCCATTTTGATGATCTTGCTACGGCCGGTGACGGCGCGCGCCAGGCGTAGGGAGTGCATGGTGACTTCCGATCCGCTGTTGCCGAAGCGCACCATTTCGACCGGATAGCGCGCGCAAATCTCCTCGGCCAGTTCCAGTTCCATGCCATGGGGCATGCCGAAGAGCGTGCCGATGCGCAGCCGTTCCTCGACGGCGTGCATCACGGCGGGGTGACAGTGGCCGGCCATGAGCGCGCCATAGCAGAGGTTATGGTCGATGTACGGATTGCCATCCACGTCCGTGATGCTGCTGCCATGGCCTTCGCGCACAAAGAGGGGGTAAGGAGGGTAGTAGCGGTAGTTGCTGGCAACACCCAGAGGCACGCGGGCAACGGCGCGGTGATGCGCTTCGCGCGATTGGGGTGTGCGCTTCTCGTAAGTCTCGATTTCTTTTTGTAGTGCCGAATACATGTTCAAGGTTCCTTATCAAAAAATGAGTTTCAGCGCGAACTGGATTAGCCTCGGGTCGCGCGCCTGCAGCACTTTGCTGAAAGTGCCGCCGGTGGAGGGATCGCCATCCGATATATTGCCGTCTACTTTGGTGAACTGGGCATGGTTGGCAATATTGAAAAACTCGGCGCGGAATTGCAGCTTGAAGCGCTCCGTCAGGATAGTGTCTTTCAGCAGGCTGAAGTCGATGTTGTTGATGCCGGGGCCGCAGCAAACCGAGCGCGGCGAGTCGCCGATAACGCCCAGTTGGGTGGGCTGCTGGAATGACGCGGGATTGAAAGCTTCATTCAGAGCATTGCGTGGATTCAACTTCTGGAGCGGCGCGACCATATCCGGCTCGCCGGGGTATTGGAAGAAGGCGCTGTACATCAGCTCCAGGTCGGAGGAAGAAGTGATGGGGATGGGGAAGCCGCTTTGGAAAGTGACAATGCCGGCGCTTTGCCAGCCGTTCAGAAGCCTGCCGGCAAAGCCTTGGAGGGCCATGTGCGGGAATTGGTAGACGTAGCTGAACACCAGGCGGTTGCGCGCGTCGAACAATGAAAGCGCACGGCTATCGCGGAAGTTCAGGGGGTTCAGCATGTTTTCAAAACTGGAAGCGTCATCGATGGATTTGCTGAAGGTATAGGCCGCCTGGAATTGCAGCCCGTGCGAGAAACGTTTTTCGGCGCTCACCTGCAGTGAATTGTAATTGGAATTGGCGACAGTGTTTTCGGTGAAGATGCTGGAGAAGACCGGCACGCCGTCGGGCGGACAGCCAACGCCCGTAAGCGGATTGCAATTCGGCGAAGAGTATTGGCGCAGGCCAACCAGCGTGATGGGATTGGCATTGGGGCCGGTAATAGTAGGCTGCGGACCGTAGGGCAGGTGGAATACGAAGCCTGGGGGGATGGCGCCCGCGGGGACGGTGTACGAGCTATCCGCGCCGAAGGGGCCACAGGTGCCTGCTCCGAGTACGGCGTTCAAATCGAGACAGGGCTGCGCCTGGCCGTAGTTCAAGTCGTACGAGGCGAGCAGGCGATGCGCTTCGGTGCCGACGTAGCCGATCTGGAACAGGATATCGCCGGGCAGTTCGTGCTGAATGGTGAAGTTGTACTGCTCGGAATACTGCGTGCGCATGTTCGGCTGGAACTGGCCAAAGAGGAGAATCGGCCGAAAAGACGACCAATCGACGGGCTGGCCGCGCACCGGATTCAGGATGCCGTTGAACGGATTGGGACTGACACTTCCGTCCTGGCCGACGAACGGCGTGTTGAACATGGTATTCGATAGGACAGTGCTGCCGCCGAAGGGCGGCTCGGCGCTGAATTGCTCGAGGACGAGCTGCTCAATGGGGTTGTAGAACATGCCGAAACCGGCGCGGATACTGGTTTTTCCGCCGGGTGACGGGCTCCAGGCAATGCCGATGCGCGGAGCAAACGCCTTGTAATAAGTCTGGGTCATGCCGTTGGGAATTCCGGTGTCACCTGGAAACACCAGGCCGAGCGGGAAGACCGAGTCACCGGCGCTTCCCTGGCTGCAATCGGTGGTGCCAAACGTGGCCACCAGAGGGTTGTCGGGGGCAAGCTGGCAGGGATAGATTTTGGTCACCTGCCCTGGCCGGAAGGTTTGAACGTGATGCCCTATATCAGTGAGCGGGGTATCCAACTCCCAGCGCAGACCGTAGTTCAACGTAAGGTTGGAGCGTACCTTCCAGCTATCCTGAGCGAACAGGTAGACGGCCGTGCTGCGCACATTCTCGTGCTGGGCCGACCCCTGAGAGTAAGTGTTGGGAAGGCCCAATAAGTAGTCAGTGAAAAGATCGTCGGAGCCGACGTCATTGGTCCCGCCGCTGGTGAATGAGTAATCGCCATTGACGTTGTAGTAGAGAGTCTGGTCGAAACGCATGCGGCGCACATCCGCGCCGAACTTCAGAGTGTGATTGCCGGAGACTTTGCTGAGGCTGTCGGACCATTGGAAACTGTTGCCGATCTGGGGCAGCTCGCCTTCGGAATTATTGCCGATGGCGAAACCTCCGTCGGTGGCGATGAAGGGCACGCCTTCGTGATTGGCACCCAGGTTGGGAGTGATGCCATACTGCGGATTGGCGGCGTCGGAGAAACAGCTGGCGGCAGGCACGGAGGAGCCGCAAACATTCTGGATGAGCTGCGTATTCCGCGGATGGTTGTAATTGAGCTGACCCTCGCGGAAGTAAGTAAAACGTGCTTCGTTGACCACCGTGGGACTGGCGGTCCAGGTCTCACTGAGGTTGAACTGCTGGCTGCGCGTGCTGTAGTTCGATCCGAAGCCCGGCACGTTGGCTCCGGCCGCTTCGAAGTTGGAGAATGGCGGCAACTGTGTGTCGTTGTCGAAGTAGTAATAGAAGCTTAACTGATGCTTGTCGCTGATGTGATGGTCGAGGCGAAAAGTAGACTGAATTCCCTTTTCGCTCTGGTTGGGCACGGATTGATATACATTATAGCCGCTATTGGGCAGGGGCACGTATTGGTTCATGAGGGCCAGGGCCGTCGGGTCGAAACACTGCGTGGGTATCTTGTTGTTCGGGAAGACAGCCGACCAGGGAGTTCCGGCAGCCATCGCCGCGCCGCCCTCTGAGGCTACCGCTGTGGCGCAGCCTGGGCGAGTGTTGAGCACGTTCGCGAGATAGCCATCGGTCAGAGTGCCGCTGAAGGTACTCTGTGGTCCGCTGGGCCCCTGGGAGAAATCGCCACCACGCTCGGCGAGTGTCGGAACAGTTACTAAGTCAGAAGGGATACCCTGCACGATCTGACGATCCTCGACCGAAGCGAAGAAGAAAGTCTTGTCTTTGCGAATGGGACCGCCCAAAGTGCCGCCGAATTGGTTCTGGTGCCAATCCGGTTTGGTCTCGTCGAAGAACCCGCGCGCATCCAGGTCGGTGTTGCGGAAGAACTCGTAGAGATCGCCGTGAACCTGGTTGGTTCCGCCCTTAGTGACCACGTTGACCACGGAACCGGAGTTGCGGCCGAACTCGGCATCGAAGGTATTGGTGAGAACGCGGAACTCTTCGATAGTGTCCGGGGAGGGCTCGACGGCCGGTATGGCGACAAATTGATCGTTGGCATCGCCGCCGTTCACGTTGAAATTATTGGCGCGGCCGCGGCCGCCGTTGACCGAGACGACACCGGCGTTATCGCTGCCGGCGAACAGCGAGTAGCCCTGCTGCGACTGGACACCGGGCTGGAGCTGCAACAACTGGTAAGTGTCGCGCGTGTTGAGAGGCAGATCCACCACGGCACGGGAATTCATGACGGCGCCCAACTGCGTGCTGGTGGTTTCGACCAGCGGGGCCTCCGCCTCCGCGGTGACGCTCTGGGTAACTTCGCCGATCTGCAGGGTCGCATCCACGACAACCACATGTCCCAGAGTGACTTCGGCGCGCTGGACAAACTTTTTGAAGCCGGCGGTTTCCACTTCAACCGTCCACAGGCCGACGGGAAGGGCAGGCAGGACGAAATCGCCCTTGGTGTCGGTAGTGGTGGTGCGGTTGGCGCGGGTGCCTTCCAGCGTGGCGGTCACCTTGGCATCCGCAATGACCAGGCCTGCCGGGTCTTTGACGTTGCCTCTGAGGCTGCCGGTGGTTTGGGCGGACAAACTGGAGATGGCCGCCGCGCAATAAACCACACAGCTGATGGCCGGGATCGCCAGCATGTATTTCGCATTTCGCATTGCCATAGAGTCCCCCGCATGATGTCTTGGCGCGAACCTGGCGCGAGACTACGCCGTGCTTCTGTCAGTCCCTGGGCAACCTTTACGACGGTTGCGTGAATCTGGGCATTATGACACTGTTGGCGGTTGCATGGGAAATAGGGAAGAAAACTGACGGCGGAAGCGATATTGCGATGCCTTTTCCGGTCGATAAGACCAGGGTGGCCGACGAACGTCCCTTCGAGAACGGTACAATCTCTGTTAGCACTCCCAAACTTGTCTTTGGTCAGTTGCAACACATTAGGAGACGATTGCGGAATACGAAAACCAAGTGGAGCGCCCTGGAAGGTGACCTCTTTGCGGATAGCCGGGCAACGAAGTTCAGACGACACGCCCCGTCTCTTCCGCCGGAGGACAACACTTCTGAAGGCCTGAAGGCCCTGCTGGCCGCGAATCGACACTACCGGAAGGTATCATGGCCGGAACCCTATAACCGCACGACGCACCGTCTTCATCTGGGAGATGCCCGCGATTTGTCGTGGGTACCGGAAGCTCGGTTCATCTGGTGGTGACTTCGCCGCCATACTGGACGTTGAAAGAATACGCCCCCGGCAATGAAGATCAGATGGGCCACTTTAGCGATTACGATCGCTTCCTCTCCGAGTTGGACCGGGTATGGCGCGAGTGCAAGCGCGTTCTGGGCGGTGGCGGCCGGATCTGCTGTTTCGGCCCGACGACCCGTAAAGCGATTCGTAGATATCGCATCCGGAGGCGTCGCAAGGAGGCACGCCGGACTGTCCGGGAGCAACGAAAGAGGGCGCGAAATCATTCGCGTTCAACACCGGTTTACCGGCGTTTACACCCGTAGTGCCCTGCAGTTGAGCTTGCGAAGCGGACACACCTGATTTTAGCGGGACGATAGGATTGCCGATCTCATCGTCCGTACCGAAGTAGAGGCTTCCGACCGACCCGGAGTAATCATAGACGCTATAGGGTTGGCCGCTTTGCGCCACGGTCTGCCAGCCAATGGTCCAGCCATTAACTAAGCCTCCCAGAAACTTACTGTCAGTTACTTTCGGAATTGTATAACTGTAATTGATCAGGAATACGTGGGTCTGGTCGAAATCCGAGGACGCATAGTTCGACTTCGGATAGATAGGATTATTGCCGGTGAAGAAGAGGCCCAGACCGCTCTGCTCGTCGAGAGCATGCGACCAGGTGTAGGAAGCGGTGAACTGCAGGCCACTCGACAGGCGTTTGCGCGCCTGAAGCTGGAGGGCGTTGTAGTTGGAAATGCCTTCTGCCTCATAGAGCACAGAATTCATGTCATAGCCGATATAAGGCACGCGAATTGGTGCGTTTCCGGCGTACTCACTCGTATAGATCGGCTCAAGATCGTTCTCGTTGAGACCATAGGAATAGATCTGGCCGTTCACGGGGTGCTGGGGCGTGGCGATCTGCGGCTGATTGAAGGGAATAGGTAGCACTTCGTGCACGCCGTGGCTGCCGACATAGCCGGCGCTAAACAGCCAACTGCTGGATGCCTGGTACTGAATGTCGAAGGTCCAGTTTTCGGTATACGGAAGTTTGTTATCGATGTCATAACCGCCGAACAGAAACGGACCGAACAGGTTCCCCTTCGGATAGTCGCCGTCGGTGCTCTCCGCCAGGTTCGGCAAAAGCTTTAGAAAAGCCGCGCTTCCAGCCGGGGCGGGCGGAGGGGTAGTGCCGAAGGGCGTCTGGAAGGTAGCGCCCTTGCTGGCAAAGATAGGTGAAACAAAGGGCGGCGCCAGAGTTACCCCGAACGGACCGTTGAAGCCA
>Ga0302325_10019275_pt1 | contig 14354 bp, 13 predicted proteins | sample Palsa_T0_2_FD_201948 | JGI IMG/M metagenome (GOLD analysis project Ga0302325, IMG submission 201948) | Peat permafrost microbial communities from Stordalen Mire near Abisko, Sweden - Palsa_T0_2 | ecosystem: Environmental > Terrestrial > Soil > Palsa > Peat permafrost | place: Sweden: Abisko... | reverse complement strand
TGCGGCTCGCCGAGTCCGCTGAGCCTCCACCGGGCGATGTGCTGTTGTGTGTGCTCGCGGATGAGGAGAATCTGGGGGCTTACGGCGCGCGCTTCGTGGTCGAGGAATACCCCGAGCTGTTTGAGGGCGTGAGGCACGCGCTCGGTGAGTTTGGTGGCGCACGCACGGAGCTGGCGGGTCTGAGCGCTTACCCGATTCAGGTGGGTGAGAAGCAGGTGTGCTGGATGCGCGCGACGGTCCGGGGGCCTGGCGGCCATGGCTCGATCCCGTTGCGCGGCGGTGCGATGGCGAAGCTCGGCCGGTTGCTGAGCGCGCTGGATGCGCGGCGACTGCCGGTGCACGTCACCGAGATTCCGCGGGCGATGATCGAGGCGGCGGCAGCCGCGCTGGGAGCCGGTGGGCGGGAGCTGGCCGATGGGCTGCTCGACCCTGAGCGGACCGACGCGACGCTCGACATGCTCGGCGAGGCGGGGCAGATGCTGGATCCGATGTTTCACAACACGGTCAACGCCACCGTCGTGCGAGGCGGCGGCAAGGTCAACGTGATTCCGAGTGAGTTGCAGCTCGAGCTCGACGGGCGTCTGCTTCCTGGGCAGACGGCGGACGATCTTTTCCGCGAGATGCGTGAGCTGGTCGATGACGACGACCTCGAGCTGGAAGTAACGAGCTATGAGCCGGGATCCGATCGGGCGGACCTGTCCCTGATGGGGCTGCTGGGTGACGTGCTCACCGCCGCCGACCCCGGCGCCGTGCCGTTGCCGATGCTCATGCCGGGTGTCACCGACGGTCGGTTCTTCGCCCGGCTTGGAATCCAGACCTACGGCTTTCTTCCGATGCGCCTTCCCGCGGAGATGAAGTTCATGAGCCTCATTCACGCTGCGGACGAGCGCGTACCGGCGCGGGAGATCGGCTGGGGCACTGACCGCATCTGCGAGGTGCTGACGCGATACAGGTAGCTAACGCGACCGCGGCGCAATGCGGGAGCCCCGCGCCGCGAGGGAGGGGTGTACGCCGTCAGCCGGTGATCGTCCTGTCCAGTAGCGCGAACAGTTCGGTGAAGTGCCGCTCGGCCGCCGCCTGATCGTAGGCGGCGGTGTCGCTCATTGTGTAGCCGTGGGAGGCCTCTTTGTAGAGCTCTGAGCGGTATCGCACCCCGGCCTGCTCGAGGGCTTGCTCGAGCGTGGCGACGTGCTCGGGGGTCATGCTGTTCGGACTAGCAATCGTGGTCTACCTGCTGGCGCCCCCCGCGGAGGTGGTCAATGAGCCTGCGGCTGTCGCGACATAGCTGAGCCGTCCGAGCACGTCGGTGGTGGGTGCGACCTTCGCGTTCTCGTAGTCGGACAGCCGCGATGCCGAGGTGCCGGCCGCTCGCGCGAACTGGCGGAGCGTCATCCCGGTCTGGGTGCGCCAGGTGCGGATTTGTGTGGCGTACTCGGCCCGTCCTTTTAGGGTGACGTTCTCGCGCGCGCGGCGAATCACGTTGATCATCAACGCATCGACGCCGTAGTGCTCGCCCCAGCCGGCCACGGTCTCGGTCGTGCGCGCGGCCGATCCCCAGGGGTTGCTACGAATCGCCTCGGCGAGCTGACGCCAGTCCGACGGCGAGCCGCGGTCGATGATCGCTTTCACCGAAAGGTGGTGGCTGGTTCTCAGCCGTCTGTGCAGCTATTTGTCTGAGTGGCCAACCACAAGCGCAAGGGTTCGGAGCCGACCAACAGCTGAGCGGCGTCGTTGCCGCGACGTAGCGCAGCCGGCTGAGTCGTGGCGACCGCCTACCCGTCCGCGGGCGCGAGGTTCTCGAAGATCGCTGCCATCCCTTGCCCCCCGCCGATGCACATCGTCTCGAGGCCGTAGCGTCCGCCATCGTCTCCGGCGCCACCCCCGCGACCGCCCAAGACACCAGGCGCGCGAACGGTCACCGCGAGCCGGTGGGAGCGCAGCGCGAGCTCGTCTTGCTCCGCGCGCGGCCGTCCTCAGGGGTTCGCAGATGACGGCGTCGCGCACAGCCAAGGAGCCTGCCACAAATCCATCCCCGAGCGCACCACCCGAGCGGTCTAGCGCCGGTCCCATTGCGCCTAGCGTGCGTCCGGCACACAGGTTCCGTCATCCAGGTTATATTGGAGTGGGATGTTGAGATGTGCAGGGGTCATCATTGCTATGTTCGCTATCGCGTTTGCGCCTGCCCCTGCTATGGCTGACGCCACATCGCGTGACGTCGTCTCGACGCACACCTATCTCGAGGCCAGCTACAAGATCCTGCACACCGCGGTGAGCACCTGGTCGACGGTCGAAGCGAGCATTCACAGGCTCGACCTCCGGTTCCACGCCGAATGCCCGGACGTGGGGGCGGGCTCGCCGCAGAACGAAGAAGACCAGAAGCTCAGCTACGAGGCGGCCGGCGCGCTGTGGGCGACCGGCTACCACACCGACGAGGGGATTATCCGAACTTACGACAACACCGTGAACCGGCTGACGTGGAGCAACCCGCAGATCACGCGTGACGCTCATCGACTCACCCGAGGACTGCAGGAAATGACCGAACTACAGGTACCGAACATCTGTGCGGACGTCCGCGCGTGGGGCGCAAACAGTTATGGCGCTGCGCCGGCCAATGTTAAGCAGTATGACGAACATGTTGAAAATATCGAAATCCATGAAATTCCGCGGCGCCTGCTCGTCCCCTATGTGCAACCGTCAGAAGATGGCCTGCGCAAGCAGGACGAACACCTCGCCACCAGGTTCGAAGAACTTGAATTCATGCGCGGTCAGGCCGACTGGATCGCGCTACTCGAAGTCCTTGGCGTCAACGAGTAAGCCCCCGGGTGTTGCTTGATGTTCTATATCGGTGACGCGAGCCCCTCCCCGGCGGGCCCTGTCGAGCTCGATGCGCAGCTGCGCGAGCCGCCGAGCGTCGGACTGCCCTCGGTGATGCAGACGCTGCGCTTCACTCAGCGCCAGATCCAATTCGTGTTTCGCGCGCGGCGCGAGCTCGGCGACGTGTTCAAGATCCGTTTCGTCGTGATCCCGGGCGGGATCGTGATGACCAGCCATCCCGATCATGTCCGCTCGCTGTTCACCGCCAAGGCAGAGCTGGTGCCCTCGCTGACCGCCGAGTCGCCGCTGCGCCCGATCGTGGGTCCCAACTCGGTGTTGACGGCCAACGGGCCCAGCCACCTGCGCCAGCGCAAGCTGCTGCTTCCGCCGTTCCACGGCGAGGCGATCGAGCGCTACGCGCAGATGATCCGCGACGTCACCGAACGCGAACTGGACCACTGGCCCGTTGCTCGCCCGTTTGCGCTTGCCCCCAGGATGCAGGCGATCACCCTCGACGTGATCATGTCGGGCATCTTCGGCATCGAGGGTACTCCCGCTCGGGGGAGCGCCGAGCATCGTCTGCGCCGCACGATCAAGCAGCTCGCCGCCGCCTCGACCTCGCCGCTGGCGATGCTCGGCGAACTCGCAAACGTTGGACGCGAAGAGCCCTCCGGCCTCACACGTCTTGCCGTGGCGCTGCTCGACCGCGCCACCTACCCCGTGATCGAAGCCCGCCGGCGCGCCGCAGATCTGGGCGAGCGTAGCGACATCCTCTCGCTGCTGCTGCGCGCGAAGAGCGAGGACGGGGAGCAGCTCTCAGACCACGAGCTGCGCGACGAGCTCCTCACGTTGGTCCTTGCCGGCTTTGAGACCACCGCCAACTCATTGGCATGGACGTGGGAGCGTCTGGTGAGGACCCCCGCCGCCTATCAGCGCCTGCGCGATGCCGTGCGCTCCGACACCGAAGTCGAGGAGCACGTCGAGGCGGCGATCGTCGAGGGCATGCGCTCACGTCCGGTGATCCCGGTGGTCGGGCGCCGCGTGGCCGTGCCATGGCAGCTCGGCGACTACGTGGTTCCCGCGGGACAGGGTGTCAGCATCAGCATCCTGCTCGTCCACCACCGTGAGGACCTCTACCCCGATCCCTTCACCTACCGTCCCGAGCGCTGGCTCGGTCACGAGGGTGGGCGGGCACCTGGAACCTATGAGTGGCTGCCCTTCGGCGGCGGCACCCGCCGCTGCCTCGGCGCGGCGCTGGCGATGGCAGAGCAGCGTGTCGTGCTCGAGGCCATGGTCCGCCGGCTCGACCTGAGGGCCGATCGTCCCGAGCCCGAGCACGCCCAGCACCGCAACGTCACGATGATCCCCGCACGCGGCGCACGCGTGATACTTCGCTCGCGCGTGCGCGGGTGAGAACCACTGCCGTCCACCTCGCTCGAGCGCGGCCTCAAGGCACCACCACCCTGAACCGCCCAACCGTGTGCCGGATGGTCCCCCCGGCTTCTTCGAGGTTGCCGGGCCCACTCTGATCCTGGAAGAAGACTTCGCCGGTGGTGATCCCGGGGTGCAGACCGCGGCCCAATCCGCGGCCCAGTCGCATCGTCTCGATCTGACCGGCGGCGGGAAGAAACAGGGGTCTAGGGGGTCCGAAGCCGTTCACCTGCCGCGGCTGGCCTGGTTCGTGCCACTGGACCGTGTAGGAGCTGCTCGCCTTGCTGATGGCTATCCGAGAGGTGAACTGGAGGATTGCTTCGTAGCCGCCGTGCGGTCCTTGGATCAGGCGTACGTGCACCGGCGAGGCGACCTGCGCCGCGGTCGGCGCCGGCGTTCTTGGCACCACCCAGCCGACGGGCACCTTCAGCGCCGGTGTGCACGCATACTTTCCGCCGATCCAGCTCTTGCTGGTCAGGTGGCAGGTAGCGCCGTCACGGTAGTGCAGTTCCGTGATCGGCCCGTCGACCGGTACGACGTCCTGGGTGCCGCCGGCGTTGAAGTTGAACAGCTGTTTCGGTGATGCGGTGGTGACGATCAGGTACGCGCCCTCCTGTCCAGCGGTCGGCTGCGTTTGGGTATGGCCGTCGAGGACGTAGGTGACACTCTTGGCGTCGGGGCCGAGCAGGCCGTAATAGAGGTTGCGCTCGTCGGCCTGCGGGCAGACGGGGTAGGGCTTGCGCTTGCCGTCTTCGGCGAAGCGTTCGTAGGGACCTGCTGTGCTGGGGACGCAGCCTTTGTCGGGGAAATTGCCCCTCCACGCGCTGGCCGGCACGGCCTTATCTGATCTCCGTACCCGGACCAGCACGCTCGTCGCTGCAGCGACGTTGTCGGCGAGCTTTCTCGGCGCCGCCGCCATTGGTCGCAGCGCGCCCGCGTGGGCGGTGGTCCTCGCAATGGTCGCGTTCCTGTCGACTGGCGTGTTCGCGGGCTGGGTGCTGTGGCCCGCACAGGTTTCGTTCGTGGTGGATGCCGATCGTTGCGCTAACCTGATTGCTATGCCAGATCAACCTACACCCGCTCCCAATCCGGTCTCAGCTCGACCCGAGGTCGGGCGGATGTCGCGCGACGTATTTATCTACGAGAATGAGCTCTCGCGTAAGCGAGCTGAAGCGCGTAAGCTTGCTGCCAAACGCTGGCTTCATCGGCTCCTGCATCGCTCACACCAGCCGCCTTCCTGACCTGCTTCGCCACGATCCCGGCGAGACTCGTGAGGTGTCCGCGGTCACCGCTTGTGAGCGTTTTCGCGCCACTTTGCGGCGAAGAAGCCAGTAAAACCGGGGGTTGATCCCAAAATTGGGTTCGCGACCGAGAGTTTTGTCTCGAGTGCCGGGTAAGTTTGTCTCATGTCCACGAAAGCGATCGCGCCGAGGTTCTCTGAGGATCTCTTCCCGTAGGACGGAAAAGGCCCCCGCTGACCGCCACTTCGAGCAGACGACCCTGCCCAGTCTCGGCGGCACCGGCCGCTTCTCCCCGAGTGGCTCCGTAAGCGCTTCCGCCGCGGCGCCTAGCCCCCGGGTCAGACGGGCACCGCCGCGGAGCGGCGCTGCGGCTCGCGCTGCGCCAGCCACGCCGTGTATGGGTCGGCGGGGACGATGCGCGCGGTGAGCGTCTGCTCGTCGTGACGGCTTCCCGTCTGCTCCCGTGCGTCCCGCACGGACAGTTCGATGTTCCATGGCTCTGGGATGTAGGCGGGTGACGAAACGTGTTGCATCGAGTCTCTGGAGGATTGGGGCGTTTGCATGTAACGGTCTCCTGACTGAATCGTCGCTCATTGGTGAATGTGTGGCGGTGCGGGAGCAAGGTTGCACTATTTCCAGAGGATGTCCAGGGGTGTTGGACAAACGATCTAGCCCATATCCGAGAGGTCATACATACATGTCACTCAGGGTGCCGTCGCTCTGTCCAAATCGGGCAATTCGTGTCGTACTTTTGGGACTTGAGATTTAGCTGGGGATGAAAGGGTTTTTAAATACAAAAAGAACCGTAGGGTCTCCTCATCGGGTGTGGCGATCGAGCGAAACGTCCCAAGCGCGGCCTACCGTTCCGTCGAGTGTTCTTCAGACTCTAAGAAAGGCAGTTCGATGATCAATGTCAAGACGAAGTCCCAGAGCAGACTGCCGGTACAGAAGGTACGCCGGCACACCACGTTCCAGGTTCTCTCTCGCGGGGCGGCCGAGCGATCGCCAAGATGGTGCCGATGATCTTTGGTCCTTGAGTACAAAAAGGGCAGCCAGAAAGGTAGTTCGATGACCGATAGTGCGACGACCGAGAAGCCGACGGCCGATGACCTCCTGAGGAGAATCAAGCGCAAGACGAGCGAACACCTGGAGGCGTTGCGCAGCGCGGCGGAAGCAGAGCGCAAACGGCTGCAGGCCGATCTCCCGAAGGTCGATCCCCCTGTCGACGTCGATCTCCCGTCGGAGGAAGCGGTCGAAGAGGTCGACGCGCAGGCACAGCTCTACGAAGGGTCGATCTGATCTCCGAAAGCGGGTGGCGAGGCTCCCGGGATCGATCCCTGTGCGGCGGATCTTCTCGCTCATTCGCTGCGTACTGGACTTACGAGCGTTCCGAGCCCGTCGATCTCCACCTCGACGGTGTCTCCGTCTTTTAGGAAGCGCCCTTGCGCCACCCCGACCCCCGCCGGTGTCCCCGTGGCGATGATGTCCCCGGGCAGTAGCGTCATCGTGCGCGAGAGCCACGCCACGACCTCGGCCGGGCCAAAGATCAGGTTGGCGGTCGTCCCCTGCTGCAGGAGCTCCCCGTTGACCCGGGTGCGCAGCCCGAGCGCTCTCAGGTCGTCGATCTCGTCGAGCGTGACGAGCGCCGGGCCGCAGGGGGCGAAGGTGTCGATTGCCTTGCCGCTCGTCCACAGGGGGTTCTGCATCTGCAGGTCGCGGGCGGACACGTCGTTGAACGGCATCGCGCCGGCGATGTGGGAGAGGGCGTTCTCGGCGCTGACGTTCTTCGCGCGGCGACCGATCACGAGCGCGAGCTCGGCCTCGTAGTCGACATGCTCCGCGTGCGCGGCCGGCAGCACGATGTCCTGGTAGCTGCCGGTGAGCGAGCTCGCGAACTTGGCGAACCACATCGGGGCGGTCGGGATCTCCTGGCCGGTCTCTTCGGCGTGGTCGCGGTAGTTGAGGCCGAGGCAGATGATCTTCTGCGGGTCGGTCACGGGGGCGTGCAGGGTCACATCGGAGAGCGGGATTCGCGCGTCCGCTTCCTCGGCCCGTCCTCCCAACTCGCGCAACCCCTCGGCGTCGAGTACCTCCAGCAGGCCTCGCACGGTCGTGGCGGGCGCGTCGTCCAGCGCGGAGACCGGCACGAGGTTCTCCCCGAGCCGGACCGCGGCGGCCGGCCCGTCCTCGGTATGGAAACTGACGAGGCGCATTGCTTGCTCAGCCTACCCGGCGCGAGCCCCGCCCACCCGCCACCCGACGGCGAGCCCTTCCCGTCTGCGGGCGAGCCCCCGGACTATCATCACCCCGTGCCCGAGCCAACAGTGTCGGTGACGTTCGACAACCTCGGTGAGGCAGCCCAGCTCGAGCTCGGTATGTGGCCGGCGGAGGTGCCCGAAGGGGAGCACTTCACCGTCGTCGAAGTGCTTCCGCGGCTGCTCGACCTGCTCGCGAGGCGGGGCATGCGGGCGACCTTCTTCGTCGAGGGATTGAACGCGGAGATGTACCCGCGGGCGCTGCACACGATCGTGGACGGTGGCCACGAGGTCGCGGTGCACGCCTGGCGCCACGAGGAATGGGCGGCGCTCGATGCCGAGGCAGAGGTCGCGCTGCTGGAGCGTGCCACTAAAGCGATGCGTGCGATCGGCATCGAATGCAGTGGTTTTCGACCACCGGGCGGCGGCCTGACCGAGCGCACGCTCGCGTTGCTCGGCGAGCACGGCTACAACTACGTCTCTCCCGCGGGCGAGCGCGAGGGGGTGCTGGAGGGTCTGGCCGTGCTGCCGTTCCGCTGGATGCTCGTTGATGCCTACGCGTATCTACCCACGTTTGCGGGCCTGCGCGAACGCTACGGTGACGGTCCCGATCCCCTTACGCCCGAGGAGATGCGGGGGGAGATGATCGCCGCGCTGCAGAACCACTCAGAGCAAGAGGGCCACCTGGCGCTGCTCTTCCATCCGTTTTCCGTCGCCTTCACCGGCGAAGCCGGCTGGGAGGCGCTCGACAGCGTGCTCGGCGAGATAGTGCGCCTCGTGGAGACGGGGGCCATCACAATGATGCGCATGGACGAGGCGGCCGCGAAGATGCTCGAGCGTCCCGCCGGGCTCAATCACCCGCCACAGCTCGACGACGCCACCTGGATCACACGGTGAGCCTTTTTCCGCGCCGACCCTTCACCGTCCTGACCGCGCTCGGTACGGCCGCCCACCACGCTTTCGAGGTGCGCGCGGGCGTCGGCTTGGTCTTCGAGCCGTTCATCGGCAGGCGCGCCGCCGTCGCGATGTGGTCTGGCGGGCTGCCCGCGTGGGCGCTCGCCGGATGGATGGGAGAGGGCGAGGGAATCGAGAAGTGGATCGCCCTCAACAACGCGGCGGGGCTGGCGGGGGGCATCGTCCACTTCGTCGAGTGGCCCTGGGAGCGCCGTCACGGCATTCCCTATCTGACCGAGGCGGAGGGCATGACGAGCGAGCAGCTCGGCCCCTACAACAGGGTGCTCCACCTGTGGACGCTCGCGGGCCTGTTGGCCGTCGCGTGCGAGACCCCGCGCCACGCGCGGAAGTGGGCGCTGTTGGGCCTGCTGCTCGGTGAGCCATTGCGTCGCTCCGCCGTCCACCACTTCCGCTGGGCGCGCGAGCAGGCCGAGCGCGACCCCGAGCACTGGAGCCCGGTGCTGCGCTCAGAAGCCGGATCCTCGAAAGGTTAGGCACCCTTTGCGATGGCTCGGACAGCGCGATCGCGATCTGGCCGCGCTGCGCCGGGCGGGGCGTGCCGCGATCGTGATGCCGGCGATGTTCGCCGTCGGCGAGGAGGCGATCGGCAACCCGGCGCTGGCGACGTTCGCCGCGCTGGGGTCGTTCGCGATGCTGCTGCTGGTCGACTTCCGCGGGACGCTGCGGGAGCGGCTGCAGGCGCAGGCGGCGCTCGCGCTCGTGGGATGCGTGTTCGTGTGCATGGGCACGCTGGCCTCGCAGAGCGTCTGGCTCGCGGCCGGGGCGACGGCGGTCGTCGGCTTCGGCGTGCTGTTCGCCGGCGTCGTCAGCTCCGTGCTGGCGGGCGCCTCCACCTCGCTGCTGGTGGCTTTCATCCTGCCGGTGACGATCGCCGGGCCGCCGTCGTCGGTGGGAGATCGGGTGGCGGGCTGGGGCATGGCCGCCGCGGCTGCGCTGCTGGCCGTGGCACTACTGTGGCCGCTGCCCGCGCGCGAGCCGCTGCGCTCCGCGGCCACGATCGCCTGCCGGGCGCTGGCGGCGCGGTTGCGCGCGGAGGTCGCGTACGTCCTGAGCGACCGTGACTCCTCGTTTGCGAGCGATCGCGAGCACGCGGTGGCGCAGGCGAGGAACGCGGTCGCCGCGCTGCACCGCGTATTTCTCGCCACGCCCTACCGGCCGGCGAGCTTGAGCACCTCCGCACGGGCGGTCGTGCGGCTCGTGGACGAGCTGAACTGGGTGAACGCGATCGTCGTCGGGTCCGTGCAGCCGGGCGTGGGCACGCCGGTCAATCGCGGCGCCTGCGCGGTCAAGGTGGCGGCGGCCGCCGTGCTCGAACGCGGGGCGGAGCTGCTGGAGGTGACGGGCGGGGACTGCGCGGCCCTGCACGGCGCGCTGGTCGAGCTGACCGCGGCGCGGCACAGGATGGAGGAGAGCGCGACGGCCGATCTGCCGGTCAGGCGTGCTGCGCCCGCCGGGGCCGAGCGCACGGGGATGGAAGCGACGAAGGTGGAGGAGGGGGTGGAGACGGAGCCGGAGCGCGTCGGCGAGCTCGTCACATCGCTCGATCCGAGCTTTCGTGCCCAGGAGCTCGGCTTCGCGGTCTCCAGTATCGGCGACAACATCGACCTGGCCGCGGCTGCCGAGCGGCGCACCTGGCTGGAACGATTGCTCGGGCGCCAGCCGAAGGGCCTGGCCGGGGCGCTGTCCGCGGCCCAGCAACGCGCGTCGGCGCACGTCGATCGAAGCTCGGTGTGGCTGCACAACAGCGTGCGCGGGGCCGTCGGCTTGGGCTTGGCCGTTTTGATCGCGAACCGGACCGGTGTCCAGCACTCCTTCTGGGTTGTGCTCGGCACGTTGTCGGTGTTGCGATCGAATGCGCTCAGCACGGGACAGAACGCGGTTCGCGGCCTGCTCGGGACCGTCGCCGGGTTCGTCATCGGCGCGGCGATGCTCGAGGCGATCGGGACCAACACGACGCTGTTGTGGTGTCTGCTGCCGATCGCGGTCCTGCTCGCCGGCATCGCGCCCGCGGCGATCTCGTTCGCGGCGGGCCAGGCTGCCTTCACGCTGACGCTGGTGTTTCTCTTCAACATCATCCAGCCGGCCGGCTGGCAGGTCGGCCTGCTGCGCGTGGAGGACGTCGCGATCGGGTGTGCGGTGAGCGTGGCGGTCGGGTTGCTGTTCTGGCCGCGTGGTGCGAGGGCTGCGCTGCGCCGAGCGCTGGCGGACGCGTATGTCGACAGCGCGGACTATCTCGCAAGCGCCGTCGACTTCGGGATGCTGCGCTGCGACCCCGGCGCGAGCTCTGCCGCCGTCCCGGTGCAGGATGCCGCTCGCGCCGCTGCGACGGCCCGCCGCCTGGACGACACGTTCCGCGGCTACCTGGCCGAGCGCGGCGCCAAGCCGGTCCCGCTCGCCGAGGTGACGAGCCTGGTCACCGGCGTCGGCGGCCTGCGCCTGGCGGCCGACGCGGTGCTGGATCTATGGCAGCGCGAGGACGGCGCGAACACAGGCGATCGTGCGCAGGCCCGCCGGGAGTTGCTGCGTGCGAGCGAGCTCGTAAAGGTCTGGTATGACGACCTCGCCAGGAGCCTCGTCGATGGAGGAGAGCTGCGCGAGCCACTGGCTCACGACAGAGTCGCCGACGGGCGACTCGTCGATGCCGTGCGTCACGACCTGCGCAGCGCGGACGGCAGGGCGAGCGCGACCGCCGTGCGCATGATCTGGACCGGTGAGCACCTGGACGCCGCCCGCCGGCTGCAGCGCATCATCGTGGGCCCCGCACGCGCGACGGCCGAGCGGTGAAGGGGCACGGCGATTGGAGGTCGCTCAGCGACCTCGGAAGTCACTCATCCGGCTCCGGCGCCGGGCGATTGCGATTTGCGGCCCTGCTCGCTCAGGGTGCTCAGGTCAAGCAGGTGGGCCGGCGGGTCTCCCAGGGCGATCGTGGAGCTGAGCTCGAGCTCGGGGCCGATTTGGAGCAGCTCCCCGGGCTCGAGCGCCCGCCAGCCGGGGTCCTCGTCCATCGGCTCGCTGGCGATCACCACCACCGGCCGCCGTGCGGCCTCCTCGCAATGCACGCGGGTGCCGAGGCTGCCGCGGTGGTTCATCGGCTGCTCGCCGCCGTGGCCGCCGGCGGGCCGGTCGAGTACGTACAGCGTGTTCGTGTCCGGGTAGCGCAGCGCGAAGACCCCGGCCTCGGTCGTGATGATCAGGTTCAGCGAGTAGATTGGTAGGTGCTCGGCGATCCAGCTCACCCCCGCGACGATGCCTGCGTGGATGTCGCCATCGTGCCGGCGGATCTCGCGTGTGATCATCGCGAACAGTCGCTCGGAGTCGGTCTCCCCATGCACCAGCGCGTTCTCGTCGCCGAGCTCCTCCTCCAACCGCGGCAGGCCGGCGAGCACGCCGTTGTGCGCGAACAGGCGTCCGTCCTGCTCGAAGGGGTGGGTGTTAGCGAGCGTCTTCGCGCCCGTCGAGGCAAAGCGGACGTGCGCCAGGAACGTGCGCGAGCGCTCATTGCGCGCCTCGCTCGCGAAGGCCGTGTCGCTGAAGGCCGAGATCGGCGCCTTGTGGACGACCGGACGTCCCTGCGCGTCGAAGATCCCCAGACCCGTGCCGTCGGGGTTCTTGTGGCTCTGCGCGGCGAGGCTGTCGGGGGCGTCCAGCAGCCACAGCTTCGCGCTGACCGGCTCGGCGCCGCCGCTCATCGCGAATAGTCGGCACATCTAGGGCTGTCTCGAGGTTGAGGCCATCTTCTCGGCCCGCACACTATGGGCAATCCATAGGCTTTGCAGGTCTCGGCTTCGCAGGTCTCGAGTCGCTCCGCAGATCCAGTCTCGATACCCTTACCTGCGTGGGTAGCTGGAAGAGTCCTGGACGAGCGATCCGCGTCGTGATTCATGAGGAAGAGGGCGAGCCTCATTACTACTGGCGCAGCGAGGACGGCGAGGGGAACATCTCGTGGCGTAAAGACGCCCCACGCGCCACGGAGAAGGTCTCGGCAGGGGATGGGATGACGACGACCGAGCTGCTCGAGGGGATCGAGACATCGCTGAAGGAGCGTCGCCGGGCGAGCCGTGGTCGCAAGCTGCGCATGCCGTTTCGATAGTGAGCGGCACAAGCAACCGTTCAGAGCCTTGCGGGCGCGAAGCCCGCCTCACCGTGACTAAGCAGCGGCTGCCTGGTCAGGCAGGCACGCGTCGATGGTTGCTGCCGGCTCGACCACGCTCACCGGCTCGACCACGGCCTCAGAGGCGCGTGGTCGCAGCAGCACGACCGTCAGGAATGCGCCCAGCAGGGAGATCAGGGCTCCCAGGCCAAGCGCGAGCTGATAGCCGCTGGTCAACGCGCCGAGGCTCGAGGCTCCGTGCGCGAGTTGGCTGGAGGTGTGCGAGTCGGCGATCGTGCTGAGCACGGCCAGCCCGAGCGCGCCGCCCACCAGCCGTGAGGTGTTGAGCAGCCCGGAGGCGAGTCCGCTTTGCTCCGGGGAGATGCCCTGCACTGCGGCGATCGTCGCCGGCACGAGCGCCAGGCCGAGGCCGCCGGCGCCGAGCACGCCGCCGGGCAGCACGGTCAGGTAGCTGTCGCCGGGCGCGATCCCCGTCAGCAGGCCAAGGCCGACGGCGGAGCTCAGCATCCCGGATGCGAGCACGGGGCGCACCCCGAAACGAGCCACGAATCGTGGCGCGAGCGCCGCGGCGAGGGCGACGCTCAACGTCATCGGTATGAACGCCAGCCCCGCGCTCAGGGCGCTGTAGCCGAGTACCTGCTGCATATAGAGGGTCAGGAAGAACCACATCGAGAAGACGCCTGAGTACAGCAGCGCGATCACGAGGTTCGCGGCGCGCAGGCGCGGCTTGCGCAAGATCGACAGCGGTAGCAGCGGCGCGGGGGCAAAGCGTCCCTCGACGAGCGCGAACAGCGCCAGCAGCGCGGCCGCGATCGCGAGCGGGCCGAGCACGCCGGCCGAGTCCCAGCCGAGGCTCTCGCTGCGGACGATCCCGTACACGGCGACGATCAGGCCGAGCGTGACCAGCAGCGCGCCGGAGACGTCGAAGTGGCGGTGGATGTCCTCGCGCCGGCTCTCGGGAATGATCCGGCGCCCGACGATGATCACCCCGACCCCGATCGGGACGTTGATCAAGAAGATCGCCGGCCATCCGAAGCCCTGGGTCAGCAGCCCACCGAGCAGCGCCCCGGAGGTGGCGCCGAGCCCGCCGATCGCGCCCCAGACACCGAGTGCGCGGTTGCGCTCTGAGCCCTCGGCGAACGACGTCGTGATGATCGCGAGGCTGGCGGGGGAGAGCACCGCGCCGCCGATGCCCTGCAGCCCGCGCGCGCCGATCAAGAGGCCGCGGGAGTTAGCGAATGCGCACAGCAGCGAACCGAGGCTGAACAGGGCGGCACCGGCGAGGAACACGCGCCGGCGACCGAGCAGGTCGGCGAGGCGACCGCCGAGCAGCAGGAAGCCACCGAAGGTGATCGTGTAGGCGTTCACCACCCACTGCAGGCCGGTTGTGCCGAAGTGCAGCCCGTCGCGGATCGACGGCAGCGCGACGTTGACGATCGACACGTCGAGGATCACCATGAACTGGGCGAGGCAGATCAGCACGAGCAGCACGTTCTTCGAGCGCTCGCGGGAGCGGGTTGCGGGAGG
>Ga0302325_10019274_pt1 | contig 14355 bp, 8 predicted proteins | sample Palsa_T0_2_FD_201948 | JGI IMG/M metagenome (GOLD analysis project Ga0302325, IMG submission 201948) | Peat permafrost microbial communities from Stordalen Mire near Abisko, Sweden - Palsa_T0_2 | ecosystem: Environmental > Terrestrial > Soil > Palsa > Peat permafrost | place: Sweden: Abisko... | reverse complement strand
GTCACTCCCGGTCGCGCTGGGCGCGGCGAGGACGCAGGCGCCGGTGAGGTTGACGAAGCCTTTCGGGCACTGGCCGGAGATGGGGCAGACCCCGTCGTGGCGAGGGCTGTGGTCGGGGCAGGCGGGTGCACAGGTGGCGCGGATGCTGTCGGGGATCAGGTCCGCGGCACAGGTCATCGCGGCGCGTCGCGGACGCGGGCGGCTGGTAGGGCCGCGCTCGACGGGCTCGGCGTCCACGGCGACGACCGAGCGGGTCCAGCGACGGAGTGTCGTCTCGTGGATCCACGCGTAGCCGCCGTCGCCCCAGCCGGTGCCCCAGCTGTTGTGGAGGAGGAAATAGGTACCGTGCGAAAAGTGCGCGTAGCCCGCGAGGACCAGCGCGTGCCCCGCGTCGGCGCCGGCGGAGCGGGTGTAGTTGGGGACGTAACGAGCGCCGGTGCGCCCGCGCGGCACGAACGCCGACGGCAGCTCCAGGGTGACCATGACGTCCTGCCCGGCGGCGAGCTTGGACTGAAGCAGCGGCGTGTCCAGGGTGGTGCCGAGGAACTCCACCTCGGTGAACTCGCCGACCGGCGACGCGAGGACCGCGCGCTCGTGCGCGGCGTCGACCGCGTTGCCGCAGCCGGCACGCGGAGGTCTGGGGAACTCGCTGCACGGCACCCAGGTGGTGGCCTCGGCGGCGCGAAAGGGCCACTGCTGCTCGGACCCCAGCGGCTGACCGATGTTCGCGGCGAGGGACGTCTCCACCTCGGGCGAGTGATAGCGCGACCAGATCTGCATCACGCTGACCGCGGGGTTTCCGCCGCCCCAGCGCGCGAGGGCGTGATCGATCGCCGCCGCTGTGGCGAAGGCCGTGCAGGCGGGGGCGCTGCCCTGGTCGCGCACCGGTCCTTCGGTGCCGTCCAGCCGGTGATCGACCACCGCGGGGAGGCTGGCGGGATCGCGCGCGAGGAGCTTGCGCTCGACGAGGGGGACGGCGCCTCCTCCCGTGTCGGCCTCGAAGAGCAGCGAGCGCACGCAGGCCAGCGGAGCGTCCTCCGATCCGGTCCACACTGCGCGGCAGGGATGGTTGCCCGGCCCGGCGCCGACCGGCGAGGCGGCCGACGACTCGCGGACGCTCATCGCCGGCAGATCGGGCAACGCGGGTGCCGCGGGGTGGGGCGCGCGCAAGGGGGGCGGCTTCCTGGGTGGCCCGATCTCGCTGGAGGCGACGGCTGCGGGCCCCGCGTCGGGGCTGGAGCTGGTGCCTGCACTGCACCCCGAGGCGGCGACGACGACGAGGAAGGACGCGGCGCGGCGCACGGCGGTCTACGGTGAATCGGGTCCCTGACCCGTGGCGAGCACCGGCAAGGGCGAGACCGTCGGCGTGACGAAGGCCTGCCCGAACGAGATGAGGAACGAGAACGGCGGGATGGGGCTGCCCGTCGAGGGATCGATCGGCCGCTCCACCGGGAAGCCGAGCTCGGCGCGGAACACCGTTCGATCGAGCCAGGGAAAAAGCGCGCGGATGCCGACGCCGACCGACTGGTACGGCTGGAAGCGCGAAGGGGCGGTGTACGCGTCGCCCAGGTCGTAGAAGGCCACGGCCGCGAGCTCGCAGGACAGGAGCTCCACCGGCCGCGAGCGCGCCTCGATGTTGTAGGCGAGCACGCTGGCGCCGACGAAGAAGTTCGTGGGAAAGCCGCGCGCGCGATCGTCGCCGCCGAGGTAGGTGATCTGGTTGAGGTAGTTGCGCCAGCGATAAAGGAACGTCCCGTCCACGACGATGCGTCCGAGGCCGGCGACGGTGGGCGAGACCAGGTGCGCGAAGGGCTGCAACGACGCGTCGGCGATGCGGCGGACCTGCGAGACCTGCGGCTCGGTGGTGGACTGAAACGCCACGCGGAAGAGGCCATCGCGAACGGCCCAGGTGTACTGCGCCGCGCCGTAGAAGCCGACCACGTCGCGGGACGAGCCCAGCGCGCGAAAGCTCGGATAGACCCGGAGAACGACGTCGTGCCCGAGGCGGTAGTCCTCCTGCAAGGCCAGCGTGTCGAAGTCGACCACGCGAAGAAAGCGCATGCGGTAGGTATGGTACTGGAGCGACGGCCCCACGCGCGTGTCGCTCACAGGGACCTCCTGCGACACGAAGTCCGCCGCCGTCTGCGCGTCGGTGGTGGGCGGCGTCGCGACCTGATAGACGGCGCGGTTGAGGGTCGCCGCCAGCGTGAAGTCGTGGTTCACGTCCCAGCCGAAGGACCGCGTCAGCTCGTAGGTCGTCGTGGAGAGGTGGGTGCGGAACTGGAACGGCACGGTGCACGCCGCCGGCGGTGGGCTGACCGAGCCCGCGCAGGCCGGGTCGACGTACTCGCTGAGCTGCGCGTTCACGTAGCGCCGGGTCACCACGTCCTGCCAGGACACCACGGCGTCCCAGGCCCATTCGGTGCGCCCGGAAAAGAGCGGCTGCCCGGCGACGAGCTGGCCGTACGTCCCCTCGGGGGAGCCCGTGACGCGATTGATCATCACGTTGGCGTTGGTGCTCACCGTGACCCGCGAGTCCTCCAGACGAGGCACGAAGTAGGCGAGCCCCAGCGTGTACGCGCTCGGCTCGAGGATGAAGTTGCCGGCGAGGATCTGGTGCGTGCCGAGGAAGTTGTTCTCCGAAGGCTGGAAGGAGAGCTGGTCGATCCCGCCGGCGTTGGCGACCAGGGTCCAGTTGAGGCGAAGGCTCCACACGTCCTTGGTGATGACCAGCAGGATCACGCGACCGGGCGCGCTTCCCCGTGCGGCCACCATCAGCACCGCGGAGAGCTGCGGGACGCCCGGGAGCCGGCGCAGGTTGCGGATGCTGTCGTCGACCAGGGCCTGCTCGTAGCGGCCCCCCTCCCGCAGCAAAACTTCGTGACGGACCAGCGACTCGCGCGTCGTGGCGTGAAAGAGGTTCACCCAGGCGGGGATGGGATCCCGCGGCTCGAAGGGCGGGAGGGCCACGACGTCGATGCGCTCGACCACCTCCCCCTCCGGGCTGGGCTCGAGCACGAGGTGCCGCTGGCTCATGGCCTCGTCGATTGTTTCCTTCTCGTATCCGGAAAAGATCTGCAGACGCTGAGCCGCCGGGGGCGGGGCCTGGGCGCGCGCAAGCGACGGCGCCGCGAGGAATGCGGCGAGGATCCACGTCGTCGAGCGAGGCGTAGGCACCGCCAGGGAGACTCGCAGGATCGCCCCCAGGGAGCGATGGCGAAGCGATCGCCCCTCGCAAAGGCGGCAAAGCAGCTATAGTCCCGGGGCAGCCGATGTGCCGTTTGCTCGGGATCGCTTCCAGCGAGCCCACCGACTTCAAGCTCGTTCTTCGCGAAGCCCCGCGCTCGCTGGCCGCTCTTTCACGCGAACATCGCGACGGGTGGGGCATCGCCGTCTTCGCCGAGAACGCCGGCGGCTGGAAGATCGAGAAAGGCGTGGCCTGCGCCAGCGAGGACGAGCGCTTCCACCGCCTGGCCGTGGGCAGCCACGGTGAGGTGCTGGTCTCGCATGTGCGGCAGAAGACCGTGGGCGAGACGTCGCTCGCCAACGCGCACCCGTTCGAACGCGGCCCCTGGGTCTTCGCTCACAACGGCACCATCCACGACGTGGAGTGGCTGCGCGGGCAGACCTCCCTGGAGCGGAGGGCCGAGGTTCGCGGCGAGACGGACAGCGAGCTCCTCTTCGCGTTTCTGCTGACCCGCTTGGACATGGCCGGTGTCGCCAACGGCCCGGCCTCCCCGGCGACGGATCACGCCATGGGCGACGCCGTCCGCACGGCGCGCGCCCGTCCAGGGCTGGGGGCCTACAACTTTCTCCTCAGCAACGGCGTCACGCTCTACGCCCATCGCTTCGGGCGGACCATGCACCTTCTGGAGCGCGGCCCCGGGGATCCCGTGCGCGAGCGGCGCGGGAGCTGCGACGGGACGGTGATCGAGACGCCCTGGTCGCAGGGTCGAAGCGCCGTGTTCGTCGCCTCCGAGCAGATGACCGACGAGCCGTGGCAGTGCATCGAGGACGGGGTGCTCCTGCGCATCGATCGCACCCCGGCGCCGCACTGGCGGCTCATCGCCGCCTAGCTTGCCCGGGCCCGGCCCTCGCCGGATGTCACTGGATGCCGCTCTGGGCGCAGCGCGAGTTGATGCACTGGATGCCCTGCGTGGCGCCGCAGCAATCGGCGACGGTGGCGCACTTGTCGTTCAGGTTGGAGCAAGCCGGCGGCTGCGCGCTGCAGACGAAGCCCCCGTCGACGTCTTCGCAGTAGCCGCCGCAGCACTCGTCGCCGGTGAGGCAGGTGGTGCCGTCGGTCTGGCAGGGATCCACCACCCAGTAGCCGCGCGAGTTGCCCGCCAGGAGTTCCTGCGCCGGCAGGTAGAAGGCGGGGTGGCTGGGATCGGTCCCGGGCTTGGCGTTGAGATCGACCGCCGCGACCCAGAGCTTCTTCGGCGTCGGGGTGGCGCTGATGTCGTGGAAGCGGGGATCGCTCCACCAGGGGTTGATGGTCGCCAGGTTCCCGTAGAGGCGCCGGCTGGTGAAGACCACCCAGGCGTAGCCCCCGCTCGGGACAGGGTTGACCGTCGGCTCGTAGTCGAGCTGCGCATCGTTGGTGTGCTGCGTCGCCGCCAGGCTCGGCAGGTATCCCTTGCCGTTCAGATTGTCGAGTCGCGTGGCGGTGCTCGTCGCGAGGTCGAGCCACCACAGCTCGGCCTGCGTCCCGCTGTTCGAGCAGGTGCCGCTGGAGTCGCAGGTGGAGCGTGTTCCGCCCCAGTCGCGTCCGTTGTTGACCGTCTCCAGTTCGAACACCACGGCGTCGTTGGTGGGCATGAACGACGGCCACAAGGCGGTGCCCGCCCCCGCCGCAGGCGTGTAGAGGACGCGGAAATTCGAGAAGACGCTGGCCACCGGATCGTAGTCCATGGCGCCGAGCGACACCTTGTCGGCTGCCGTCGTGCCGATGGTCCCGGCGACGAAGTTGAAAGCCACGTGCGTGCCGTCGGGAGAGAAGACCGGCGAGCCGGCGCGCAAGCCGGCGGGGACACCGCTCGATGCCACCGAGGCACCGGTCGAGACGCTGAAGAGCTGCGCGTCGCCGTTCCAGTTCGCGCCTGCCAGCGGCGCCCCGTTGGTAAGGAGCATCGTTCCGTCCGGGTACATCGCCGGCCACGCAAACTGACCCGAGCCCTGGGGGGTCATGGTGGTCTCCGCGTTGGCGTTCTTCAGGTTGACGTAGGACGACGTGGAGTAGTTGGTCCCCTGCTCGGTGACCAGGCTCGATCCGTCCGCGCTCACCGAGTGGCAGACGCGGCACTCGGTGTCGCTGCCGGCGACGAGAACCGGGCTGGTCGCGCCGTGCTTGATGGCCAGCGTGGCCCCGCCGAACTCCAGACCGTCGACGGCGCAGCAGTAGTTGTGGGCGAGGTTCGTCCCGTACGAGTTATAGTAGACCGTACCGGTCAGGCTGCCCTGCGCGATGGTCCACGTCTCGGTGAGCGGTCCGTACGCCACCCCGGCGGACGAGAAGACCAGCGTCACGGTGACCGGCTCGCCCTGGTTCGAGTAGGAGAGAGCCTGCCAGGCCGCTTGCGGAATCGGCGTGTTCACGAACGGAGTGGCGTTGGCGGAGAAATACCCCTGATACTCGAAGGCCGTCTCTTGCAAGTGGATGTACACCGAGTCGTAGGCGTGAGCTGCTGTCGGCGGGGTCCACTGGAGAAGCGGCGCGAGCAGGCCCTGCGGCCAGACGGTCTGATCGTAAGGATAGAGCCAGGCGAGACCGGGGTCTGCCACCGGCGTTCCCTGGAGCACGGTCTGCGTGCCGGAGGCGACCGGACCGCCCGCCCCTGCACCGCCGACACCGCCGTTGCCTCCTGCTCCACCTGCGTCGGGGGCCACGCCCGCGTCCGGCGCTCCGCCGTCGCCCGCGCCCGCGGCGCCGTTGTCCACGAGGTGCAAGTTCACCGTCAGAGGGGTCGCGACGCTCTGGCCTCCGTAGGTCGCGGTGATGTTCGCCGTGCCGCCGACGTTGCCGGTCGGGGTCATCACACCGGTCGAGGCATTGACGCTCCCGATCTCGCCGCGGTCGATGGCGAAAGACGCGGGGACGGAGGCTCCGAAGACGGTCGCCGAATAGACGACCGTCGGGGTCTGCTGGCCGAGGTTCACGTCGATGACGTCGTTGGCCGGGGTGATCGCCAGCGGGCCGTTCGAGGCGTCGTCACCGGCGGCGTCGTCGCCCACGAACTGCGGGCCGTCACCGGAGCCGGTCGTTCCGTCACCCGAGGCGTCGATCGTGGCGGCGTCCGGAGGGGTCGCGTGAAAGACGGATCCGCTGGAACTCCCGCAGGCGGCGCCGGACGCGGCGATGACCAGACAAGCGAGGAGGAGAAAGCCGAGGCGAGAGGGATGCATGTTCAGAATGAACAGTTAACCACATTTTCCGTATCTGTTTGAACTCTTCATTAACATTATTCCGCTCAATCTTGTCATGTTTGTCGCGGCTACCGCGCTTGCGCGACCATGCGCCCCTACATCGAAATACCTGGTGAGCCTACATCGCGCGACTTCGGCGCATTTGCAGGTCGAGAAACCTCACTTGCCCCGTTTGGCCGTTTGCGCGCTACGACGTCATCGGGTCACCTGGCCTTCCTGCGGGTGGGTGATCTTGGGGAATCCCGCTGCCGCGAGAAGGACGGCGAAGTAGGCCCCGGGCAGAGCTCCGTGCGGCGCTGGAACACGCTTGAAGACGAGGGGGTGCTGGAGCGCCGAGGGATCGAGCTCGCCCTCGCCGTCGTCGTAGAAGAGGGCCGAGTCTCCGGTCGCCCCGTGCGCGAGGCCGGTCCGACCTGCCAGCGCGCGTGAGCGTTCGAGTGTGCCGCCGCAGCACGTGTAGAGGTCCACGAAGCGGCGCGACGGACCGAGGCCGTCCATGGCGTCGCGAACCCAGGAGGCAAAGACTTCATCGGCGCCGTAGAGGGCATCGAGCAGGACCATGTCGGTGACCTGGGGGAGATCGCCCATGGCCAGCGCGCTGGCGGCCGCCTGATACCCGCCCGAGTGGGCGACCAGCATCACGCGCTGGAAGGCGTCGACCGGGAGAACGCACGGCGGACCGGGGGCTCCCAGAGCTGCTCCGAGGTGCGTCTCGAAGAGCTCGCGCAGGAGAGCGCGCAGCCCGCCCGCGCCGGCCAGCTGGCCGCTCTCGCCCGTGGCCGCATCCGCCCGGAGCTCGACCGCGACCAGGAGCGCATTGACGCCGGCCTCGTCGAGCTGCGACGCGAGATGAGACGGAGGTCGTGCTGGGCCGCCTTCGCTGCACGGCACGTCCCGATCGCCGAGGGCGGCCTGCACGCAGCCGTTCCAGCCATGGAAGTAGACGACCAGACCGGCACGGTTCGTCGCGTCGAAGCCGGGGGGCACATGGACTCCCACGTCGGGCCGTCCGGAGCCCGGAAAGGCGCCTTCTTCAAGCTCGTAGAAGAGCGACTGCGGCAGCGCCGAGCGGTGGCCGGCGCAGGCCGATGCGCTCGCCGGCCGTCCCCTGGTCTCCGCCGTGACGCTCCGTACCCTCGCATCGGTGGCGCACGCGCCGCCCATCGCCAGCAGACACGAGGAGCCGAGGAGGAGCAGCCCTCCGCGACGCGCCATCACCTCCCGCCCGCGAATCCGTAGCTCTCCGGGTTCTCGAGAGGAGGCAGGTCCTGCGCGCGGACCAGGAGTGTGCGCACCGCCCACAGCTCGCGGAAGACGCGGTAGCGCAAGGCGGTGGCGTCGAGGTACTCCACACCCGCCGAGCCGCCGGTGCCGGTGCGGCGACCGATCATGCGCTCGACCATGCGCGCGTGCCGCTGGCGAAAGATGACGAACGCTTGCTCGAACGAGGTAAGCCCGTCGATCACCTCCCGCGGCCACGCCAGGAGGGGCAGCTCCCGGTAGCTCTCGATGAAGACGAGCGCGCAGCGCACCCGAGAGGCTTGCGCGCGCGACTCCTCCGGGCTGTCCGCGGCGAGTAGATACCCTCGCGCCGAGGCCACTTCCTGCGCCGCGCGCTCCTCGAGGCGCTTCCGGTCGGCCTCGGTTCTCGACTGCGCCATGGCGCCGGCGAGCCCGCGCTCGACCGCCGCCCGGTGCGTGGCCAGGTACGCCTCGGCGAACGAACGGACCACCGCCGCGTCGTCGGGCTGTCCAGGCGTGGAGCCCTGGATCGGCGTGCGGTGGATCCACTCGAGGACTGCCTCGCGGAGCGACGGCTTGTCCGCGAGGCGAGCGCGCACGCGGCGGAGCGCCGGGGAGTCCGAGCCGTCGTACTCCTTCAGCGCGGTCAGATAGGACCCCTCGTGTCCCAGAGGGACGCGCTCGGCCTCGGGGAGGCCCATCACGATCTCGATCTCGCGCATCTGCGCGGACTGAAAGCCGCTGGCGCCGGTGAGCTTGTCGCGGAAGGCGAGGTAGTCGCGCGTGGTCATGGTCTCCATGAGCGCGAAGTGCGCGGCGAGCTGCTGGAGAATGGTCTCCATGCGGCGGATGCCGCGTACGGCCGAGGCGAGGGCCTGCTCCGGTACCGGCGCACGCGCGAAGAGGCCTCGCACGGTCACCATCTCGCGGAGGATGAGCTTGAACCAGAGCTCGTCCACCTGGTGGACGACGACGAACATCACCTCGTCATTGGAGAGCTCCTCCTCGCCGCCTCCGATCCCCGCCTGGAGAGAGAGGAGGGTCTCGACGCGAATGTAGTCCCAGTACGGTGTGGGTTTTTCCGCCATCGGGGGCCCATTCTAGACGCACACGAGGAGCAAGCGCTCGGTGCTGTAGGCGGCTTCGTCCGCCCTCTCTAGCTGCTAGGCTGGCCGAGCTCGCTGCCCCATGCCCGCTTCCGCTGCCCCGCTCAAGCTCGCGTTCGTCATGGTGGGTCTCCCCGCACGGGGCAAGACCTTCATCGCCCGAAAGATCGCCCGCTATCTTTCCTGGCTGGGGCACAGGACGCGCGTCTTCAACGTGGGGTCCTACCGGCGCGCCCGGCTGGGCAGCCACCAGCACCACTCCTTCTTCGATCCGCGCAACGAGCACGGCCAGGCGGCGCGCCGCGACGTAGCGCTGGCCGCGCTCGACGACATGCTGGAGTTTCTCCGCGGCGGGGGCGACATCGCCATCTACGACGCCACCAACAACACCCGCGAGCGTCGCGCGCTGGTCCACGCGCGCTGCGCCGCGGAGGGCCACGAAGTCGTCTACGTCGAGTCCATCTGCAACGATCCCGGGCTGGTCGAGGCCAACATCCGCGCCACCAAGTCGCGTTCCCCGGACTACGAGGGCGTGCCCGAGGAAGAGGCGGTGCGCGACTTTCGCATGCGCATCGCCCACTACGAGAGCGCCTACGAAGAAGTGGAGGAGGACGAGGGGCGCTTCGTGAAGATCGTCGACGTGGGGCGCACCATGGTCCTCCACAAGATCGAGGGGTACCTGCTCGCGCGCGTCGTGCACTTTCTCCTCAACCTGCACGTGCAGCCGCGCGGCGTCTGGCTCACCCGCCACGGGGAGAGCGAGTTCAACGTCCTCGGGCGCATCGGGGGCGACTCGCCGCTGAGCGAAGCCGGCCGCGCCTACGCCCGGACGCTGGCCGGCGTGGTCCGCGAGCGCATCGGCTCGGACGTGGTGGTGTGGACCAGCACCCTGCGCCGAACGCTGGAGACGGCGGAGACGATGGGGCTCTCGTGCCGCGCCTGGCGCGCGCTCGACGAGATCGACGCCGGCGTGTGCGACGGGCTGACCTACGCGGAGATCGCCGAGCGCATGCCCCACGAGTACGACGCCCGGCAGATGGACAAGTTTCGCTACCGCTACCCCCGGGGCGAGTCCTACCAGGACGTCATCCAGCGACTCGAGCCGGTCATCTTCGAGCTGGAGCGCGAGCGCGCGCCGGTGCTGGTCATCGGCCACCAGGCGGTGCTGCGTGCGCTTTACGCCTACATGATGGACCGCCCGCCCCTCGAGTGCCCCTTCGTCTCCATTCCTCTTCACACCATCGTGGAGCTCGAGCCGACCGCCTACGGCTGTGAAGAGCGACGCATCGAACTCCCGCCAGCGCCCCTCGACCCGGAGGGTTTCCGGCAACCGGTCTGAGCCAGGATCCCACCTTCGCCGGCCGCGGCCTTTCGTCCCGAAATCGAGCGTGCCGATTGAAGGGAATGAAGTCATGTGCCGTCACACCAGGGTCGCGTGGCGCCCTCGCCATGCCCTGCAAGATGTGCCGCTGACGCTGCACCTGCTCGTTCTCGTGACCGTGCTCGACAGGACGTGCTCGTCCTCGTGATCGCGCACGTGCACGTACCTCGAACGCCGGGCCCGTCCTCGAAAAAAGAACGGTCGATTTGCTTCAACTAAACCTGAAGGAGACTCTCATTTTCCCAAGGCATATTGATGTGGGAGCTGGTGGGGCGGAAGGCGAACCCAGCAGGGTCGGAAATGACTCGTCGCGCGTCAATTGAGGTTGCGAAGACTCCTCGATTCGATTCTCCTCATACGAGGAGAGGTTCGCCCGATGTGGCCTGCGCGTCGCCCGTCCAAGGGCGGCTGGAGGAGCGACCGAAGGCGACACGGGTACGGCGGTGGATGTTCAACAAGGGCCGAGAGACGCAACTTTCACGACTGGGGAGAGGTCAATGCATATGAAGTTTCACGTTTGGAAGACTGTGGGCGGCTTGCTGTTCTGTCTCGGCGCGTCGGCCCTCGCCAGCGCCGGATGCTCGTCGTCCTCCACCGGCGGGAGTGCCACGGTCACGATCACGCCTCCGGCGAATTGCAGCGCCGATTCGAGCGTCGACTGCTCGGGGGGAGGCGACCCATTTTCCTGCGTGGCGGGTGAAAATCCCGAGGCCGAGGACACCAGCCTTTCCTGCAGCACGCCGACGCCGGACGGCGCCAACGACGATTTCTGCTGCTTCACCTTCACGGACGGCAGCGCCACCACGTGCATCGCGGACGACGAGCTGACGCAGGCCTGCCCCGAGGCCGACTCGTACGGCTACCAGTGCGCGAGCGCGTCCGACGATCCCACCTCGCTCGACGCGTCCCTGAATTGCAGCATGGGCGTCGCGGATCCCGACGGAACCGACACTGACTTCTGCTGCACCCTCGGCAGCGGTGGCGGGAGCAGCAGCGGTAGCAGTAGCGGTGGCAGCAGCGGTAGCGCGCCCGCCAACTGCACGGCGGACAGCAAAGTCGACTGCTCGGGCGGAGGCGTCGGCTATTCGTGCGACACCGGCGACAACCCCGAGGACGAGGACACCACGTTGTCCTGCAGCACGCCTCAGCCGGACGCCACCACGGGCGGCGACGATTTCTGCTGTTTCACGGGCTTCACCGGGAGTTCGAGCACCTGCGTCGCGGATGACGACCTCAATGCGGATTGTCCCGACGAGGACTCCTACGGCTACCAGTGCTCCGATCCCTCGGACACCCCGACGACGCTCGACTCGTCGCTGAACTGTAGCGACGGCGTGGCCGATCCGGACGGGACCGACACCGACTTCTGCTGCACGCTCGAGTGATCGCCTGAACCCGACGCCGCCTGCCGCGCTCGGGGGAGCGTGCGCAGGCGGTTTCATTTTGTGTCTCGCTGGAGGGGGAACTCACCAGACCGAGCAAACCTTCCCGCTTTTCATCGGCGTCCCCGCCTTGCACTGGTAGGCCTGCGCGAAGGCCGGCACATCGGACATGGGGCCGTCGACCCGCCACTTGGCCGGCGAATGCGGGTTGGTGCGCGCGAGCATCTCCAGGAACTGCGGCGTCTCCTTGGAGCACCAGCCCTGGGCGTAGCCGAGAAAGAAGAGCTGCTCGTCGGTGAACCCGTCGACGGAACGATGCTCCTCCGGGTGCGCCTTCTCCCACGCCCGGAGCGCCGCGTAGCCGAGCTTCACCCCGCCGATGTCGGCGATGTTCTCGCCCGAGGTGAGCGCGCCGTTGAGCTTTACCCCCGGGACCGCCTCGTAGCCGGAGTACTGCTCCTGCACGCAATGCGTGGCCTCCTCGAACTTGGCCTTGGTCTCCTTGGTCCACCAGTCGCGGAGGTTGCCCTCCCCGTCGAACTGGCTCCCCTCGTCGTCGAAGCCGTGGGTGATCTCGTGTCCGATGGTGTTCGCCCCCTCGTCTCCGATGTTCACCGGCGCGTAGAAGTCACGCGAAAAGAAGGGAGGCTGGAGCTCGCCGGCCGGGAGGACGATCTCGTTCATGGATGGATCGTAGTAGGCGTTCACCGTCGGCGGCGTCATACCCCACTCCGTGCGATCGACGGGCTTTCCCACCTTGGCGAGCTCGCGATGGAGCTCGAAGCGCTGGGCCGCCAGCGCGTCGGCGGCGTACGACGCGCGCGACACCTCGAAGTCGTAGGCCCGCCACTTGTCGGGGTACCCCACCTTCTCGTGGTGCAGCTGGTCGAGCTTCGCCAGCGCCGCCTTGCGGGTCGTCTCGTCCATCCAGGGAAGCCCCTGGAGCTCCCCGCGCATGGCCTCGTGGATGGAGGACACCAGATCCCCGGCGCGCGCCTTGGAGTCCCCGGCAAACTTCGCCGCCACATAGGGCTGCGCGAGGAGCTCGCCCAGCGCGCCGTCGACGCCGCGCACGCAGCGCTTCCACCGCGGCTCGATCTCCTTCTGACCGGTGAGCTCGTGGCGGAGCGAGAAAGCCTCCTCCACGAAGGGCCTGGAGAGCAGGCGGGCCTCGGCGTGCACCACCTGCCAGGCCAGATAGTGCCGCCACGCTGCCGGCTTCTCTTCGTGCATCAGCGCGTCGACCCCGGTGAAATACGCCGGCTCGTTCACCGAGATGTCCTTGATTCCGGGGAAGCCCAGACCCGCGAAGTACGCGTCCCAGGGGAAGGTGCGGGCGATCCCCGGCAGGCCGGCACGATCCACGCGGTGGTAGACCTTGTACGGGTCGCGGCGCGTCACCTTGTCCTGCTGGAGCCGCGCAATCTTGGTCTCGATGCGCATCACGTCGCTCACCGCGCCGGGGATGTCGGCGGCCTTCATCCCGGCGAGCGCCAGCATGCGGCCCACGTGGCCGGCGTAGAAGTCGCGCACGGTCTTCAGGTTGCCTTCGTCCTTCAGGTAGTAGTCGCGATCGGGGAGGCCCAGCCCGTCCTGGTCCAGACCGGCGATCATCCGCGTCGCGTCCTTGAAGTCCTGCTGCGACGAGACGTCGAAGAGCGGAAACACGTTCGACGCGTGCAGCGCGATCACCGCCTCGCCCAGCGTGCGCGCGTCCCTCACCCGGGCCACGATGTCGAGCAGCGGCTTCATGGGCGCGGCGCCGGCCTTCTCGATGCCCGGCTCGTCGGTGCAGGCAGCGTAGTAGTCGCCGATCTTGCGCTCGACGGGATCGCCGCCGGGGCTGGCCGCCGCCTTTTCCAGCACCGCGCGCAGAAACTCTTCGTTCCCCTTCTGGATGCCCTCGGTCGTTCCCCACGTCGCCCGGTCCGGCGGGATGACGGTGTTCTTCACGAACCCTCCGCACGCGTAGGCGAAGAAGTCCTGGCAGGGGTCGGCCGCGCGATCCATCCAGGTGGCGTCGATGCCGGTCTGCGCCAGCGAGAGGGCCAGCGGAGGCGGCGCCGCCGGCGTGGACGTCGCCGTGGTCAGCGGGGGCAGCGGTGTGGGAGGCGGAGTGGACGCGCCGCACGCGGCGACGGCGGCGAGGAGGGTCGCGGGGAAAGCGGCGGTGAAGGCCGCAAGAGCGAGGTGGAGTGGGGTGCGCCTCATGACGGGCGGACGCTACCAGAATCGTGTAGAAACCGCGGGCCATGAGCAACGTGCGTATCGAGTCCGACAGCATGGGGAAGGTCGAGGTCCCGGCCGACAAGTACTGGGGCGCGCAGACGCAGCGCTCCCTCCAGAACTTCAAGATCGGCGGCCATCGCTTCGGACGGCCGGTCATCCGCGCGTTCGGCATCGTGAAGAAGGCCTCCGCGCTGACCAACCAGGACCTCGGCAAGCTGGACGCGACCAAGGCGGGCCTGGTGGTGCGCGCCGCCGACGAGGTCATCGAGGGCAAGCTCGACGCGCACTTCCCGCTGGTGGTCTGGCAGACCGGCAGCGGGACGCAGTCGAACATGAACGCCAACGAGGTGATCGCCAACCGCGCCATCGAGCTGGCCGGCGGCGTCATGGGCTCGAAGAAGCCGGTCCACCCCAACGACGACGTGAACCGGTCGCAGTCCTCGAACGATGTCTTCCCCACGGTCATGCACGTCGCGGTGGCGCTGGAGATCCACGAGCGCCTCCTCCCCGCGGTGGTCCGTCTGCGCGAGGCCATCGAGCAGAAGAGCCAGGCCTTCCAGGACATCGTGAAGGTGGGGCGCACCCACCT
>Ga0302325_10019273_pt1 | contig 14357 bp, 8 predicted proteins | sample Palsa_T0_2_FD_201948 | JGI IMG/M metagenome (GOLD analysis project Ga0302325, IMG submission 201948) | Peat permafrost microbial communities from Stordalen Mire near Abisko, Sweden - Palsa_T0_2 | ecosystem: Environmental > Terrestrial > Soil > Palsa > Peat permafrost | place: Sweden: Abisko... | reverse complement strand
CATTATGGCGGTGAGGGTGAGATTCGAACTCACGGAACCCTTGCAGGTTCAACGGTTTTCGAGACCGCCGCATTCGACCACTCTGCCACCTCACCGTGTTCGGGTCACTTCTAAAATAGCAAGCCAGCATCTTGTTTCCTCAGCAAATCCCGGCTTCGAAGGGGATTGTGCTCTACCAGCCCAACACCGCTGCGAAAATCAACGGTGCCACAATCGACGCATCCGACTCAATCACAAACTTCGGCGTATGTATGCTCAACTTCTCCCAGGTAATCTTTTCGTTCGGAACCGCGCCCGAATACGAGCCATAGCTGGTGGTGGAATCGCTGATCTGGCAAAAGTAACCCCACAGCGGCGTATCTGCGCGCTCTAAATCCTGGCGCAGCATCGGCACGACACAAATCGGGAAATCGCCCGCGATGCCACCGCCAATCTGAAAGAACCCAATCGAGGCATCCTGCGAAATTCTCGTGTACCAATCGGCTAGCGACATCATGTACTCAATGCCCGTTCGAACAGTATGCACGTTTTTCACATCGCCCGAGATGCAATGGCCGGCGTACATATTGCCCAACGTTGAATCTTCCCAACCCGGCACAAACATCGGCAGGTTTCTTTCCATAGCCGCGTAAAGCCAACTATCTTTCTTATCGATTTGAAAGCTCTTTTCCAGATCGGGCGAGTTCAAAATCCGGTAGAAAAATTGATGAGGAAAAAGCCGCTCGCCCTTGGCATCCGCTGTCATCCATTCCTGCAAAATCACGCCCTCAATCCGACGCATGGCTTCCTCTTCCGGAATGCAAGTATCGGTCACGCGGTTCATGTGCCGCTCGAGCAAAGCTTGCTCGTCCTCCGGCCGCAGATCGCGCCAATGTGGCACGCGCTCATAGAAATCGTGAGCCACCAGATTGAAGACATCCTCTTCGAGATTCGCGCCCGTGCAGCAGATGGCGTGCACTTTACCGCCTCGGATCATCTCAGCGAGCGAAACACCCAGTTCGGCCGTGCTCATCGCGCCGGCCATGGTCAAGAACATCACGCCACCCTTGTTCAAATGCGCGATGTATCCGTCGATAGCTTCCACCAGCGTGGCTGCGTTGAAGTGCCGGTAGTGATGCCGGATAAAAGTTGAGATAGGACCTTGCGTCATCTCTCATTAAGTTAGCGTGTGCGGCCAGACCTTTTCAATCGAGCTGCAGCGGAATGTACATCAAATGCCCGTTCCGCTCAATCAGCAGCACCAAACTCTGGCCGCTCTTCGATCGGTCGAGGACATTGCGGAGCGCTTCCACTCCATTCACCACGCGCCGGTTCACTTCGTAAATGACATCGCCCACTTGGAGCAGCGGACCGGTATACGGCGCATTAGTTTTGCGGGCCGCCACCACCACGCCCGCCGGACGCCGCAGATCCGGCATCAGTTCGATGACCGCTTTGCTGATGTCTAAGCCAACAATGCCTAATTCAGGCACTACATTCTTCAGGGGGTCGACCATGTCGGCAAGCGAATCCAATTCATCGCCAGACTGCTCTTCCGTAACCACCGGCAGACTGACTTCGCTGGTTCCGCGCTGCACTCGCAGGGTCACCGATGTTCCCGGCGACAACCTGAAAACGTAGGCTTCGAGCTCATGCACACTGGTGATGGTTCTGCCATTCAAGCCGGTCACAATGTCATCCACTTGCACACCGGCGCTGACGGCAGGGCCGTTGGGTTCAAGATCGGAAATTACAATCCCGTGATCCGTTTCCAATGTCAAGCCCTCGGCCATGTCGGGCGTTATCGTCTCGCCGACAAGGCCAAGCTGCGCGCGGTGTATATGTCCTTTCGTCTTCAATTGCGCATACACTTCCTTCGCAATGTTGCTCGGAATGGCAAAGCCGATCCCTTCACTCCCGCCCGATTGCGAAAAAATCAAAGTGTTGATGCCGACCACGTGGCCGTCCGCATCCAGCAACGGACCACCGCTGTTTCCCGGATTAATGGGCGCGTCGGTCTGAATGTAAACCATCGGATCGTCCGTCTTGATCTGCCTCGACACGGCGCTGACCACGCCCAGGCTGACCGAATTGTCCAAACCTAACGGGTTTCCCAACGCCAGCACAATCTGTCCCTGCTTCAATTCGTCGGAGTTTCCGAACTTCAGGAATGGGAGATTGGTTTTCTCGATTTTCACCACCGCCAAATCGCTGTCACGATCAATCCCCACCACCTTGCCGGCAATCGGGCGGTTGAACGAACGGTCTCCCTGCTCGCGCGCTTCGGCCTCGGCGCGAACGTTTAGTTGCACCTTTACTTCATGCGCGCCTCGAACCACGTGGGCGTTGGTCAGAATGTAGCCGTCGGCAGTGAGTAAAATGCCTGATCCACTGACGGTTTCTTTCGTCAAAAGGTCTGCGACCCGGTCGGAGTCTTCCGCAGTGACGTAGCTGCGAACGAAGATCTGCACAACGCTCCGGCCAGCTTCGTTCGAAAGATCTTCGAGCGTTTTGCTCAACTCTTTCAGCGCCACCATTCTTTCAGCCGTTTTTCCCTGGCCGGCGTCCACCGTCCGAACCAGCAGCGCCGCACTCATCATCCATATGCAAATCGACGACTTTCGTTTCAACCGAAACTCCTAACAGTTGGTGGATGCGCGAGGACCAAAACTAAATTCATAACAATTGTTAACCTCGGAAGGAAGCAGTTCACAATTGCAAGTTCGCATCCGTATTCCAACAAGAAACAGATCCAGTTTCTCACCGACCGTTGCGCCGCTGCCACCCGATCCCTCTATGCCCACTTCCGAGCCGGCGACAGAGGCCACTTCCCTCCCCCGGCGCCGAGCTCTCGGCGCATCCTCCACAGTGGCCCTCGGCATCCTGTTGAGCCGCATGATCGGCTTCGTTCGCGAACGGGTCTTCGCTCATTATTTTGGCGTTCACTCCATTTCGGCCGACGCCTTCCGCTCCGCCATCCGCATACCGAATATGCTAAGCAACCTCTTCGGAGAGGGCGTCCTTTCGGCTTCCTTCGTTACGGTCTATGCAAAGCTACGCGCCCAGGGCAAAGATGAGGACGCGGAAAGAGTGGCTGCGGCCGTCTTCGGCATTCTCAGCCTTGTCTGTGCCGTCCTGGTGGCCTTGGGTGTGACGGCCACACCGCTCTTTATCGACGCTATTGTGCCCGGCTTCAAAGCAGCGGACCCGAGGCGCATCCTGGCCATCCATTTGGTGCGTATTCTGTTCCCAGCTACCGGTCTGATGGTAATGAGCGCCTGGTGTCTGGGCGTGCTCAATAGTCACCGCCAGTTCTTACTTTCTTATCTTGCGCCTGTGGCTCTGAGTCTGGCCGTCATTTCCGTGAATCTTACAGCCGGCCGCAGCGCAGCGGACACGCGCCTCGTGGTAGATGTCGCGTGGGGATGGGTTCTGGGCAGCCTGCTGCAGTTCCTTGTGCAAGTGCCGCGCGTGTTGGCGCTCCTTCCTGGATTCCGCCCGCGCTTCGATTTCAAGTCGCCTCCCGTACGCTCCGTGCTTCGGAATTTCGGCCCGGTGTTCATCAGCCGCGGTGTCGTCCAGATCAGCGCGTTCGTCGATCAACAGATCGCCAGCTTCCTGCCTCTCGGCGCCATATCGGCGCTCGGTTACGGTCAAATTATTTCCATTTTGCCCGTCAGCCTCTTCAGCATGTCTGTATCCGCCGCCGAGTTGCCCACTTTGTCCAGCGCGGTTGGCACCGACGACGAAATTGCCGCCTTCTTGCGTGGCCGCTTGTCCGCCGGCCTCCGCCGCATTGCTTTTTTCGTCATCCCCTCGGCAGTCGCTTTCCTCTTCCTGGGAGATATCGTCGTGGCCTTGGTTTTTCAATCTGGCAAATTCCAGCGGACCGCCGTGGAAGACGTTTGGGCGGTGTTGGCCGGCTCGGCTGTGGGACTATTGGCTACCTCTTTGGGGCGCCTCTATTCATCGGCTTTCTATGCGCTGCTCGATACCAGGACGCCGCTACGCTTTGCCGTGCTTCGCGTGATATTGACGGCGACGCTCGGTGCGATAGGCGCCTTGCTGCTGCCGCGCTGGCTTGGCATCGATCCGAAGTGGGGCGTGGCTGGCCTGACCGCGTCCGCAGGCATAGCCGGCTGGGTCGAGTTCGTACTGCTGCGAGCGGCGCTAGCTAAGCGGATCGGAAAGACGCCTCTGCCGCCAAGCTTCACGATTCGTCTGTGGTCCGCCGCCATTGCCGCAGCCGCTTTGGCTTACTTCATCAAGCGCGGCATGGGTCCGGCCCATCCGATTCTCCTGGCTTGCCTGGCGCTGCCGGTCTATGGTGCGGTTTATTTCGCCGGCACCGCGTGGCTTGGGGTTCCGGAATCGCGCAGGACCATCGAAGCCGTTAGGCGTCGCCTGGGAGTGAACCTGCAGGGAGAATGAATTTTCAACCCTGCCGCAACAAGGCCACAACGTCGTCAACGGTGATAACGCCGAGCAGTTCCTCTTTTTCATCAACCACGGGCAGAGCCAGGAGATTATATTTGTCAAAAATCTCCGCCACGCGGTCCTGCTTTTGATTGGCCGGAATGGAAAGCAGCCGCTCGCTGGCGAATTCCTTTAAAGGGGCGTCGCCCGGCGCAAAAAACAATTTGGCAAGCGGAACGGTGGCGCGCAGGCGGTTCTCGGCGTCCACCAGGAACAAGTAGTGCAAATCCTCAATCGCCTCCTCGGAATTCCTCAACGCTTCCATGGCTTGCGCGACATTGGCCTCTTCAGGCAGCGCCAGGAAACCCGTATCCATGAGGCCGCCAGCCGTGTTGTCGCGGAATTCCAACAGCTCTTCGACTTCTTCCTTCTCTTCAGGCTCCATCTCTTCCAGGATCTGCTCGGATTGTTCGTCTTCCAACTCGTTCAAGACATCGGCGGCCTCGGACGGCTCCATTTCCTCCAAAATGTCAGCCGCTTTTTCGGCGTCGAGGGATTCGATGATGCTGGTCTGAATCTCGGGCTCCACTTCGCTTAGCATTTCAGCGGCGGTTTCGGTATCGACGGCGTTAATCAGCGCCGTGCGGTCTTCATGGCCCAGATGTTCGACAATGTCCGCCAAGTCCGCCGGGTGCATATCCTCAAGCAGCTTGTTCGAGATATTCAGCCGCACGCGCCGCTGCGGATCGGCCTCGACAATGTTGCAGAATTCCCAACGAATGGAATGCGGAGGGATGCGTTGCTGCAGAGCGCGAATCAGCGCCGCCGGCACAATGCCGCTGAGCACGCGGCGCACAATAGAGCGGATGCCGATGTCGATCTCGAGGATGTGCAGAACTTGCGTGCCATTCTCCATCTCTTTGAGAAATGTGACGTCGTTGACACGTACCACTTTGCGGCCCTGAGCGTCGATCACCTGCTGATCGAGCAAGTCTCTGACCATCCGCAACATATATTCATCGGAATGGTACGGCGTCAACAACTCGTCTTTGAGGTGGATGCCGCTGGTATCGATGGACTTGATCTGGTCGTGGCGAATACTGAGCCAGCCGGGCCCCGCACCGACCAGGAAACGGTCTACGCGAATGGGATCGATCAGCGGAACCAACGCTGCATCGCGCAAAATGCCGATAAGGCGGCCTTTGAGGTCGTAAACCTTGAGGCCGAGCAGTTCGGTGAGGTATAGAATCTCTTCCGCCATGATGCCATCGCGCGGGCGCGCTGCCCCATCTTAACGCGCGTGGCGAAAACGAGTCCAGTGAGGAGTGCAATGGGCGCGAATGCACGCCGCCCCGGGAGAAAGCAACTCGCCAGCTCTTTCGGCGGAGATCTTGGCGCTCAAGAACGCCATCTTCGCATTTGGCGAACGAGCGCTTCAATTATTACGATAGGCGGCGGCTTTGCCTTCCCAAGGCCCTACCCACACCACGGCACCCGGTTTGGCCGCTTGTAGCCTCGCAGCCCCTTTTTCGGTCACGGAGGTGCCTTTCAAATCTACTTCGCGCAACGCCGGCATGGCGATCAGCGCCGTCACGGCTTCGTCGTTGATGCGGCTGCAGCCTTGCACCTTCAGCCGCTGTAGCTTCCCCAGCGACCCCATTTGCTCTAACCATTTCCCGGTAATGCTTAGCGTGCTGACTTCGCCCAACTTGGCGCCTTCGATTCCCACGGTCGTGGAGGTACAGGCGAACCGCAGGTCGCGTAGATTCTTCAATGTCAACAGCGCCTGCAGCCCTACGTTGGACATAGAGACCGTCCAGACATTTTTGTCGTTCCCCTGACGCCCACTCAGGTCCAGATAAGTCAAGTTCGGCATCTGCCGGAGTGCTTGCAGGCCGGCATCGCCGAGTTCATTGCCGCCCATGGTCAATTCCTTCAAGTTCGTCAGCATGGTCAGCCGTTCCAGTCCCACGTCGGTCATCAAAGTAGATCCCACGTCGAGCGACTCGAGCGAGGTGATGCCGGCAATATGTTCGAGTGCCGAATCGCCGGCCTTCGTGCCATGCAGGTTCAGGCGTTTGAGCTGCTTCCAATCTTTGATAGCCGCCACTCCCTCGTCAGTGACGTACTCGGCGAAGTAGAGGTTAAAGTCGCTGATGCCGCGCAGGTCCTTGATATCCTGCATCCCTCCATCGCTGATGTGCGTGAGAGAAAGATCCAGCACGCTCAAAGCGGGATATTGGTTCAGCCGGCGGAGGTCGGCGTCTTCCACCCAGGTTCCGCGCAGGCTGATGCCCGTGACATGACCCTGGGCGTTGTGAGTGACCGAGCCGCCAAGATCGCTAATCCACTGGGTGTCCTCTTTTGCGGCGGGTCGCTCCGTATTGGCGGAGTACCCGCATACGGCAAAGCACAACAGCATGACGCAAACGGCTTTCATTGGCGAATTCTCCGGGTGGGTAAAGCGGAATCGCGATCAAAGACGATCGTACAATCGGGCAGAGCGGTTTTCAGAGCGAGCATCCCTTTCTCAGTTATAAGGGTGTGATAAATGTTCAGATACCGGAGCGCGCTCATGGATTGCAAGCCTTGCGCACCTTGATCGGTAATGCTGGTCGCATCCAGACTCAACTCGCGAAGCTTGGGAAGTGTTTTTAGAAAGACGATGGCTTTGTCATCCAGCGTTGTGTAGTCGAGCTTAGCAATCTCCAGGTTCTTCAATTCGGCAAGCGAGGCAATGCCTTCGTCTGTGGTGAGCGTGCGGAAGAGCTCAATGCGTTCCAACTTCTGCATTGGCTGCAGTGCGGCCAGCCCTTCGTTCTTGACGGCAGTGAAGTTCAAACACAATTCACGCAAATTGCTGAGGGCGGTGAGTTGTTTGAGGCCGGCGCTAGTGATTTCGGTACTGGAGAGATCCAGCTTCTCGAGTTGCGTCATTTTCGCGATGCTGCCCAATCCCGAGTCGGTGATGTCGAGATAGCGCAGCCGCAGTTCCCGAAGCCCGGATAACAGGCCCAGCGCTTCCAGTCCTCGATCGGCGACATGCGAGCCCGAAAGGTCAAGCCCGCGCAGATTTTGTAACTCCTTCAACTGCGCCAAGCCTGGCCCATCTACCAGTGTGCCGGCCAAGTTGAGAGTCTCGAGATGGCTCAACGCGGAAAGATTCGCCAAGCCTGCCGAGGAGACCGTGGTGTTGCTTAGATTGAGTTCTCGCAGACCAGCGAGCCGCTGCAAGGACGACAATCCCAGATCCGAGACTTGCGTTATCTGGAGTTCCAGCTTTTGGAGATCGTGGAGATTTTCGAGGTAAGTGAGTTGCGCGTCACTCAGCGAAGTGGATGCCAGGTTAATGGCTATCAACCGGCCACCCGTCAGTTCGGCGCTTCCGCCCATTTGCTTAACCCAGGCGGCAATCGCTTCGTTGGAAGCGTTCGCAGGCTTGGCGGCGGCGATTTTGCTCTTCGCAACGCTCGCCCCATCGAATCGAACCTTCACTTCGGGTAGCGCGGCACGCAGCGCCTCCACTCCATTCGGCGTGACACGGCTGTAGCGCACATCGATGTCGCTCAGATTCTTCAACGACTCGAGTTTGGCCAATCCGGAATTGGTCACCAGCGTCCGATAAAGGTTCAGAACCTGCAAAGACTTCATCCCTGCGAGAATATCCATCGACGCATCGGGCACCTGCGCGCCCAGCAGACTCAATCGGCGCAACGCTTTCAAGCTGCTGAGATACTCGACGCCGCGCCCGGTAACGCGCGTTCCCGATAAATCGAGCTCTTCAAGGTTTGTCAAATCCTTAAGATATTTCAGGCCGTCGTCCGTCACCAGCGTGTCGCGCAGCATCAGCCGCTGCAGATTCTTTAGCCCCGCCAGCGAACGCATGCCTTCGTCGGTAAAGGGAGCATAGCTCAAATCGAGATCGCGCAACTGCGGGAAAACGGAAAGGTCAGCCTTGGCCAGGCTGCATTGCGAACAGCGCAACTGTTTTAAGCCCCGCCACGGAGCCAGCTTGCCGATATCGTTATCTTCCACGTGAATGTCCGAGTTAAAGTGCCAGCCAAAGGCCAGCCGTTCTACGCTCGTCAGCGAGGCGAGCGCTTCGAAAACGCCGGTCTTGTCTTCGTTGCCGTCTCCCGGATTCCAAATGCGGCCGGGAAGATAAAGTTCCCGCAGATGAGTGAGGCCTTGGAGCTTGCGCAACTCGACCGGGTGCATGACGGCGGCAGTGAGATCGATGGACGCGATGTGGAAATCGCCCGGCGGCAGCTGCGAGAGGTCGTGCAAGGGCGTGTTTGAGCCCTCAACCAGCAAACTGCCTTCCCAGCGCAGCACCCATTCGGCGACCTCGCGTTCCGTTGCGGCCTGCGCGCTAACCGCCAAAACAAAAAGAACCGCGATTATTTGGCGCATCTCGCGCTATTCTACTTGATATCCGGTGTCGCTGCCTTCCCCATCAGGAGTATTCTTTCCTAAACGGCTGATTTTGTGGTTTTTAACCGGCGCGGCCCTGTGCGCGCAGAGCGTCGATTTCCGCACCACGCTTTACCCCATTTTGGAGAAAGCGAACTGCCGCGCGTGCCACAATGCCGAAGGCGTTGCCTCCGCCACCCGGTTGCATTTTCCCGAAGCCGATGCGGACGCCCAAAAGGTTGAAGATTTCGGAAATTCGCTCGTCATCTTGGTCGACCGGGCTCAGCCGGACGCATCGCTGCTTCTCAAGAAGCCCACGGCGCGTATCCCGCACACCGGCGGCGAGCGCATCAAGCCGGGAAGTCCGGAAGATGCGGTTTTGAAAGCCTGGGTTGCGCAATTAACGCAGTTGTCGGGGCCAGCTCTGGCGAAAGCCCTGCGATATCGTGAACTGGAAAGTGCCTCTACGGGCGCCGCGCTGGCTGATCCCGAGCTCCGTCGCTTGACGCACAGTCAGTACAACCACACGGTGCGCGATTTGTTGGGCGATCAAACCTCACCCGCGCTGCAATTTCCGCCGGAAGACTTCGTAAACGGCTTCCGCAACCAGTCGCGCGGGCAGAGCCTTTCGCCGTTATTGGTGGAAGGTTATAGCAATGCGGCGGAAAAACTGGCGCGTTCCGCCTTTCGCGGCGGCGACACGCATGGTCTGATTCCTTGCAAGCCTTCAGTCGAATGCGGCAAGCGCTTCGTCCGAGAGTTCGGCCAGAAGGCCTTTCGCCGACCGCTCGCCGTGGACGAGCAGCAGCGCTACCAGCGGCTCCTGTCGAGTGACCCTGAGTTCCTCAAGGGCGCACAACTGGTTGTGGAAGCCATGCTGCAATCGCCCAACTTCCTGTTTTGGCTGGACACGGCGCCCGATACCAAAATGAAGGCGTGGGCGACCGCCAGCAGGTTGTCTTACTCGCTCTGGGACACCATGCCCGATGCCGAACTCTTCGCCGCCGCCGAGCACGGTGAACTGGCCACTCGATCCGGCGTCGAGAAACAGGCGCGCCGCATGCTGGCAGACCCGCGGGCGCGCGAGTCGCTCGATGAGTTTGTCAGCCAGTGGCTGCGTTTCGACCGGCTCGTTACGGCCAGCAAGGACCGCCGCAAGTTTCCTTACTTTACCCGCGAAACCAGCAACGCCATGACCACCGAGGCGCGCACCTTTGTGTCCGACCTGGTTTGGAACGATGACGACTTCATGAAGCTGTTCACCGCCGATTACGGTTATGTAAGCCCGGAATTAGCTCGTATTTATGGCGTCACGGCGCCGGCCAAGGATTTTGACCGCGTTCCCTTCCCCGCCGGCTCCGAGCGCGCAGGCATCTTGGGCCAGGGTCTATTTCTGGCGCTCACCGCGAAGCCGGAAGACTCGTCACCCACCGCGCGCGGACTGTTTGTGCGCGAGCAATTTCTGTGCCAGCACGTGCCAGATCCGCCGCCAGGCGTGAATACCAATCTGCCGCCGGTGACGGAGGCTAAGCCGCAGACCAATCGTGACCGCATGTCGGAACACACCAGCAATGCATCGTGCGCCACTTGCCACAAGTTGATGGATGGCGTTGGCTTTGGCCTCGAAAAGTTCGATGCCATCGGCGCCAGGCGGGAGCAGCTTGTGCTGGAGTTCCGCGACAAGAAAGGCGAAGAGGACGAGAATGTCCACGCGCCCAAGCGGACTGTGACTCTTCCCCTCAATACCCAAGCCTTCGTGGCCGGCATCCCCAATTCGGAGTTTACGTCGCCTTTGCAATTGGGCGCCGTGCTGGCGAAAAGCGCGCAGTGCCAGGAGTGCCTAGTCAGGCAGTACTTCCGCTTTCATGCGGGCAGAACGGATACGCCGGCCGACCGCGCGCTGCTGCGCATGGTAACCGAAAACTTTCGCGATTCCGGTTTCCGCTTCAAACAGCTAATATTGTCTTTAGTGGTGCTGCGCGAGTTTCCCGGCACTGAGTCAGGCAGTAACAGCCCACTTCCAGGAGAGCTTTCCCAGCATGTCGCAGATCATCACTGAGCGCGTTAGAACGTCTCGCCGGTCTCTATTGAAAGGAATTACCGCCGCGGGCGCGCGCATTGCCATTGGCCTGCCGCCGCTGACTTCGATGTTTAACTCCTTGGGAACCGCTTATGCGGCAACCCCCGAGACGGTCGCAGCCGGCGCCGCCGCGCTGGAAAAGCCCATTGAAAGCCGCTTCGTGCTTTGGTTCAACGGCAACGGCATCCCCGAGCGCTATTGGATTCCCGCCGAAGAAGGCTGCGATTATGAGCTAACGCCATGTCTCGCGCCCCTCGCCGCTTGGCGCAAAGACGTTCATGTGCTGAGCGGAGTGGATAACGCCGCCGCTAGTGGCAAGGGGAACGGCCACACCAATTCGATGAGCGGCTTGATGACGGGCCTGGATTTCACCGGCCGCGGACCGAGCGGCCCCTCCATTGACCAGATCATCGCCGCTAAGATTGGCGGAGATTCACGCTTCCGCTCTCTGCAGATCGGCGTGGCGCAGGAATCTTTCGGCGAGAGCATGCAGCGCAACATGAGTTGGGCTGGCTATGAGCGCGCGTTGCCGCCTGAGATGATTCCCCACCGCTTGTTCGACCGCTTGTTTGGCGCGCGCGAAGAAGGCTGGGTGAACCGGAAGCGTAGCATTCTGGATACCGTGATGGCGGATGCTTCCGCTCTCGAAAAGAAGCTGCCGGGCGACGATAAGACACGCGTAGACGAGCATTTGTCGGGTATCCGCGATTTGGAACGCGCCATTGCCGGTCTCCCGCCGGAGTATGCGCACATTGATCCGCCCGATTTCGACGGCGATATGAAGGATTGGCCGCGCATCGCAAAATTGCAGAGCGATCTGCTCGTGCAGGCGCTGGCTATGCGTCAGACGCGGGTCGCTTCCTACATGTTGACGAAATGCCAGAGTCTTACGCGCTTCCCTTGGCTTGGCTATACCTCGGCGAGGCATCACGATTACACGCACGCTGCAGACAAGACTTCCGGCGCCGATGGTACCGACGGTATTCACGTGCTGCGCGACATTTGCCGCTGGCACGTAGAGGAGTTTGCCTATCTGGTCGCCAAGCTCGAATCGGTACCGGAAGGCGACGGCAACCTCTTCGATCATACGAGCCTGATTTTCGCCCATGAACATGCCGAGGCCAATCCGCACAAGAACAGCGGTCTGGCGATGATCGTGGCGGGCGGAAGCAAAAAGCTCGCCAAAGGTTCGCATACCCGCGTTACCGGCACGGTCGGCGATGTTTACGTGACAGTGGCGGATGAAGTAGTGGGCGCAGGCATCGGGAAGTTCCCGACCGCGACCAAGAAGCTCGGCGCTCTTTTGACATAGGCGACTATTCACAGAGAGCCGGAAGCGTTAAGCGCCCAAAAAACGGCGCACGAACCCCCGCGCCAACGATTCACTGTTCGCGCTCAAACCCACGAAAAAGGGCCAAGCGGCGAACCGCTTGCCCCCAGACTTTCTACATTTTCCGCCCTTTGCGTAGGGCGGGCATTCTTGCCGGCGGGCCACCTTTCCAGGTGGCCCTTCTTTTAGGACTTGTCTAGTTTCTAATGCGGGCAGCCGAGCGCCTTAACGGCCGCTTCGGGCACCGGACGCGCGTTCTTCACTGCCGGTGGCATGATCGTGCTGCCGTGAGGCACCAGGTAGATCTCGACGCGGCGATTCTTGTCGGCTTCGCTCGTCTGAGATCCCTTGCGCTCTTGCGTATTGGATGTGCCGCACTGGCCAGGCCGCGGTTCGGAGGTCTGGTCTGTGCCCACAAAGTCCATCTTGATGCGGGAAACGTCTACCTTACCGCAGGTACCCGTACCGCCGCTCAGAATGGCTGCGGCGTTTAGCACGCGCTGTTCATCGAGGGAAACTTCACCGGCAGCGCCCCTGCGGCCGCGACGGCCCGGAACCCTGACGTTCGTTTCCTCATCCGTGTCGCGATGGCCAACCAGGATGACGTCGTAATCGCCGTTTGCCATGCGCGAAGCCGCGTCGTCAATCAGCAACCGCTTGGCGCAATTGTTAACACGGGCATTATTCTTAGCGAAAATCGCGTCGTCAAGTCGGACAAACTGCGGTGTGCAGTTCACCGTAATCGGCGTGCTTTGCGTGGCGGTCTTGCCGCTTTCGTCGGTAACCGTGAGTGTGGCGTTGACCGATTTGCTTTGTGCCTGTGCGCTTTGTTCGAACGTCAAGCTGGAAACGTCAAACGTAGCGTTCGGACTGCTGTCGTTTGTCACGCTGCCTTCGCTCACTGTCCACTTGTACGTCAAGTTGCCGCCGCAGGCTGAGGACTGCGCCACGCCTGACAGGTTCGAGGTCTTGGGTCCATCCGGGCCGCAAGCTGTCAGCGTATTGGGCGAAGCCGAGACGCTGGTAATGGTGGGTGCCGATTCGGACACCGTTACAGTGGCGGTCGCAGTGACCGGTGCAACGGCTGCCGGAGGCGGAGGCTGCACCCAGCAACGTAGCGGGAACTTCTTAGGCCGTTCCATCGGCGCCGGGGCCGGAGTCGTGTCGGTCACGGTCACTTGAACGTTGGTCGCGCCAGTCGCGGGCGTGATCGTCAAATCCGGCGTGGTGCTGCTCTGCGCTTGGCCATTCACCGTCCACGCGTAAGCGAGGGTGCGGTTGGCGGGCGCTGTGATGCTGGCATGGAGGCTGACGGGTTTGCCGGCGCAGAACGCACCGGAAGAACTGCCATCGCCGCCGCTAATGCTAGGCGTCGGTAGCGCACTTGGCGGAGGGGGAACCGCTGGCATCGGTGGACACTTGGTAGTGCCTTCGAAGAACACGAAGCCCAAGGTTGCCTGCATGCCTTCCAGATGCGACCGGGCGGGAATGTAAACGCCACCCCCATTGATTCCACCAGGCAGATCGTAGGTCGGATTGCGGTTGAATAAGCCACGCACGTCAAGCCGCATGCCAAAGTGATCGGTAAAGTGCCACTTGACGCCGCCACCGAAGTTGAGCCCAACCTGCAGATTATCGTTCAACGCCTGTGCGCCGTAGAGCGCGATGTCAGTTGGCTGCCGGGCGACATTTTCCGCCTTATTGGTCGGGGTAAATTGAATGCCGTCGACGCCGACTGTTAGATAGGGTTCGACTTTCGATCCGCGCGGCCGGATATTCCAAACCGGATTGAACCCGAATGTCCAATTGCGTGCGCCGAAACCGTACGGCGACACCGGCCCGCCCGCTCCCGAATAGCCAGCCGGGATCAGCCCGTTCGATTGGCCAAACTGGTTGTTCGCTACGGACCAGTCCATCCACAACTCAAGGCCGAGATATTTGTAAGGGTTGTATTCGACACGACCGCCGACCACAGCGCCGTTCGACAACTTGTTATCCAAACCACGGTTCACCTGACCGAAAGTTTGAATGCCGCCGAAAACGTCAAATTCCCAGTTGTCCGGGTATTGGTCTTCGCCGTCGGCCATCTTCACCGTAGTCTTCGTAGTATTTGCATCCTGCGCAAAAACGGCCGTGCCC
>Ga0302325_10019272_pt1 | contig 14358 bp, 10 predicted proteins | sample Palsa_T0_2_FD_201948 | JGI IMG/M metagenome (GOLD analysis project Ga0302325, IMG submission 201948) | Peat permafrost microbial communities from Stordalen Mire near Abisko, Sweden - Palsa_T0_2 | ecosystem: Environmental > Terrestrial > Soil > Palsa > Peat permafrost | place: Sweden: Abisko... | reverse complement strand
TTCCCGTGCGGCGGCGCTCGCGGAGGCGCGGCTCCTTCCCGAGGCCCGCGCGGCGGCCGAAGGCTATCTCGCGCTCTGCGCCCGCACCGGCATCGGCGACGAAGTCCCGAAGGCCATGCTCGACCTGGCGGCGATTGCGATGCTGGCGGGCGACGCCGGGACGGCGCGGCGTCTGGCGCGCACCGCGACCCGCTCGTTCGCCGCGCGCGGAAAGCCCGTCAACTCTGCGCTCGCGCGGGCGGCATGTCTTCGGGCGCGACTGCTCGAGGGCAGCCTCGCCCGGTCCTCGCTGCGTTCGGGTCTCGAGGCGGCCGCGCTGCTCGAGAGAGCCGGCTGGCGTCGCGACGCGCTCCGCACCCGGCTGCTCGTCGCTCGTGTCGCACTCGCCCTCGGTGCACACGGCGACGCGCGCCGTCAGCTCGAGCTCGCGCGGCCGCTTCGCCGACGCGCGACCGTCGCCGACCGGATCGAGCTGTGCCACACCCGGGCGCTCCTGCACCTCGCCGACAACGACCGCGCGGCCGCCGAACGACTGCTCGGCGAGGGCCTGAGACTCCTCGAGGAGCACCGCGCCGCCTTCGGAGCGGTGGAGCTCCGCGCAACCGCGTCGGGGATCGGACACGAACTCGCCCGGGAGGGGCTGCGGATCTCGCTCGAGTCACGCAAGGCGACCAGGATCCTCGCCTGGGCGGAGCGGCTCCGCGCGAACGCGCTTCGGCTCCCGCTCGTACGACCCCAGGCTGACCCCGGCCTGAGAGCGTTTCAAACGGACCTGCGTCGGGTCGCCGCCGAGGGCCGCGAGGCCCAGCGTCGAGGCAGGCCTGCGGCCGGGGCCGCCGCCCGCGAGGCCGAGCTCGAGGCCGCGATCCGGTCGCGTACGCGCCTTCTCCGCGGCGAGCACGGAGCCCCGATCGGCGTCCCCCACCCGCGTGAGGCCGCGCGGATGCTCGGCGGGCGGGTGCTCGTCGAGTACGTCGAGCTCGACGGCTTTCTCGGCGCTCTGACCCTCGCGAACGGACGCCTTGCCTTCCACGAGCTCGGCCCCGATACCTCGGGCACGGAGCTCGAGTGGCTCCGCTTCGCGCTTGGGAGGCTTGCAAGCGGCCGCAACGAGCCGGCGCGGCGAGCGGCCGCGTCGGCGACCGCCGCGGCCGCCGCCGCCGCGCTCGAGCGCCTGCTGCTCGCCCCGCTGCGGGGGGATCTCGGCGAGGGGCCGCTCGTCGTCGTCCCGACCGGCGCGCTGCACGCGCTCCCCTGGGGCGTCCTTCCGTCTCTACGCGGCCGACCGCTCGTCGTCTCGCCGTCCCTCTCGGTCTGGCTCAGGCTCGCGCGACTCCCGCGCTCCCGGCGGCGGAAGACGGCGGTCGTTGCCGGCCCGCGGCTGCGACACGCGGCCGCAGAGGCCCGCGATGTCGCCTCGCTGCTTCGCGACCCGATCGTGCTCTGCGGAAGGGCGGCAACCGCGGAGGCGGCACTCGCCGCGCTCGACGGGGCAGCCCTCGCACACCTCGCCTGTCACGGCCGCTTCCGCTCCGACAGCCCGCTCTTCTCCTCACTCGAGCTCGCCGACGGGCCTCTCAACGTCTACGAGCTCCAGCGTCTCGAGCGGGCCCCGGAGGTGATGGTGCTCTCGGCCTGCGACCTGGCCGTCTCCGGGCTGCATCCCGGGGACGAGCTGCTCGGATTTGCCGCGGCGCTGCTCGGGATGGGCACGCGCACGATCATCGCGAGCGTCGTGCCGGTGCCGGACGCAGCTTCCCGACGGCTGATGCTCGCCTTTCATCGCAACCGTGCGGCCGGCCACGCGCCCGCCTGCGCGCTCGCACGCGCCCAGGCCCGGGCGCCAATCGCCGGCTTCGTCTGCCTCGGCGAAGGGTGAGCCGTTCTCGGGCCGGACGGGCGTCGCCTGCGCTGCCCGGGGGCCCGGTGGAGGCGGCGGCGGGGCGCGGGCGCGGGGAGGACGAGGTTCTCCTGCACGGCGCCGCCCTCGAAGCGCTTCGGCTGTCAACGCCCAGCGCCCGCGCCCGTACGGGAACGCCGCGGATGGTCCGCCCGGTCGTCACGAAGGCCGGGATCGCGATCGCGGCGAGGCGGCGGACTTGAGCTACCGCGCCATCAAGGACATCAAGAACATCACCCGTCGCGGGGCAGCTCGACGCCGCCCGGCGCCGGCGGGAACATGGGCAGGCGCAAGACCTACGAGGTCAACGACGCCTCGGTCATCTCGAGCACGGAGGCCGCGAGCGTCCCTGGAGCGGCCGGAGCGGGCCGAACGGCAGTTCCGGCGCATCGGTGACAGGCCACCTCTCCCTCGAGCCCGCGGGCGCGACTGGATCCCGGGCCGGTCGGCGGCGGCGGCTCGACCGGCGAGCCGTGCAGCGACAGCGTCAGGGGCTCCCCCCTGCGACGACCCGTCGGGTCGGGATCGCGCTGGCGGCCGCGCGAGCTTCGCCGCCAAGCGGGTTCTCGACCTGTACCTCGAGGACGGTCCGGCCGCCGACCGTCGATCACGACCACGACCACGACCACGACCACGACCACGACCACCCCGATCGTCGAGATCGAGAGCCCGGCCAACGGCGCGGTCCCTCACGCCGGCGAGGTCGTCGGCGCGAGCTGGGAGTGCGGCCACTACCGGGGTCCCTCCTGCGATGGCGCCACGGTCGTGTCCGGCAGCCCGATCGCCATGACACCCAGAAACACAGACCTTCGGCGTGAGGCTGAGCCTCCACCCGGACGGCCTCGCCGCCGGCTCGTCGATGACCTACACGGTCTCGGTGGCCCAAAGGGCAACGCACCGGGGCGCTGAGCCCACGAGCGCGGGCTCCGGCGGCTCCGCCGAGCCGGCTGCTCGACCGTCTCAGCTCGCCTGTCCGAGCCCCGGGGCCGACGCGTGCATCCGCCCGGAACGGCCGTCAGCAGACGGTTCTCGGTCGCACGAGCTCGAGCCTTGTCGCGCTCCCTACATCCCCATCGAGTGATAGCCGCTGTCGACATACAGCGTCGTGCCAGTGACGTTCCGCGCCCCGTCGGAGAGCAGGTAGGCAGCCGCGGCGCCGACATCGTCGGCCTCGATCGAGCGGCGAAGCGGGGCGCGCTCGGCCACGATCGACTCCATCGTCGAGAAGCCCGCGATCGAGCGCGCCGCGAGCGTGCGCACCGGCCCGGCCGAGATGGCGTTGACGCGGATGTTGCGCGCACCGAGCTCCCAGGCGAGGTAGCGGACGCTCGAGTCGAGCGCCGCCTTGGCGACCCCCATGACGTTGTAGTGGGGAACGGCGCGCTCGCCGCCGAGGTAGGTCATCGTGACGATCGAGCCGCCGCCCGCAGCCTCCATCAGCGGCTCGGCCTCGCGCGCGCAGGCGAGAAGCGAGTAGGTGCTGACCTCGAGCGCAGTCCAGAATCGATCGCGCGGGGTGTCGATCAGCCGTCCCTCGAGATCCTCCGCCGCGGCGAAGGCGACCGAGTGGACGAGCAGATCGAGCCCGCCCCCGAAGACCTCGCAGACCTCGGCAAAGACGCGCGCGATCTCCGCGTCGGAGCAGACGTCACACGCGGTCACGAGCGGACTCGCGACCGTCGCGGCGAGCTCGCGTACCGTGCTCTCGATCCGCTCGCCCTGGTAGGTCAGAGCGACCGTCGCGCCCTCGGCGGCGAGCCGCCGCGCGATCGCCCAGGCGATGGAACGCCTGTTGGCGACGCCGAGGACGAGAGCGCGCTTGCCCGCGAACACGCCCGCGACTCTAGCTGCGCCCCGCGCCTGCGCTAGTGTCGTCTGCATGCGCGTCGCCGTCGTCACCGGAGCCTCCTCGGGGATCGGGGCCGCGCTTTGCCGGACGCTGCGAGAGCGCGACTGGTACGTCGTCGGCCTCTCGCGCACGCCGGCATCCGAGGCCGACGAGTACGAGCCCTGCGACGTCTCCGACCGCGCCGCCGTCGATGCCGCGGCCGCGGCCGTGCTCGCGCGCCATCCCGAGGTCTCGCTGCTCATCAACAACGCGGGCGTCTCGGCGCGCGGGCTGTTCATCGACGCGGCGCCGGACGCGATCGAGGCAGCGATCGAGACGAACTACCTCGGCTCGGTTTGGTGCCTGCGCGCCTTCCTCCCCGGCCTCGCTGACGGCTCCCGGGTGGTCAACATCGTCTCGGTCGCCGGCATGGTCGCGATCGGGCCCTACTCGGCCGCCAAGCACGCCCAGCTCGCGTTCTCGCGCTCGGTCGCGGTCGAGCTCGCCCCGCGCGGCATCTCGGTGCTGACGGTGAACCCGGGCTTCGTCGAGACGCCCGGGTTCCCCCAACGCACCCGCTTCAGGTTCCCGCTGCGCCTGCTCATCGTCGATCCCCCCTTCGTCGCGACACGGATCCTCGATTCGCTCGAGAAGGGGCGGCGCGAGATCGTCGTGCCCCGCTGGTACCGTCCTGCGGCCCTGAGCCAGGCGCTCGCTCCGAGCCTGGTTGCCCGCGCGCGTACCCGCCTCGGCATCCACGACCTCTGAGCTGAGTGGCGCGAACCGACGTCTGAACGCCGCGCTTGCGGAGCGCTAACGGCCTCCCCGAACACCGGAGCTCAGGCGCCGGAGACGACCCGGCGAGCGCGCGCGGGGCCCGACTCGATCCGGCTCGCGAGCTCGTAGGTGATCGTGCCCGCGACCCGTGCGTGCGACTCGAGCAGCAGCCCGGGGCCGACGATCGTCACCGGCTCCCCGGGCTCGGGCCGCGCGTCGAGCTCGACCGCGAAGGCGTCCATCGACACCGCGCCGACGACCCTGCGCGGCCTCCCGGCGACGAGCACCTCGGTTCCCGCCAGGTCGCGCCGGAACCCGTCGGCATAGCCGACCGGGACGATCCCGATCCAGGTCTCCGCCCGGGCGATGAACGCGCGCCCGTAGCCGGTCGACTCGCCCGGGGCGAGGAGGTGTGCGCGGGCGATCTCGCTCCTCCACGACAGGACGGGCTCGAGGCCGTCGGCGGCCGGGTCACCGCCGAACGGCGAGAGGCCGTAGAGGGCGATCCCGCAGCGCGCGGCGTCGAGGTGCGACTCGGGGATCGCGAGCACGGCGGCGCTGTTTGCGACGTGGCGGGTCACACCCGTGAGCCCCGTCGTCGCCGCCCGGAAGCGCTCGAGCTGAATCCGCGCGAAGGCCGGGTCGCTGTCGGCGGTCGCAAGATGGGTCATCACCCCGACGAGCGCCCGCGGCGGCGAGGCGAGCTCCGAGACGCCCCAGCGTCCCATCCCCGTGTCGAGCTTGACGTGGACCGGCACGCCCTCGGGGATCTGGTCGCCGACGACGAGCTCGAGCCGCGCCTCGCCTACCGCCGAGAGCTCCTCGGCGGCGACGGGGCCCATGACGATGATCCGCGCCTCGGGCTCGGTCTTTCGCAGCGCGAGCGCCTCGGGCACGGTCGCGACGCAGAGCGCGCTCGCTCCCGCCGTGAGGGCCGCACGCGCGCAGTCGACTGCGCCGTGGCCGTAGGCGTCCGCCTTTACGACCGCCCAGAGTTCGCTTCCCGCGAGCACCGCGCGGAGGCGGCGCACGTTGCGCCGCAGGGCGCCGAGGTCGATCCCGATCTCGCTGCGAAGCATCGGCGCTGTAGCGAAGCCGGACGCTCAGGACCCGATGGGCGACAGGAGATGGCCGGGGGCGAAGGCGCGCGGCGTCTCGGCGGAGGGGTCGGCCGGGAGGCCGGCGGGAGCCCGCACGACGACGCGGCCCTCCCCACCCGGGCCGAGGACGGAGCAGGGGCGCCCGGGCCGCAGCGGAAGCTCGCTCGCCCTCGGCCAGGCCGACGCACGTTCAGGCAAGGGGCGCCTGATCCCAACCCTCCCCCGAGAGCGCCCGCCGGATCCCGGGGAGGAGGTCGCTTGCCATCAGGCCGGCCTGGGGCTCGACCAGACGCGATGCCAGCCCGTGCGCGACGGCCGCCGCCGCGGCGGCGCGACGCGGCTCGAGGCCTTTGGCGAGGAAGGCCCCGACGATGCCGGTGAGCACGTCGCCGCTGCCCGCGGTCGCGAGGGAGGGGCGGCCGTATGCCGCGACGAGCACCCCCTCCCGGGGTGCCGCGATGAGCGTGTCGGGGCCTTTGAGAAGGACGACGGCGCCGAAGCGCGAGGCTGCGCGCCGGACTGCCTCCAGGCGGTGGGCGTCGATCTCGGTCGCCCGCGTGCCGAGCAGCCGCGCGAGCTCGCCCGAGTGGGGTGTGAGGACGGTCGCACCGGAGCGCTCGAACGGCTCGAGGCCGAAGAGACCGTCGGCGTCGAGCACGACGGGCACCGGCAGCGCCTCGAGCAGCTTGCGGACGAGCTCGCGCGTCCCCTCGCTGCGGCCGAGCCCCGGCCCGAGTGCGACTGCATCTGCCCGCTCCGCGCTCTCGAGGATCGCGTCGAGCGCGCGGGGGGAGATCCGGCCGCCCGCGTCCTCGGCAAGCGGCCGCTTCACGGCCTCGAGCAGCCGCGCCTCGAGCACCGCCAGCAGGGAGGCAGGGGCGGCGACGGTGACGTAGCCGGCTCCGGCCCTGAAGGCAGCGAGCGCGGCGAGCATCGGCGCACCGCTCAGCCCCGGCGAGCCGCCGACGACGAGCAGCGAACCGGCCCGGTACTTCGTGCTCTCCCCGGTCCTCACCGGCACCTCGGAGAGAAGTGCGGCGGGGACGAGTGCATGCTCGTTTCCCGCGGGCGAGAGCCCGATCGAGGCGACGTGCACCGAGCCGCTGCGCAGATGCCCCGGCGAGACCGCGAGCCCCACCTTGGCGGCGCCGAAGCTCACCGTCACGCTGGCGGAGACGGCGGCGCCGGGTACCTCACCCGTCGAGGCGTTGACCCCGGAGGGGACGTCGATCGAGACGACGGGGACACCGGCGGCGTTGATCCGCTCGATCATCCGCGCGACGTCCTCCCGGGGAGCGTCGTGGAGGCCGATCCCGAGCAGCGCGTCGACGATGACGTCGGGCTCGCCGAGCTCGCCGAAACCCTCGACGAGCACGACCTCGCGGCCCGAGGAGCGCAGAAGCCGGGCACAGACCCTCCCGTCGCCGCCGTTGTTGCCTGCCCCGCAGACGACGGCGACCCGACCCGGAAATCGGGCGAGGACGATCTCGGCCACCGCGGCGCCCGCGCGCTCCATCAGCTTCTCGCTCGGCTCCTGGTGTGCCTCCTCGGCCCGGCGTGTCTCCGCGGCGGTGAGCAGCGGCAGCAGACTCATCTGCGCGTCACTGCGGCGACCGCAGCCGCGAGGGTTCGAGAGTGGGTGATCGAGAGCTCGATCTCCCCCGCGCCGATCCGCAGCGCGCGCTCGAGCGTCGATCCGCTGAGGACGACGCGCGGCTTCCCCGGGCCGAGGATCTCGATCTCCCGCCAGGTGAACGGCACGCCGGTACCGAGCGCCTTCCCGATCGCCTCCTTCGCGGCGAACCGGCCCGCGTAGTGCTGGGCAGCGTTGGCCCTCGAGTCGCAGTAGGCGCGCTCGGCCGCGCTGAAGCAGCGCTCGGCGAAGCGCCCGCCGTGCCGCACGAGGGCCGCGGCGATGCGCTCGATCTCGATCAGGTCGATGCCGACGGCGGGCGCGCTCAGAGGTTCTGCTCCAGCCACTCGCCCAGCTGGGCGATCGAGGAGACGATCCCGTCGGGCAGCACGCTCGTGTGCTCGAGCTCGTCGGGACGAAACTTGCCCGTGCGTACGAGCACGGTCCGCATTCCCTGCACCTGGGCTCCGGCGATGTCCCCCTCGAGGTCGTCTCCGACCATCCAGGTCAGCTCGGGGTCGGCGTCGATCGCCTCGAGCGCCGCCGCGAAGTACTGCGGGCTCGGCTTACCGAGCACGACCGCCTCGATGCCGGCCGCGTACTCGAGCCCCGCGACGACCGCGCCGGCGTCCAGGCGGGGGCCGGCGGTCGTCTGCCACCAGCGGTTGCGATGCAGGCAGTAGAGCTCGGCGCCCGCCTGCAGCTCGAGGAAGGCGCGGTTCAGGTTGAGGTAGGAGTAGATCCGGCCCGGCTCCTCGCTCTCGTCGGCGCCGCCGACGAGCACCGCATCCGCGTTCATCCCGATGAGCTCGAGGCCGTCGAGATCGTCGAGGAAGCCCGCCATCGTCAGCGCGAGCACCCGCTTTCCCGCGAGCACGCGGGCGGCGACTGCCCCGGTGGTCTGGAGCTCGTCGTCGTCGATCGCGAAGCCCATCCGTCGGAGCCGCTCGCCGAGCTCGCGCCGCGAGGTCGTCGTCGAGTTCGTGACAAAGCGGAGGCGGTGCCCGTCGGCACGGAGTCCGGCGACGGCCTCGATCGCGCCCGGGATCGGATCCCCCGACACGTGCAGGACCCCGTCGACGTCGAGCAGAATGGCCGCCATGGACGCCGAGTGTATTCGGTCGGAGCTTCGGTTTCGCTTCTCGCGCTCGAGCGGTCCGGGCGGCCAGCACGCCCAGAAGAGCTCGACCCGGGTCGAGGCGCTCTTCGACGTCGCCGGCTCGACCGGCCTGCGCGAGGGCGAGCGCCTACGGGTCATCGAGGCGCTCGGGCCGGTCGTGCGTGCGATCTCCCAGGACGAGCGCTCCCAGCTGCGAAACCGCGAGCTCGCGACCCGGCGACTCCTCGCGCAGGTCGAGGCTGCCGCACGCCCGGTGCGCCCGCGCCGGCCGACGCTGCCGGGCGCGCGCGCCCGCGAGCGGCGCCTCGAAGCCAAGCGCCAGCTCGCCGAGCGCAAGCGCCTGCGACGCCCTCCCGAGGAGCGCTGAGGCGGGCGGCTGCCGCCTACTCGACGGTGACGGTCTTGGCCAGGTTGCGGGGCTGGTCGACGTTCAACCCGCGCAGGCGTGCGATCCGGTAGGCGAGGAGCTGCAGCGGCAGGATCGCGAGCACCGCCTGCAGGAAGGCCGGCGACTCGGGAACGAAGATCACATCGTTCGCATGGTGCTGGATGTCCTCGTTGCCGTCGGTCGCAACCGCGATCACGTGCGCGCCCCGCGCCCGCGACTCCTGGATGTTCGAGACGAGCTTGTCGTAGACCGTGTCCATTCGGGTCGCGACGACGACGACCGGGGTCCCCTCCTCGAGCAGCGCGATCGGTCCGTGCTTCATCTCGCCCGCCGAGTAGGCCTCGGTCGGGATGTAGGAGATCTCCTTGAGCTTCAGCGCACCCTCGAGCGCAACCGGCAGCCCGATGTGGCGCCCGAGGAAGAGGAAGAACGGCTCCTGGTAGAAGCGCTGGGCGATGTCGTTGATCGGGTGGCTCCCGTCGAGGAAGCGCTGCATCTTCTCAGGCAGCTTGTAGACCTCGTCGAGGATGAACTCGATCTCGCTGGGGGGCAGCGTCGCGCGCGTCCGCGCGAGCTCGAGCCCGATCAGGTACATGAGCCCCACCTGCGCGGAGAACGTCTTGGAGGCGGCGACCCCGACCTCGAGGCCGGTGCGGGTGTACAGCGTCGAGTCGACCTCGCGCGTGATCTGCGAGCCCATGTGGTTGGTGATCGCGACGGTGCGTGCGCCGAGGGTACGCGCGAGCTGCATCGCCTGGATCGTGTCGCGCGTCTCCCCCGACTGTGAGATGCCGATCACGAGCGTGTCCTTGCCGATGACGGGGTTTCGGTAGATCCACTCGCTCGCGATGTCGGGCTCGACCGGCACCCGCCCCCACTCCTCGAGCACGTAGCGTCCGACGACCCCCGCGTGGTAGGCGGTCCCGCAGGCGACGATGACGATGCGCCGCAGTGCGCGCACCTCGTCCTCGCTCATACCGAGCCCCTCGAGGATGACGCGCCCGTGGCGGACGCGGTCGCCGATCGTCTCGCGGAAGCCGCCGGGCTGCTCGTGGATCTCCTTCTCCATGAAGGTCTCGTATCCGTCGCGCTCGGCCACCTCCTCGTCCCAGTCGATGTCGACGACCTCGAGGAGGACGGGGCTCGCGTCGCGGGCGTTGACGACCTTGACCGAGGTGGGCGTGACCTCGACGACGTGGCCGTTGTCGGGGAACTGAACCCGGCGGGTCTCCGAGAGGAAGGCCCCGAGGTTCGAGGCCAGGAAGTTCTCGCTGGCGCCGAGGCCGATCACGAGCGGCGTCTCGCAGCGGACACCGACGAGGCGGTCGGGCTGGTCGCGGTGGATCACGACGAAGGTGAAGTGTCCCTGAAGCCGAGCGTAGACCGCGCAGACCGCCGCGACGAGATCGCCGCTGTAGACGCTCTCGAGCAGGTGGGCGACGACCTCGGCGTCGGTCTGGGAGGTGAAAGTGTGCCCGCCCGCCTCGAGCTCGGCCTTGAGCTCGCGGTAGTTCTCGACGATCCCGTTGAGGACGATCGCGAGCTCGCGCTCGTCGCAGCCGGTGAGCGGATGGGCGTTGTCCTCGTTGACCCCGCCATGGGTCGCCCAGCGCGTGTGGCCGAGGCCGAAGGTCGCGTGGGAGCCGTTGGGGCCCGCCACCTGCTTGAGGTTGGCGAGGTTGCCGACCGCACGGACGTAGTCCAGACCCTCCAGCTCGGGCAAGGCAAGGCCCGCGGAGTCGTAGCCGCGAAACTCGAGCCGCTCGAGCCCCCTGAGCAGAAGATCCTTGGCGGGGCGCTTCCCGACGTATCCGATGATCCCACACATGAGCGCCTCCCTCAGCGCCCGCTCGGCCACGGGCGAATCGGTCGAAGGTCCTCGGAACGACGAAAGCTCGGCGTCTGCCCCAAACCCCACCGTGATCCTGCATTTGGGGTCGCTCAGCCGAGCTCACTCTGCACGAGCGAGGCGATCCTATCACAGGCCTCCTGCGCTCGAGCCGCGCTCGGGGTCTCCACGAGCACCCGGACGAGCGGTTCGGTCCCCGACGGCCGGACGAGGACTCGGCCGATGCCCTCGAGCTCGGCGGAGAGGCGCGCGACCGCCTCGAGCACCGCGGGAGTGAGCTCCTTGGAGACCACCGGCACGTTCTCCTTCGCCTGCGGATAGCGCTCGAGCACCGCCGCGGCATCGCTCAGCGTACGCCCGCGCAGGGCCGCGCAGAGGAGCAGGCCCGCCGTCAACCCGTCTCCGCTCACGTGGCCGTCCAGGTAGATCACGTGTCCCGACTGCTCCCCGCCGAGCACGCCCCCCTCCCGCAGGAGCGCCTCGAGGACGTAGCGGTCGCCGACCTCGGTCGTCACGACTCGGATCCCGTGGCTCGCCATCAAGTCGTGGAAGCCGAGGTTCGTCATCTGGGTGACGCAGACGAGCTCGACACCGAGGTCGAGGGCGAGGATGGCGAGGATCCCGTCGCCGTCGACGAGCTCGCCTCGCTCATCAACGCAGGCGACACGATCACCGTCCCCGTCGAAGGCGATCCCGAGGTCGGCGCCCCGTCCGAGGACGCTCTCGCGCAGGAGTGCTGTGTCGCCGGCGCCGCAGCCGAGGTTGATGTTCGATCCGTCAGGCGCGTTTCCGATCGCGTGCACCTCGGCGCCGAGCCGTGCGAACGCCTGCGGCGCAAGCCCCGAGTAGGCGCCGTTGGCGCAGTCGACCACCACGCGCAGCCCGCCGAGATCGGCGCCGAACGCGCCGAGGACGTAGTCCAAGTAGCGCCCGGCAGCGCCACCGACCGGCTCGCCGGCGCCCCCGCCGGCCGGAGCGCCGTCGTCGAGGAGCGCCTCCTGCTCGTCTGAGAGCTTGCTGCCGTCGCCGTTGAAGAACTTGACCCCGTTGTAGGCGGGCGGATTGTGCGATGCCGTGATCGCGATGCCGAGGTCGAGCGCGCCGAGGGCCACGGCGGCCGTCGGCAGCACGCCCCCGAGCACCGCCGTTGCGCCGGCCGAACCGATCCCCTCGGCGAGCGCGGCCTCGAGCTCGACGCCCGAGGCGCGCGTGTCGCGTCCGACGAAGACCCGTTTGGCACCGTCTGCGAGGACGGCGGCCCGCCCGAGCTGTGCGACGAGCTCCCGCGTGAGCGACTCGCCGACGACCCCGCGGACTCCGTCCGTCCCGAAGTACCGCCGCTGCATCGGCCGGGAGCCTAGACGCTGGCCCACGGGCGCCGCGGAGCGAGCCGCTCCGAGCGGGTTCGGGGGGAGATTTCGCCGCTAGCGCTTCGAGAACTGCGGCGCCTTGCGCGCCTTGTGCAGACCGGCCTTCTTGCGCTCGACCCGGCGAGCGTCCCGCGTCAGGAACCCCTGTCGCTTGAGCAGGGCGCGGAAGTCGGGGTTGACCTCGACGAGCGCGCGGGCGATCCCGTGGCGGACGGCGCCCGCCTGGCCCGAGGGACCGCCACCGTGAACCCGCACCCGCAGGTCGTACTGGCCCGAGAGCTCCGTCGTATCGAGTGGCGCCATGATCACCTTGCGGTGGACGAGGCGCGGGAAGTACGCCTCGATCGACTTGCCGTTGATCCAGGTCTTGCCGTCGCCTGGGCGCAAGATCACCCGCGCCACGGAGGTCTTGCGCTTGCCGGTGCCGAGATACTGCGCGGGGGTCGACATCAGAACGGCCTCGGGGCCTGCGCGTCGTGGGGGTGGTCGGGGCCGCTGTAGATCTTGAGCTTGGTGATCTGGCGGCGTCCGAGCTTCGTGTGCGGGAGCATGCCCCAGACCGCCTTTCGCAGCACCTCGTTGGGCCTGCGCTCGAGCTGCTCGCGCAGCGAGCGCGTCCTCAGGCCACCCGGGTAGCCTGAATGGCGGTAGTAGAACTTGTCGTCGAGCTTGTTCCCGGTCACCGCCACCTTCTCCGCGTTGATGACGACGACGAAGTCACCGGTGTCGACATGAGGGGTGAACTGCGGCTTGCCCTTCCCGCGCAACCGCTCGGCGATCCGCGTGGCAAGCCGGCCGAGGGTCTGCCCATCGGCGTCGACGATGTACCACTCGCGCGTGATCTCGCCTGTCTTGGCGCTGTAGGTCTTCATGTGAAAGGGTCGAGCCGGAGGCCGTCCCGAGCCGTGTCCGGGGACCCGACGATGCTAGCAGGCCGGGCTGCCTACCGGGCGGGGCGGGCCCGCGCCGGGAGGCCCCTCCCGGCCACGAGCAGCGCCGCGAGCCAGCGCGGAACTCGGCGACCCCGCCGTGGAAGGGGTGCGCTGCCCGCACGCCGAAAGTTGACGGTTCGAGCGCTCGGCGCCGCATCCCTCGGCGGCACCCGGCATTGGAAGGCCGGCTGCGCAGCGCCACGCGGGGCCCTCAGGGCGACCCTCGCCCGGCGTCGCCGCCTCCGCGTCGGGCCGGCCCGCTCAGACGCGTTCACTCCCATTCGATCGTCGCGGGCGGCTTGGAGGTGACATCGAGAACGACCCGGTTGACGGCGGGGATCTCGTTGACGATCCGCGAGGAGACGAGCTCGACGAGGTCGTATGGGAGCCGGGCCCAGTCGGCGGTCATCGCGTCCTCAGAGGTGACCGCGCGGATCACGACCGGGTAGCCGTAGGTGCGCGAGTCGCCCTGCACGCCGACCGAGCGGATCGCCGGCAGGACGGCGAAGGACTGCCACAGCTCGCGGTAGAGACCGGCGCGACGGATCTCCTCCTGGAGGATCGCGTCGGCCTCGCGCACCGTCTCGAGTCGCTCGGAGGTGACCTCGCCGATGATCCGGATCGCGAGCCCGGGCCCGGGGAAGGGCTGGCGCCAGACCATCCGATCGGGAAGACCAAGCTCCGCGCCTACGCGCCGCACCTCGTCCTTGAAGAGCATCCGCAGCGGCTCGACGAGCTCCATCCTCATGTCGGCGGGAAGGCCGCCGACGTTGTGGTGGCTCTTGATCGACTCGGCCACCCCGTCGCTGCCGCCCGACTCGATGACGTCGGAGTAGAGCGTCCCCTGGACGAGCCAGCGGATGTCGCCGAGCCGCGAGGCCTGCTCCTCGAAGACGCGGATGAACTCCTCGCCGATCCGCTTGCGCTTCTCCTCGGGATCGCTGATCCCGGCGAGCCGCGCGAGGAAGCGTTGCTGCGCCTCGACGTGGACGAGCGGCACGCCGAAGTGGCGGCCGAAGGTCTCGACGACCTGCGCGGCCTCGTCCCGGCGCAGGAACCCGTGGTCCACGAACACGCAGGTCAGCTGCTCCCCGACCGCCCGGTGAACGAGGAGCGCGGCGACCGCGCTGTCGACGCCGCCCGACAGGCCGCAGAGCACCCGCTCGTTCCCGACCCGCTCGCGGATCGCCGCGAGCTCGCGCTCGACGACCGCCGCCGCCGTCCAGGAGGGGGAGGCGCCGGCGATCTCGTGCAGGAAGGTCTCAAGGATCGCCATGCCATGCGGCGTGTGAGCCACCTCGGGATGGAACTGGAGTCCGTAGAGACCGCGGCCGGCGGCCTCGAACGCCGCGATCGGCACGTTCGTCGAGCGGGCCGTGATCTCGGCGCCGCTCGGCGGCGCGGTCACCGAGTCGCGGTGACTCATCCAGACCGTCTGCTCCCTGGGGAGCCCAGCGAGCA
>Ga0302325_10019271_pt1 | contig 14358 bp, 17 predicted proteins | sample Palsa_T0_2_FD_201948 | JGI IMG/M metagenome (GOLD analysis project Ga0302325, IMG submission 201948) | Peat permafrost microbial communities from Stordalen Mire near Abisko, Sweden - Palsa_T0_2 | ecosystem: Environmental > Terrestrial > Soil > Palsa > Peat permafrost | place: Sweden: Abisko... | reverse complement strand
ACTCTTCGTCGGAAGAAGATGAGGAGGCTGTGCGCAAGGATCGATATGGCCACCTGAAGTATGCTCAAGCTTTCCTTGCGGCTATACTTCGAAGTTCTTAAATTCTAGAGTCTGTATGACTTACTAAGAAATTAAAGTATCAAGTAAACATCCTGCTCGCCCTACTATAGATCTGCCCTATGAGCTTGACTTGTGCTGTTTTCTCTGGAATATTGTCCTGATCTATGCAGATCGAGTCAATCCATAATAGGCGTGAAAGTAGATATGAACTCAGGTCCCGAAGAACGTTGTAAGCATTTGCCGTCACTGGAACCTCGCAGTCGATAATAATGACATTGAAATTTTTGCCTGGCCTGCCCCACTAAGAATTCATAGTCAAATTTCATACTCATGATGAATCGATAAATTAAATGAGCGTACTGTGTACGACACCGCCTCAAAATAGGACGAATGCTCCAGAGAAACAGGTATAAGTTGCATCTAAATAAACCGTCTGGGTGTCTTGGGTATATCGAAAGGAGCCTGATATGCCGTGACGTTGGAAGTCGCGTATATATGTGTCGGTCCACCAGGAACGCGTAGCAGTCGTCACGTTTTCGTGTGAATGCTGGTGCGTTAATTGGTGGTTGATTAAAGAGGAGGAAGGGTAACCAACAACGTTGATATACCCGTCTCCTGCTCGCTAACTATGCCTAATCGGGACTAGCTACAGCAGTTTGCTCACGCTTGCTCACGTGTGCACGTGAGACCGTCCAGCCGTTCCAGTTTGTACGCAAGCGTGCCGGTTTGTACAAGCAGCTTGCTACGCACGCAGTTATACGTAGCAAGCAGTTATACCAACAATATGTATCTCTTATGTGTTCGAGTGCTTTCCTCTGTGGGGCTCAGCGACAATAGTAACCATCATCCCACATATCCTTGGTATTACCGGCCCAGAGGTAGAAGAGAACAACGAGGGAGAATTTATAGTTGAACCAAAACAACGCCTAGGGCAGCAAGGAAATCCACGTTTTCACAAATTTCGCCTTGGGCATCGAAGAACATGAAGCGAAGCCAAGGTTGAACATGTCAAACATCAATTTGGTGAGTTGAATGTTAAGGACATCCACTTCCAGGTTCGGGATAATACGTAGAGAATGGCAACGCAGAGGCCACAAAGCACGAGAGTTTTTGTGGTGGATACAATCTTGATTAGCCATTGCCTTGGCCAGAAGCTCCCCAAAACGCAGATTCCCTAACTTTCAGCCAAAAAATATAGTCCATGTGCTCCAGCGGTCAACGGAAGCCTGTCAATCACCGAAGCGGTACAGAATACCCACGCAGAGGATGACCTCGCTGATGTCTTTGGGAACTTGCGTATCAAGTGGAAGGTTGAAGATGTATAGAAAAAGGGCCTCATAAATGCGCGATGAGATTCTCTTCGACAATAGACGTAGAGCAAGCTTGCCAGAAGCGATGCAAACATTGAACCCTTTCACTGATGCTGAGTACCATTTTGGACACGGTTTCGGCCTGTAGATTCTCGGTGATGAGGCGGTCTGATATCAAGTCTTGAACGCAGGTTATGTTAAGGCGAGCGGTGTGTATCATATCAGAGGGAGATCATGAGGTGATGTTGGATGGGAAAGAGGGCTGAGGCTGAAATTGAAGTTCAGCTGATGCATGTGAAAACATGGCGGAGGCGTGTTGATCATGTGGGCTGTTTTTATTCGCGTAAAAGGCAACAACACTTAAGATTCGGACACCCTCACTAGGTTAAATGAAGATTCTAATAGACTACGATTTAAAGCTTAATAAGTAATATCAGAAGAAATTATAAGAAGTTTAATCTATACCGGCAATACGTTGTCTTCATCTTCACCTCCGACTAGAAACCACAAAGCTTGAGCGCTTGTATCTTGCTGTAATTCGACCGTTAGAGTTGGAAATTTCATAATAGGTAAAAAATCGAATCGATATAGTGCAGATACGGGGCTGATATCCCTCTTGCTGCTCGACTTGAAGTTAAGGAGGCAGATGCGCCAAAGTCGATCGCCAAAGTCATAAATGGATATCCTGGCTACCACAAAAGCCAGACTCAATCTCATCCTCGCTAGATCCGTATTAGCCTCCGGACGTGAGCAGCTACTACTTTACCTTGAGCTGAGGGTGAGTCTCCTGAGCACACCTTGAGCTGCGCACCATAAAGTGGAAATCAAATTTTGCCTCCTAAATACCTAGACTAGAGTATCCCTACCGCATTTTGCCCGGGAAATCATTTCTGCTTCCTTGTATAGTCCTGCTAGAGCAATTTTAAATCCCTTTTATTAAAGAGCACGTCACTAGTAATTAGCCTTATATTCTAGAATACGGTAGGCTGTGTCAACCTCATTATAAGTCACCGGAATATATTATAATATAATTAATATATCCGTCTCTTTTAATTTAACCCCGGTCCACCGGTATTGATAAGACTTTTCGTATATATCAGTCGCAGGAGGTGTAAGGAGGCTGCTTTTGTGTACTGAAGGCTATGTATCATGAGAATCGGAATGGGCAGTAGCAAATCGTATGTATGTTAACCTACAACTTTTCGATGCTTATGATGTTAATTTTGGGCGTTCTTGACGTTCCAAACACGACTGTGCCATGAGGAAACGAGGAAATTGACCTGGCCGCTGAAAATGTGGTGGGCACTTGTAGTGATATTTGTTACAGTCTTTGACTATCTACGCATTCCAATGGCTCCATTCGATTCATGACAACACCACGTATACAGCTTCTTCCTCCTTAATTTGACAAAATATAAAAAAACTTCTTTACACCTCACTACCCTCTAAGTTTCCCTACCTCCTATGCAGATGCAAGATCATAGAACATCAGTCGTGTCTCTCCTCTCTCTTCATCTGCACGCCACAATTTCGTTCAACGAAAGTCGCCTTGGAGCTCGAATGCTGTAGACGTTCCGGGTCATCTGCAAAATAACATTAGATGACTATACCAAATTCTCCCCTTCAATAATTCCACATACCTGTATCTCGTACGCTCCGATACCGAATTTCGTCCTCAACATGGCGATTAACTTGACTGGACTAATGTTTCGTCCAGAGATATCTTGACATGCCTCAAGCTTGATTTCCGATGGCTCGTCCATTCCGCATTCAATATTGGCTAGTGGAATGACTGAGATGCTTGAGGTCGACATCTTCTTGAATTAATGACAGTTATGAGAGGCAAGCGTGGACAAACTGTTGAAGAACTAAAATCTCGAAGGGAAGGCGAGGATATAAAAGTCAACACACAAGTCTTTCAACCAATCAGCAGACCTCCAAGCCTCATCCGCCAATATGCCTGCAACTCAGCCGTGCATGCAGGACTCGATGATGCCTTCCACGCTTCACTTTTTTTTTACCACTCACCGAGAGCCACGAGTTTTATTGGTCAATTGAGTGGACTTTTGCGCCGCCTTCGCATTCTATCCAATGAAAAGAGAGTATTTGATTAGCGCTGGGGTTTTCGCCCACTGGCGCGTGTCACCGGCATGCTCAGCTGCAGGCTGCGCCTCCACCAACTCTCCAAATGCAGCCCAACATGACTCGCTAGGCTCACCAGAATTCCGCGAGGCTCTGCGGAGGAGCCCAATAGCCTGGTCAGGGCTTCACGTACCTGCCTGATATCCATTATCAATGACTACTTCCCTGCTTCAATGAGCATTGATCACAATGCTTCGCAACGTGTCATCGTTATGAATCAGCGATGTACAACGACACGACGATGACAGCAAACTCATCTGCTTCAGCGCGTGAAAATGGAGCCTACGCTTGCAGCCCTGGTAAGTCTTCTGCCGTTCGGTTTTCAGGGGGTTCTTTGTAGAACTCCCAAGGTTACGACGAACTGACACATCGACTTAGAGGTGCTACAGCACCAGAAAGATCCATGTCCCTTACCGGAATTGGCTGCCCAAAATGACAAGGAACAAATCCACGAGGAATTGATGCGGCAAGTAAAGAAGAACCTAAACACTGAGCACGATTCGCCAATTGAAGTCACAACCCCAACTGAGCGGACACCATTCGGAGTCCGAGAGCTTAACGCTGTTCATAATACGTCAAATTCGGGGCATCTGGATTACGGACGAAGAAAAAGTGCGTCACTTTCCCAGGAGGACGTCTATGTCGGGGAAGACCAAGCAAGCACGCCCCCGCTCTCTGCCAGCATATCTACGAGCTCTAAGTCGAACGGCGAAGCTGGGACAATCTCAATTCCACGGTCCCCACCTCAGTTATATCTAGAATTACGAGACAATGCCGAACTTGTAAACAAACCAAAGATTGAGGAGTCAGATGCGGAACTTATCGTCAGTGAAAATAGCTCCTTGCAAGGGAATTTCTGCTGACATCTCTGCCAACAAGAATAGAGGAATTCATCATGAACGAAACGGATCTGTCAATGGAGTGGATGCCGAGATTGCAAGAGCTGCTTATAGAGGCCGTGGATTACCAGACTTGGGCAGGAAACCCAATTTACCCTCTGCGCCCAGCGAAGTAACAGATGTCACGGACTTGGGAAATCATCTGTACGGATTGAAGGTTCAAGGTCAAGTCGTACCACCGATCAGTCATAGCGATCCCAGAGAACCTCTTCCAGACCGACTAATCGATGCTCTCCAAAATCCTGGATATCAAGAGAAGAAAGGTTTCTTCCCTAGGGACATGCTAGCCAGTTTGGTGGACGAAGAATGTGTAGTCGAGGAGCTCAGGGAGGTCTTAAAGGTGCTTGACGATAATGCCATCCGGGACTACGCACGCAAAATATGTGGCGTCGGGACTTCTATGAACAAGGGGGAGACCCAACCACTCTACAAGAAGATCTTTGTGACACTAGTGCTTTGTGAGCAGACATCATCCATTCTCAAGTTTCTAGCAGAAATGGTAACGGATGACGACCTTCCTCTTGTCAAAGTTGGTCGTCCTGGGAAATCAAGTGGAATTTTTGACCTTGCACGTCGACCGAAGCCAAACATGCCCATGATACCCTTGACTTGTTTTCGGGGTTGGTCGATTATCCCCATTCGGAGCTTCGAAGAATGGCAATGGACAACAATTTCCCCATTCTTTGCGCGAAGCAAAGGCCGCAAAAATGTCAAACATTTCATTTTACAGGATCAGGCCGTACTGCCGTTCATTTCGGATAGCCGCCGAGACTCTATTCCCCAAGAAATACTGGAATTTGAAGGCGGCTACGGTCAAGTGTTTAAAGTTGGCATACACCCCGAGCATCACGACTTTCATGTTCCTCGGGTTAGTTGACCACAACTCGGACCCCCAGCTGTCCCTAATCCATACTAATATTCGCAGACTAAAAACCGAAGCTTTGCTATAAAATGTCTCTTGTCCCGCAACAAGGACGACTTCGACCATGAGGTGGAGATGCTCAAGAAATTCAGCGGGGATTCACACCCGCACTTGGTCTCTCTGCTTGCTACTTACGAGCAGTTCCAGAGATTCTATCTCGTTTTTCACTGGGCGGAGGCTGATCTAAAGGACTACTGGAAGGATCGAAATCCAAGACCGTTGGCCGATTACAAAACTATACTCTGGGTGGCTCAACAATGTGAGGGGATAGCGAACGGACTACAGAAGATTCACCACTACGAAAGCAGCAGCTCCAAAGATCAATCCAAGACGATGCTGAAAGTTCGTCCCTTATCATCACACAATTTAGCACCTCCAAGTCATCATGCGCCGACAAACTCTATGGATCAGCTGTTCGGTCGTCACGGCGACATCAAGCCAGAAAATGTGCTATTTTTCAGTGACCCGGATGTTTATGGCCCAATCGGTACCCTTAAGCTCACAGACTTTGGTCTGGCCGAGTTCAGCTCTATTCACAGTAGATCCTACAAACCGAAAAGCAAGGTTGCGATTTCACTTAGCTATCGAGCGCCAGAATGCGATCTCCAGGACGGAGTCATTGGTCGATCCTACGACATATGGACCCTAGGATGCCTGTACCTAGAATTCATTACCTGGCTTCTAGGTGGCTGGAAACTTGTTGAGCAGTTCACTGAGAAGAGGATAACGACGGATGCATTGTGTTACGATATTCCTACCGATACGTTTTTTGAGATAGTCAAATGCGGCTCCACAGGACCTCCTGGAGCGATGATCAAGCCGGCGGTTACAGATGTAAGGCATCTCTTCCTCCCCCTTACAGTTCTAAATTAACTTTGCGGATTTAGTTTATCTTGGATCTTCATGCCCATCCAAAGTGTACTGAATACTGTCACCAATTCCTACACCTTATTCAGTACGAAATGATGATTGTCAAGCCAAATGACCCGAATGTGAGAGGTCGTATTAGTTGTGAACAAGTCGACCAAGCACTATCTAAAATGCTTCGAAACTGTGTAGAGGATACGAATTATGCGTCAAAGCCAGCACCTTGGTCTAGGAGTCGAATGGAACGTATAACAACAATACAAAGCGCGGTGGAGGCGGACACAAGAGAGCCTGGTGTTGAAGCACTCTTGAGGAAAGACTTGCGTATCCATAATGGACCAACTGACAGAATCTTTATACCAACATATCGAAGGGGCCCTTTGTGTCATCCCATGCATCTAGTTTAGTTGGTGTACACATACTACTCATACTATATAATATACACCTAAATATTGGGACGAGAACATGCTTTTACTGTTTATTATTGTTTATAAAGTGATGGGATGCTGGACCACGATATCATAGCGCCTAAGTTCTTCAAAGTCCTGTACAATTTCACTTAGGATTGTTTATAGAAGCCAACTCCTTTTTAGGCACCTGTGAAAATTTTGGACAATGATTGAAGGGTGTTTTGAGCTTTGTACAGATCGGGGGCTGCCCGGGCCGAGAATTGGCTGATGATCGCTCGAATTGCTTTTTTCATGCATGCACGCCACATGTTTCAAGCTTCATGCAGCATCGGCGGCTCCGGTGGGATTCGGCCCCAATGTCCAATTCCCAGATTGCGGGGGAAGCTGAACTTCATCTCAATTGACAAACGAAGATCGTCGACCGATGGTAAAAAAAAATCAGTCTTATCCTCCAACTAATTGTCCTATCGCACATATTCAACAAAAATACCATTTTTCAGTCGCCTCTACCAAGCTGCGTTCGCCATCATGCCTCCGCGACCTGTCTCCATAACGTCCGAGACTGCGACTTTAGCAGATCTAATTGTCGGATCATATGCTAAAGGAGTATTCGATAACCCGCCTCGAGACTTTCTGCCCCAGTCCTTCCTCTCAGAGTTTATAACAGAAGCTGCCGTTGCAGAGGAGCTGGAAGAAAACCTGGATGTTGACAATGATAGCGACCTCGTCAGTTTTATCGTTGAATCCGCGAAAAAGGTGTTCGCAACGGCTATCATCAGCTCCATTGACGGCAGTAATCTTTACAGGTTAATGAAGAATTGCCAAGCGGACAAATTTGACGATAGATGTTTGCCCCTCAAGAAAGAGACCATGTCAGCGCTTCCCTGTTTTCAGGGCAAGTTTTGGAACAAGCTCAAAACCCACAATATTCTTCACAACCAATGGGTCTTTTTAGCCCCAGTCTTTTCGAAATCACAATTCAAGATAGATCTAGAGCCTGAGCATATCTTTCCGTTCACATGGGTGAGCAATGACGCCAAAGAAGGAACATTCAGCAATGTCTATCAAGTCACAATCCACGAGTCTCACCAAGAAGACCCGACCTGGACGGTAAGAGCTCGATTCTAGTATTATAATTTCGTCAAATGAGATGATAACAGAATTGGTTGACATATCTCAGATTGAAGGCCGCAAGGCCAATGTTGCCATCAAGGAGATTAAAGAACTCAAGGAGGTCAAAGGTGGCATGGATCCACCCTCGACCCACGAGGAAGAAGAAGTTAATGAGGAATGGGAGGCTGAGGCAAGGGCCTTAGATGACATCAGTGGTCTCAATCACCGAAATATCATTCAACGTATCGCCGCGATTAAGAGGGGAAAGAAGCGTTATTTCATGTTCCAATGGGCTGATGGAGGCAGCCTTGGAGATTTCTGGAAAGATAACCCTCGTCCAAACCTCAACCCTGGGTTTATAAAAGAGATAGTGATGCAGCTCCGGGGACTTGCGGACGCACTTCACGAGCTTCACACCTATAAAGGGTCATACCGCCATGGTGATTTGAAGCCCGAGAATATTTTGAGGTTCAAAGATGCAACTTGTGTCGGGGTGCTAAAGATTGCAGACATGGGACTGGCGAAGCATCACACCGCCCTGACATACATGCGACCTCAGACGAGCACACGGTACGGAACCGTGAGATACGAGCCACCGGAAGTCGTCACTCATAAAGCTTCGGAAGCAGGTAGATCTCGTCTCTACGATATTTGGTCAATGGGATGTATCACTTTGGAGTTTATTGTGTGGCTTCTCTACGGCTACCACGACCTTATGAAGTTCAACGATAGCATCAAAAGCTCCGTTGAAGAGTCCAGCCCGTACTTTAAGGTTGGAATTGACAACGTAGCGCACGTGCATCCCGTTGTTCGAGCATGCATGGACCATATTTTCAAAGACCCCGAGTGCACCAGCAACGGCGGCAATACTGCAATTCGCGACCTCCTCGACATTGTCCAGACGAATTTGCTGGTCGTTCATCTTCCACAACATAGAGCATCGAATTTAGCCTCAATAGCTGGCAATGTTGCTGTCATCGACACAGACAGTCGTCTCCCCCCGACATACCGGCCTATCGGCCCAACTCGTGCTACCGCATCGCATTTTCACAATTTACTAGATGACATGATAGGTAAGGGAAAGGAAGATGAAAGCTACTGGTTTACAGGCATAAGTCGAGAAAACCTGAAAGGCCCTCCATCTCGCAAGGTTCCTTCAATAGTCACCAATGACTTTCTATCTCCCGAGTCTGCCAATCGACCAAATCAGTTGGTGGATCGCACTGCTCGCAGGAGAGACACCGCAACACCATCCGGACTCTCGACGCAGCTAGCACCGTCCTCAAGGCAAAATGTGAGCAGTTCCCGCTGCCGACCTACTAATCTACGCCACTTTTTGTGTTAACATGCAATTGCTAATTATGTTCCGTATCAAAGCCTGTACGCATTGCCTTCACACCTGAACTTTAGCTGTCGTGGATGTGCCCATTACTGACTCTCGCCACTGGTTTGATATGTAATAGGATGTAAGTAATTGCAGGCCAACTCGGCGGAGAATAATTAGAACTAACATCGTTTTTCTAGTATGTAAGATGAACATCTACAATAAGCATCAGAGAAACTAATCGGCTGCTAACAACGAATTGGCCATTTACAGGCTGTAAGTCAAGTGCTTCCTTCTCCTGCTTGTGTTCCAGGACACCTTGGAGTCCTGTTATTGACAATTTTGGCGTAGCATGTAAGTGGCATTTCCTTTCGGCATAACATAGGTTACATTCTCTAGAACAGAAGTTGATTGGAGTCTGCGTAATAGCCAGTAAGTTGTCTTCTGATTCAGCCCAGGAGCTAAGACTAATAACCATGAAGCCAGTATGTCTCCTTAGAAGCTACCCGGCTTTGATCATTGACTACCAATCTTAAACAGCTCAACAAACTTTGGGAGTTCCCAGTCGACAACAGCTTCGCAAACAGCCTGTTTAAAGATCAAAATATCTCCCAGGAATTGATTCAAAGTTCCAATATTGCGAAGCTCTGTGGAAAATGTTCGAATATGGACTTTTGGCTACCTCGGTTTCAGATTGAGGATTCTTTATCCGAACTAGAGCAAAATTCAACGAATTGCGACTTTTGCAAGTTCCGTTGGCAGCTTTGCAAGGACTTGAACTTGAATCGCGAAGGATTTTCATCAGTCCAATTCGACAGACGCGAATCTATGCTGAGACTGATCTCTCCGATAGAAAGATATCCTCCTGTTCTGTCAATTTGCCGAAGTCCAGGTTAGTGTGGAAATCTGGAATTCCTTTCCCTGTGCTCGCCTTTTGACTCTGGGTGATGGGATAGATCCAAGAACCCCTCTTTCAATGCTTTCCGTTCAAGTTGGTTTGCCTCAGTTGCCAGCAGCTGGGAGTGACCTGCATTTGAAAATCCTTCGGCAATGGTTGAAGCACTGCGATGAAAACCACCCTGGATGCCATCGACCTGAGACGGCTCCGCTACCTACCAGACTCATTGACGTGGGAGACAGTGCCTCCGCAATCATCCGCTTGTACGAAACCCAAAAAGACGACTCAATGAAGTACATTGCACTATCTCACCCTTGGGGAGTACCACCGCACTTCTGTACCTTCACATCAAACATCGAGGAACACAAGCAGAGTATTGACTTCGCTAAACTTCCTATCACTTTTCAAAATGCAGTCAGCGTGACTCGGGAGCTAGGTCATCAATATCTCTGGATCGATTCAATCTGCATTATTCAGGGTCCTAATGGTGATTTCAACAAGGAGGCCAAGAGAATGGAGGATGTCTTCAGCTCGGCATATTGTGTCCTTGCTGCCAGCTCCGCCAACGGGCAAAGCGATGGTTTCTTGAAGAGGCGATATGAGAGAGAATATCTAACATTCAACCGAGAAGGACTACCGCCATTTCACATTTGCAGCTTCATCGACGACTTTGCCCAACATGTTTTGGAAGGCTCTCTCAACAGGAGGGGATGGGTGTTGCAGGAAAGGGCCTTGGCACGACGTACAATCTACTTCACTAACATGCAAACCTATTGGGAATGCGGCGGCGGCGTGCGATGCGAGACTCTGACCAAAATGCACAAGTGAGCTTCCTATTCTTCTCCATGCTGCTTCTCCTTCGCATACTAACATCAATGATCACTAGTAAACTCGCTTCCTTCGTCGGTGATCCAAATTTCCCTGAAGTTGCCATCAAATCCTCAAGAGGTGGAAAAATCCGCCTCTATCAAGACCTCTACATCCAGTACTCCCGCCTAAAATTCACCCGATACAGCGATCGACCGATTGCTATTGCAGGCCTCGAGAAACGACTGATTCACGCCTTCGACACCAGAGGCGGATTTGGCGTCTTCGATGATGGTCGTGGTCTCCTCCACCGCAGTCTATTATGGAGGCGTGGCTCGGACGAGGCAACTTTGGACAAAATCATCTCTCCGGCTGACAGCCAAATAATGGTTCCCACATGGTCTTGGATGGCATTCAAAGGCGGGATCGACTATCTGGAGTTGCCATTCGATGGTGTGGACTGGGAAGAACAGGAGATACGATCTCCCTGGACACCTGGTTCTCGTGGAGTTTGGCATACAGGCGACCAAGCTGGGGTCGTCGAGTTGAGTGCTGTGGCGCGAGATTTTGACTTTACTGGAAAGACTGGGCCAGAGTCAAAACTTATCTATGATCGTCCGCCCAGGTCGGACGGCTCAATTCAGCCAGTGAAATGTGTTGTTGTGGGTAGGCTGGGGAAAGGTGCTGGCCAGAACGAGCAGAATCGGATGTACTATGTTCTTTTAGTCACCACAAAAACTTCGCAGGTCACGAGAGGGGCTCTGGTTTGCGAGAGAGTTGGAGTTGGTCACGTCCTCGGCCAATGGATCAGGTTGGATCAACCAGGTACCTTGGTCAAAATTCGATAGCTCAAGCTTCTCAGCGCTTAATGGAGAACAAAATCTCAATCTACAATAAATGGAGTGTCGCAAACTCCTCAATCGGTAATGATTGCGAGCTTGTTTCTGGGGTGATTGGTGTGGTAGCCACGAAAGCAACCAACCTTCAAGATATTGTAACTCGAGAACCGTCCTTCCATTTGTCTTGCGGGACGCTACTCATACTTGGGACCACATACAAAAGGAGCCACGTGCCATTCAACAACTTCGCAAACTATAATTATCTAAAACTTCTCAAATCATCGGCATTTTCTGGTAAGTGAGGCTGGCGATAAGCCCTTGATGTGGCGTGAGATTTGCGGGCTGTGCCGTCTCGGGAGGGAGAAGAGCAGTCTACGAAGGCGGCGGGCGTTGAAAATCGTCCATCTGCCAGAGCGCGCGGGGAACACCACAATTGCCCTGTGCGGAAAGTCGCACTAATCACCAACACCACGCCCAAAACTTCCTATAAGATTTTATATAATAGAGAATTAGGACGTTAATCTTTTCCGAACTTCTTACAACAATTGAATTTGGGGAGAAATTGCCAGACATTTACAAACGTGCAGTCCTAGGCTGCCCAAATTCTCGCTTAGCGAGTTGGACGGATTTCAACGCCCGTCGCCTTCGTAAAGGCCCCCCAACCAAAACACATTTTTCACCTAGCAACTGGCGCCTTCACCAAAGCCTCCACAGGTGCACACCACGTGCGCAATTTTTCACACCTGTGGATGGATGCTGTGGGTTGCACGGCAAGGATCAAAAGAGCAATTGGCACCCACATTGCCGCTGATGCCTATCCTCTCCAACTTCTAAATCATATGACGATCTTGCAACCCGCTCTTTTCGAAATGAGTCATCTCTACCTGATCAGCGGGGCTTGGGTTGCACTGCCACGACCAATCAGTCTATATGCATAACCTCCCTTGACAATTAGGATCGGACAACTGCTCACCCCAGTTGCCATATTCAAATCTCCAAGACAGCGAAATGAGACTTCTCAACGCGGAAACTTTCACGTGTGCTGATTTTAACAATGAAGGCACTATCCCCGACTACGCTATATTGTCCCATACTTGGGGTGTTGACGAAGTCACCTTCAAAGACCTCGCAGAGTTATCACGCGAACAACTCGTCTCGAAAAGAGCCTGGGAAAAGGTCGCGAAATGCTGCACCAAGGCCATTCAATGGGACTTGGAGTGGGTGTGGATAGATACCTGTTGTATCGATCAATCAAGCAGTGCTGAATTATCAGAAGCAATCAATTCTATGTACCAGTGGTATCGGAAATCGGCAGTCTGTTACGCCTATCTGTCTGGCGTAGACTCTGTTGAAGAAGATTTTCTATCTGGTAAGGTTATTGATCAAGGGCATTCGTCTTTCGATAAAGCGCGATGGTTCAGTCGAGGATGGTGCTTGCAGGAGTTACTTGCCCCGCGAAATATGCAATTCTACAACATGCGCTGGGAGTACATCGGAAGTAAAGACAGCTTAAAAGAGCGCATTTCGACAATAACTCATGTCGATGAATATGGTTTGTTCATCCCCGACCTCTCGGTTCTCAGCGTGGCAGAGAGGATGTCCTGGGCAGCTCATCGCCAGACTACTCGGGAAGAAGATATTGCGTATTGCTTACTAGGAATATTCAACATCAACATGCCACTACTGTACGGGGAAGGTCAAACGAGAGCCTTTGGTCGTCTCCAAGAAGAAATCATGAAACGGACTGAAGACCATTCCATACTGGCCTGGAGTGGTAAAGGAACCGACTTTCGAAACGACATGGTGGGATTTCTGGCTCCTCATCCTTCAGCATTCAGTTATGGAAAGATCGACTTGCGCGACCTGCCAAAACATGATCTCGCACAGGCATTCCCAAGACATGTCATAGAAGCTGCACCACTATCGATCACTGGCCGTGGGATTTGTGCTGAGTTGCCTTTGATTCACTGCCGGCCTCATGGCGTCGACTACCTCGCGGTCATTGGCTGCCAAAAATCAGGCTCACCGGAGAGTTATTATGCGATTCCAGTAACACGTCTCAAGAAGTCGAGCGATGTGTTTCGGCGAAGGTCGCCAGATCTTCAAACCGTTTCGCTCGACGAGGCTGAAAAGACGCCTTTGATGACTATATTCCTGTTGCGACACTCCAAACCCACACATCTGGAAATCAAAGACACGACACAAGTGTGGCTCAGCTTATTGGAAATGAGGGACTGCATTTACAAAATAAAATCCGCTTACCCACCGTCACTCTGGAACGTCGACCGTCGGGCTTTTGCCTTCTCGCCTCAAGATAAGGAGGTGTATCCACGAATGGCCCTCGCAATTGCCAACCGTAAGGGAAAGGGATTTGTTTTGAAAATCGATCTAAACCCATTATGCGCCCATTTAATCGAATTCAATGAACCCATCTCCGAAGAACCAGACATGATCGAGAAGGAACTTTTGATACATGATAACTTTCACGTATGCAAGAGTTCACTAGTTCTGGGACAAAATACTGTCACGGCGTCGATACAAGAGAGGAGTGTCTTGGGGCAGGGCCTATATGAGGTGAAAATATCCATCATCGCTGGAGGAACAAGAAAGTTTTCTTGATACGTCCCAGCCTCTTGTCATCCACCTAGACTCTCGTATATTCAAATGCCGATCAAGCCTCCAACAGCGCAATATAAAATCGGTAGGCGAGCGACACCAAGAGACTATTACCCCATCGCCCCCACACCTTATGGAGTGTATATAAACT
>Ga0302325_10019270_pt1 | contig 14359 bp, 15 predicted proteins | sample Palsa_T0_2_FD_201948 | JGI IMG/M metagenome (GOLD analysis project Ga0302325, IMG submission 201948) | Peat permafrost microbial communities from Stordalen Mire near Abisko, Sweden - Palsa_T0_2 | ecosystem: Environmental > Terrestrial > Soil > Palsa > Peat permafrost | place: Sweden: Abisko... | reverse complement strand
TAACCGGGCTCCCGATTCTGCGGGCTGACAGCGACGCGCGCAGACGCGCTGTGACTTCCGCCACAGCGGTGATTATGGCGAAACCGTGAGATTGGCTAAGAATTCGCTGAATGCGGGGTCGGGCTGTCGATCACGAAGCGGTAACGGACACGGGTTATCCACAACTACCCGCCCGCCTCGGCCGTGTGACGCGCCTGCATGCGTGCCAGCGCGTCGAGGCGGCCTGTGGATAAACCTGTGGAAACTGTGGATACCCGTTGGTAGCTGGACGCCGGTCTTAGCGCGTCCCATCCGCGCGTGCCAAGATCGACACCGTGGATGCAGAACCGTCAATCGCGCAGACAACCGTCAACGACCTGCCCGCCGAATTCGGACCTGGCTCGGTGTTGCTGGATGTGCGCGAAAACGACGAGTGGAATCGCGGCCACGCCGCCGCGGCACGGCACATCCCGATGGGTGAGGTGCCGGCCCGGCTCGACGACATCGATCGGTCGGCCACGCTCTACGTCATCTGCAAGGCCGGCGGGCGCTCGGCGAAGGTCGCGCAGCTGCTGGCCCACCATGGGTACGAGCCGATCAACGTCAGCGGCGGAATGCTGGCGTGGGCCGAAGCGGGCCGCCAGGTGATCGCCGCCGACGGCGGACCGGGAGCCATCTGACCGGCCGCGCCGTCGCCGCTAGCAGCCCATTTCGACCGCCCGGTTAGTCTGATCGCATGATCCGCGCCGGCGACGATGCAGAGCTCCGCGATGCGGTGGGGGCACCTCCCGCTTGCGGGGGAGAGCGGCGCCAATGATCCGCGCCGGCGACGATGCAGAGCTCCGCGATGCCGAGGAGCGGCGCCAATGATCCAAGTGTGCTCCCAATGCGGCACACGCTGGAATGTCCGCGACAAGCAACGCTCGTGGTGTCCGCGCTGCAACGGCACGCTGTTGGCGCCCACGGCAACCGAGGCACCCCGGCCGCCGGCCGCCGCTCCGGGCTGGGGCCCTGGACCGCAAACGGCGCCGCGGCTGCCCCTGGGCTACCGATGGATCGCAGTGCGTCCGGGTCCGCCACCTCCACCCCGTCGGCGTCGCCGTCCGCTGGGTCCGACCCCGCGGTATCTGGCGATACCCCGCTGGGGTCTGCTGGACCGGGTCGATCAAGACCGCTTGCCGGACCGGGCTCAGCGGCAGGCGCCGCCGCCCGAGCGGGTGCGTACGGCATTCTTCATTACCGCGGTGGCGTTGGGGACGGCCGCCGTGGTGCATCTGGTGCGGTATCTGCTGCTGGTCATCAACCGCAACACGCTGCTGAACTGGGTGGTGGCGGATGCGGCCGCGCTGCTGAGTGTGTTGGCCAGCCTGGCCGCGATCGCGGCGGTGATGAACTGCGCGGTGGTGCTGACGCGATGGTTGATCGCCCGCCGCGCCGCGGCGTTCGAGCACGCCGGTCGGCCGGAATCCCGTTCACGCCGGGCGCTGTGGGCCGGCACGCTGCTGCCGCCGTCGGCGGCGATGGCGCTGGCCATCACGTTCGCCGTTGTCGCGGCAACAACGGGGCACTCGGCCAGCTGGGCGTTGATGGCGGCCTGTGTCGGGTTCTGTTGTCTGCCCCTGGTGGCGGGTGTCTGGTCGCTGGTCTATGTCATCGAGCTGGCCAAAACCGAGGACCACTACGCCCGCTTGCGCCACGTGATCTGGGGCTGGTGGCTGCTGTGGCTGCTTAGCAGCGTGACGTCGGTCTTTGCGTCGGTCACTAGCGGCGCGAAGGACTCGCAGGGAATTGCCAACAACACAGTAGCGATGATCGTCGCGTACCTTCTGGCGCTGGTCGCAGTGCTGGCGACCGCGAAAGTCTTCGAAGGATTCGAGGCAAAGCCGGTCGAACGGCCCGCCCACCGCTGGGTCGTGGTTGCCGACGACGAACTCGTCGAGGCGGAATCTGCTGCAGCGCTTGAGTTGCCGGGTGAAGAACCGGCAGCATAGGGACATGACGTGGGCCGAGGAGGTGGTCTCTCGGCACCCGTTCGTCGTGGCCCATCGCGGCGCCTCGGCCTCTCTGCCGGAACACACCCTGGCCGCTTACGATCTTGCGCTGCGGGAGGGCGCCGACGGCGTGGAGTGCGACGTGCGGCTCACCCGCGACGGGCACCTGGTCTGCGTGCACGACCGCAAGCTCGACCGGACGTCCAGCGGCGCCGGTCTGGTCAGCATGATGACGTTGGCGCAGCTTCGTGAGCTGGAATTCGGTTCGTGGCACGGCAGTTGGCGCGCGGACGGCACCCACGGCGATACCGGCCTGCTGACTTTGGACGCGCTGGTCACGCTGGTGCTGGACTGGAAGCGGCCGGTGAAGATCTTCATCGAGACCAAGCACCCGGTCCGCTACGGCGCACTGGTGGAAAGCAAAGTGCTGGCGCTGTTGCATCGCTACGGCATCGCGGCGCCGGCATCCGCCGATCGATCCCGGGCGGTGGTGATGTCGTTCTCCGCGGCGGCGCTGTGGCGGGTTCGGCGCGCGGCGCCCCTGCTGCCGACGGTATTGCTCGGCAGGAGCCATCGATTCCTGGCCAGCAGAGCGGCCAGCACGATCGGGGCCACCGCGGTGGGGCCGTCGATTGCCACCCTGCGGGAACACCCCGAGCTCGTCGACCAGGCCGCCGCGCAGGGCCGGGCGCTGTACTGCTGGACACCCGACGACTACGAGGACGTCCGATTCTGCCGAGACGTGGGAGTGGCCTGGCTGGCCACCAACCATCCCGGCCGCGCCAAAGCCTGGCTGGAAGACGGCCTCACCGGCGCCGACCCGCACTAGACAGAGGCGGCCTAAGGTTGGCCGCCGATAAGGATCGACGGCACCGGCTGGTCGGCGGCCAGAGCATCGAACAGCGCGGCGGCCTTCTGGTGGTCCCACACCACCACCGAGCCCGCGTCGCTGCTGGTGAGCTCGCCGATCGGCACGGTCAATGTGGTCGTCGACCCGTCTAGCGCCCAACCCAGCCGGGCCAGGTCCCAGACGTGGTCGTCGCGGTCGACGGTCAACGCCTCGACCGCCGCATGCGGTACCGAGTACCACCGCCACGGGTTGAGCCAGACCGCCGGGCTGGCGGCACGATGCAGCAGCGCCGCCATGAACTGCCGCTGGTCGACCATCCGGTCCAGGTCGGCGCGCGGGGTGGCCCGGCTGCGGACGTAACCGAGCGCGTCGCGGCCCGCCAGCTTCTGACACCCGGCGGGCAGGTTGATGCCGGCCAGCGGGTCGTCGATCGGCGCGGTCGGGCAGACGGTGACCCCGCCCAGGCCGTCGACCAGCCCGGCGAAGCCGCCGAACCCGATCTCGGCGTAGTGGTCGATTCGCAGACCGGTCGCCTGCTCGACCGTCTGGGCCAGCAACTGCGCACCGCCCATCGAGAACGCCGCGTTGATCTTGTCCCGTCCGTAGCCGGGAATCGGCACGTAGGAGTCGCGCGGGATGGACACCATCGTCGTCGGGGTGCCGGACCAGAGCGCGGGCATGTGCACCACCAGAATGGTGTCGGTTCGGCCGTTGCCGGTGTCGCCGCCGGTCGCCAGCGCCTCCTGCTGCTCGGTGGTGAGCCCTTGGCGGCTATCCGAGCCGACCAGCAACCAGGTGCTGCCCTGCCCGGCGGCCGGGCGGCCCGGATAGTCCGTCAGCGCCGTCTGGCGGTGCAGAGCGGTCTCCAGCCACAGTGCGCCACCCAGGGTCGCGGCGCAGCTCAACAGCACGGCGATGATCAGGCTCAGCGAAATCACCTGCGCCCAAGCCCGTTTGCGAGCCCGCGTGCGGCGCGGCCCGCGGTCCCGTGGGCGACGTTGGCGCTTGCTGAGCCGATTGGGCGCCACCGGCCTGGGCGGCGGTGTGCCCGGCGGTGGTGGCCGCCGGCGCCGGCGGTTGCCCGACTCTTGATCAGAAGGCACGGTCAATGCAGCCACCCCAGGTGGCCGGCCAGCAGGGCATACCCGACGAACGCCACGGTATCGATCAGCCCGTGCGCGATCACCAGCGGCCAGAGCCGTCCGGTGCGCTGCCAGGCGTAGCCGAACACCAGGCCCATCGCGATGTTGCCCAACCCGGCGCCGAAGCCCTGGTAGAGGTGATACGCGCCGCGCAGCAGGCTCGACCACACCAGCGCCGCGCGAGGGCCGACGCCCAGCTGGCCCAACCGGGTGAGCAGATAGCCGACGACGATGATCTCTTCGGCCCAGCCGTCGGCGAAGGCGGTGAGTACCAGCATCGGGACCCGCCACCAGGTGTCGCCCAGGCCGGACGGGATGACCGAGGCGTTGATGTGCAGGGCCCGCGCCGCGAGGTACAGCGCCAGCCCGGGCAGCCCGATCAAGGCGGCCAGCCCGACGCCGCCGAGCAGATCCGGGCGCCACCGGAAATGGGCCAACCCGACATCGGCTGGCCGCAATCCCGTGCGCCACAACAGGTAGAGGCCAAGTGCGCCCCAGGCGACCAGCTGCACGACGACGGTCGCATTCAGTCCGAGGTCGATCAGGTCGAAGTAGGACCGCTTCGGGTTGAGCGGGATCCGCTGCCCGCTCAAGCCCCGCAATACCCCGTCGGCGAGCTGCAGGATCGCGGTGACGGCGCTGAGGCCGAACGTCACGCTCAGCACGATCGCGAGCTCGACGCGCAGCGGCCGGCGTTCGACCGGCTGACCGTCGGCGTCACTGCGCGGCGAAATCACCCCGACACGGTAACCGCCCTGCGGGGCCGCTCAGTCCTGGCGCGCTCGCAAGCCGTTCACGAACGGGCAACCCATCAACACCCGAATGGCCTGGCCTAGTCCGACAATGTCGTCAACCGGCTTGCGAAACGGCAACCGGACGTCGCTGTCACCCTCGGCGCTTTCCACCCGAAGTCGCATCCCGTAGCGGTCGATGCCGAGCGGGCGGACATCGCCGCGCCGCAGCCGTGCCGGCAGCCGGGCGGCCAGCCGTGCGACCACGTCGCGGTGAGCGGTGTCCAGGTGCTTGATCCAGCTCCATTCCAACGCGGAGAACGGGTCTGGGCGCGCGGCCAGTAGCGCGGCGGCGTCGACGGCCTCGGCGCCGGTCGCGTCGGTCACCACCACCGACTCGATCTCCAGCCGCGCCAGCAGGTACTGAGTGTCCCCAGCGGCAGCGGGACCGGATCCCGGGGTCCGCACCTGCAGCAGCGCGGGGTGTGGGTGCTCGGCGGCGATCAGGTCGAGCAGCCCGGACACCGCCGACGGCGACACTTGATGCAGTCGCCCGCGGATCCACACCAGCGAGCGGACCGGTTCGCGCAGCGGCAGCGGTGCGTAGTCGGCCAGTTCCAGCACGGCTGAGGCTCCCGCGGCGCCGCAGTCGACGACCTGCTCGGCCACCGGGCCGCCGATCGGCACTCCGACGGCGAACGAACCGTCGGCGAGCAGGTGGTGCAGCGGGGTGGTGAGCGGCTCGGCGCTGTCGACCGCGAGCAGTGCACCACCGGCTCTAACGCAGGTGCTGCGGATCCGCTCCGCCGTCGTCGGAGCCGGGCAGTGAGCGAGTGTCATCGTCGACCGTCCTAACAAGTGAGATAAGGTAAGGCTTACTTAACTAGGTGCGATCGGACGGCGCAAGACCTACGACCGATAGGGTTTTGATCGTGGCCAGCATCGCGTATCTCGGTCCCGCGGGGACGTTCACCGAAGCCGCGCTGTTGCAGATGACCGACGCCGGCATGGTTCCCCAGCGTGGCGGGGGCGACTGGCAGCCGCTGCCGGTCGACAGCACGACCGCCGCGCTGGACGCTGTCCGCGACGGTGCGGCCAAATTCGCCTGCGTGCCGATCGAGAACTCGATCGACGGCTCCATCATGCCCACGCTGGACAGCCTGGCGATCGGGACGCCGCTGCAGGTGTTCGCCGAGCTGACGCTGGACGTGGCGTTCAGCATTGCCGTCAAGCCCGGTCGCACGGCCGCCGAGGTGCGCACGCTGGCCGCCTTTCCGGTGGCCGCCGCACAGGTGCGGCAGTGGCTGGCCGCTCATCTGCCCGCCGCCGAACTGCGCCCGGCCATCTCCAATGCCGATGCGGCGCAACAGGTCGCAGACGGAGTTGTCGACGCCGCGGTGAGCTCCCCGCTGGCCGCCACGCATCGGGGGCTGTCGACGCTGGCCGAGGGCGTCGTCGACGAAGCTAACGCGTGCACCCGCTTCGTGCTGGTCGGCCGGCCTGGCCCGCCGCCGGCCCGGACCGGCGCCGACCGGACGTCGGTGGTGCTACGGATCGACAATGCACCAGGCGCGCTGGTGTCGACGCTCGCCGAGTTCGGGATGCGCGGCATCGACCTGACGCGTATCGAATCCCGGCCCACCCGAACCGAATTGGGCACGTACGTGTTCTTCTTGGACTGTGTAGGCCACATCGACGACGACGCGGTCGCCGAGGCACTCAAAGCGCTGCATCAGCGTTGTACCGATGTGCGCTATCTGGGTTCATGGCCGACGGGGGCGGTCGCCGGTGCGCCGCCGCCGTCGTCGGACGACGCCGCACGCTGGCTGGCGGGGCTGCGCGGTGGCTCCGCCGACGGGTCGGCGCGATGAGCGGCCGGCTGGTCCTGCTGCGGCACGGGCAGTCCGTCGCCAACGTCGACAAGCGGTTGGACACCCGGCCGCCTGGGGCTGAGTTGACGCCGTTGGGCCGTGAGCAGGCGCGGGCTTTCGCTCAGGCCGCGACGTCGCAGCCCGGGCTGTTGCTGCATTCGGTGGCCACCCGCGCGGTGCAGACCGCGGCGGAGATCAGCGCCGTGGTCGATGTGCCGGCCCGCGAAGTCACCGGCATTCATGAGGTCCAAGTCGGCGATCTGGAGGGTCGCAACGACGACGACGCCGTCGCCGCATTCAACGCCGTCTACGAACGCTGGCTCAAAGGCGAGCGGGACGTGTCGATGCCGGGAGGCGAAAACGCCAACCAGGTGCTGGACCGTTATCTGCCGGTGCTGACCGAGCTACGGACCCGGTACCTCGATGAGGACGACTGGACCAGCGACATCGTCGTCGTCAGCCACGGTGCGGCGATCCGGCTGTCGGCAGCCGTATTGGCCGACGTGGAAAGTAGTTTCGCGCTCGACCATCATCTGTCCAATACTGAGGCGGTGGTCTTGACGACGGCAGCCGACGGGCGTTGGGATTGCGTGCAGTGGGGAACCCTGACGCCGCCGTTCTATCCGGGGCCGGACGATGCCGACGCGGCGGAGTCAAGCTCCGATCCGATGGGCTGACGGCTCAGATCGCCACAGCCGCCGAAGCGTCGGCGGTGGCGATGTGCGTGCATTCGCAGCCGACGGCGTCACAGTCGACGACGAACGCGTGCGGCAGCAACTCGGGGCCGGTGCAGTCCTCGTCGGTGCATTCGGAACGGTGCAGCCAATGGCGAATGAGCGTGCCGTGGCAGTGCTCTAATCCCGCTTGGCATTCGCGACATTCCATCGGCGCCACTCCTCTTCATCTCTGCGCTCTGCATCGTCATTAGCGCGCCATGTCGCAGTCTTAGCACCGATCGCCGACAGATCCGCGATGCCGCGCCGCCGCGTCGCCGGGCTAGGCCCAGCCCAGTTCGTGCAACCGGTCGTCGTCGATGCCGAAGTGGTGGGCGATCTCGTGCACGACGGTAATTTTCACTTCCTCGACGACCTGCGCGTCGTCGTCGCAGATGTCCAGCAGGGCGTCGCGGTAGATCGTGATGGTGTCCGGCAGCGACCCGGCGTAGTGCGAATCGCGCTCGGTCAGCGCCACCCCCTCGTACAGCCCGAGCAGGTCGTCCTCATCGGGATGACGATCGTCGACGAGCACCACCACGTTGTCCATTTCCGCGGCCAGCTGTGGCGGAATCAGGTCGAGCGCATCGGCGACCAGCTCGTCGAACCGTTGCGGATCCATCCGCACGGCCACCCGGCTACTGCCCCGGTGCGGGCGGTGGCGGCGGTTCGGCCGGGCCAGGTGGCGGCGGTAGTCCCGGCAGCCCCTCGGGCGGCGGTGGCTGGGCCTCAGGAGCCAGCGCGGGGGGAACCGGCGCTGGGGCCGGCGCGGGGGACTGCGGGGCCGGAGCCGGCTGGGCGCCCGGCAGGTGCTGGTTGCCCTGCCGTTGGCTGGACGATCCGGACGAGCCGCTCGATCCGGAGGAGCTCGACGAACCGGACGAGCTCGACGAACCGTTCGATCCAGTCGACGAGGCGCCGCCTCCACCCGGGGTCGGGCCGGTCGGAACCGGCGGCAGGTTGAGCCGTTCCTGCGGGATGTCCGGCGGCGGAACCGGGGGCTGGCCGTTGATCTTCAGCGGGCCCTTGGCGCTGTTGAGCAACGTCGCCCAGGCGCCGTTGCCCAGCGTTGCACCAATGCTGCAGGCCACCTGGCGGCTACCGGACGACCAACTGGGCAGCGACAGCGTGCTGTAGATCAGCGTCAGCGTTGTGCTGCGCAACTGCACCGGCGCGAGGTAAGCGTCGGTCAGCTTGGTGCAGGAGTCCTTGATGAAGCCGTCCTGCTCGGGTTCTGGCGGCAACCCCTCCGGGAACCTGGCCAGCAGGTTGACCGTGCCGGTGACCTCCATCGCGTGCGGCGCCGCGCAGTCGACCGGAATGTCGGTGGGCTGGTTCGTCGCGGGTTCGATGCCCAGGCAGGTGCCATCCGGCCAGACCTTGGACTGCTCGATGTCGGCGACCTTGCCCTTGAAGCCGAGCTGTTCGTTGCCCGCCCCGGGCAGCTGCAGGCCGCACAGCATCCGTCGCTCGCCGAACTGCCGCCAGGCCTTGTCGCCCGACCACAGCATGCTGATGACGAACTTGCTGTTGGGATCGAACTTGGCGCCCAGGTAGCGGCGCACTGCGGACTCGCACTGCTCCTGGCTGATCTGCTCGATGCGGACGGCCGTCGGCGGCGGGGCCGACGGGCCATATTCCGAGCCGGGGAAGGTGCGCATGTCGATGGATTCGGCGACCTCGAACCGGTGCTCGTCTTTGCAGTCGACGACGTTGGCGGCTTCGGGCATCCGATCCGGCCACATCAGGCAGTTGCCGCTGGCCGCGCGGTTGAAGGCGTCGTTGCCCTTGGCGCCGGTCGGGGGCACTGGGTCGATGTAGCCGGCCAGCCGCCCGGGACCGCCGCCGATCGGCAGCGCGGTGACGAGCCCGGCGATCAGCAGACCACCCAGAGCGGCCAGCAACAGCGCCCGCCGGGTCGCCGAGGCCTGCAGCGTCCCGTTCAGGGCGGTCAGCCACCCGGCCCGCGGCAGCCGACGACCCGGCCGGTCAGCCCGGGATTCGTCGCGCTCGGATTCGTGCCACATCGGCTCCATTCTGACAGGCTCACCGCAGTTAGTGACAGCTGTTGCAGAAGTAAATGATTGTCGTCGGTCTATGACACCCGCGTAGGGTCTTAGCCCGTGATCGACCTGAAGCTGCTCCGGGACAACCCCGATGCCGTCCGTGAGTCGCAGAAGAAGCGCGGCGAAGACGCGACGCTGGTCGACACACTGCTGGCCGCCGACACTGCCCGCCGGACCGCGATCTCGTCCGCCGACTCGCTGCGCGCCGACCAGAAGGCCGCCAGCAAGAAGGTCGGTGCCGCATCGGCCGACGACCGCCCAAAGCTGTTGCAGCAGGCCAAAGACCTTGCCGAGCAAGTCAAGTCAGCCGAGAGGCAACAGGCCGAGGCCGAGGCGACGTCCGCGGCCGCGCACATGGCGATCTCGAACGTGATCATCGACGGCGTGCCCGCCGGCGGGGAGGACAACTTCGCCGTCCTCGACGTCGTCGGTGAGCCGGCCGCGATCGACAACCCCAAGGACCACCTCGAGCTCGGCGAGGCGCTGGGCCTGCTCGACATGGAACGCGGCGCCAAGGTCTCCGGTTCGCGGTTCTATTTTCTGACCGGACAGGGTGCCTTGCTGCAGCTGGGCCTGCTGCAGATGGCGATCCGGCTGGCCGCCGACAACGGCTTCGTCCCGATCATCCCGCCCGTGCTGGTGCGTCCGGAGGTGATGTCGGGGACCGGGTTCCTCGGTGCGCACGCCGACGAGATCTACCGGGTCGAAGCCGACGACCTGTACCTGGTCGGCACGTCGGAGGTGCCGCTGGCCGGCTACCACGCCGACGAGATCCTCGACCTATCCGGCGGGCCGCTGCGCTACGCCGGCTGGTCGTCCTGCTTTCGACGGGAAGCGGGCAGCTACGGCAAAGACACCCGCGGCATCATCCGCGTCCATCAGTTCGACAAGGTCGAGGCATTCGTCTACTGCAATCCCGCCGACGCCGAGGCCGAGCACGAGCAGCTACTGGGCTGGCAGCGCGAGATGCTGGCCCGCATCGAGGTGCCCTATCGGGTAATCGATGTCGCTGCAGGCGATCTCGGTTCATCGGCGGCCCGCAAATTCGACTGCGAGGCGTGGGTGCCGACCCAGCAGGCCTATCGCGAGCTGACCTCGACGTCCAACTGCACCACCTTCCAGGCCCGCCGACTGGCCACCCGTTACCGCGATCCCAGCGGCAAACCGCAGATCGCCGCGACGCTCAACGGCACGCTGGCCACCACGCGGTGGCTGGTCGCCATTCTGGAGAACCACCAGCGACCCGACGGCAGTGTGCGGGTGCCCCAGGCGCTGGTGCCTTTTGTGGGCACCGAGCTACTCGAGCCGGCGTAGCCGCGTTGCGGCCAGCGCCGACAGCAACGTTCAGCTCACGGTTTTGTCGCTGCACTATCATCTTCTGACCGCGTCCTATCGGCGCGGTTGGGGCGACCATCTCCGGATGGTGAGAGAAGAGCGCGATGGGTTGGCTGAGGTTGTGGTGGGGCCAGTCCGATCACTATGACCGGCTGAGCTCACACCTGCAGGCCCGCGGCATGGACACCCTCACGCGAGCCACCATCTCGGTGATCGCAGCCGGTCTCGCAATCGTGGCCCTCGCGACCATCTGGAGCCCTACCGGTCCGCAGAGTGCGGTCGCGCTGGCCTGCACCCTGACCGCAGCCGTCGGCGCCGCGGGCGGCGCGCTGTTGTGGGCAACGCGCTGGCCGAGCCGCACCGCGGCGACTCGGTTCGTCACGGCGGCGACCGCGAGCATCGCACTGATCGCGCTGGCTCAACACCACACCGTCGTCGCCGTGCTGACCTGTACCGCGTTCGCGGCGACGGCCACTTACATCGCGCTGTTCCACACGGCGCCGATGCTGGCGGCCCATTTCGCGGTCGCCAGCACGGTCGGTGGGTTCGAAGCCAGCCGGATGGCTTCGAGGTACAACATCGTCGCAGGGGTGTCCTCGTACATGCTGCTGTTGCTGCTCACGCTGGTTGTGCCGTTCGGAGTCCAGGTGGTCGTGCACGTGCTCGGTGCCGACGCCGTGCGTGCCGAGCGTGATCAGCTGACCGAACTGCTGACCCGGCGCGCCTTTCGCCGTCGCGCCAAAGCGCGCCTAGAGCAGGGTCGCGACCAGCTCGCTCATTTCGTGGTCACCATGATCGACCTGGACCATTTCAAACAGCTCAACGACAACTACGGACATCGCACCGGCGACGATGCGTTGGTCTCGGTGGCCCGCGCGTTGCGCGACACCACCGACGACACGGCCGTCATCGGCCGTTCGGGTGGCGAAGAATTCGTGGTCGCCGACCTCTGGCACCCCGACGAAGTAAGCCACCGGGCGCAGCAGCTCTGCGACGTCATCGCCGCCCTCCCGTTCGGTATCACCGCCAGCATCGGCACTGCCGGCATTCATCCTGCTTACCGGGCAGGTAGTGACGACGACGACGACTTACTTTTCGAGTTGATCTCGGCAGCTGACGACGCGATGTACACCGCCAAACGGCGCGGCGGAAACCAGGCCGGCCACTACGAGTGGCCGCTGCCACTGCCGCCGCTCTCCAGTTTCACCGAGGACGAGACCGACTACCGCGGCGGTGTCAGCGCTTAGCCCTAAGCGTCGATAGTCGTTGCCGCGCTGGAGCTTTGCGCATGGCGCCGCTGACGTTCGATGGTCGCGAAGTAGAACGCGAACGGGAAAGCAAAGCTGGTGAAAAAGCTGGAAAGAAAGAACAGCCACGGACGCCGCAGCCCCCGCCGGTAACCGTCGATGATGGTAAACACCGGCATCAGAATGACATTCGCGATCATGTAGTCCTGGTTGCCGGAGCCGCATGCCGGGGTGGCGAACTGTCCCTTGATGAATTCGGGATAGCTTGCCGGGCCCGAGATGAGATTGCCCTGCCCGTGCGCGGCTAGGACGAAATGGATGTTGAACCAATAACCAAGCGCGATCGACGCGATGCCGGCCGCGTAATACACGCATTCGAGTGGCGAGAGCCACCTCCCGCCCGCTGGTTTCGCGTAGATCTTCGGATTCGACGCGACGATCCAGGCGATGCAGCCAAGCCCTAGGAGAAAGTGGACGACTATTGAGACCATGGCGGCAGTCTCACCCCGTTGTCGAAGTTTTGTCAATATTGACATAACAGGATCTGGGGTAATTTACAGACATGATCCGGCCCGCCCAGACAGCGCGCAGCGAGCGCACGCGCGAGGCGCTGCGGCAGGCGGCGCTGGTGCGGTTCCTCGCCCAGGGCGTCGAGGACACCTCCGCCGAGCAGATCGCGGTGGACGCCGGGGTGTCGCTGCGCACGTTCTATCGACACTTCTCCTCCAAGCACGACTTGCTGTTCGCCGACTACACCGGATTGCACTGGTTTCGCGCGGCATTGGCCGATCGACCGGCCGCCGAATCGATCATCGACTCGGTGCAGGCCGCGATCTTCGCTTTCCCGTATGACGTTGATGCCGTTGGGAAGATCGCCGCGCTACGCGATGACGAGATCGACCCGGGCCGCATCGTCCGGCATATCCGGGAGGTGCAGGCTGACTTCGCCGACGCCATCGCGACCCAGCTACAGCGCCGTAGCGCTATGGGCGATCCGTTGCCGGACGTCCAGGTGCGCTTCGCGGTGACCGCGCGCTGCATCGCGGCGGCGGTCTTCGGTGCGATGGAGGTCTGGATGCTCGGCGACAATCGATCGCTGGGCGAGCTCGCGAGGGTCTGCCACCTCGCGTTGGAGACGCTGCGAGCCGGCATCACCGATAGCTGGGCGGACTCAGTTTCGTCATAATTGACAAAACTTGCCATCCATGTCAGCCTGCGCAGCAGAGCGGAAGGCGGAGCAGATGACCGACTACGACGCGATTGTGATTGGCGCCGGACACAACGGATTGGCCGCCGCGGTACTGCTGCAAAAGGCGGGACTGCGGACGCTGTGTCTGGAGTCCAAGCTCTACGCGGGCGGCATGGCGTCGACGGTGGAGTTGTTCGACGGCTATCACTTTGAGATCGCCGGGTCCGTGCAGTTCCCGACCGCGCCGGTGGTCCGCGAGGCGCTCGGCCTGGACACGCTGCCCACCATCGACCTGGACGTGATGTCGGTGGCGCTACGCGGCGTCGGTGACGACCCGATGGTGCAGTACAGCGATCCGATCAAGTTGTTCACCCATCTCAACGAGGTGCACGGGGCAGACGCCGTCAACGGCATGGCGGGGCTGATGGGCTGGGCCCAGGCGCCGACCCGGGCCCTTGGGCGGTTTGACGCCGGCGCGCTGCCCAAGACTCTCGACGAGATGTATTCCTGTGCCACAAACGAATTCGAACGCTCTGCGATCGACGACATGCTGTTCGGCTCGGTCACCGACGTGCTCGACCGCTATCTTCCGGACCGCGAGAAGCACGGCGCGCTGCGCGGCTCGATGACGGTGCTGGCCGTCAACACCCTCTACCGCGGGCCGGCGACACCGGGCAGCGCGGCCGCACTGGCCTTCGGGCTGGGCGTTCCCGACGGCGACACCATGCAGATGAAGAAGCTGCGCGGTGGCATCGGCGCGCTGACCGAGCATCTGGTCGAGGTGCTCAAGCGCGAGGGAGGTGAGGTCCGGCTGCGCACCAAGGTGACCGAGGTACTGGTGAACGACGCCAAGGTGGGCGGGGTACGCACCGAGGCGGGGGAAACGGTGACCGCGCCGATCGTCGTCTCCGCGGTCGCGCCCGATCTGACCGTCAACGAACTGGTCGACTCCGCGGCACTACCCGCCGATATCCGCGAGCGCTACGCCCGGATCGATCACCGCGGCAGCTACATCCAGATGCACTTCGCGCTGGACGAGGCTCCCGAGTTCGCCGCCCCGTACGAGGCGCTGAACGAGCCGAGCATGCAGGCGTCGATCGGAATCTTCAGCACGCCCGAAGAAGTCCAGCAGCAATGGGAGGACTGCCGGCGCGGGATCGTGCCCGCCGACCCGACGGTCGTCTTTCAGGTCCCCTCGCAGAACGATCCCGACCTCGCGCCCCCGGGCAAGCACGCGGCGTCGGC
>Ga0302325_10019269_pt1 | contig 14359 bp, 13 predicted proteins | sample Palsa_T0_2_FD_201948 | JGI IMG/M metagenome (GOLD analysis project Ga0302325, IMG submission 201948) | Peat permafrost microbial communities from Stordalen Mire near Abisko, Sweden - Palsa_T0_2 | ecosystem: Environmental > Terrestrial > Soil > Palsa > Peat permafrost | place: Sweden: Abisko... | reverse complement strand
ACGGCCGTCTGCTCGCACCGCGTCGACAATGACGTCGCGGCCGACGCCGACCCCAACACCGGTGCCGCGGTTTACGACACCACCAACGGTAACGGCGGCTGGAACGAAGTTGGCGGCACCAGCGAGTCCTCGCCGATGATCGCCGCGGTCTTCGCGCTGGCCGGCAACAACGGCAACGGCGGCGACAACGCGGCCGACTCGATCTACACCCACACCAGCAACCTCTACGACGTGACCAGCGGCAGCAACGGCAGCTGCGGCGGCTCGATCCTATGCACCGCGGCGACCGGCTACGACGGCCCGACCGGCTGGGGCACCCCGAACGGCCTCACCGCGTTCCAGAGCACCTCAACGACCGGTAACACGGTCACGGTCACCAACCCGGGCAGCCAGACCGGCACGGTCGGCACCGCGGTCAGCCTGCAGATCAAGGCGACCGACTCCGCCTCGGGTCAGACGCTGACCTACAGCGCCACCGGGCTGCCGGCGGGCCTGTCGATCAGCTCAAGCACCGGCCTGATCTCCGGCACGCCGACCACGGCCGGCTCGAACAGCGTGACGGTGACCGCGAAGGACACCACCGGTGCCTCCGGATCGGCGTCCTTCACCTGGACCATCAGCGCCGCGACCGGTAACACGGTCACGGTCACCAACCCGGGCAGCCAGACCGGCACGGTCGGCACCGCGGTCAGCCTGCAGATCAAGGCGACCGACTCCGCCTCCGGTCAGACGCTGACCTACAGCGCCACCGGGCTGCCCGCGGGCCTGTCGATCAGCTCAAGCACCGGCCTGATCTCCGGCACGCCCACCACCGCCGGCACGAGCAGCGTGACGGTGACCGCGAAGGACACCACCGGTGCCTCCGGATCGGCGTCCTTCACCTGGACCATCAGCTCCTCCGGTTCCGGCTGTACCGCGCAGCAGCTGCTCGGCAACCCGGGCTTCGAGACCGGTTCCATCTCACCGTGGACCTCCAGTGCCGGTGTGCTCGCCGACACCGGCGAGGGCGTGCCCGCGCAGGCGGGCAGCTGGCTGGCCTGGCTGGACGGCTACGGCGCGGCCCACACGGACACGGTCGCGCAGACGGTCACCATCCCGTCGACCTGCGTGAGCGCAGTGTTCACCTACTGGGTCGAGGTCAACTCGACCACCACCAACACCGCGAACAAACTGGTCCTGGACATCCTGAACTCCTCAGGCACCGTGGTCCAGACGGTCCCGGTGGCGACCGCCGCGAATAACGGCACCAAGTACGTCGAGTACACCACCAACCTGGCCTCGTACATCGGCCAGAAGATCACCGTCAAGTTCATCGGCACCGAAGTTAGTGGTGGGAACACCAGCTTCTTCGAGGACAGCAATGCGCTGAACGTCCACTGACCTGACGCGCACCCGACCGGGTGGCCGTATCCGATACGGCCACCCGGTCACGCGCATTCCGCCCTTAACACCACTACCAGCGGGCTTTCAGTGAGTACAGGCCATCACCTCAGGGCCCGCCGCTGGCCTCGGGGTAGCGGGCGCCCGCCCGGCACCGTGATGGCGGCCGACGCGGTCCCGACGTCGTTCAGGTCGGCGGCGGCGAGTTCGAGGTCGGCGGCGGTGAGTTCGAGGTCGGCGGCGGCGAGGTTCTCCTCGAGCCGGGCGAGCTTACGGGTTAGGCTCGGGTTAGCCACTGGAGAGAGGAGCTCGCCATGTGCAGCGGAGATCGCCTGGTAGCGGACTTCGTCGCCGGGGCTGGCGCACGGCCTGGCCTGCCCGGAGAACTCGAAGAGCATCTGACCGCGACCGTGGCGGGGCTGTGGGTGGTGTGGGCCTACAAGCTGGCCAGGCCAGCGGGCGATCTGTTCGTTCCGCTGAGGGGCGGTTCCGGCTATCCGGCTGACGCCAGGGCCGAGTGCCTGTCCCGGGACGCCCGGGGCGGTCACGGCGCCCCCGATCCGGGGTGCACGTGCGGTTTCCACGCCCTCTCGAGCCGGAGGCTGCCGCGGCTTCCCGTCCGCAGGGGCGGCTTCACGGCGTTGACCGTGGCCCTGTCGGGACGGGTGCTGGCCTTCGAGTGGCCCGGCGGAGGAGTGCTGTGGCGGGCGGAGCGGCAGACCGTGGTTCGGATCGAGCGGCCGGCCCGGTTCGACCGGATGGAGGAAGTCCCGGGCGAGCGCCGCCATCCTGACGATCCCGACGGTCGCCTCGCTGTCGTCCCCGGTGCGGCACCTCGCGATTCGGGGCCGGTGCGGCTGAACCTGCCCGCCTCCTGCCCGGTGCTGCCGATGTGCCACGACGACGCCGGCTGGTGCGCGGGGTCCAGCATGTCCGAGCATTTGCCGGCCTCCCTGGTCCTGGCCTAGCGCGAGCGAGGAGCGGATGAGCGCGAGCCGCCGTACCGTGCTTGCGGCCCTGGCGGCAGGTGCGCTCACCGGCTGTGATCGGCCAGGCCGCGTCGCTCGCGGCGGCCGGGTCGCCGCCACCGCCACCGCGCCGGCGGCCGCGGCGGCCGGGAGCCGCGCGTCGGACGCTGTCCGGCCGAGCGCCCGGCCGGCGGCGCCCGCGGCGACCCGTGCCCAGGTGGTGGCCCGGTACGGCCACCTGCGGCCGCATACCTGGGGCTTCGGAGGACCTGGGGTGGTCCGCGAGCTGCCCACGTCGCGGCGGGTGATCGCGCTGACCTTCGACGCCTGCGGCGGTCCGGGCGGCAGCGGCTATGACCAGGCCCTGATCGGCTTCCTGCGCCGCCGGGAGGTGCCCGCGACGCTTTTCCTGAACTCCCGCTGGATCGACGCCAACCCGGCCGCCTTCGGCCGGCTGGCCGCCGAGCCGCTGTTCGAGATCGCCAACCACGGCACCCGGCACCTGCCCCTGTCGGTCACCGGGCGGTCCGCCTACGGCATCGGTGGCACACGGAACGCCGGCCAGGTATACGACGAGGTAGCCACGAACCAGGCCAAGCTCAGGCGGCTCCTGGGCGTCCCGCCGCGCTTCTTCCGGGCCGGCACCGCCTACTGCGACGACGTCGCGGCGCGGATCGTCACCGCCATGGGAGATCGCCTCGTCAGCTTCTCCGTCAACGGCGACGGGGGAGCGACCTTCACCCCCGGGCAAGTCCGCAGCACCGTCACCGGTGCCTCCGGCGGTTCCATCGTGATCTGCCACCTGAACCACCCCGAGAGCGGCACCGCCCAGGGCATTGCCGCCGCTGTCCCCGACCTGCTGGCCTCCGGGTACCGCTTCGTCCGCCTCTCCGACGAACTCCGCTGACTGTCCTACCGCGGTGCAGGCGATCGCCCACCATTTCGGCATCGACGACACCCGGCTACGCGAACTCGGCTGGTAAGACCCCGGACACGGCCCGCAGTCGTCCAACAATTGTTGTACAGTAAGTCCGTGAGCGTTGGATTCCGCCCTACCGAAGAAGACCTCCGTGTCATCGATGCCAACCGTCGTGAGGACGAGAAGACCAGCGACGTCATCCGCCGTGCGCTGCGGCTGCTGGATCGCGAGGCATGGGAGGAGCGGGCTCGTGCTGACATGCACCGGCTGAGGAGTGAGGACCTGTCCGCTGAGGCGGATGCGTGGGAGTACGACGCCGACGGCACCATCCGGATTGTCGGCACCGGTCTGACTGTCCCGCCGCGTCCGACCGACCGGGCATGATCCGCGGCGCGGTCTACCCGGTAGACCTGGGCGATGCCAAGCGTGGTCATGAGCAGCGGGGGCGGCGTCTCGGGCTCGTCATCAGCATCGAGCCGAGCGCTTGGTCCTCGGTGACCGTCATCCCGACCTCGACCAGCGCCCAACCGGCGGTCTTCAGGCCGGAGGTCGTTATCGCAGGGCGGGATGCCAAGGTCTTGATCGACCAGATCCGCACTATCGACACCACCTACGTCACCGGGGAACTCGTGGACTACCTGTCAGGCGATGACATGGCGCAGGTCGAGCACGGCCTGTCGCGTTACCTCGGCCTCCTGCGCTGACACTTCGGTCGTGGTACGCAGATCAAGTCGTTCCAGACGCTGACCCCGGCTGCCCGGGTGAGGTCACACACGGCGCCCCACGCGCCAGAAGGCCACGCGGGCCGCCCTCTGACCGGGGGGTCAGGGCAGGTCAGCCAGGCGCGTGGCGGCTCGCGGGCAGGCTTCCGGGTGGCCGGAATCGACGGCGCTCTGATAGCTGGCTCGCGCGTCGGGCAGGTTCCCGAGGTACAGGAAGAGGTTTCCGAGGTAGAGCATCGCCCAGGGGGCCACGTCCGGGTGACCGGACTCGATAGCTACCTCGTAGGCCGCGATCGCCTGGCGATGCCGACTCTGCCGCTTGTACAGGTGGCCGAGGTTACGCGCCGCCTTCGGCCCGTACTCGGGGTGGCCGGAGTTAGCCGCCTGCCGGTAGGCCTCCCTGGCGCCGTCTATGTCGTCATGCTGGCCAAGCAGGAGACCCAGCTGGAATCCGGCCGCCGGCGCATGCTCGGCGTCCCCGGAGTCAATCGCCTGCTGATAGGCCGATCGCGCGCCTTCGACGTCGCCCTGCTGCCCGAGCGAGGTGCCCACGCGGAAAGCCTCCTGCGCGTCGATGGCCTGGCCGAAGGTGACTCGGTCCCGCTTGAGGGCCTTCGCGAGGCCGGATAGCGTGCGCTGGCCCACCCTCGCCTCCTGCCAGATGTCTCAGCCAAGCTGACCCGCATTAATGCTGGTAAGCGGACATTTTAGCAGCTGCGCCGCCAGGTGCCCGGGAACGTCGTGTTGATCTTCTACCGCCCCCGGACTGAGATCAATCTAGAACCGGAACGGCACGGCCGCGAGCATAGCAGCACCGGTCAGACGCTCTGCGCGAGTTCTGGCACCTCACTCGCGCGCGTTCAGCCGGCCGGAGCCGGGCCCAGACCACCATTACGACCACCACGGGCTCACCGGCCCGTCCCGACGTGGACCCCCGTGGTGCCCGGCGGCTATCACCCGCGGGTCCGGCCCCGTGACTAGGAAATGCTGTGTACGGCCGCGGCGACCGGGGTGTCTCCGCCGGCCAGCTCAAGGGTCTGGTGCCGGGTACCGGGTTCGTCGAGCAGGGCGGCGATGACCGCGGCGACGTCGGCGCGGGGGACGGTGCCACCGGGGGTCGGCGGGGGTGCGAGCCGGATCCTGCCGGTGGCGGCAGCGTCGGTCAGGCCCCCAGGACGCAGGATGGTCCAGTCCAGGTCCCGGGCGCGCAGATCGGCCTCGGCGGCGGTCTTCGCCGTGATGTAGGCCGCCCAGACCTCATCGGTGCCGGGCCGCGGCGGCGCGCCGGCCCCCATCGAGGAGACCTGCACGAACCTGCGTACCCCGGCCCGCTCGGCGGCGTCGGCCATCAGCACGGCGGCCGCCCGGTCGACGGAGTCCTTGCGGGCGGCGCCGCTGCCCGGCCCGGCGCCGGCCGCGAACACCACGGCGTCAGCCCCGGCCAGCAGCACCGCGACAGCACCGGCCGAGGCCGCCTCGAGGTCGCAGAGGACAGCTTCGGCGCCGGCCCGGCGCACGTCGGCGACCTGGGCCGGGTTCCTGATCAGCCCCACGGCCTGGTCGCCCCGCTCGGCCAGGAGGTGCTCAAGCAGGAGCGCGATCTTCCCGTGCCCGCCCGCGATAACGATGCGCATGCCGCCAGCCTACTTACGCCGGTCATCGGCCCGCGACCGGCCAAGTAGGCACTGAACCGATGGTGACTATGTGTCGTTATATGAATACATAAAGTGTCGATCCGGGTGAACCGGACCGCTGGGGGCGGCAGCTAGGCCGAGGGAGGAACGCCATGCGTGACACCTGGACCTGACCCGCAGGCCGGCCCGGCCTCTTCGAGGCCATTACCTGTAAAACCAGTCAATATTTTCGTTACCCCAGCCCGGCGGCTAACCCGGGCGTGGTCCGTATGCACTATGAGACATGGCGAGGCAAGCAGAATCCGGCCGACCGGATGCTGAACTGGTGCGACAGTCCTTGCTCGGCGCGAAGGAACCGTTCGCCGAGTTGGTGACTCGTCACTGGGCGACCGCTTTCGCGCTGGCCGCGCGGGTGCTCGGGTCTGGGGAGCTAGCCCGGGATGCCGCGCAAGAGGCAACGGTCAGCGCGCTGACCGGCCTGGATCAGCTGCGGTCGCCGGAGCGGTTCGGTGCCTGGTACTGCGGCATAGCGCTGAATGTGTCCCGGCGGTGGCTGTATCAGCTCCGCCGGGAAATCCCCGGCTTGCCGGTGGATGAGCTGGCTTGCGAGGCACCAGGTCCGGCGGAGATCGCGGAGGCCACCGACCTGGCCAGCCGGGTCCGAGACGCTGTCGCGACCCTCCCGAGCGGCCAGCGCGACGCGGTCCTGCTGTTCTACCTGCAAGGTCTCAGCCATCGTGAGGCAGCCGCCGAACTCGGCACCTCGGCCGGGGCGGTCAAAGCCCGGCTGCACCAGGCCCGGGCCAACCTCGCGCCCAGATTGTCCTCGCTCGCCGGCATCCCGGAGGGAACAACAATGAACCAAGCCGACGTCCCTGAGTGGATTGACGTCTCGGTGGCCGAGGTCCGCCGCACCGACGACGTGCCGCACCCCAAGCACCTCATGCTCCTGCACGAGCGTGGCGGCCACAGGCGGCTGGCGATCTGGATAGGCCCGGCTGAAGCTACCGCGATGGTCATATCGCTGGAATCTGTCGAGCAGCCTCGGCCCATGCCGTACGGCCTGACCGCAAACCTCCTGGCGGCCGCCGGTTCTCCGGTGCGGGAGATCAGGATCACCCGGCTGACGCCGCCGATCTACTACGCCACCGTGATCGTGGAAGCCCCGAACGGCCGGCGGGAAGTCGACGCCCGGCCAAGCGACGCCGTCAATCTTGCTCTGGTCGCGGGCGTCCCGATCCGGGCCGACAGCCGGCTATTCGGCGACGTGCAGGCAGAGCATTATGCAGATGCCCTGTCCTATCCCACCGGCACCGCAGAGCTGGCCGCTGAGTTCCGTCAGCGTCAGCAAGAACTCCAGCATGAGCGAGATTCACCCAACTGGAAGCGTGCCACTGATACCACCTAAAGCCCGGCCCATCTCGATCCGCGGCGATGCGGCCGGGTTAAGCCACCGCAGGATCTCAAGTAGCTCGCCCACCGGCAACGTCACGCAGCCCGCCGTCGGCGTGCCGATGTTGATGTGCAGGAAGATCGCGCTGCCGAGCCCGGGCGTGCGGGCCGTGTTGTACGCGATAACGGCGCCGTAGTCGTAAGCCGAGACGTCCATCGGCTCGGGATCGGCGCCAGGGTTCGCATCCCGGTCATCCACCCACTCGTTGTAGAGCGGACTCGACGGGTCATCGTCCCAGAAGTCGGACGCGTCCACCCGCCAGTACGGGAACCGCACCCCCGGATCAGGGTCCACCCCGAAGAAGAACCCGAACCCGAACGTCCCGGACGGGGTGCGGCCATCACCTTCCCGCTTGGCACCGGGCGGCGCCATCCCATTACGACCGATCCACGCGACCCACGGCCCGAAGACCCGGCGCCACCGCCCGTCTACCCGACGGTAGGCGGTGAGCTCCGCCCGCGTCGCCCCGTAAGACGCTGCCGTCACCGTGACAAGCTGGCCCGGGGCAGCGGACGTTGCCGCAACTGCCGCGTGCGCGGTCGACGCCGGGCGCGCAAGCGGTGCCGCCGCGGATGGCGCCGCCGCAGACGTGGCTGCGGCGGATGTGGCTGCCGCCGGAGCCGTACTTGACGCCGGGGACCTGTGCCCCGGCGCTACCGGCGCAGATGAACTCCCGGCCGCGGCGCAACCGCAGACGCCAAGGACGGCGGTGGCCAGGCCGGCCACGCCTGCCCGCACTCGCAATCCATCTCACCTCCGCCCGGGCACCCTCGCGCTCTGCCGCTGATCACGGTACTCCCCGGCAAGGCGGGCGAGGCCGGCGATGCCGGGGCGCGCCGCGGATTAGGGCCTGGCGACCTGTTTCATCCGTGCGCTCTCGGGCAAGGGCAGCACTTGGCCTGAAACAGCGCGGGCCGCAGCGAGCCCACGCCGGGAAGCTACGCCAAGGCCAGGCCGCTGGCCTGGTTCGGTTGGTCTCGCATCGGCAAACGATTCCCCAGGAGGAATCTGATGAGCAATCCTGATACGCCACGGCACGTCGAAGTCAAAGATGGCGACCAGACGGTGGCGGCGGCCGAGGTGACGACGGCCGAAGGCGCGGAGGGGACCGCTAGGACCTCGCTGCTCGACGCGAGCGTACCGCCGGAAACCGGCCAGGAACCCGACCGCGACGTCACGGATAGTTGACGACGTCCACCGCGGTATCGGGGTTCGTGATCGTGGACGAGGGGCCCGTGCCGTTCACCACATGATCAATCCCGCCGGACCCGGTGGTGCTCAGGAAGATCGTAAGCAGGTCGTGCAGCTCGCTTCCGGGGGGATTGGCGGTCTGGAACGCGTTGCTGGCAAAGATCGGAACACCCTGGTTGAAGTAGCTGTAACTGCCCATCCCGTACCCCTGGAAGCCGGCCGCCCGCTGAGTGATCAGGAACGCGGGGTAGCCGTCGGTGGCGGGATTGGCCATCCAGGCGGCCTGGCTCGGGGGGTCATACGGCATCTCGTTCTGGAAGAAGATGTCCGTGCCGTTTCCCCCGTTCCAGATCACCTCGTACTTCTCGTAGTGCTCGACGAATAGCCCGTACGCGGTCACGTGGTCCCCGTTGACGACGACGCCGGTGTCCCCGACGTTGCCGGTCCAGCCGACTCCCTGGCCATGGTCGGCCCGCCAGGCCCAGATGTCGTCGAGGATCACCTGGGAACTGTTGACCACGAGGCTGGTGGTCGCCCGGCCCGGCGCGGCGCCGCCGATGCTGAAGAACACGTCCTGCACCAGGGTGGGGTCCGCCGGGTCCCCCGGGGCGGGCTGGCCGCCCACCTGCAGCAGCACCGGGGAGTTCACCGGCCCGGCCGCGAAGATCATCCCGGATAGCTTCACGCCAGGAACGCTGGCTACCCGCATCGAGACGATGCCGTTCGCCGGCACCATGGTGGGGAAGCCGAGCCCGAGCACCACCGTGTCCGGCCGGGTGATCTCAATGGTCTGGTGCAGGTGGTAGACGCCGGGGGTGAGGATCAGATCCTGCCCCCGGGCCAGCGCGGCGTTGATCACCGGCACCGGGTCGCCGGGGGTGGCGATGAAGAACCGCCGGATTCCGACGGCGCGGCCAGGCGTCGGTCCGCTGGCCCAGGACGGTCCCACCGAGCCACGCTGGACCGCCGGAACGAACACGCTGTAGTTCCCGCTGGAATCCACCCGCAGGAACGGCTCTTCCGCGGTGACCGGGCTGGCCGCCAGGGTCGTGTACTGCCCGCCCGAGCCGAAGTTCTGCGCAGGCGCCCCCACGTCACCGGAGAAGACCTGATTCCACAAGCCGTTGCTCCAGCCGTCGAGAGTGCTGTTCCGGACGAGGAACTGCTGCTGGCTGCCGCTGAGCACGGGGCGGCCTGAGAACTTCGAGTCGGCGATGAAGCCGCCGCTGGAGTAGCCCGGCTTCGAGCAGTAGTCCATCAGCGAGGTCAGCCCGTTGAACTCGACCCGCCGCACGGGTGACGCCTGGGACGTGGCCCAGAATTCAGCCGTTTGCCGGCACGGTGCGCCGCTCCGCGGCGCCGGGAAGTCGATCGTCAGGTTAGACAGCGAGCGCCAGAAGTTATCAAGGGCGGTGCAGTTGCCGCTGGCGGGCGGGGAGCACTGGTTGAAGGAATCGACGGCGCCGTTGATGACGACGTCGCCCGGGGAGGCGCCGAGGCCGGCCACGCTGGTGTAGTAGCCAACCTGGAGGAACAGCGGGTCCGCGGCCGAGCCGTAGCGGCCCGGTTCGAACAGAAGCGCGTAGCGCTTGGTGCCGAACTGGCGGCTGGCCTGCTGGCTAGCGATCGAGTTGACCCTGGCCTGGATGCGGCTCTGCGGCATGCCCGGGCTGAAGACGTAGACGTTCGGCCCGAAATCCGGCTGGCCCGGTGCCGCCGTCCGGCTGGCGGGGTCCGCTCCGCCGCCAGCGAGCAGCCAGGCGGTACCCAGCGCGATAGCAGCGCCCAGCGCGAGGACGGCCACGCCGAGCATGGGCCGGCGCCGGAGCCGGCTGGCGCGGTCCGGGGTCGGTGTCATACCTGGCTCTTGTCTCCTCACGAGCCGCAAGCGGCCGGGGCCTGCCCGTCCGCGCCGCGGGTCAGCGGACCGGGCTCACAACTTACCCAGGAACACATGGCCGTGGCGCACGACGATAGCGATCCCCTCGCCGACGACGGACGACCCCGAGATCGGCCCGAAGACCCGCGAGTCACAGGCGCCCGAGCGGTCGTCGCCCAGCACGAAGTACTGGTTCTGGGCGAGCGTGGTGCTGGAGATCGGCCTCGAGCCGACCTGGCCGAAGCGGGGGGTGTACCATCCCCGTTCGCTCAGCGGCCGCCCGTCGACGAAGATCGTATTGTCGATGGACCAGATCGTCTGGCCGGGCAGCGCCACGACCCGGAGCACGAGGTCACCACCACCCCCGACGACGGTGCAGGGCAGGAACCGCGGGGGGCGGAAGACGACGATCTGGCCGCTGTGAATGGGGCCCCCAAGGAGGCCCGACTTCGCGACGAGGATCCGGTCGCCCGCCTGGAGAGTGGGCGACATCGCCCCGCCTGGCACCGAGAAGGACTGGACGACGAAGGCCGGGACGAGCCAGGCGGCGAGCGCCGCCACGGCGAGGAGAACGGCCGCCTTGGCCAGGATCGGGCCGTGACGTCGAGGGCGCCGCCGGCGGTCCGGCCGGGTCGGCGCCGCCGAAACGTAGTCTGTCGGATCGGTGCTGAGACCCCGCAGGCGGTAGTCGAGTTCGTGCGGCGACCGAACGGCGGTCGCCCGACGCGCGGGCTCGCCGCGACCGGGCCGGCCGGGAGGCGCGGCGGCGCCGGGGGGCGCGGCGGCGCCGGGAGCGGGGCCGCGCTCCGGGCGCTCCGGGTAGCCGTCGGCTACCATGCCCGGGGAATCGCCGTCATAGAAGGACGAAGGGCTCATCGTGAACCTCGCCTGCTGGATGCGGCCACGAGGAACCGGTGCACCCCTTCGGTCTCGGCGTCGGCTAGCTCCCCGAAGACCACGCCGAAGTGCGTGCCCGCCCTGATGCTGCGGTTCCAGCTGATCCGGCTGGCCACGTCGAGGCAGATCCTCGAGGTGGTCACCTCGGCTTCGAGCAGGAACGGCCGGCCGAGCGCCGCGCCGGGTGCGAGCATCCGGGGCGCCTCGGGCAGCACGCACTGCACCCCGCCCTCGCTCAGATCGACGAGGCCGACGGAAATGGCGGTACGCCCCCAGAGGATGTGGGCCCGGCCGTCGACGGGTACCCGCACGTGGCGCCGGCGCTCGGCCGCCACCCTCCCGAGGCCACCGGTCAGGTCGGCCGCCCGGCCGCGGCCATTGGCGCCCATAGCGCCCCCGGCGAGCGCGGCTACGTGCCCGTTGGAGGGCGCGGCAGCGGGTACGAGGGCACCGGGCCCGGCCTGGGACGATCGCAGACGACGGAGGCGACGAGCCGACACGCGTCGGCTCCGGACTGGCTCCAGGCCATAGGCACGTCGCTCGGCGGGCGACAGGTTGGACCAGTTCGCAGGCATCCGCCGCATGAACGACGGCACGCCGTCGGCTGCCTCAGAGCGGAGTTGCCTGCCCCAGCCCGCCGCCACCGAAGTCGCCTGGGCGAAGCTCACCCGCACGGCGCTCGGCTCGTAGGGCAGATCGAACAGGCCCGGGTCGTCGAGCCAGTCGGGGTTGCCGGCGGTGATCGCCTGGGCGACATCCGGCCAGCGCACCCTCGCGAGCAGGTACGGGGCGGCGCGGTCGGTGAGCACGAGGTACGTCACCTCGCCCGGGCCGGCTACCACTGGCCTGGGTATTCCTGCACAACGACGACGACCATCTGCCTATCCCCCCACACGCTGCGGCAACTCTCCCCTTGGTGCCTGCTAGCGATGATCAGGCTAGCACGGCATCCGGGCGAATTGACCCGTTTTGTACCGCTTTACCCAGTGTTAACGCAGAGTTGACATTCACCCTCATAGCTTTGCTGCTTAGTCGTTTTCCGCCGAACCCCTCGGCCGGACGCGCCGCCACCGGCGCCGCTACCGCGGCGGGACGACGAGCGTGGTGGTGCCCGACAGCGACCCCGACAGGTTCTCGGCGAAGGAGCCGACGCTCAGCCCGGTGAAGGTGTGCGTCAGCGCCGTGGCGAACCGATCGCCTCTTTCCCCGGAACGGACGGTGAGCGTGAGCACGGGGATGGTGACAGCGTTCCCCTGGTCCCGGAATATCCCGTCGAGCAGCGGCAGCGACGGCGTGCTGAAGCGGAGGTCGAGGGCGGTACCCGACGCCGCCTGGGCGAGTTGGACGGCCGTCACGGCGTAGGAAGGCGTCCCGGTGCCCATGGTCACGGACACCTCGGTGGCCAGCGCTGGGCCGGAGAGCCCGGTGAACGGGCCGACGCGCTGCAGCGCGCCCGGCGCGGAGACCACGTGGCTCAGGGCGGGCAGCGCGAGCGAGACGGTGCCCGCGGGCGGACCGGACAGATGTTCGGAGAACGAGGCGACGGAGGCCGTGCCGAACGTGTCCACGAACTCGGTCGTCGGCCGGCCGTTCAGGCCCGGCGTGCGGAACGCCAGGCTGACGTGCGAGATCCGCCCGCCGGACGCGGCCGCCCGGAGGACCTCGCCGAGCAGCGGGAGCGAGGTCGTGCTGAACCTGAGCTTGGCCCGCGCCGACGCGGTCGACAGGTTCACCGAGGTGACGAAGTAATACGCGCGGTCGGCTCCGGAGGTCGACGAGCCCAGCTTCAGGTAGACCTGGGTGCTCGCCGAGTCGGCCAGCAGCGACTGCGGGGACTCGGCGTGTCGCAGCACGGCCGTGTGCAGCAGCGGCACGGGAGCCAGGAAGGCGCTCGCCACCCCTCCGGCGCACAGGGCCGTCAGGGCGGCGCCGACCGCGGCGGGCCGGGGCAGCCGGGCCCAGGACCGCCGCCGCCGCTCCGCGCGCAGGTGTCGTTTCTCGAAGCGTTGCCGGTACTCCGGGGCTGGAACTCCCACGGCCCACAGGTTCCACACGGACGCGATCGGACCGCAGAGGTAAACGGTGGCCTGGAGGAAGATGATGACGACGAGCAGCCACGGCGGGTGATGCGAGGTGGCGAGGAGTCCGGCGCCGGTGTACAGGACGACGGCCAGGGTGGTCTCCACCCGGGTCAGCCGGAGCGCGGTGCGGATGCGGCGGCGGCCGGCGACCTTGGAGGTCCGCAGGAAGACCGCGTCTCGTCGTGCCATCCCTTCGAGGCAGCCGAGTGCGACGACCCAGGTCACCGAGAGGCTGATGACGAGCGACAGCAGGGCCCGCTTAAACGACATGGTCGTCCAGAGGCGCAGCGTCCACAGCATGCAGATCGTGGCGATGATGATGAGCGAGAGCGGCAGCAGCGACCGGGTGCCGTCCATCGGGGAGACGGCGAAGCGGGAGTCCGCGACCAGCAGACCGGTGATCACGAGCAGCAGCAGGCTGAAGGCCAGCATGAGCAGGTCCCGGAACCACCCGACCGACGCCATCAGGTAGTCGCGGCGCTGCGCGCCGGTGAGACGGTTGTCCGGGGAGCGGTCCCACGGCATCAGGCTGCGCCAGTGCAGCCGCATGATCTGCATGCCGCCGAAGCACCAGCGGTGACGCTGGGTGAGCATCCCCTTGAAGCTGGGCGGCACCACGCCCCGCCCGAAGCAGCGGGGAATGTACAGGCCGGACCAGCCGTCCTTGAGCACCCGGAGCGAGGCCTCGGTGTCTTCGCAGATGCACCATTCGTTCCAGCCGCCCACGGCAGTCAGCGCGCTGCGGCGAAACAGCCCCATCGTTCCGACAAATGGCACAGTATCGCGCTCGTTGCGGGAGGACATGACCGACAGGTAGAAGGCCTGGAAGGAGTCCACGCAGGCGGTGTAGTAGTTGCTGCCCTGGAACTCGCGGTTGCCCTCGAAGGTCTGGATGAAGCCGATGTTCGGGTCGGAGAAGTACCCGGCCGTCTCGCGCAGGTAGTGCGGCTGGACGATGTCGTCGGCGTCGACCAGGCCGATGATCTCGGCGCGCGGGTCGGTGTAGCGGCGCAGGACGAGGTTGCAGGCGCCCGCCTTGTAGCCGGGCCAGGGGGCGACGTGGACGAAGCGGACGCGCTTGCGACCCCGGCAGTACTCCTCGACCGGACCCCACACGGCCGGATCCTTGGTGTTGTTGTCGATGACGACCACTTCGAAGTTCGGGTAGTCGATCCGCTCGACCGCCTTGATCGTCTCGATGAGCAGCTCGGGAGGCTCGTTGTAGGCCGGGATGT
>Ga0302325_10019267_pt1 | contig 14360 bp, 6 predicted proteins | sample Palsa_T0_2_FD_201948 | JGI IMG/M metagenome (GOLD analysis project Ga0302325, IMG submission 201948) | Peat permafrost microbial communities from Stordalen Mire near Abisko, Sweden - Palsa_T0_2 | ecosystem: Environmental > Terrestrial > Soil > Palsa > Peat permafrost | place: Sweden: Abisko... | reverse complement strand
GCCTGGCATTGGGACATGGAAAAGCTCACGAAACCCAAGCCGGAGATCGCGCCGGAGGTCTGGGAGTATGTTCATCGCCGGCGGGCGAAAATGAAGGAAGAAGATCGTTTGCGAATTGCCAAATGGCGCGAAGAGTTCCCTCTCCCGAACCTCGACGATTGCAAGGAGTAAGGAACTTTCCCAAGCCGTTCTGGGAGAGATGACGGCGCCGCCGGCAAGGCCTACACCCCACTCATCGCCGACACCCGCCTCGCCGGACCCGACGCCGCTGCGCAGCCGCCGCAAGCCGCGCGCCGCCAGCATCGGGCCGCTCGGGCAGCACGACACCCAGCGATTCGTCGACGGCCAATGACCAAAGAACACCGCTTGCGACTGGCACGCCGCAGGGACACCCAGGACGCGCGCCGTCAGCCCCGGATTCCGGCCTGGCGCACCTACCGCCTACTTCCTATCCACTCCCGGAGGAACCTCCTGCCAGCAACTTGACTTATGAAACCGAAACCCGTAACATTGATCCAGTTCCAGATGAACACACCGGAGCCCCAACCAGACTCACCCGACGAAGAGTCGACCCAGCAACCGCCAGAGCAATTTCGGATCGTAACGCGAGAGAGCTTGGAGGAATCGGCGGCGTGGTTCCGCAGCCTCTCGCCGGAGGACAAGGCGCGGGCTCTGCGGGGAGAGGTTCCGTCGAGGCGCCACCCGCGGGATCGGAGCGACCAGCCTTAAGTGACGAAGCGCGACGGCGAGTATTATCGTTGCGCAATTTAGGAGGTGGCGGGGAAGCCTTGGCCACCACCGATGGGCAATTCGTCTACAAGACCTATGAGCTGCGCAATGAATCGGAGGGCCGCGGCACCGGGATCGTCGGGCAGTTGGCCACGACGCGAACGGCGCCCTGAGGGTTAACCTCGTGCGAGGTTCCGCGCGAGACATCCAGGAGAAGGCCATGGTGCTTTCCCATTTAGGACTGCCGACAGAGACACACGGCGTGATCGGAAGTACCGGGGAGACGGTGACGAAACAGTCGCTAGCTTACGATGAAAGCGAACTGAAAGATCAGTTACCCGCCGGCACGACCCTGAGTCCCTCCCAGATCAAAGGGCAATTGGCCCAGATGGGCGCCGTCCGTGTTGCGACGACGGACCGCAATTCCGAATACGGCAACTGGATGGTCAATGTCCGCGGAAAGTATTACCTCATTTCCGATGTCAACCGGCGCAATGTGCTCTACAACTCCCGCGGCCAGGCGCGGCTCTTTGACATTGCGGTCTGCCCGTTGACGGAATCAGATTTTGCGGAAAACCCGGAGTTGGAGCAGGTGCGTCACTCGGTTCGCCCGCTGACCCCGGACAAGCCTTTCTGAACCTGCCAGAGCGAAGGCTGGGGCGAAGTAGGTCCGCAGCACATCGGTCAGCAGGTCAAGGCCCGCGGCGTCCGCACCGGCACCCTTTGGGACGTCGACCAGCGAAAAGTCGCCTTCAAGGACGCCACCGGCAAGGCCTGCACCCCGCTCATCGCCGACACCCGGCTTGTTCAAGGCGACGCCTCAATCATCAAAGATGCGGGCTAAGAACCCTCCCGCAAGCGGAATAATCTATCGTATGCCAGGCCACCCCCATTCCAACCTCTGCCGCGGCCCGCTGTCGCGGCGAAGCTTTCTCGAGGTTGGGGCGCTGGGTTTGCTCGGGATGGGCATGAGCGATTTGCTCCGCGCGGAGAGCCTGGTCAAATCCGCCGGCAAAAAGCTGCGGGACAAAGCCGTCATTTTCATCTGGCTGCCAGGTGGACCGTCGCACCTGGAAACTTACGACATGAAGCCCGACGCGCCGCTCGAATACCGCGGCACGCTGGCGCCCATCAAAACGAATGTTCCCGGCATCGAAGTCTGCGAACTCTTTCCGCGTCACGCTAAAATCGCGGACAAGTTTAACATCGTCCGCTCCATCTCCCACGAGTTCGCCGATCACGGCGGCGGCCACAAGCGCTTCCTGACCGGCCGCATTCCGGCCACTCCTGTCGGATTCGTGAACGACGCCCCCTCGGTGATCTCCATTGTCAACAAGCTGCTCACCAAGCCCGGAGAACCCATGCCAGCCACCGTGGCCGGCGTGGACCAGGGCCGCAGCGGCATCGATATCTTCTCGCTCGGCGCCGCCTATCTCGGCCCGAGCACCACGCCCTTCATGGTGGTCGGCGATCCCAGCGCGCCGGATTTCAAGCTCCAGAACATCGGCCTCACGCCCGACATGGCGACGCGGATGGAAGACCGCGTGCACCTTCTCAAGGGCATGGACCAGCTTCGCCGCGACGCGGATTCCAGCGGACTCATGGGCGCCATGGATGAATTCAGCCAGCGCGCCTTCCAGATGCTCACTTCGCCCCGCGTGCAAGACGCCTTCGATCTCAGCCAGGAACCCGCCGCGCTCCGCGACCGCTATGGCCGGCACGCCTATGGCCAGCGCGGCCTCATGGCCCGGCGGCTCGTCGAGGCCGGCAGCCGCTTCGTCACCATGGTGTGGGAGGATCCCTTTCCCGGCACCAAGAGGCCGCAGAACTGCACTTACAATTGGGATTCGCACCCCGAGAACTGCAACATCTTTGCCGACGCCCGCTGGCGCTATCCCCTCTACGACCAGGCGCTCACCGCGCTCATCGAGGATCTCTACGATCGCGGCCTCGACAAGGACGTGCTCCTCGTGGCCACCGGCGAATTCGGGCGCACGCCGAAGATAGTCACCCATGACGGCACGCTCACGAAAGTCGCCCAGCCCGGCCGCGGCCACTGGCCCGGCGCCATGTCCCTCCTCGTCAGCGGCGGCGGCATGCGCACCGGCCAGATCATCGGGGCCACCAATGCGCTGGGCGAATACCCCGTCGAGCGCCCGCTTTCCCCGAACGATCTCTGGGCCACAGTCTACCGCCACCTCGGCATCAATTTCGACGTCAGCTTCCCCGATCTCCAGGGCCGCCCCATGCCGATCCTCCCTTTCGGCAGGCCGATTGAGGAACTCCTGCCCGTAACCTAAAAGCGGCGCCGGTGCGATCACCGGAACTCTGTTGATGCTAAGAGGGCGTCTAAGACCCGCCTCCTTTTCCACCATCATCCTTCCCGTCGTCGTCCCTTCTGCATGTTTTGCGCCTCGATCGCCATAGCGCGCAGATGAGGGCTCGGGCTGCGCCTCGCGACTTCGATCATCCGCGGCGGTATCTGGTGACCTGCGGGGATGCCGAGCGCGCGATGCAAGCGCCCGCGGTGGGACGGTGGGACGAACGGTTTGGCCATAGGAAAGGGTTTTTAGTTGATAGTGGATAGTTGATAGTTAAAAGCATGCGCGCGGAGCGCGGCCTCGGGTGTAAAAGCGGCGGCCTATCAACCATCCACTCTCAACCATCCGCTCGCCGCACCCCATCACTCCTCCTCCTGGCTTGCCGCAGGCGTGCTGGCCGAAGCCGTGTTCACCGTCGGTGGCGGCTGCGCATTCGCCGTCCCCGTGCCGTTCTGCGGATTGGCCGGTGACAACGTCGGCGAGGGCATGAACCAACTCGGGGTCGCCGCCGACATCGGATCACCACCCGCCGAAGCCGCCTTCGCTGAGGCGCTCGCGCCATTGCCCGGGTCCGGGAACGAATACGACGGCCCATAAAGATCCGCGCCGGATGGCGATTTCTGGCCGCCCGAGGCCTGCTGCCCTGTCGGGTATTGGTAACTGCCCGGAGTTACCGGCGTCTTATCGAACGCATACTGGTTACTGCTTTGCGCGGTGGACGCGGTGGGCGGCTTCCAGGACGGTTTCGGAAACTGAGCTGGCGGGAGCGGATTCGGGTTGGCGGCGTAGGATTTCTCCGAAGCGACCGGGGTTGGTGATGGCTGGGAATTCACCACGTCGGACGTGCGCGCCGCATGGAGCCCTGCCTCGTCCACATTCATGCCGGGCGTGCCCAGACCCATGGCTCGCGCGTACTGCCTGCCCTGTCCCGGCACGGGGGCGTAGTCGAGTCCCGGCACCGGACCTTGATCCGCCACATTCGGATTGAATGGGCCCTGGAAATCGCGTGATCCGCTGACGAAACGGCCAGCCGCCGCCTCGGCGTTATTGACGGCGGCGCCGGCGGCCGTCATGGCGTCGGCTGCCCCCGTCCCGCCGCGACTGGCCAGATCCGGAAGCGAACCGGGTTCCGGCGTCGAGGCCTCCCTCTGCGCCTGAAGTTGCTGCGCCTGCGTGGCGGCGTTCTTTGCCGACGCGATTTCCCGCGAGGACTGGTCGTTGCCCGCCGGCGGCATGGTGGTGGCGCCGTCGCCGGGCCGCATGCGGCTGACGTAAATCGGCGCCATCGTTTGGTGGGAGAGCATCACCGGGTCAAAATTGCCGGCGCCGCGGTGGTTGACCGCATCCGCATAGGCGGCGCGGTAGGCGAGGTTTGCCTGGCTGTTTTCGATGCCGATTTCCGGGTGCGCGGCCAGGACGGCCTGCTGCCAGTTCTGGTGCGGCACACCCGCTTGCTGACCATTCGGCATGCCCGGCGTCGAGCGTCCGCCGGTGGCCGCGTTCCCGCCCGGCGCGGCGATGCGGCTGCTGATCATTCCGCTGCCCGGCGTGCCGTCCCCATAGCCTGTCTGGAGGGCGATTCCCGTACCGGCCGCGTTCGTGACCGCCAAAGGTGCGCGGTAAATCCCCGCGGCGTTGTCCGGGGCGGCTGGCGTCACCGCGGGGTTGACGGACGGGGCGCCCGCGGGCCGCGGGGCTCCGCTCGCAGGCGTAGTTCCCCGCTGCTGAGACAGCATCGCGGCGCCGGCGGCAGCCGCGGATGGGGTCCCCATTAATGACGCAGCTATGGCCGCCCTGGCCGCCGCCGCCGCCGCGAAGGGGGCTGCGGCGTCGGGCCTCACACCCACCGTTTGCGGTCCCGCGTCGCTGCCCTCCGCCGGAGCAGCGGCCGGCGGCTCATCCAGCGGACGCACCCTGCCATCGGGCGTGAGCGGAAAATCACGATTCCAACTGGCGTCGGGAGATTTTCCCTGGCCGCCGTAGGAGGCGCCGAGCACGCCGGGCGTGATGCGATCGTGGGTGTTTTGCAACGCCACGAGCTGGCCCGGCGTCGGGCTAAAACTGTATTGGCGGGCGGGAGCGGAGCCACCACGCACCGGGATGGGGCGGGTCGCATGAGGAACGTAAGCACGGGCAGGAGTAGTCATGTCCCCGCTCGTTGGGACTCACCCGCGCGAAGTCAAGCGGGAAAAAGAAAAAAACTTGACGCCGTAGACGCACGTACGCTCCACTCCGGCCCAGTTCACCCACGGACCCTGGTATGGCAGCACCTCATCAAGAATTCCGGCCCTGGTCCCGGCGTTGCGGTACGCCGGCCCGGCGGCGGTTTGGTCGCCGGAATCCGGCCTGGGACCCGGCCGGGCCGGCAAGGCTCGCACCCATGTTTGACTATTTCCATCACGGCGGATTTCCGCCGATTCACCACTGCAAGGGGGAGGCCTCACGGATGAGTTTCGACCACGGGCGCCCACACCGGACGGCTTAAAATGGGGAAGCCACTGCACCTTTGGGAAGTCCTCGAGAACGAGTTCAAGAAGCTCCATGGCGAGGACCGCCTTGGCGCCGGCTACGAGGCCGAGCGAAACGAGGCCCTCGAAAGCGCCAAAAACGAACTGACCGCGTCGATGCGGCAGCGCCCCGAGAATGAAGCTCGCGCTGCCGAACCGACGCGCGAAGAGGTTCTCGAGGAAACCGACGCCAAGCCCTCGTGGATCAATGCCCCGGTCTGCAAGGTGTTGTTTCGCCGGATCCACGAAGCCGTCGAGTCCAAAGAAAATCCCTTGCTACACAGCGCCCTTTGCCTTTCGGGCGGCGGCATTCGCAGCGCCACCTTTGCCCTCGGCGTCCTCCAGGGGCTCGCGCGCAAAGGTGTGCTCAAGGATCTCGCTTATCTCTCCACGGTCTCCGGTGGCGGTTACATCGGCTCCTGGCTCAGCTCATGGATTTATCGCGAAAAGCAGGACGCCGCCCTGGAGGGGCTAAGCACACCGGAAAAACCCGCCGACCGCGTGGCCAAGGATCAGGACGCGACGCGCAACGCCGACCCGGATCCGAAGCAACCCTTTGAGACCGAGCCCGCCACCATCCGGCATCTGCGCGAGTTTAGTAATTACCTCACACCCGCCGTCGGCTTGCTCTCGGGCGATGGTTGGGCCGTCGCGGCCATTGTCCTGCGCAATCTGCTGCTCAACTGGCTGGTCATCGTCCCCGCGCTCCTCTTCGTGCTGCTGGTGCCGCGCCTGGCCCGCCACCTCGAGATTCACGGAGTCGCGAATTTGCCCTGGGTGGCCACGACTGCCGCTACGGCGGCATTTCTTTTCGGCATCTACTCACTGACCGCGCTGGTGGGGCGTCGTGGCACCAGCCAGTTCCGGGTGTTGCTTCACTGCATTTTTCCCCTCGTGCTCTTTTGCATCCTGGCCGCGCTGGCCTGGTTTCGCACGGCCAGCACCGGGGGCCACCTCGGCCTGCCACTTTTCTTCTGGTGGGGCTTCCTCACCGCGGCGATCGCCATGCCCGTCGGCACCTGGCTGCGCGGCGACCTGCCCAAGCTGGCCAAAGGGCAGGACCTGGCTTTCCTCCGCGACTGGGCGATTCGCTACGGCTGTCTTATCGGTATCTTTGCGCTCGCCGGATTGGCCGCCTGTGGGATCAGCGCCAAGTTCTACGGGGTCGTGCGGAAAGCGTATCTGGTACAGGAGATGGTGGACAAGGCGCGCCAAGCCCCCGCCGAGCCAGCCGCTGGAAAGACCCCGCCCGCGCCGACTCCGCCTCCGCCGGCCCCGGGCACGAGCGCGGCGGAGACCAAGCCTCCACCGTCGACGCCGCCCGCTTGGGCGCTCATCTCGCGCGAGGAGAAAGACAGCCGGCTCACGGCCTGGGTGCCGGTCGAATCGGACAAAGTAAAGGTCCAGGATTGGACCAAAAAGTTTTCCGAGTCGACGAGCGCCAGGGCTTCCTGGGACGAGGACGCCGCCCGCTGCGTGTGCTACGGACCTCCGATCCTTCTCACGCTCGTTTTTCTGGCCAGTACCTTGCTCACCGGCGTTCTCAGTCGGATCATGCTCGACGAGGATCGCGAATGGCTGGCCCGCGCCAGCGGCTGGGCCTTTCTCTTCGCCGTGCTTTATGGCGCCCTCGATTGGGTCGTCCTCTACGGACCCGATATCCTGGAGCGTCTCTGGCAGAGTTCGCCCAGGCTCCTTTCCTCCGTCGGCGGCATTTCCGGCCTCATCACCGTCCGCGGCGGCCAGAGCGAGAAGACCACCGTCTCCTCGCAGGAGGACAAGAAACCCGGGTCGAAGAATGGGATTCTGCAACTCGTCGTCAAATTCGCCGCGCCCATTTTCGCCGTCGTTCTCCTCATGCTTTTCTCCTATCTTACCAAGCTCTTGCTTCCGAAGGTGCCGGTGGCGCTGCGGCTGCTGGCGCAAGCGCCGGCCCTCAAGTTCGTGACCGGACCGCTGCACCACATCCTGCCCGCCTGGCTCACTCACGAACTCACCACCGCGCCGGCCGGCATCACCGATCATACGAATCTTCCCATCCTCATCGTGGTCGCTGTCGCTCTGGCCGCTCTCGCCGTTTTTTTCAGCTACTTTGTCAACATCAACAAATTCTCGCTGCACGCGATGTATCGCGACCGGTTGCTGCGCGCCTATCTCGGGGCGACCAATACCCACCGCGCTCCCAATCCGTTCACCGGCTTCGACGAGTGTGACAACCTCCACATGGCGCACCTGCGCGAGCAGCGCCCCTTGCACGTCATCAACACCGCGCTCAACCTGGTCCACGGCACCGAACTGGCCTGGCAGCAACGCCTGGCCACCTCCTTTACCTTCACACCTTTTACCGCCGGCAGCGCCATGCTCGGCTACCGCGATTCCACGGACTATGCGGTCGGTGCACAGCAGTTGCCGATTACTCTCGGCACCGCCATGGCCATCTCCGGCGCGGCGGTCAGTCCCAACCATGGCTATAACTCCTCGCCGTTGGTCGCCTTCCTCCTCACCTTTTTCAATGCCCGGCTGGGCGGTTGGTTTGGCAATCCCGGCCCGGCCGGTGAGCGCCGCTGGCCCTGGGTGAACTGGCGCTCCGCCGCCTGGCGCTGCGCCGCCCCCAGATGGGCCCTCTGGCCGCTCATTTGCGAAGCCCTCGGCCTTACCGATTCCACCCATCCCTACGTCTATCTGTCCGACGGCGGCCATTTTGAAAACCTGGGTATCTACGAAATGGTCCTGCGCCGCTGCCGGATCATCGTCGTTTCCGATGCCGGCTGCGATCCCACTTACACCTTCGAAGACCTCGGTAATGCGGTCTCCAAGATACGCGTCGACCTTGGCATCCCCATCGAATTCGATCCCGACATCGACATCAGGAAGTACCCCGGTGAGAGCGCCAGCCACAAGAAAAAGCCGGGACGGCATTGCGCCATCGGCCGCATTCGCTACAGCCAGGTCGACGGCCCTTCGGGCGCCACCAAAGAGGACGAGAAAAAGCGCGAGCAGCGCGATGGCTGGCTCATCTACCTCAAACCCGCCATGTGCGGGCGTGAACCGATGGACGTGTTTCATTACCATAGCGCCCACCCGGAATTTCCTCATGAACCCACGACCGACCAGTGGTTTAGCGAGTCGCAGTTCGAAAGCTATCGCATCCTCGGCCTTCACACCATCGAGCGCATCTGCGCCGGCGGCACCGTCACCGGGCTGCAGACATTTCGCAAACAGGTCAAGGCGTACCTCGCCGGGAAACACGACAAAGACGACGACTAAAACGAAGCGGCAGGCGGCGCCGTCCACCGCATCCGCGCATTGATCGCCCACGTGAAAGATGATGTCACCGTGAATCGTGGCAAACAGGGCGACGGAAAAGCAGGAAGGCTGGCCGTTTGCGTGAACTCTCCATCCAGAGCCTTAGACGCCCTCTTAAGCCATGAGTGCTGATCCCGCAGACACCGCTGCCAACGATAACATCGAGGAACCGGAGGACCCGCACGAACCGCGCCACTTGTGGAAAGTCCTCGAAGAGGAATTCACCGCCATCCACAAAAGCCCATCGCAAGGCGCGGACGCCTTTGTCCTCAGCGATCACTACAAGGCGGGGCGCAACCGAAAAATAAGAGAGGTGAAGGATGAATTGCGCAAGAGCATCGAAACCCAGTTGCGGGAAGAGGAGCCGGAGATCGATGCGCGAATACTCGCGGAAGAGACGGCCAGGAAGCTTCGAGAGGATATCAATTTCAAGCCCTCGCTCATTAACGCGCCGGTGTGCAACGAACTATTCCAGGAGATTCATAAATTCGTCGAGGCCAAGCCGGAAAATGCCGTGCGCCACTCCGCGCTATGCCTCTCGGGAGGTGGCATTCGCAGCGCCACCTTCGCCCTGGGAGTCCTGCAAGGTCTGGCCAGAAACGGCGTCCTCAAGGAATTCGGCTATCTCTCCACCGTTTCGGGCGGCGGCTATATCGGTTCGTGGCTCAGTTCCTGGATGAAGCGCGACGGTCGTCCCAAAGTCCTCAAGGCCTTGCGCAAACCCGAAAAACCCGCGGTGAATGTCGCCGAAAATGTCGATCTCCAACATGCGGGCGGCGACGAAGATCCCCAGCAGCCTTTCGACACCGAACCCACCCAGCTCCGCCATCTGCGCGAATATAGCAACAATTCCCCCGCCGCGCTCGGCGTCTTCTCCGGCGGCGGTTGGGCCGTGGCCGCCATCTGGCTGCGGAACGTGCTCATCACCGCGTTGCCGATTATTCCGTTGCTGCTTTTCGTCCTCACCCTGCCGCTGATCGTCATGCGTTGGGAACGCGACGAGGTCACGACGCCGTCTTGGACATTTTGGACAGTGTTCCCTGCCTGGCTGGCCTTTGGCTGCGGGCTTTGGTCTCTCACCGCACTGCTCGGGCGCTGCGGCAGAACGCGATCCAAAGTCTTGTGGATGTGTCTCCTGCCACTGGCCGCCTTTTGCGCCTGCGCCGCATTTGCCTGGTTTCGGACGGTGAGCGCCGGCGGAACACCAACCCTGCCACATTGGCTCTCGCAACTCCTGACCGCCTGTGGTCTTTCAGCCCTGTGGTGTTCAGGAACCCAAGCTCTTTGCACCGTGTGGGGCGCCGTGACGGCGTTGATCGCCGTGCCCATCGGCACCTATCTTCGCCAGCGCGACGAGCATCTGCGGCGGCTGGAGAACGACGACGGGACCCGGGTGCGGTGGGTGTTCTGTTACTTCGGTGTCGTCGTCGTCTTTGCGCTCACCGGCCTGGCTGCTTCTGCCATGAGCCATCCATTCGCCGCTCCCATCGCCGAGGCTCGCCAGGCATACGTGCGCTCGAAAATCGCCGAGGCTCGCCAGGCATTTCTCCGCTCGACAATCCCCGAGGCTGGCAATGCACACGTGGACTCGAAGCAGGAGGTCGAGCAAAGTTGGATCAAGCTTTATGCAGTAATACGCAACGAGTTTTCTGAAGTAATAACCGGGCGCAATTCGTGGTTCAGGTGTGCACGCGATTGCGTGTGCTTCGGTCCCCCCTTTCTGATCACTCTCGTCTTTTTGGCGAGCACCGTCCTGACGGGTCTGCTCAGCCGGACCATGCCTGATGAAGACCGCGAATGGCTCGCCCGGACCAACGGCTGGGCCCTCCTTCTCGCGGTCGTGACCTGCATCTTCAACTGCATCGTCGCTTTTGGACCCTGGGCGCTCGTGATACTCTGGCACTATTCGAAAGCGCTTTTCATCTCCGTCGGCGGCACTTCCGGGCTGATCACCATTTTGGGCGGACAAAGTGATAAGTCAGGCGCCCCGGACAAGGATTGTCAGAAGCCCGCCTCCACGGACCGGATTGTCCAGCTCCTTGTCAAATTCGCCACACCCATCTTCATCGTCTTTCTGCTGATGCTCCTCTCGTGTCTCTCCGTTCTTAACGGCATCCTCCTCGAGATACTTTTCGGCACAGGGATGCCCAGTGGCGACGCAGACCCGAGCTGGCATATCACCTTGGCGAGCTTGTCCCTCGCCGCCGCCGCCTATCTCGTGCTCGCCGCTTTTTTAGGCTTCTTTGTCAATATCAATAAGTTCTCCCTCCACGCGATCTATCGGAACCGGCTGCTGCGGGCCTATCTCGGGGCCACCCACACCGACCGCGTGCCAAACTCTTTCACTGGTTTCGACGAGAGCGACAATCTCCACATGGCAGACCTGCGCGACCAGCGGCCGTTTCACGTCCTCAATGCCAGTCTCAAACTGGTCCATGGCACCCAACTGGCCTGGCGGCAGCGGCGCGCGAGCTCCTTCACCTTTACCCCATTTACCGCCGGCAGCGCCACACTCGGCTACCGCGACTCGAAAGGATACGCCATCGGGTCGAACGGGATCCCGATCACTCTCGGCACGGCCATGGCCCTTTCCGGCGCCGCGGTGAGCCCCAACCAGGGCTATAACTCCTCACCCATCATTGCCGTCCTACTCACCTTTTTCAACGCCCGCCTTGGCGGTTGGTTTGGCAATCCCGGCCTGGCCGGCGAGCACCGCTGGCCCTGGGAGGACTGGTGCTCCGCCGCCTGGCGCCAGGCCGCTCCCAGGTGGGCCCTCTGGCCGCCGATCTGCGAGGCCCTCGGTCTCACCGACGCCCATCATCCCTACGTCTATCTGTCCGACGGACGTCACTTCGAAAACCTCGGCCTTTACGAGATGGTCCTGCGCCGTTGCCACTTTATCGTCGTTTCCGATGCCGGCTGCGACCCTGCTTACACCTTCGAAAATCTGGCCAATGCCATCTCCAGAATTCGCGTCGACCTTGGCGTCCCCATCGAATTCAAGCCCGACATCGAGATCAAGGATTACCCCGGCGAGAGCGCCGGCCGCAAGAAAAGGCCGGGCCGGCATTGCGCCATCGGCCGCATTCGCTACAGCCAGGTCGACGGCCCTTCGGGCGCCACCAAAGAGGACGAAGAAAAGCGCGATGAACGCGATGGCTGGCTCATTTACCTCAAACCCGCCATGTGCGGATGTGAACCGATGGACGTGTTCCACTACCATGGCGCGCACCCGGACTTTCCTCATGAACCGACGACCGACCAGTGGTTTAGCGAGTCGCAGTTCGAAAGCTATCGCATCCTCGGCCTCCACACCATCGAGCGCATCTGCCAGGGCGGGAACGTCACTGGCCTCCATTCATTTCGCAAACAGGTCAAGGCTTACCTCGCCGGGAAACACGACTGAAACGCAGAATCACCCACGTGAAAGATGATGTGAACGGAGCTGATGGGACCGGGCGTGCTTGGTGCTCAGTTCTCAGTCCTCAGTGGTTAGTTCTCAGTTGTCAGTGCTTAGTTTTCAGTAGGAACTCCGCTTCGGTGAACCAGAGCCGGCGCGACAGCCTACGCCAAACTTGCAGCCACCGCATTCTTGCCGGGTCTCGAACGTGCTCACATTGGATGTTGGGTGTTGGATGTTGGATGTTGTCCGCCAGAGGCGGATCCGCCTCTGGCGGAGATGTTGGATGTTAGGGCGAAGCCCTTGGTCCCCTCGTTACGAAGCTGAGGGCTTCGTAATGCCGACTTGTCGGGGAAGCTGCGCTTCGTGGCAAGGGGAGGGCAACGCTGGGTTGGCGCCATCCCGCCCCTGCCACGAAGCATAGCTTCCCAGGGCGGATGTGCGTTACGAAGCCCTTCCCTACCTCACCGCCCCCCCCCTCCCCCCACCCCGCCCCCTCGCCCCGTCACTTCCGTAGCCGGTATCCGCGCCCCATGCCGCCACCGCCGGCGCCGGCCACGCCAACTGCGTCGCCGCGTGGATCTGGTGAATCCCCATGCCCAGCCCGGTACACCAGTCATCGTGACACCCTGCCTGCGCCTCGCCCGTCCCCTTCTCATTGAGGATGAAGGTCGCGCACTGTTGCACCGCGGGGCGAAACTTGCACACCAGCGTTTGCTCGCGGATCGCCGTGCCCAGCGCTCCGATCCAGTAATTCTTTGTCGCACTCGTCGTCAGAAATCCCACGATATCCAGCATCTTGCGTCCGGGCACCCGATGATTCAGCTTCTCGCGCCGCCACAGCCGGCAACCTTCCAGCAATAAGAGCCGCATCACCTCCGCGCCCGAGTTGTTCGCCTCGCAGATGCAAGTACAGTTTCCGTAAAAGCGCAGTAACATCGCCAGCCGCGCCGCCAGGATATCATTGTCCCACCGGCAGGCGGCGCCGCTATTTTCCTCCTCCGACGGCACATAAATCGCCGCCACCAGCTCCAGGTCATGCTCGGCCGAGGCCCCGGGTTTCTGGTTTATTCCGCCGGGGCCGCTGATATATGGCGCCCGCAGAATTCCCGCCGCGTGCGTGTCCCGCTGTTTCGAGCCTTCGCTCTGCTCACCGGTCATGGGATCACAAAACCCGATATACGAGCACCCCGGAATCGGCGCCTCGCTCATCCACAGCCAGCCATCGGGATCGGGATGGAAAGATGAAGGGTGGAGGCGCTGCGCGCGGAGATCGGAGATAGGAGATCGTAGATCGGAGGCGCGAAGCCCATCTCCGAACTCCGAAACCCCATCTCCGACCAACACCCCCCGCTCCGCCAGCTCATGCGGCGCCTTTGACATTGGACATTCGACATTCGTCATTTGCACCCCCTCCGCCATCTCCCGCAACACCTCCAGCCCCTCCCGGTCAAACCGCCCCTCCCCCTCGGCCTCCATGAACTCCCCATGCAGAGTCGAGCGCGTGAACGCCGAATCCGCCCCGTGCTGGGCGACGATCCGGTCGATTTTGTCCTGGGTGATGTGCGGGCACTCCTTCAACCCGACCCGGATCCGCGTGAACCCGAGCGCCGCGTTGACCTGCGATTCATAAAAGCGCCCCGCCATCCGCCCCGGCGAACTCGTCAGCAAAATCGCATTGTAAGTGCAGCGATCGATCGCGGCGAAGATATCCTCACGCACCGTCTTCGCCTCGTCCACCATGATCAACAGCGGCCCCTGGATGTTATCGATCTTATGCCAGCCCTCCGCGCGCCCCGCCTGATCCGTGGTGAAGGCGATGAACTGCCCGCCCATCGGCGTATAAATACCGCGCTCCTGGAATTTCCACTGCGGAAACCGCGCCCGATAAGCTTCCATCGCCGGCATCACCTGCCCATCGAGCTGCTTCCCATCGGCGATCGTCAGCACCACCTTGCCCCGCGGATGCAGCATCAGCCACCCGAGCGCCAGCACGGGAATCACCACCGCACTTTTGCCCGAGCCATTCGGCGTCGCCAGCGACACCTGCACCAGCCGTTCGCTCGCATAATCAAACGGCTCAATCGCATCGCACTG
>Ga0302325_10019265_pt1 | contig 14361 bp, 7 predicted proteins | sample Palsa_T0_2_FD_201948 | JGI IMG/M metagenome (GOLD analysis project Ga0302325, IMG submission 201948) | Peat permafrost microbial communities from Stordalen Mire near Abisko, Sweden - Palsa_T0_2 | ecosystem: Environmental > Terrestrial > Soil > Palsa > Peat permafrost | place: Sweden: Abisko... | reverse complement strand
AGACGGGATTGAACCGCCGACGCCGGCCTTTGCTGAGGACCGCGAGCTAATTCCATTCGCGCTACGCGCGAAGACCTGAGCGCGGCCAATATTGATGTTGGAAGATGAAAGTGGTGGCAGAGACACTACCGAATAATCGATGCAAGCCATTGATAATAAAAGGCTATATAAACAGATGCTCGGAGAGTTGCCCCCATTGTTGCCCCCATCAACCGGTTCCTTCCTTCCTTGGCAGATCAAGAATTCAGGTTACATTATGGCTTTCCTTTCATCCTTCCTGTTTGGTGGTGGTGGTCCGAGCCACGAGCACTCCATGGCCAAACCATCGACTGCAAATTTGCCATCTTGTGCACGATTCGGACTAGAATCACAGCACTATAGCCGCGGAGGCCCTACCGTGTCGCGCCAAATCTCCTGCCTTTTCTGGTTGCTGTTCGTCGTCGTTGTGCTACCAGCCCGCGTCCCTGCGCAGACCTATAACGGACAAATTCTCGCTTCATTCACGTCTCCAGGTCAAGGTCCCTATGGGCTCATCCAGGCGAGCGATGGCAATTTCTATGGCACGACCGAGTTTGGCGGAGACATATCTGCGTGCAACACCGAGGGCTGCGGCACTGTGTTTCGCCTAACCCCGAGTGACACCCTGACAACCGTGTATACGTTCTGTGCGCAAGATGGCGTCTATTGCACGTATGAAGATGGACCCACGGCGATTGTGGAAGGCGGGGACGGTAATTTCTACGCCGCGGCCGAGGCAGGAATTATCTTTAAGCTTACGGCTTCTGGAACGCTCACGGCTCTCACGGATGCGGTGACCAGTATCAACGGTGTCATTCAAGACCAGGCCGGAAACTTCTACGGAGCATCGATTGATGGCGGCGTGAACGGCGGGGGGTTCCTATTCAAGATTACCCCTTCGGGCACGCTTACTATGCTCTATTCCTTCTGTGGCCAGACCGACTGTACGGATGGAAAATACCCTTATGGAAGGCTTATTCAAGGTTCGGATGGTAACTTCTATGGCACAACCGACCAGGGTGGAGCAAACAACAACGGTGGCACAGTCTTCAAGATGACCCCCACTGGATCGCTCGCGACGCTGTACTCCTTCTGTAGCCAAGATGTGGATATCTGCCTGGACGGCCAAGAGCCTCTGGCTGGATTGGTGGAAGGCGCTGATGGCAACTTTTACGGCTCGACGGCGGAGGGCGGAACGGGCAGCAACCTTGGCACCATATTCAAAATCACACCGGGCGGCGCTTTGACAACGTTGTACAGCTTTGGAACGAGCGGCTGGGGTGCGCCAGAGACCCCGATGCTGGCTGGTGCAGACGGAAACTTTTACGGCACGACTGGTTCCGGCTCAATGTTTCAGATCACTCCGCAGGGAGTGTTAACGACACTTTTTGACTTCGCTTCTCTGGGTTCAGGTGAGCCCAGCAGCATTACCCAAGGATCGAATGGAAGCTTTTATGGCACCGCAGGAGACGGCGGAGTAGGCACGGCTTGCCCAAGCGGAGGTTGTGGGTTGGTATATGAACTCTCGACCTCGCCGTCGCTTCCTGGCCCTGCCCAGTTATCCGTGTCGCAGTCTACGGTAGCGCTAGGAAATTCTGTCACGTTTACTTGGCAAGTGTTGAACGCATATTCCCTCACCTTGCAGCAGTGCTACGCTTTCGTTCAAAACAATGCTGCGGGCGCGGGAACCTGGACTGGCTTACAGGCAGGCTCGGTTATGAGCGGAATTTATACCGGCTCCGCCACGATCACGCCCACGGATCAAGGCACATTTACGTATGCCTTGACTTGCGGCGGCGCTGAATCAGGCTTCGCGACCGTAAATGTGGCGCAACTGCCGGTAGCAACCACGACTTCCCTCATTACGAACACCCCCATTCTCATTGGTTCCCTGGCTACGCTCACGGCCACGGTTGCCTCGCAACAGAATTTCGGAGCTGCCACTGGCTCGGTCACGTTCTCGATCGGTTCCACGCCATTAGGCACAGTTCCGGTTGCCAACCAGTCTGCGAGTTTGAGCCTTGAGACCTCCGGACTGCCGGGTGGAACCTATCCGGTTACCGCGACTTACTCCGGTGACTCGAACTACCGGACATCCACGACAACTTCGAACATTGTTGTGCAGGGCTATCCCACGCTGACCACCCTCAGCATCTCTACGGGCACGGTCACTCTTGACCAAAGCGTGACGTTATCCAGTGCGGTAAGCCGGACGGCCGGTACGGTAATTCCCAATGGAACTGTTACTTTCACCGCGGGAACGCAGGTAATTGGGTCGGTACCACTCAACGCCGGAACCGCATCGCTCACTCTAACACCTGGATACAGCATCCCTCCTGGAGCGTATTCAGTAACGGCTACCTATTCGGGTGATGCAACGGATCAAGCCTCGACAAGCGGCGCCACGAATGTCTCTGTCGTCGCCGCCACCGCAAACGCTCTGTCCATCACGCCAAGTACCGTCCAATCCGGGCAGTCCGTTACCTTTACCGACAAGGTCAGCCGGGTAGGCGCTGGTGGGACCGCCACTGGAACTGTCGCCTTTTATTCAACGGAACAATACCTTGGCGAGGCCACTTTGAACGGAGGTGTAGCTACGCTTACACTGGCGAATAATGGCTCACTGGCAGTGGGAACGTACTCCGTGACCGCATACTATGATGGGGATTCCGCCGATCTGAAATCCACCAGTTCCGCAGTTCCAATCACCGTGGAGCAGCCTGCGCTGGCCACCTCCACGTCCCTCACCGTAATGCCTGCCGCTCTGACACAGGGTCAGTCGGCAACACTTTCCTGCACCATCAGCGGCGGGAATGGTAGCCCGACTGGCACCGTTAGTTTCTATTACGGCACTCTCCTTATTGGAAAAGCACCCGTGGCGAATGCAGCAGCAAGCTACACCGCCGCCACCAATGGCAACATCGCTGCGGGAGTGTACCAGCTCACGGCGATCTACTCCGGCGATGCCAACAACCAGCCGTCCACCAGCGCCCCTGTTGATGTCACCCTGCTGGCCGCCACTTCGATCGCCCTGACGATAACCCCAAATCCCGTGCCTGTAGACAGCGCCGTCACGCTAGCTGCCACCGTAAAGCAACTCTTCGGTTCGGCAATACCAACGGGCACGATAACATTTACAGCAGGGGGAGAGTTTGCTGGAACAGCAACACTGAACGCATCCGGAACCGCGGTAACCTATATTACCGTCTTTGGAATTCCAGCTGGAACTTATCCTATCGTCGCCACTTACTCAGGAGACTCTGGCAACGCGGCTTCCGCGGTAATGATGAATGTAGTGATCCAGTAAGGGGCGATAGCGCTATTCCCACGAATGCAGGCAAATTTCCTTTCGATCGGGACGGTGCAGTGCTCCGCGGCTTGCGGGACGCTTCAGGTTTCGAACCAGGGATTGCCGGCGGGAGAATACTTGATTCCCGCAATATTCTGTATCCAGCTGGCAGTACTCGAGAAGCTGACGGCGGACGAACCCGTAGCGATTGTCAAGGCACAACGGGAGTGATGTTTTCCATTTGCCGATCTCACCCAAAGCCCCGTCTCACGCGACGGGGCTTTCTTGTTTTCTACGCGAGCTTCTTCGATTTCCTGAGTCTCGCCCAACGTGCTTTCTGTGCCGCTCCGATTCGCGCGCGTGCCTCAGCCGACATCGTGTGAGTCCCGCGTTTCTTTGGCGCTGCTACCGTGGGGGCGTTCCCGCCGAAGCTGGATGGTGCTGCCTTGGCTGGTCTCCCTGGTTTGCGCTTACCCGGAGCGCTGCTATTCCCGTTGAGCAAGTGCTTAACGCCTCGAAGCTTTGCGATCTCCGAGTCAATGGCCTGAATGATTGTTGAAAGTTCCATGTAACCACCGCAGAGGATTATTACACAAGATGAGTCTTTCTCTGGATAACATTGAGGCGTGAGACGCAGTTGCTGCGCAGTGAGAGGATGGTCGTGTTACTGAATCTACGTAAATCGGGGAGTTGCTTTGATGTTGCAAGAAGCATTCAAGCGGTATATCGGGATTGACTACTCCGGCGCGAAGACACCCATTGCGAGTCTCAAAGGTTTGCGCGTTTATATGGCGGCCAGAGACACGCCGCCGGTCGAAGTGCAGCCGCCCACCAGTGCAAGAAAGTATTGGACACGGCGCGGCATCGCGGAGTGGTTGGCAGAGGTTCTGTCCGAGAACACCCCGACGCTTGTCGGTATCGACCACGGCTTCTCCTTTCCGCTCCGCTACTTCAGCGAGAACCATGTGAGACTCGACTGGAGAGCGTTTCTGGAAGACTTCCAACGTCATTGGCCGACGGACGATGACCATACCTATGTCGATCTCGTACGTGACGGAGGCTGCGGCGATGCGACTGCGCGATCTGGCAGTCCGAGGTGGAGGCGTGTGACGGAGATCCGTGCTCGGGGTGCCAAGTCCGTCTTCCATTTTGACGTTCAAGGCTCGGTGGCGAAATCGACCCATAGTGGTCTTCCATGGCTGCGCTTTCTGGATTTGAGTGTCGCCGGTCGGGTTCACTTCTGGCCGTTCGACGGTTGGGATTTCCCAGCGGACAATCTGTCGTGGCCGAAGTCTACCCGGCACTGTGGTGCAGGCGTTTTCCGCAGGAAGATCGCGACGGCCACCAGCACGACGCTTACTCTATAGTCGCATGGATGCGACAAGCGGACAGTAACGGCTCGCTCTCCACATACACCCACCCGCCTCTTGATGCGGCAGACCGCGAAGCTGCCGAGATCGAGGGATGGATTCTCGGCGTGATGTGACTGCGCTTGGCCCAGCGTCGAATCGAAATGCGGCTGTGCAAACTCTTCTGCCGAATTCGGCGTGCGCAGCGAAGTGAACATGCTGACTGGCCGGACCGCGCGGAAGTGGCTGGCAAGATTCAGACCGGGCTGGTGCGGTTGTAAATGCAACCGCTGGAGCGCAATCTGAATGCAGTGAACTCTGCGACAACTGAATATTATCGTCCCCAGAAAACGGGGTGGATGCCGAGGTCTGTCGAGTGCCTGCGCGGCTACACGTTGCGCAGCTTTACCAGTGACCTTATCGCGGGCCTGACGGTGGGACTGGTGGCTCTGCCGTTGGCGATGGCGTTTGGCATCGCGTCCGGCGTGGCCCCGCAGGCGAGCCTCTACACCGCCGTGGTGGCGGGATTCATCATCTCCGCGCTGGGCGGATCGCGCACCCAGATTGGCGGCCCGACGGGGGCGTTTGTCGAATTCTTTGCCCGCATGAAGGTGCTGGTGGAACGTCTGCCGACAGTGCACTGGCCGACGGCGGCCATTGCTGCCGGCGCGCTGGTGTGGATTGTGGCGTGGCCAAAGGTCAGCAAGCGCATACCGGGGACGGCGGTCGCGCTGTTTGCCAGTACCATTGCCGTGGCCCTGCTGCACCTGAATACGGAAACGGTGGGGACGCGCTTTGGCGGAATCCCGCAGGGGCTGCCGCCGTTTGCGCTGCCCAACCTGCATGCGGAACACATTCTGCTGCTGCTGCCGTCGGCGTTTACGGTGGCGTTGCTGGCCGCGGTGGAGAGCTTGTTGTCTGCGGTAGTGGCCGACGGCATGAGCGGCGACCGGCTCAGGGAGTGGCGAACATCCATCGTCAAGGACCAGGACTTGTCGCGCTATATTCTGTAAAATCTGCACAAAGAGATTTTTGATTGGGGCCGCGAATGAAACGAATTCCAGTTCTTTGCAGTTGCTTTCTGGCTGTCTGCACTTTCTTCGGCCCCTCTGCGTCGGCACAGAGCGCAAGGGAATTCGTTATCTACAACTTTTGCAATTCCGCGGGCAGCAGCGATTGCCCCGGTGGCGGTTTTTCCCAGGCGGGATTGGTCCAGGCCGCCGACGGGAATTTTTATGGGACGACTTCCACACTTGGCGGCAATAACTCGGGAACACTTTTTCGCCTTTCCCCGACCGGAAGTTTCTCCGCGCTCTATAGCTTTCCCGGCAGCCCCAATTCGCAAACAACGTACGCAGGCCTGGTACAGGGCGGGGACGGAGAATTCTACGGGACCACGGACCCGACTTCCAACCCGCAGAACGCGACCATATTCAAAATAACTTCCGCCGGTGACCTGACCACGCTGTACACCTTCTCCAATACGGATTACGACTATCAGCTTTCAGCCCTGGTTGAAGGGACGGATGGCAATTTTTACGGAACTACGAACGAGGGTGGGACTTACGGTTTTGGCGCGATTTTCCGCGTCTCGCCTGCGGGCGCGTTTGATATTTTGCACAACTTCGGCGCTACAGGCGACGGTCAGCATCCATTTTCCGGAGTCATCCAAGCCAGCGACGGCAATTTCTACGGCACAACTTCCTCTGGAGGCGCAAACAATACCGGAGCCATCTTTAGAGTCACTCCCGCGGGCGGCTACACACAAATCTACAGTTTTCCTGCGCCTAATAACGGAGAAGCGCCCGCACCTTATGCCGGGCTTATCGAAGGCAGCGACGGCAATCTCTATGGAGTTACTACGGATCCGGTTTATCCCGGCAACGCCTACCGCATAACTCTGGATGGGCAATTCGAGGCCGTCTATAATTTCCAGGGCGGCGCCGATGGCGCCCAGCCCAACGGCAACCTGTTGCTGGGCAGCGACGGGAATTTCTATGGAGTTACCCAGTCTGGTGGCGCTAATACCGGCACCCTGGGCGGTACAGTATTCGAACTGACTCCGTCCGGCGACCATACCGTGCTTTACAGTTTTTGCAGCGTGACGGACTGCCCGGATGGCGCCGAGCCCATTGGCGCCCTCATACAAGCCAGCGACGGCAATTTCTATGGGGCGACTTTAACCGGCGGCCCCTCGGGATATGGTGTCGTATACGAATTAGCCCCTTCGGCGGGCCTCTCACCGGACGTGCAGCTGTCCTTGTCCAATTCCGACATTTTGCTCGGCAGCCCGGTAACTCTTTCCTGGCAAGTATCCAACGCATTCTCCGCGACCTTGCAGCGGTGCTACGCTTTCGTTCAAGACGACGCTGCCGGGGCCGGCAACTGGTCCGGCTTGCAGACGGGAACACTTTCCGGCAATCTGTACTTGGGAAGTTCAGCCTTAACCCCTACGGCAAGGGGCACTTATACTTATGCCCTCACCTGCGGCGGTGTCGAATCCGGCTTTGCTACTCTCGCCGTTACCGTGCCGCCGCCGTTGGCCATCACTACGGCGAGCCTGCCCGCGGCAACCGCAGGCGTGCAGTACTCCGCTGTACTCGAAGGTTCCGGCGGAGTCACGCCTTACCTTTGGAGCGTAAGTTCCGGCAGCCTTCCGTCGGGAATTACTCTAAATGGCACGACAGGAGTTATCTCCGGCACACCTGCGCAGGCCGGGACCGGCAACTTTACTGTCCAGTTGACTGACTCGGCATCGCCCGCGGCAACCGCGGCCGCAAACTTATCGATTGCTGTAAGTCCCCCCCCGCCGGCACTTACAGCCAATCCCAGCACTCTTTCCGCGCAGGCGCCGGGAGATTCGGTTTCCACGGTCTTATCGGTGTCCAACTTCGCCGGCAGCGATCTTACTTTTGCTTGCAGTGGATTGCCTTTCGGAGCCACTTGCAGTTTCTCCGCACTCAGCGGCACGGGCATGTCCGGCGCGGCGACGATGAAAATCGAGACCACCGCACCCAAGGAAACCACCGCGAACCACTCGCACAACCGCGGCGCGATGCTGGCGATCCTTTTCCCGGGATTGCTCACCATGACCGGTATCTTCGGTTGGCGACGGAAGCATGTTCGCGGAATTCTCTGCGGTAGCCTGCTTTTTGTGCTTTGCCTGCTGACCAATGCATGTGGCGGCAGCAGCGCTCCCCAGCCTGGCACACCAGCGGGCAGCAGTACGGTCACGATTACGGCTTCGGACGGAAGCCAGATGGCGACGGACACCGTGACATTGACGGTGCAATAGCGCCGGCGCAAAGTTGGCGGCGGACTGACCTCAGCGTCGCGGCGTGCGCAAGACCAGAAAATACAAAGCGGAGCAACCTGCATTGGATCACCCGAACCAATGCAAGCTACTCCGCTGTGAGAGAGTTCACTCGCCGCGAACTCAGACTTCAACATCCCGGACCTCAGAGGCTCAAGCTCCGTTTCTGCGTCCAGCTTTGGCCCGGCGGAATCGCCGGCAGACCGTTCTCGTCCGAGAACTGGGCGTCACGAGAGCAACAATTTACAACTCGCAGACGATGGCGAGTTGAGGGCCGAGTGGTTCTGGAGAAGGTGTCCCCTCTGCCGCCTGAACATCAATGCCATCGGTGATGGATCCGCTGTGCGCGGCCGGCAAAATCTTGGCGAGCTCGTCCATGAAGTAGGCGACCTCACCACTTGTTAAGAGCTCTCGGTTAAGCCTGGGAAGCAGCTTCTGGGCAAGGTATCTGGCTCTGTCCTCAGGAGATTTAATTGCCTCACCGAGGCAATTTGCCTGTTGAGGATGAAGGCGATTCTCATGTTGCTGCACGTAACGGTCCGCGGTGGCACGTGGAACACCCCCACTTCTCAAGAATGACGACCAGCCGCCATCTCGACCGATGCGCACCAGCAGGGACTTCATTTCATAGAGTTTCTCCGCCAACCGGGTGCGAACTGCTTCAGATGTTCCTTTGTGTGTCGAGCGACACCTTTGCAGTCCCGATGGGCTGACCAGAGCGCGGCAATGTTTGTTCCCAATTCGGCTTCTTCTTGATTCGTGGTTTGGACCACTACGGCATCAGGCGAGATGATTTCGGCTGTAGCTTCGTTTGCCATTGACAGACCCTCCATGAGCGCCCATTACCTAGCAGGTCTCTCAAGATGGATTGAGAAGTCGAAAAATGGGAATGTTGGCGCCCCGCTGTCTAGAAGACATAGTCCACAGTCTGCCGAACAATTTCACCGTCCTGACGGGCAGTGAACTTTTCGGCGGAATACTGTCGGAAAGCGTTGCTGAGGCTGGCAATGTTTTTGCCGAGGAAGGGTGGATTGCCGTCGTCAGGGCTGGGTTGGTTCGTGGAGGGAGCTTTGTCCAGACCGTCGACAATGGCGGTCCAGCGCAGGAAGAAAGGCCTCGTACCGGAGGCGTCGAAGCCAGTCATGAGAAGGGCCGGTATGGCGTGCGCGTCGGGGTGTATTTGACGGCGGGAAAGGATGGCCTTCAGCAGGTCGGGGTCGTTGGCGATCAAGACGCGTTTGCCATCGACGGCGAGTACGAGAGGATGAGCGTCGCTGGTGATCAGGAAACCGCCGGCGACGGGTGTCCAGGCAGTGCCGAGCGCGCCAGCGGTGAGGTCCGGACGGATGGCTTCGCTCAACGCGGATTGAACCGCTTTGGGGTCGGGCGGTTGACCAAGTTCCAGAACAATCGCCGCATGGAAGGGTATCCACGTGCTGGATGTCTGGATAGTGGCGGCGTGGGTTTCGAGGGTCAACATTGCATTGACCTGCAGCGTATTCAGGAGTGTCTGTAGGGTTTGCTCGGCGTTTTGCGCACCAGTCGGGGCTGTGTCGGGCTCGTCGATACGGGTCTCAAGATCGCTGTCTCGGCCGGCCTGCGGCGTAGAGAGGATGGCATGGGGTGCAGCGTTGGAATCCGCAGCGCCCCAAGCCGAGCGGCGAAGTAGCTTGTCATTGAGCGTGGCGAGCACGTCCTGCTCGGAGGGATGCGCAACGGCGCGGTAGACGGCGCTTCCGGGAGGGACCAGAACCGTAAGCGAAGAAAGGTCCGCATTCTGCAATGAAGCAGCCTTTGAGTCCTCGTCATGAGTCGCCGGGAGCAGGATGCGCTCTTCGCGGAAACCTGAAGCGTCCTGATACAGGTCGCAGAGCGCCGCACGGTAGTGGCTTAACTCGGTGATGTTCTGCTGAATCCAGTAAGTGCGGAAGTGGGGCGAGCGGATGACGCGGGACAGATCGATCGCCATGCGGAGTTTGCCTGCCTGCACCGGTGCCCGCGCAAGGGCGTCGGCATACCAGGACTGTGCGGCAAGAGAATCGTTGCCGGCTGCGTCGGCGGCGGACATGAGCTCGAGCGTTCTGGCGATGAGTTGCTCATCGGTGGCGAGCACAAGCCACTCGCCTTTAGTGGCAAACGCGACCGATCGCGTTTCGTCAGAGGGGGAGTCTGCGTCCTGCGACGCATCGTCGGCGGTCATGGACGCACCATTGGCGGTCGCATCCGGCGCAGCTTCCTGCGGCCCGGCGATACCTGAATGAACGAAGAACGGGACGCCCCCGGCTTCGCGCCGCTCGAAGCGGCCGGCCTGATTCAGCAGCTTGCTGCGCTTCTGCACCTCAGGAGCCATGTGAGTGATGTAAATCACCTGCAGCTTGCCGATGTCGTACCAGGCGAAGAAGCTTTGCTGCCCTGCCACGCCCGCCAGAAAATTCTTGTCCACCGAAACTCCAGCGGCCCCCGCGAACTCAGCCTGCGCCTCCTGTAAACGCCCAAAAAGACGAGAGCGAGAGAACGCAGCATAGTTTTCGCTGGCGAGCCAGGCGCGCTGCTCAGGAGAGGTCTGCCACTGCTGCACCAACTTGGCGAAATCGCCGGATTCGATGGTCAGCAGCGCTCCCGGGGGCATCCATGCCGCGAGACGGGGAGAAGCGGCAGTCTGCACCTGTCCAAACCAATGCATTGTGCCCGCGAACGCGAGGCCTGCTGACAATGAAATTGTGAGGACCCATGGAAGAGTAGGAACTCGTGCGCGTTTGAAGTTGAAGATCATGGTGCCTCCGAAGCGGTACTCACGCGTGGGCGGACAGAGTTGCTTTGCGTTAGCTGCGCCGAGACAAGCGGTCGGCGTGACATATCTCCTGCTTCGCGTTCCTGCGCGCGGCGCACTACAGCCAACCTATGTTTCCATGCGACCGTCTGCGCCGCGGCCGGAGTATCGCCGACGAGATCGAGCGCAAGTTGGAGGTCGCTTATGGAACGCGTCGGATCTCCCTGCTGCCAGGCGGCGGCAGCAACCTGGGCCAGCAGAGCGGCACGGTCCGCGTTACTAATCCAGAGCGCTGGCTGGGACTGCGACGTAGCGCTCGTCGAGTTGAGCGTGTCGACGACCTCTGCTGCTGTCTCCGTGGATTGCTGGTCTGTCGCGGTAGAGGACTCCGCAGGTGCTTCGAGCACGGAACGGATCGGATCAATCGCCGCAAGGGCAAGCGCATCGTTGTCCAAGCCCATTTCCTGACGGGAGAGCGCAACCCTCGCTGCTGAAGAATAGTCGCCCGCAGGTTCAATCGCGATAGCTTCACGAAGCAGGGTCTCAGCCACCGCTGCCGAGGAAGCAGAGGACCTCCCCACCCCGGCCGCGGCAAGCCTCGCGTCCGCGAAGTAGGGTTTAGTACTTTCCGCAGTTGTGGGAGCGTGATCGGCCGCCAGAAGATCCAGCTCCAGACTGCCGAGCGATGCCTTTGGAGCACCGTGGAGGTCCGTCGCAGCTCGCACACGGAATGCGTACGGTGTCGAGGATCCCGAAGCAATCGTCTGAAGGCTGTGGCGGGCCGCATCCATATTGCTCTGAGCGTGTAACTGAGCTTCGGCCAAGCGGACAGCGTGTTGGGGGTTCCAGGGCTCTGCGTGGGTGAGCGACTCCAGGAACGGGATAGCTTCCGACCAGTGCTGTGTGCTCTCCAGCAGACGCGCTGCGGATTCTGCCGGATCCGCGCCGTCGGCCTCGGTCGATAGGAGTGTCATGCGATGGAGAAGCGCGACCGCCTCAGAAATCGAGCCCAGCTTGAGGTCGAGTTCAGCAACGCTGACGTAGTCAGGGACGGCTGCGGTGTTGCGCGCGAGAGCGTTGTTGAGCAGCGCTTCCTCCAGCATGAGCGCGTTGCCCAGGTCGCCTTCGTGCTGGAGCTGTTGAGCTGCTTGCTGCAATGCACTTACAGGCATGGAAACGTCTTCGCTGGAGGTTTGTAGATATCCCGCGAGCACAACCACAAGTTGGCCGCGGTGCGCCGCTGCCAGGAGAGAGGTTCGGATATAGATGTCGGACTTGCGGGCATTGAGCGGTATCTCAGCCAGTAAGGAATCGGCTTCAGCATCTTTGTGCTGGCCTGCGTACAGCGCCGCAAGCTGGGTCTGCAAATCTGCAAGGGTGATTCCCCTATAGGGCGCAGCCGGCGCAAGACGCGCGAGTGCCAGATCTTTCTCGATCACCATGGAGCGCGCTTCCGCAGTAAGCCAGGGAAGAGTGCGCAGATCGTTGAGCACCTGCAACTGTGTGGAAGCATCCTTCGCGGCGGCGCTGATGTCGAGTACCCATTTTGCTCCCTGTTCTGCATCGGCGGACGCGGTGTATGCGGTGTGTAAAAGCTCGTCACTGCCCGCGCTGCCGAACTGCGCCATGCAGGCTTTGAGAAGCGCTGTCAGTTCGGTGCGCAGTTGCGGTAGGTTCCCCGCTTTGTGAGTGTCCGAGACTATCTGCTCAGCCAACGATTCCGCATCACCAGAACCGGCGGCGGCATTGCGTCGGGTGGCTTCGATGACTTGCTTCCATGCTGCAACGGCAGCTTCATGTCTTCCGCCATTCCAGAGCACAAGCGCGATTTCCTCATCGATGCGGGCGTCAGGCCTGAGCTCGCGTGCATGTCCATACTCCGCGAGAGCGGCATCGACACGTTTCGCGTCCACATAGCTCCTTGCCAGTTCGAGATAGTCTTCCGCACCTGCGCTGTGCTCCAACCCTGCGGCAGCAAAATCTTCAGGATCGCCGGGGCCTCCCACGAGACGGAAGACGCCGTAGCGGTCAGCCAGAAAGAACCACTGCTCGCCGCCCAGTCTTGCGTCTTTGTTGGCGGATTCTGAGAGCCGGTCCGCAATGGTGTTGTCCGCAAGTGCGGAACGAAACGCAGCATCGGTCGTAGAGGACATATCGCCGAAGTAGAGACCCGTCAGTGACCGGTATACGGAGTTCCATACCGCGGCCATCATGCTGCCGCGAGCGGCAATGGTGCTCAGCGCCTGGCTTTCCTCAGCATGCACGACGGCGAAATCCGCAACCGCGTCGCCGACCGCGTCATTGTGCGCGGCCAGGAGAAGCATCCGGGAAGGATCACGCTTGAGCAGGAGTTGCAGCAAACGCTCACGCAACTCAGGGTCCGTGCGCGAGGACGCCATGGCGAGCAGCACACGGAGCTCCGCTTCTTCGTCGCCTGCCTTGCGATACGCGTCCGCGGCTTCCTGCTCAACAGCGTCGCGCTCATTGGCGGGCGTCTGCGCGGCGAAAGTCTCCAGCGTGCTGCCAAGCTCCGCGAACTGCAGCCGGCTGGTTTCAAGAACGATGTACGCGCGCTCCGCGTCCCTGCTGCCCGCATCATGACGCAGCATCGCCTTGGCCAGCGCCGCGGCTTGAATGTCTCGCAAGCCGGCCGCTCCCGCTAACTCTGCAACGTCAATTTCCAGGGCTGCGGCGATCAGTTGAGGAGCGAGGGCCGCCTTTTCTTCCGGCGTGAGGTACTCGCCCACGGTTTCCGCGATGGCACCCATCGCGGTGTGGAAACCAGCGTCCGCGGAGTTCCCGCGCGCGATCGCTGCTCTCCAGCGCCACTCTGCATCGGTCACTGAAGCCAGTCCCTGCGACTTTACCTGCGCGGCGATCACCGACGGTGAAGACGAGGAAACATGCGCCGCGTCGCGAGCTTTGGCCAGCGTGGCGAATGCGGCGCCAGTTTTGCGCTGGCGCGTCATCACCCGCGCGTAGGTTGCCGCTCCCTGGCCGTTGGTGGCCAGCAGATCGCTGCCCGCGAGTTCCACACCGCGTTCGGCAAACGACTGTGCCTGCGAAAGCATGTTCCATTCCGCGAGAGCGGCAGCAATATCAAAATAATTGGCAGCCGTAGCCGGATGGCCGGATAGGAAGGCTGTCTGCAGTGCTTGAATGACCGCGTCCGGCCGGTTTTCGCGGGCCCGCAGACGTGCGACTGCAAGCATCCAGCGGCTGTCTTCGTAGGTCAGGGCGTAGAGGCGCTCGTCATCAGCGGCTGCATCGTCCAGGCGGCCAAGGCGGAGATCGACGTCAGCTTTTGCCTGGTACCAATCCACGCGGTCGGAACGAATGGCGACGGCGCGCTTCCAGCCATCGGCAGCCGCCGGCAGATCGCCGGCGATGGTTGCGACCTGCGCCTGCATGGCAGCAAAGCGCGAATCGCGCGGCGAAGTTTTGACGGTATTGCCCAGGAACGCTGTCAACTGCGAAAGCGTGCCCCATCGTTGGGCATACGAAGCCGCTTCGGAGACCAGTCCCGCGTCTTCAGGGTAGGCGGTCAGCAGCGCAATATATTGCTCAGTCGCGCCGCTGGTGTCCTTGAGTTGCGTCAACGCTGGGATAAGACCGCGGCGAA
>Ga0302325_10019263_pt1 | contig 14361 bp, 12 predicted proteins | sample Palsa_T0_2_FD_201948 | JGI IMG/M metagenome (GOLD analysis project Ga0302325, IMG submission 201948) | Peat permafrost microbial communities from Stordalen Mire near Abisko, Sweden - Palsa_T0_2 | ecosystem: Environmental > Terrestrial > Soil > Palsa > Peat permafrost | place: Sweden: Abisko... | reverse complement strand
TGCTCCGCCCGGGTGGCCATGAGGTTGTTGATGCTGGCCTCGCCCTCGTGGTGGGCGGTCGCCCCCGCTCGCACGTCAAGCCCGTCGACGCCGAGGATGGCCCAGTCCAGGGTCAGCTCGGCCAGGACCAGGGTGGCGTACGGCCCGATCAGCTCGTAGGACTGGCCGCGGGTGACCCCGCCGGTCACCACGATCTTGATGTGCTGCCGGACGGCGAGCTCGTTGGCGATGTTCATCGCGTTCGTCACCACGGTGATAGCGGGCGCGCCGGTGCCATTTTGCAGGTCGGGCCGGGTGGCCAGGGCTCGGGCGACCTCGCTGGTGGTGGTGCCGCCGTTCAGCGCCACCGTCGCGCCCCGGGCCACCAGCGCGGCCGCGGCCCGGCCGATGCGCTGTTTTTCCGCCGCGTGCCGGCCGGTCTTGTACCGCAGCGGCAGGTCGTAGGAGACGTGACCGGCCGTGGCACCGCCCCGGGTCCTGGTCACCAGCTGCTGCTGGGCCAGCTGATCCAGGTCCCGGCGGATGGTGGCCTGCGACACGCCGAGCTGCTTGGCGGCCTGGGTCACGGTGAGCTGCCCGTCGCCGGGCAGCAGGTCAAGCAGCGCATTCCAGCGCTCATACCTGGACACGCGGCGGACCTCCCCGGCCATGCGCGGGTGATGATGCAGCGATCTGCACGATTGCGCGCAGTTTACTCCCCCGCTGATGCGCGATGCTGCGCGAAGGGGCTGCGCTTGACCTTTCCGCCGCGTCAACTTCTATCGTCGTTGACGAGGCCGGAGAAACCGGCCCAGCTGATGGGAGCCGGTCATGTCCTGGTCGATCGCGGAGGTGGCCCGGATGTCCGGCGTGACGTCCCGGACTCTGCGGCACTACGACGAGATCGGGTTGCTGCCGCCGGGGTGGATCGCCGGCAACGGCTACCGCCACTATGAGGAGGCCGACCTGCTGCGCTTGCAGCAGATCCTTGTGCTGCGGGAACTGGGCCTTGGGCTGACCGAGATCGCCAGCGTCCTGGACCATCAGGCCGACGAGGTAGAGGCGCTACGCGCGCACCACAAGCGCCTCCTGGCCGAACGGGACCGACTCGCCAGCTTGGCCGGGACCGTCGAGCGCACCATCACTGAACTGGAGGAAAGGAAGGACGGCAGCGACATGCCGAAGATCAGCAAGCCGGAGAACCTGTTCGAGGGCTTCGACCCCTTGGCGTACGCTGCGGAGGCCCGCGAGCGGTGGCCGACGCAGTGGGAGCAGTCCCAGCAGTTCGTGGCCACCCTCACTCCGCAGGACCACGAGCGCATGCAGCGGGAGACCACCGCGCAGATGATCCGGATGGCCGAGCTCATGGCCGCGGGGTCGCCGGTCGGCGGCCCGGCGGTGCTGGCCGAGGTCGACGCCCATTACCAGGGCGTGTGCCGGTTCTGGACGCCCACAGCGCCCGCGTACAAGGGGCTGGGTCAGACCTACGTCAACGACCCGCGGTTCAAGGCGGCCTACGACAAGATCGCCATCGGCCTGGCCGAGTACCAGCGTGACGCGATGGCCGCGTACGCCGACGCACGACTGGGCTGAGCCCATCGATGGCGGATGGCGGCCGCATAATCCGTTGTGTCGCGCATCGGCGCGCCGGTACGGTGCTGCTGTGCCTGAACCGAGTGCCGGTCTTACTGGCATTCCCGGCCTGCCGTGGGAGTCGCTGTCTCATCGACAGGTCCTAGCGGAGCTGGCGGGAGCGGGGTGGGTGCCATGCGGGGTGGGCGACTGGGCAGTTGCGCTGCGCTCCCCGGAGGGAACCCTAGCCGCCCGGGTATGCCCGTTCGACCCGGCGTACTGGGCGTTCGTGGACCTGTGCCGCGAGTGCGCCGGCAATCGATGGCTGCCGAGAATCGAGCTGGCCGCCGACCTCGAAGGCGGCGGTTCGGTCGTCTTCCTGGAATTCATCGCTCCGGTGGACCATCCGGTCGCCGGGCAGTTCGCTGAGCCGTGGCGGACCAGGGCGGGCGATGCGGAGTTCGAGGAGGTACGCCGGGCCGCGCAGATGATCGATGCGGAGTACCGGAAATCGACGCCCTGGTGGGGCAGGTGCGACCTGGACGACGCCCACATCTTCAGGGCCGCCGACGGGCGGCCGGTGTTGATCGACGTCTTCTGCATGGCTGGGGCGGAGCTGTACGGCAAGATCCTCGAAGACGTCGCCGAGGTGCACCGCCGGATTCCGCGCGAGCGGATGCGCTACGCACTGGACATCCCGTATATCGCCCGGGAGAACAGCACCGCCGAGATCCTTGCCCTCAAAAAGGCCTGGGCACGCGCTGCCGGATAACCCGAGTAGGCCGTCCCATGAAGCCAGCCCAGCCCCACGTATCATCCAGCGGCCAGCGCCGGTCAGATCGTGCCGCCACAGCCGCCTGTGATCCACACAGATTTTCTTATCCGCTACGGGCGCCGAGATCGACGGGACAGGCCCTAGGGCGAGTCGCCACAGTAGAGATTTCTAGCTAGAATTATGGCTATGGAGACGCTCCCGATCACTGACGCGAAGAACAGGTTTACTGAACTCGCGGACCGGGCCGCCGCCGAGCACGATCACTTCACCGTGACTCGCAACGGGCATCCGCACGTCATGGTGGTCTCCGTGGCGGAGTGGGATGAACTGCAGGAGACCATCGCGATCCTGTCGGATCCGCAAACCCGAGCCGACCTGGCGGAATCAGCCGAGGCGGCTGAGCGCGGCGACTTCACCACCGAGGAAGATATGCAGGCGATCCTCGACGCCCGTCTGGGCCGCCGTAACGGCCGGTGAGCGGACGATATGCCATCTTGCTCACGCCGCCAGCGAAGAGAGCGCTCGCCGAACACCTGCCGGCGGGTGTTGCCGCCGCGGCATGGGAGCTGATCAGCGGCGCGCTGGCCGATGATCCCTGGCGAGTCGGCAAGCCCTTGCACGGACCCTACGACGGGCTCCACTCGGCCAGGCGGGGCACTTATCGCGGCATCTACCGGATCGACGAAAGCAAGCATGCCATCGAAATCCGATCGATCCGCCACCGCACTGACGCGTACCGGACGTAGAGCTATAGATCTCTCCTTATCGATCGCACCGAGATCAGCTGGCGCCAAACCGGCCGTCGCCTGGAACACGGGCACAGACGCGGCAGAATGTCAGTGGTCCGATGCACCATGGGGACATGAAAGCGGACTCTGGCCAGTATCCGGCGGATCCCGAAGTCTCCCGGAGATCCTGCGGCCGCGAGCGGCATGCACGCCGGGTATATCCATTGAAATACGATGTGTATATACGAGGGAGGGCGGCGATGTCCAAGACGCTGATCGATGTCGACGATGACCTGCTCGACCAGGCGCAGGCCGCGTTGGGCGCCAGGACCAAGAAGGAGACGGTGAACCGGGCGCTGGCCGAGGCCGTCGCGTCGGTGGCGCGAAAGCGTGAGGTCGAGCGGCTGGACAGCGGCGTCTACGCCGGTCTCGGCGCCCCCGCGGTGATGGAACAGGCGTGGCGGTAGCGCGGTACCTGGCGGACAAGAGCGCCATCGCGCGGTGGCACCATCCGTCGGTGCGGACGGTTCTGGTGCCACTGGTGGAGCATGGGCTGATGGCGACCTGTGCGATCACCGAGCTTGAGGTGCTTTTCTGCGCCCGGGGCAAGGTGGACTGCGAACTGGTCGCGGCCGACCGGCGCCATGCGTACGAGTGGCTGCCGGCCGAGGATGGTGACCTGCGCCGGGCACTGAGCGTCCAGGCGAAGCTCGCGGATCAGCCTGAGCCGCGCGCGGTGCCGCTCCCGGACCTGATCATCGCGGCCATCGCCGAGCGGCATCGCGTCTGCGTGCTGCATTATGACCGCGGCTACGAGCACGTCGCCAAGATCACCGGCCAGGCCGCCCGATGGGTGGTTCCCTGGGGCAGCATCACATGAAAGGCAGTTTTGACCTGAAAGACAGTTTTCACCTGGAGGGTGCATGACCGGCGCCGATGCCCTGGACGGGTTCTCGCCGGCGACCCGGGCATGGTTCGAGGCGGCCTTCGCGGAACCGACGCCGGCCCAGGCGGGCGCGTGGCAGGCGATCGGCAAGGGCGAGGACACGCTGGTCGTCGCGCCGACGGGGTCGGGCAAGACGCTGGCCGCCTTCCTGTGGGCGATCGACAAACTCGCGGCGGTGCCGCCGCCCGCGGACCCGAAGCGACGCACCCGAGTGCTTTACGTCTCCCCGCTCAAGGCGCTGGCGGTGGACATCGAGCGGAACCTGCGCGCGCCGCTGACCGGGATCAGGCACGCCGCGCAGCGGCTGGGCCTGCCGGAACCAGACATCAGGGTGGCGGTCCGCACCGGCGACACCGCCGCGGAAGAGCGCAGGAAGCTGGCCAGCAAGCCGCCCGACATTCTCATCACCACGCCTGAGTCGCTGTTCCTCCTGCTCACGTCCCAGGCGAGGGAAACCCTGCGCGGGGTGGAAACGGTCATCGTAGACGAGGTGCACGCCGTCGCGGGAAACAAGCGCGGCGCGCACCTGGCCCTGTCCCTGGAACGCCTGGACGCCTTGCGGAGCCAGCCGGGGCACGCCAACGCAGGGGACGGGATCCGCGTCGCCCAGCGGGTCGGCTTGTCCGCCACCGTACGGCCGGCCGAGGAGGTCGCCACCTTCCTCGGCGGTACCCGGACGGTCACCATCGTGCAGCCGCCCAGCCCCAAGCGCATCGAACTGCAGGTCGTCGTTCCGGTTGAGGACATGACCGAGCTGGACACACCCCGGGGCCGCGGGGCCGGGGAGGACGGCGAAGACCCGGCGCCCAGGCGCTCTATCTGGCCGCACGTCGAGGAGCGAGTGCTCGACCTGATCGAACAGCACAAGTCCACGATCGTGTTCGCGAACTCGCGGCGGCTGGCCGAGCGCCTGTGCGGCCGACTGAACGAACTGGCGGCGGAGCGAGCCGAAGCCGCCGAGGAAGCCCGGGCAGCCGCCCGCGCCGACGCGGAAGGCCGGCGGGGAGGCCGGGCGCCGGCTGAGCTCATGGCGCAGGCGGGTGTGGCGGCGGGCGCGCCCGCCGAGGTGGCCCGGGCGCACCACGGCTCGGTGTCGCGGCAGGAGCGGGTGGAGATCGAGGAGGCGCTCAAGGCCGGCCGACTGCCCGCGGTGGTCGCGACGTCCAGCCTGGAACTCGGCATCGACATGGGCGCGGTGGATCTGGTCATCCAGGTCGAGGCCCCTCCTTCGGTGGCCAGCGGCCTGCAGCGGGTCGGCCGGGCCGGGCACAACGTCGGCGACGTCTCACGCGGCATCATCTTCCCCAAGTACCAAGGCGACCTGGTTCAGGCGGCCGTCGTCGCCGAGCGCATGCGGGCGGGTGAGATCGAGGAGCTGAAGATCCCGCACAACCCGCTCGACGTACTGGCCCAGCAGATCGTCGCGATGACGGCCGTCGACGACTGGGTGGTCGACGAACTCGAGCAGACGGTCCGCAAGGCCGCCCCGTTCGGCGGGCTGACCAGGGGAATACTCGAAGCGGTGCTGGACATGCTGGCCGGGCGCTATCCGAGTGAGGAGTTCGCTGGCCTGCGGCCGCGGATCGTGTGGGACCGGGTGGCGGGGACCGTAAGGGCGAGGCCCGGCGCGCAGCGGCTCGCCGTGACCAACGGCGGCACCATCCCGGACCGCGGGCTCTTCGGCGTGTTCCTGGCTACCGACAGCGGGGGCTCTGCTAGCTCTGGACGGCAACCGCGGCGCGTCGGGGAACTCGACGAGGAAATGGTGTACGAGTCGCGGGTGGGCGACGTGTTCGTGCTCGGCGCCAGCTCGTGGCGGATCGAGGACATCACGCCCGATCGCGTCCTGGTCACGCCCGCACCCGGCCAGCCGGGCAAGCTGCCGTTCTGGCATGGCGATACCCCGGGCAGGCCGGCCGAGCTCGGCCGGGCGATCGGAGCGGCCTGCCGCGAACTGGCGTCGGCGAGCGAGCCCGACGCGACCCGCAAGCTGCAGCAGGCTGGCCTGGACGAGCTGGCGGCGCGGAACCTGATCAGGTACCTGGCCGAGCAGCGCGCGGCCACCGGGTACGTGCCCGACGACCGGACCCTGGTCCTGGAGCGGTTCCGCGACGAGCTCGGCGACTGGCGGGTGGTCCTGCACAGCCCGTACGGAGACCGGGTGCACGCGCCGTGGGCGCTGGCTATCGCGGCCCGGCTGCGTGAGCGGTACGGCGGGATGGACGTGCAGGCGCTGCACACCGACGACGGGATCATCATCCGGGTCCCGGACTCCGACGAACCGCCGCCGAGCGGGATCGCGCTGCTCGACCCCGATGAGATCTCCGATCTCATCACCGCCGAGGTCGGCGCGAGCGCGCTGTTCGCGTCCAGGTTCCGCGAGTGCGCGAGCCGGGCGTTGCTGCTGCCGCGCCGCCAGCCGGGCCGCCGGACGCCGCTGTGGCAGCAGCGGCAGCGCTCCGCGCAGCTGCTCGAGGTGGCGAGCAGGTACCCGGCCTTCCCGATCGTGCTGGAAACCGTCCGGGAATGCCTGCGCGACGTCTTCGACGTGCCGGCCCTGACCGCGCTGCTGCGCGACATCGCCGCCCGTCGGATCAGGCTGGTCGAGGTGGAGACGGCCACCCCGAGCCCGTTCGGTAAATCCCTGCTGTTCCGGTACGTAGGGGCCTTCATGTACGAGGGCGACGCGCCGCTGGCCGAGCGCCGCGCGCAGGCGCTGTCCCTTGACCCTTCCCTGCTGGCCGAGCTGCTCGGCCAGGACGGGCTGCGCGAGCTGCTCGACCCGGCCGTCATTGCGGAGACCGAACGCGACCTGCAGCACCTGTCGGCGTCCCGCCGCTGCCGCGACATTGAAGGCGTCGCGGACCTGCTCCGCACCGGCGGGCCGCTGACGGCCGAGGAGGTGGCGCAGCGGTGCGAGGATCCCGGGGCCGCAGGTGACTGGCTGGCGGAATTGTCGGTGGCCCGCCGCAGCATCGGTGTGCGGGTCGCGGGGCGGCCGATGTGGGCCGCGATCGAGGACGCGGGCCGGCTGCGGGACGCGCTCGGGGTGCCGCTGCCGGTCGGGATCCCCGAGGCTTTCACCGAGCTGGTCGCAGACCCGCTGGGTGACCTGGTGGCCAGGTACGCGCGGACGCACGGCCCGTTCACGGCCGACGCGGTGGCCGTGCGGTACGGGCTCGGCGTCGCGGTGGTCATGCTGGCGCTGCGACGCCTCACGGCGAGCGGCCGGGTGGTCGAGGGCGAGTTCCTGCCCGCTGGGCAGGCCGACGGGGACGGACAGCTGACCTCGGCCAGCGGGACCGAATGGTGCGACGCCGAGGTGCTGCGGCTGCTGCGCCGCAGGTGCCTGGCGAGGCTGCGCAAGGAGGCGGAGCCGGTGCCGCCCGAGGTGCTGGCCCGGTTCCTGCCCGCCTGGCACGGGATCGGCACGCACGGGGCCGGCGGCGTTTCCGCCGGATCACGGCGGCGGGCCGACGCGGGAGCGGTGCTCGAGGTTCTCGAGCGGCTGGCCGGGGCGCCGGTGCCCGCGTCCGCGTTGGAGACGCTGGTCCTGCCGGGGCGCGTGCCTGACTACTCCCCCGCCCTGCTCGACGAGCTGACCTCAGCCGGCGAGATCGTCTGGTCCGGCGCGGGAGCACTGCCCGGCGGCGACGGCTGGCTGGTGCTCGCGCCCGCCGACGGCGCCCCGCTGCTGCTGCCGGAACCGGGCGAGCTGAGCATGACGCCGGTGCACTCGGCCGTCCTCGAGGTGCTCGGCGGAGGCGGCGCGATGTTCTTCCGCATGCTCAGCGACCGGGTCGCGGGCCTGCTGGCGCAAGAGCTGCCAGCCGGGGAGCAGCCCAACCCGGCTCTGCCCGACGACAGTGAGGTCGCGGCCGCGATCTGGGACCTGGTGTGGGCCGGGCTGCTCACCAACGACACGCTTGCCCCGCTCCGGGTGGCGCTCGGCGGACCGCAGCGACGGGCCGCCGCGCCGGCCCGGCCCGTGCCGCGCCCGCGGCCCGGGCGGAGGTACGGCTTCGGGCGTCCGGCTATGCCGACCCGCACCGGTCCGCCCACCGTCAGCGGCCGGTGGTCGCTGCTGCCCGGCCGGGGGGTAGTGCTGCCCGGCCGAGGGGTGGTGCTGGCGGCGGCCGACCGGGGCCAAGACGACCAGACGATGCGGGCGCACGCGCTCGCGCTGACGCTACTGGAGCGGCACGGCGTGCTGACCAGGGGCGCGGTGGCCGCCGAGCGGATCACCGGCGGTTTCGCGGCGGTGTACCCGGTGCTGCGCGCGATGGAGGAGGCCGGCCAGTGCCGTCGCGGTTACTTCGTCGAAGGACTGGGCGGAGCTCAGTTCGCGCTCCCCGGCGCGGTGGACCGGATGCGGGCGCTGGACCCAGGTACGGTCCGGGGAGAGCTGGACCCAGGTATCGTCCGGGGAGATGGGTCTCCCCGTGATCGGAGAGTTCCGGGTGGCCCTCTCCCCGGGTCAGCACTCGTCCTCGCGGCCGCCGATCCGGCTCAGCCGTACGGGGCGGCATTGCCCTGGCCTGATCGCCCGGGCGAGACGCCCGCCTCCCACCGGCCGGGCCGCAAGGCTGGTGCGCTCACCGTGCTGGTGGATGGATCGCTGATCCTGTACGTCGAGCGTGGCGGCCGGACCCTGCTGTCCTGGACTGATGAGGCCGAGGTGCTGGCACCGGCGGCGGCCGCGCTGGCCGCCGCCGTCCGCGCGGGCGCGCTGGGACGGCTAACCGTGGAACGCGCCGACGGCGAGCGGGCCGGCGGTGATTCGCCGCTGACCCAGGCGCTGGAGGCGGCCGGGTTCCGGCCCTCGCCCCGGGGCCTGCGGCTGCGCGCCGGGTGAGCGCCGCCGCGTCACGCTTTACACCGGCGGCGTGTTCGGGCAGCGCACGCGCGCGGGCATCCCGCCGGCCGGCGGGGACTCAGGCAGCGCGGTAGGGTGGACCATTGGCTGGTAGCCGGCCGCGATCGCAGCGATGATGGCCGGCGGCGTCAGCACCTCGACCGGGCCGGACACTCCGGCCGCGGCGCCGTAACCGGTCAGCGACCACGCCCGAAGCCGACCGCCGATGAGCAGACCCACGTCACCACCCGCGCGGATCATAACTCCGTCGGGCAACTGCCCGGCGTCCATGGTGCGGGTGATCTGACGCCGTGTTCGGTCGACCCGCTCCCCGTGCAGTACCGCGTCCATCTCGCCGGCCCGAGGCCTACGGGCCAGCCGCTGCGCCGTTTGCCATGCCGCGGCGAAACCGAGGAAGTCAGAGCGGCGACAGTAGCCACACGGCCGGTGTCCAGCCGCCAGCGCGGTCGCCTCATCGAGAAAGAACAGCGCCGTCCACCGGCCCGGCGGCATCGGATCGCGGCGGACGTCCTTCCAGTCCAGCACGCAGCAGATCCACGCCTTCAAACGCCAGCGGCTAACCCCCAGCTCACGGTCTTGCCCGTGCAGGCAGCCACGATTGCCCATCATCAGGCCGCGGGCCGGGTCCGCGATGATCTCGCCCGTAGGCAACACCCGGTTCTGCAATGGCACGGTCCCATCCTCCACCGCGAGTACGACATCGCAACCCGTCCGCAGCCAACCGGCCCGGCCTGCCGCCGGATTCCTCACGCCGAGGCACTGCGCCCGCGGCTGAGAGCGGGTAGGTTCGGCATCGCCGTGCCACTACTATTCCGTAAACCAGTGCCGGACATCTGGCGGCAATGCTCGCGCGTCTCACCGTTGCGACGACGGCAGGTAAGTCCGCCAGCAGGCGACGCACTCCCATGGGAGAACTATGACCGATCAATCATCGAGCCAGGGCCGCCCTGATGATTGGACTCGCGGCGGCTACGTCCCAGGCGAGCAGTACTACGGCGAACAGAATTACGGCGAGCAGAATTTCGGCGCGGGGGCAGGCTCCTCCCGGCCCCGGGCAGGAGCGCCCGGCGCGGCCCGGCCAGGTGCGCCCGGCACCGGGATACCGGGTCCCGGGGCAGGCGGTCAAGGAGCGGGACCGGGGATGGCAACCACCCCGATCTGGCAACCCGGCCCGCAGCAGGGGGCGCCGGGCCAGGGCGCGCCTCAGCAGGGCACGCCTCAGCAGGGCACGTTCCAGCCGGGTGCGCCGCAGCAGGGCGTGTCTCCGCAGGGCGCCCAGCAGGACGTGTTCGCGCAGGGTGCGCCGCGGCGGGCCGCTGAGTCGAGGGGCTTTTTCGGCGCGCTATTCGACTTCAGCTTCACGTCGTTCGTGACCACCAAGATCATCAAGGTGCTCTACGCCCTGATCCTGGTCCTGGCGGTGCTGACCGCGCTGGTGTACACCATCATCGCGTTCAAGGTCAGCGCGGGCTTCGGCATCCTGACGTTGGTCATCGGCGATCCGCTGTTCATCATCATCGTCATGGCGTTCTGGCGCCTGGTCCTTGAGGCCTTCGTGGTGGTGTTCCGGATGGCCGAAGACATCCGCGCCCTGCGCGATCGAGGCGACCGTTAGCTCCAGGCGTGTTAGTCATGGTCGCTGCACCTGCCTTGGCGCCCGGGCGCTGTCGAGTGCTGGGGCACTGCCCGGGGCCAGGGCGTTGCTTGGCCTGAACGGTTCCCGCTGGTGAGCAAATGTCTCCACCGCCACCGTCAGCACACGAGCCTCGCCGTGCTATGCCGGTCAGCGCGACGTATAGATGTGGGTGTGGCACCCTGCGCGGCTCAGGTGCGTCGGCTGATCCATACCGAGAGGTGGTCGGGCTCCAAGGCCTGCTGTACGACCGTGGCCAGGTCATCGCGGACCGAGTCCAGGTCTACGGCGTCTTTGAGCCGTGCTGCGAACGCGGCCGCGGTCTGGTCGGCGTCGTAGCGGGCGCGGTTGAACCGGCGGTCCACCACGTGCTGCACCCGCAGCCGCAACGGGTTGAACAGGGCCGCCGCGGCCAGGGTTGATGCGGCCACGGCCACTGGCGTGTGGACGTGAAGTAGCTGGGTGGCCAGCAGCACCCGAGCAGGATCGAGAAAACCGCCACCGCGGCGCCGCTGGCCAGCCACTTCAGCTGCTGGCGGCGCTCACCGCCGGCACGCCGCCAGCTGAGCACCTGGTGAGCCACGAAGGACAGGCCGATGGCCGCGATCGAGGCCAGGACCGGGAACGCCAGCCACGTGGGCGGATTGGCCAGCCAGCCGCCTAGCTGACCCGTGCTTGTGAGGTTGCCGCTGGTGCCGAGGTGGATGTCGTGACCGGCCACCGCGGCGATCCCCTGGGCGGCGGAGACCGCCGCCACGTAGGCGGTCAGTACCGCGTAGACCCATAGCACCCGTCGCCAGCGGCGCGAGGCCAGCCGGCCATCCGGGAACAGCAAGATGACCGGAGCAAACACCGCGAGCGAAGGTGCCTGCAGCGTGTCGAGCACCACAGCTGCCGGAGCCAGCGGCAACCGCTGGTGGCCCAGGGTGTAGGCCAGCACCGCGTACTCCACGGCACCAGCGCTGAGCAGGTACAGCGCGATGAAGATGAGCAGTAGCCAGCCGATGGGGTTGTGCGGCTGGCGTCGCGCCACCACCAGGCCCACACCGGCGTACGTCACCACGATGGCAATGCTTGACCAGGTGCCGCTGCCGGTCAGCTGATGATCGAAACCCTTCAGCGTCAAGAGCGCGATCGCCAGCACGAGCACCAAGACGCCCAGGGCTGTTGCCGTCCTCGGTGACAGCAAGCCGGAGCGTCGCACGCGGCGGCCGGCCTCTCTGTTGCCTGGCCGCCTGCTGGCTGCATTCCATCCACGAGAGCAACCCTAGGCCCGGACCGTTCCGGAAACGTTACCGCCGATGACCTGATCTGCCACCCACGACAGGACTGTTCGGTCCCGGCCGGCCAGGGCGAGCCGACACCCGGGGTCTTGAATGTCCGCAACCGTCTGGCTGGTGCAACCGTGGCCATCGAAGCGACTATCCAGCTTTGACCCTGCTCTCAGGACCACGGCCGTTCCCCGCCACCCACCGGGGAACGCCCCGTCCATGGAGTTACAAGATCATCAGCCTCCCCTGCTGGCGCTTCGCGTGCCTGGCGGCGCGCGAAGCGCCCGGCCCGGGCCTCGCCGTACGGACCGCCCGGCAGCGGCCCGCAGGCTCGCCACCGGGATTAGCGTGGACCTGTGAGCCCGGCCCGCAGATGTCATGGAGGTCGCATGCGTATCAGCCTCGGCGATGTGTCCTTGTGGTTCGATGTGTCCGGGCCGTCGGTCATCCCGCAGGGAGACACGACCGCAGAGCGCCCGGTCGTGGTGGCGATCCACGGCGGTCCCGGCCTGGATCACATGACGGTGAAGTCCGCCCTGGGGCCGCTGGCCGAGGACTTCCAGGTGGTGTACCTCGACCTGCGGGGCCACGGCCGCAGCGATCACAGCAGCGCCGAATTCTGGAACATGCAGACCTGGGCCGATGACCTGCGGCGGCTGTGCGACGCGCTCGGGCTCGACAAGCCGGTGGTGCTCGGCAGCAGCTTCGGCGGGAACGTCGCCCTCACCTACGCGGGCCTGTTCCCCGATCACCCCGGCGGCGTCATCCTGGCCAGCACCACCGGGGCCCGCAGCGACCCGCAGCGCGTCATCGAGGCGTTCGGCCGCCTCGGCGGCCCCGAGGCAGCCGCCGTCGCCCGGCGCACCTACGCTGATAAGACCGGGGACTACCAGGCTGAGTTCATCCGGGTCTGCTACCCGCTGTACAGCGCCACGCCCGGCTGGGCCGGGGAATCCCGCCAGTCCCTGGCCCGGATGATCAAGAACATAGACGTCAGCCTGCACTACGCCAGTCAGCAGGCCAGCGGCTTCGACCCCTGGACCGTGACCGCCGCCGTCCGGTGTCCCGTGCTGGTCCTCACGGGTGAAGACGACCCGATCTGCCCGCTGCCCGCAGTCGAGGAGCTAGCCAGCCAGCTACCGGCGAAGACCACCCGCCTGGTGAAGCTTCCCGGTGCGCGCCACACCATCTTCCGCGACCGCCCGGACCTTGCCTTCCCGGCCGTAAGAGACTTCGTCTTCCAGATCAAGGAAAGCCAGCCCGCCAGCTAGGTTGTGCACGGTGCCACACCCCTACAAATCGGACTGAGGCGTACGGGGCTGAATGTACTGGTGGTGTGAAGGGTTCGTGCAGCAGGACGGTGCGCGCAGTAGGACGGCGGGCGCGGCAGGACGATGGGACGACCGGTTGGCATGAGGCCGGTTCCGCTTGGTTGCGGTGGGGAAGATGTTTCCACTGTGATCGCATGCTGAGGTGGGCGGCTTGGCTTAGCTGGCTGGTGGGCCGGCGAGACCATACAGCAGCAGCCTGGTGACGCTATCGATAACGTCCCGCTCTGAGTAGCTGGGACGAGGGCGGGCAGTCTGCAGGCGCTCCGGCTCGTCGCGCTCAGGCTCGTGGTGCTCTGGGGCCGGGTGCTCTGGGGCCGGGTGCTCTGGGGCCGGGTGCTCTGGGGCCGGGTGCTCTGGGGCCGGGTGCTCTGGGGCCGGGTGCTCTGGCTCCTGGATTGCCGGCTCTAGGGGCAGCAGGGCGTAGGCGAGCATCGACAGCATCCCGCCCATCGCGGCTGCGATCAGGGTGGGATCGCCAGGCAGCGGGTGTCCCCTCCCCTGCAGGTACTCCAGGTGCTCACGGAACATCACGGTGTCCTCGGTCAGCCGTTCCCACAGCGCGCCTGAGCCCGGACCGGCGGCCATGGCCGACTCGAACAAGGCGCTCATGACCGAGCGGTTGGCGCGCATCACGTTCCAGGCCACGGCCAGATGGTCGCGGAGCTGGCCAGGGTCCGTGAGGTCGTGCGGCAGGTGGTCGGCGGAGTCGAACTGGCTCCCTGCCTGCTCGTGCATGTCGGCGAGCAGGACGCGCAGCAGGTCTTCCTTGCTGGCGAAGTGCTCGTAGAAGGATCCGGTGGCCCGGCCCGCGGCGGCCGTGATGTCCGTGATCTTGGTGTTCAGGTAGCCGCGATCGGCGAACAGCCGCCGGGCCGCCTCCTTCAGCGCCGCTTCGGTCTCGGCCGCCCTGACCTTCCGCACACCCATCGCACCCCACCCTTCTGACCTGCCGGACGTTATCCGCTTGACGACAAGCTCACGCATCATCATACTGAGCTTAAATTCACTGAAATTAGATTCAGTGAAATTTGATTCGGGGAGTTTGGAATGCGAGTGGTCGTGATAGGTGGCGGAGTAGCGGGATCGGCGAGCGCGATCGCGCTCGCCAGGGTCGGTTTCGAGGTCACCGTGTACGAGGCCTACGAGGATCCGGCTGGGCCGGTCGGGTCGTACGTCAGCCTGGCGGTCAACGGGCTGCGCGCCCTGGCCGCTCTTGGCTGCCTTGAGCAAGTGCAGGAAGCCGGGTTCCC
>Ga0302325_10019262_pt1 | contig 14362 bp, 10 predicted proteins | sample Palsa_T0_2_FD_201948 | JGI IMG/M metagenome (GOLD analysis project Ga0302325, IMG submission 201948) | Peat permafrost microbial communities from Stordalen Mire near Abisko, Sweden - Palsa_T0_2 | ecosystem: Environmental > Terrestrial > Soil > Palsa > Peat permafrost | place: Sweden: Abisko... | reverse complement strand
TGGGCGTGCTCATAGTCGAGCGGCGTCAACGCTTCGTGGGGTTCACACCCGAAGGTGAACGTGTGCTGGCGTGGGCACAACGCGTGCTCGCAGATTACGGCGGCCTCACTCAGGAGTTGAGTGAGTTGCGCGAGGGGCTTGCTGGTCAGCTGCGCATCGGCGCGATTCCGGTCAGTCTGCCAGCACTGGCCTTGTTGACCGCACCGTTCGGTGCCATTCATTCGAAGACTCGTTTTCAGATCACTTCGCAAACGTCGATCGATATCCAGCGTGAACTTGATGACTTTACAATCGATGTGGGTCTGACCTACCTGGACAACGATCCTCTGTCACGGGTTCGCACGGTTCCTCTGTATCGGGAGCGTTACGTGCTGATCACCCACGAGGCCACGGGTTTTTCCGAACTTAACTCCATCAGCTGGGCGAAGGCAGCCACGCTCCCCTTGTGCCTACTGACGCCGTCGATGCAAAACCGTCGCATCATCGACGCGCAGTTCCATGCGGCCGGCGCCCAAGTGAACGCCATCATGGAGACGAACTCCCTGGTGACGCTGTGGACTCATTTGCTGTTTGGACAATTGTCCACCGTGGTTCCGCAAACTTTTCTGCTGTTGTTCGAGAAGAGGCGCGGACTGGTCAGCATTCCGCTGGTCGAACCTGAAGCTTTTCATACGCTCGGACTGGTTGCCGCCGACCGGGAACCCTTGGCGCCACTGCCGCGGGCATTGCTGGATTTCGCGCAAGGTTTAGACCTGACCGCTGAAATCGAGCGGAGAATTAATTCGACCCTGTCATAAGGCTGGTCATTGATTTTTTCTATCAGCTGAACGAAATCTTTGATTTGCTTCAGTACGATGCTGTGCGCACGCTTCCGATTCTGGGCAAACAGGAGAGTTGGCAATGGCGAAAGTAGTGTGTGTTCTTTATGACGATCCGATTTCCGGCTACCCCAAATCGTACCCGCGCGACGGCTTACCCAAGATCGAAAAATATCCCGATGGGCAAACTCTGCCGACTCCCAAAGGCATCGACTTCACCCCCGGCACATTGCTGGGCAGCGTCTCCGGCGAACTTGGCCTGCGCAAGTACCTGGAGTCAAATGGCCATCAATTAGTTGTCACCTCCAGCAAAGACGGTGCGAACAGCGTCCTCGACAAAGAGCTTGCCGATGCCGAGATAGTCATTTCTCAGCCCTTCTGGCCGGCCTACATGACGGCCGAGCGATTCGCCAAAGCCAAGAAGCTAAAGATGGTGGTCACCGCCGGCATCGGCTCCGACCACACCGATTTGCAGGCCGCGATGGATCAGGGCGTCACGGTCGCGGAAGTCACCTATTGCAACAGCAACAGCGTGGCGGAGCACATTGTGATGATGATTCTGTCGCTGGTGCGCAATTACATCCCCTCGTACAACTGGGTGATCAAGGGCGGCTGGAATATCGCCGACTGCGTGGCGCGTTCTTATGACTTGGAGGGCATGCAAGTGGGCACGGTTGCCGCCGGCCGTATCGGTCTTCGAGCACTGCGCTTGCTGAAGCCGTTCGACGTGAAATTGCAATATCTGGATCGGCACCGCTTGCCGGAGTCGGTGGAAAAGGAACTCAACCTCACTTACCACACCGATCTTCAGAGCATGGCAAAAGTGTGCGATGTGGTGACGCTGAATTGCCCGCTGCATCCGGAAACGGAGCACATGATCAACGCGAAGTCCCTGAAGTACTTCAAGCGCGGCGCCTATCTCATCAACACGGCGCGAGGCAAGCTATGTATTGCCGAGGATGTCGCGGCCGCGTTGGAGAGCGGTCAGCTGGCCGGCTATGCGGGTGATGTCTGGTTCCCGCAGCCGCCGCCGAAAGATCATCCTTGGCGCACCATGCCGCATCACGGCATGACGCCGCATATTTCGGGCACCAGCTTATCAGCGCAGACGCGCTACGCAGCGGGCACCCGGGAAATCCTCGAGTGCTACTTCGAGAACCGTCCAATCCGCAACGAGTATCTGATCGTGCAGGGCGGCAAACTTGCGGGGGTGGGCGCGCATTCCTATAGCGCCGGCAATGCGACGAAGGGATCTGAGGACGCCGCCAAGTTCAAGAGCGCGTAATTCTTGTCGTAACTCGCAGACCCCCATGACCACATTTGTTCAGCGCTGTCGCGGCGCCGGCGGCAAGCGGCCTCCGTCTGCGGGTGTTCGTGCAGTCCTGCTGGGTGGACTCGGTGGCTGCTTGGCGATTGGCGCGCTCGCGGCGTTAAGCAGCAGTCTCGGTTTGATCCTGTTGCTTGGCTCCTTCGGTGCTTCGTGCGTACTTATGTTCGGCTACCCGGACGCGCCGTTCGCGCAACCCGCGAACGTCATCGGTGGTCATGTCATTTGCACCGTCATCGGACTCGCAGCATTACATTGGCTCGGCCCGCAACCTTGGGTTTTGGCGCTGGCTGTCGGCTGTTCCATCGCCGCCATGATGGCCACCCGGACAGTCCATCCTCCCGCGGGATCGAACCCGGTCATCGTGTTTCTGGGTCACTCGGGGTGGGGCTTTCTTCTGTTTCCGGTTTTCAGCGGCGCATTGATCTTGGTGTTGATCGCTTGGGCTTACAACAACGCGGTGCGCAAGACCCCTTATCCCCACTACTGGTAGCCGTAAAGGTTCACTTCGCTCGCCCGTAGTGCGCGACGAAGACCGCCTTGCCCAACAGATGCTCTTGTGCAATGGAGGTGACCATGCCGCCGCTGGAATCGGCGGGTACCGGGAGCTTCGCCACATCGAGCGCATAAATCGTGAAGGTATAACGGTGCGGGGGATCGCCCCGTGCCGGGCACGGGCCATGGTAGGCATTTTCACCGAGGTCGCTGCGCCCCTGTAATGCTCCCGCCGGCAGCAAACTGCTTTTCAAAACGCCGGCGCCTTTGGGGAGAGATTCGGTGGCGGGCGGCAGGTCATAGACGATCCAGTGCCACCATCCGGATGGTGTGCTGCGTTCGTCAGGATCAAACAGCGTCAGCACAAAGCTGAGCGTGCCCGCGGGGGCGCCGCTCCAGTGCAACGCAGGCGAAATGTTGCCGCCGCTGCAGCCGAAAGCATTCGCGGTGTAGACCAATGGAACGCTCTTCACGAGTTCCTTGTCGGTGCCCGCGAGCACAAAATGAGAGGCAGCATTGCTTGACCTCTGCATTGCCAAGATCGTCAAGCAGATCAGGGGTATGTAACCCAGTTTGATCATTCGCATGGCAACGCTCCCATTTCACGACTAACCATTCTCCGATGACTTCCCGTGGCGCGTGGTGCGATTCCCGCCTGCAAGCTTAACAGTATCGCCCACTTGCACTGAACATCCGCTTGCTCTTCCGGTCATTGCCGCACGGAACAGGGCATCTTCGCGGAAATTTTACGGACTCTCAACCAATAGAATCGGTAATTATATACGGCGCGATTTATTGTACTTGCAATATGAGCAATACGCTGCGCGCCGCGACTCTTACATTGCTTTGCGTGGTGCTGCTCGAGCGTGGCACAGCGCCGGCAGTATTGGCGGCGAGCCCCAACGTTTCCGGCCTAGGCCGACTCGGACGTGACCTGGTCCGGCGAACAAGTCACGATGAGGCTTGGCGCCTCGGCAATCCGAACCCACACCTTATTGCCTTAAGTTTCACCAGTTTTACGTAATTACTACGAGGAGGAAAGAATACACCTCAGCAACTTTACGGCCCTTTGCTTCACCATCATGTCCGAGGGGGCGGCGTGTGGATCTGGAGAGAGAGGATGGTCAGGTGGCTAGATTTAATTGGGCATTGGAAATTAGTCGGTAGGTATCAGTGCCGCGGCGCCCCGGAGAAGACCCAACGACGCTCAAACGTGACGTCAAGCTTAAGGATCGCCCTTGCAGCTTTGTCGTGTAGCGCGGCGATGCCCTTTGGCGCGAATGCGCACGCGGAGGTGGGCACCGACGTGGGCAATGCGGAGGTGGCCGCAAATGTGGGTAATGCAAGTACGATTGACGAAATCGTTGTCACCGCACAAAAGCGTGTCTCAACGGTCCAGACGACTCCCATCAGCATCTCCGCCGTCAGCGGTGATGACTTGCTGGTTCGCGGCGTCGCCTCCTTGGCCGCTCTGGCCCAGGGCACACCCGGTGTTTCGCTGAAGAGCGAAGGGCCAAGTCAGACCGAGATCGAGATGCGCGGCATGACCTCGAGCGGCGGCAACTCCGCGACGGTCGGCTTCTATCTCGACGATATACCCTTGACTGGACCAGCGAGTGCCCAAAATGGTCACGTGGTTATCGATCCCGACTTGTACGACCTGAGCCGCGTTGAGATTCTGCGCGGACCTCAAGGCACGCTTTTCGGCTCGGGTTCGATGGGCGGTACGGTGAGACTGATTTCCAATCAGCCGAACTTGTCGCAGTTTCAGTCGACTGCGCAGACTGTCTTATCGGGCACCGAAGGCGGCGGGTTTAACCACAAAGACAACTTGATGATCAACCTCCCGCTGATAGACGACTCCTTGGCATTGCGGGTGGTGGGAACAGAAAATTATACGAGCGGTTGGATTGACCGCATCGTGGCGGATCCCTTTCCCCTGGTCGGTGGAAACCCGGACGGCACCGTGCGCGGCAATGTCCAGGACGCCCCCATCGAGAAGCAATATCCGGGGTCGAACGCCTATCAAATCTATGCGGCGCGCGCGACTCTGCTGTGGAAGCCGACGCAAAACCTATCGATCACGCCGGCATACGTGCACACCACCAGCACTCAAAACGGCATCGGTGCCTATGACAGCGATCCGGGCACCTTAGCGCACTACCAACCTTTCGATATCGCCGAACCGCTCACCGATTCGCTGACGGCCTACAGCCTCAATGTCAACTACACTTTCCAAAGTTTCGACCTGACATCGAGTACGGCACGGTGGACGCGAAACTCCACTCAGGTCGAGGAGGCAAGCGAGGCCTTCAATAATCCGCTTGAGGCTATTGCCTATAACTACAACTATGGTCTTTCAAACCCCGGATATTATGGCTCGAGCGGCACCGGCCCGGAGCACGGTATCGAAATTGATCCTTCCCACCAGTTCAGCGAGGAGCTGCGACTGGCTTCGACGGGGAGCGGCAGAGCCAGCTGGGTGACCGGGCTCTATTACAGCGACTTCTACTCTTTATGGACGTTCAACGGTACGACGCCCAATTACTCCTCGTATATGGATCTCGGTACGCTCGCGCCGGCAACAACAGCCAACTGGTTCGATGCCTACTCGCCGACCACGCTCAAGCAGTATGCGGGCTTCGCCGACGCCACCTATGCACTGACCGATGCGCTTAAGGTCGATGTCGGCGCCCGCGTGAATCACTACGATTATCGTTTCTCTTCCTGCATCAGCGGCTGGGGATCGGCCAACGGAGCCGCTACACCTTCGTGTTCCGGTCTCATTGCGCTTTCCTCGACCAGTTTCAACCCAAAATTCAACCTAGCCTACACGTTCAGCCCGGACCTGATGACCTATGCAACTGTGTCGACCGGCTTCCGTCCCGGCGGGGGCAACGCTGCCTATCCGACCACCGGTTCCGCCTGGGGAGGGGCTTTCCAGCAGCAGGGTTATACGAGCGGCAAGTGGCCCTCCACCTACGAGCCGGACCGTGTCGTGAGCTACGAACTGGGCGAGAAGGCCCGATTCTTTGATCGCCGCCTGACGGTGAACACCAGTATCTATTACGAGGACTGGCGCCACATCCAGCTCGAGGCGTATCCGAACGACTGGGCACTGAACATTAACGGGAACTATGCCCATATCTACGGAACTGACATCGACTTGCTCGCCGATGTGGGCGCGGGATTTCAGTTCGAAGTGACGGCCGGCTATCTATACGAATGGCTGGACGGGGGACCGCACTGGGTGATTACCCCGGTCCATCAGCTGCCGGAGGTCGCGCCGGTAAGCGGCACCGCGGCTCTTGGTTATTCCAAGCCGCTCGGCGGCTCCTATACATTCACGGCTCGACTGGAAAATTCATACACCGGCCCGCGCTACTCGATTTTTTTCTCGAACCCCTACGAGTTCACCGGTACGTACAGACAATTGCCCGGGTATGACCTGATCAATGTCCGCGCGGGCGTTAAATTTCGTGATACCTGGAGCGCTACGTTGTTTGTCAACAACCTCACCAACAAGCACGCTCAGCTGGAGAGTTTGTTTACCGAAAATGAGCCCCAACCTGATTTTACTCGCATGGAGACCAATCAGCCGCTCACCGGCGGTATCGATCTCACCTATCGCTTCTAACGCGGCGGCGGCCCCGCGCATTTACAAACATTTTGCGCGGCGCGCGAATTCTGACACACTATTTTTACGTCAATCCGATCACAAATCTCACGCCGAGCAGTGAGGAGATCAGCGAGCGTCCGCCTTGGTAAAGGTCCTTTGCGGTTTCAATACGCTGAACCAAATCCTTACGACAGCAAGTTTACAACTCTCTGGCCTACCATCTAAAGCCATGATGCACAACGGGCGAGGGTGGATTTACTGACGCGACGTCCGGTGCCGCACAGAACGCGGCGACGTTCAGGTTTAGCCTGCAACGAAAGTCCTCGCCGACGCCGCACAATTTTGGAGTGGGGAGAGTAGAGATGAGAGTTGGAAAACACCTGAACGCTCTGTTTTTATCCGTGGTGTCCCTAATCGCCGTGCTACCGGGAGCGAGGGGAGCAGAACCTGCGAAACCAGTACGCCACGCGCAATCCTATGGAACGATCGTTGGCATCGTGGCTGATGCGGCGAAGCAACCTGTCGCGGGCGCCACAGTGACGGCGGTCCGCGCCGGCGGCGGTATCCGCTCGACGATCTCAAACAGTGACGGCGTGTACTCCTTTGCGGACGTCCCATCGGGTTCGTGGTCGTTGACCACAACCGTAGAGGGCTTTCCCGATGTTGTCGGGCCAGCCATCAGCGTCATGGCCAACAAGGCCACGCGGCATGACGTCGCAATGAATGGTTCCGCTCACGAAACCTCAGCGCCTGTGTTAGCAGCCGCGCCCCCCGCGCCCCCCGCGCCCCCCGCGCCGCCCGCACCTCCCGGTCCACCCGCGCCTCGCGCCCTGACATCTGCACCCGCGGCAGCCCGCGCTTCGGCATCCGCGCCGGCGGTAGCTCAAGCTTCCGCCTCCACAGTCCCCGAAGCGCTGCAGGTGCCGGATCCGGCTCCTGAGGTCGACACTCAAACCCCGTGGGCCAATGTCGGCTACGTCGGCTGGATGAATGGCACCTCGCGTGAAAAAGATCCGATCTTCGATACGAAGTTCTTCACGCCGGAAATACGCTTGGACATGAACTACTTGCAGAGCTTGAACTATCCGATAGACCACACCATCGTCGGTTCGACCGAGGAGTTTAGGAGCGGGGAATTTCAGATCGAGCAGGTGAGCTTTGGAGGTGATTTTCACTGGGACAATGTCAGAGCGCGGTTTCTGTCCATGTTTGGCATGTTTGCCACGACCACACCGCGCAATGATGCGAGTGGTGAGGTTGGCCAGTGGGATCTACAGGATGCGTATCGTTACTTTTCAGAAGCCAATGCCGGTTATCACTTCGATGTGAGCCACGGCCTGAATGTGGATGTGGGCGTGTTCGTCTCCTACATTGGTCTCTTCAGCTACTACAACTATGACAACTGGACCTACCAGCCCTCTTTCGTGTCATCCAATACGCCTTGGTTCTTCAATGGACTTCGAGTGCAATGGTGGCCGACACAGGACCTGAAAATCGAGCCCTGGCTGATCAATGGCTGGCAATCCTATGCCAAATTCAACGGCAAGCCGGGCTTCGGCGGCCAAATCCTCTGGATCCCCGATGACTCGTTGAAATTGGTCTTCAACAGCTACTCGATCGGGCGAGATAATTTGGACTGCCAAGCGAATGGCGGCCAGGGTACCGTAGACACGCTGTGCCAGCCGCAAAATGGCGGCAACCCGAATGCCGCAGCCGGCTCTTTGGTGGGCGCGGGTCCCCCCGTCGATTACTCCAAGGTCAAGCGTCTGCATGAGGATGACAGTATCGAGGTGAAATACTACGACGCACATGGAGCGGGCGGGGCGGGAGTCTCCAAAATGGCCTTCAGTTACACGGTCGATATCGGCTGCGAATATGGGGGCGGGGTCAACTGCACGCACGGGCCGAATAAGGAGAACTTCTTTGGCATGATGCTCTACAACCGTGCCTGGTTCGACAACGATCTGTACGCGATCACCTTGGGCGGCGGATTCATGAACAATCCGGGCCGCTATCTTGCGCTAACCCCGCCCATCAACGGCGCCACGGCAGCTTCCGGTTCGCCCTATTTCACCCAGCAGCCGGGACAAAATCTTTATCAGTGGGACACGCAACTGAATTTTCAGTACATGCCCAAGGACTGGATCACGTGGTGGACCGAGGCAACCTTTCGCCATTCGAGTGTGCCTTACTGGTCAGGCCCAGGAGGCGTGACGCCGCCCGGCGGCAACACCGGCTCCCCGGGCAGCTGCGTCGGGGGCGGAGCCAATGCCACAACAGGTAACTGCGATGCGGGCGATTGGTTCCCCGATCTTCGCACACGCGAAGTCGTGGTCGGCGCGGGTGTTTTGGTGAAATTCTAACCCGCGCCCGCGATGCGGTGGCCCGTCCCCGGGGGTCAAACTACTTCTGGCATCACGCTCCGCCGGCTCCAATCTGGGCCGGTATACTCTACCTCGTGACAACCGCTACCAAAGATAGCGCTCCACTCAGGAATCGCAGCGCGTGGCCATCGGCTTCGCTGGCGTGCATGGGCGTGGTTTTCGGTGACATCGGCACGAGTCCACTCTATACCCTGCAGGTTGCCACCAAAGCTGCGAGCCCAACCGAAGCCATTTCCGCGGCCGCAGTGCTCGGGATCGTGTCGTTGATTTTCTGGTCGTTGATCATTGTCATTTCCATCAAGTACACGATTCTCATCATGCGCGCCAGCAACCACGGGGAGGGAGGTATCCTGGCCCTTCTTGCTCTGGTCAGTCCGCATCGTGCCAAGCGCAGTCGGCGACGCGCCGTGATGGTCGTCATCGGTCTTATCGGCGCAACTTTGCTCTATGGCGACGGCACCATTACGCCCGCGATTTCAGTGCTGAGTGCGGTCGAAGGAATCAAGGTATACGCGCCCCAAACCGGGAGGTTTGTTGTTCCGCTAACGCTCGCGATCCTCATCGTGTTGTTCGTGATCCAGCGTAAGGGCACTTCCTGGATAGGCCGCATCTTTGGACCCATCATGTTGATCTGGTTCATCGTGATTGGAATTCTCGGGATTGTGGGAATCGCACGAGCACCCGCAATTCTGACCGCACTGAGTCCCTTGCCAGCGATCACTTATTTGATACACGCGGGACCGCTCGCCTTGGTGGTGATCGGGGGGGCCTTTCTGGCAGTCACCGGAGGGGAGGCTTTTTACGCCGACATGGGGCATTTCGGCCCCCTGCCGATTCGAATCGCTTGGTTCGGCGTGGCACTCCCAGCATTAACGCTCAATTATTTCGGTCAAGGTGGCCTGCTCCTGACTGACCCTGCGGCGGTAGAAAATTCCTTTTATCTACTGGCTCCGGAGTGGTCTCACTATGGTCTCGTCACGCTCGCAACCGTTGCGACCGTGATTGCTTCGCAGTCGATCATCTCCGGCGCCTATTCGCTGACCAGCCAAGCCATCCAGTTGGGCTTCCTGCCGCGTTTGAACATCATTCACACGACCGGCCATGAGATGGGTCAAATCTATGTCCCGATCGTGAACTGGGCTCTCGCGTTTGGCACGTTAGCGGCCGTCATCGGCTTCGGCTCGTCGGCCGCGCTGGCGGGAGCGTTTGGTATCGCGGTTTCCTTACTGATGGCAATCACCACGCTGATGGCCACCTTTGTCGCGCTGCATTGGAAGCACAATTTGTTCATCGTCTATGCCGTGAACGGCAGTTTGCTGGCCTTGGATCTGTTGTTCGTCACATCGACTTCCACGAAACTTCTGGACGGCGGTTGGTTCCCGTTGGCGATCTCATTCATCATTGCATTCCTTATGCTCACCTGGCGCAAAGGCCAGGAAATCATGGACAAGGTACGATTGGAGATCCGAGAGAAGTCGAAGGAATTCATCGAACGGATCAAGGCAGATCCGCCGCATCGAATCCCGGGCACAGCGGTTGTCCTGGGTCGTATGGCGCAAGGGGTGCCACTGCCTCTTACGCACAACCTCAAGGTCAATCGCGCACTGCACGAAAGGCTTCACCTGGTTGCGGTCGAAATGACTGAGACGCCGCGCGTGGCAGACGAAGATCGCGTGAAAGTCACTCCAATCTCCGAGGACATCACGCGCGTCGAGTTGAGATTCGGCTTTATGGAGAAGCCGGCGGTTCCCGAAGGACTGAAGGTCGCGTTGGCGCGAGGCCAAATCTTCGAATGCCAACTATCGCAAGTAGTCTACTTCACGGGTCACGAGACAATCATTCCAACCAGACGGCAGACCGGAATGGCGCGCTGGCGCAAGGCAATATTTGCGATAATGCACCGTAATGCTCAGCGGCCCGGTGCCTATTTCCATATTCCGAGCGCCCAGGTGATGGAAATTGGTGTCGAGTTCGAGATATGAGCCAGGCGATCGATCAACATCGCCCCGGCGAGAAACAGGGCGTCTCGTTAAATGGAGGCCGAAAACTCATTCCTCATCTTGCACGTTGTTCAGGTGCGCATCACGCAGATCAAGCTCGCGCTCGATCCGGCGTCTCGCTTCATCCTTTAACTTGCCGAGCCGATACATATCATTGATCTGCTCGCGTTCGGCGGCGATCAATGAAAATTCAGTCTCATCGATCAGCCGACCAAGGTGTTCATGCTCGCCGTCCCGGTCATTGCGATGCCCGACGGCGTTAAGACGATTTTGATAGCGCGTGCGCAGCGGCTGAACAATGTCTTCCGATAACGCGCGCTGCGCGACCAACTCGTCGAGCCGCTGAATCGCCGCCTCCAGAGCCAGGCGGCGGGCATTAGATTCCTCGATTTCGTCCAGATCACGCTCCCGGCGGCCGGCATTGGCGAGTCCGAGTCCACGTACTACCGCGGGCAACAGCAAACCCTGACCCACCAGCGTCACTAGAATGACCGAAAACGTGATGAACAGAATTCGATCGCGGTCTGGAAAAATCTCGCCGCTCGCGGTTGTCAGGGGAATCGCAAGCGCCGCAGCGAGCGAGACAATACCGCGCACGCCAGTGAATGCGAGGGCAAACGGCCACTGCCACGGCGGCGCCGGATCGTTGCGCGCGATCGAAGGAACGAGCCAGCGCGGCAGGTAAGTTGCGGGGAAAATCCATAGGAAACGGGCCATGATGACGACCGCGCAGACGACTGCCGCAGAGGCCGCCAGTGCGCGTAGCGAATCAGCTTGAATGCCGCCAATGAGGGTTCGCGCTTGCAACCCGGTGATAAGAAACACAAATCCTTCAGTCAAGTAAATCAGGAAACCCCAGAAGAAAATCCCCTGTAGCCGAGTCGCCGGGCTGATCATGTGCGGCCCATTCCAGCTGATGTAGAGCCCTGCGGTCACGGTGGCGAGCACACCGGACCCTCCTAGGTGCTGAGGTGGCCAGTAGGCCAGAAACGGCGTCAGGATTGAAAGCATGACCTCAATCGGCGGATTGCGCACCCAGCGACGAAGTCGCAGCATCAGCCAGCCCACACCAATGCCCCAGAGCATTTCGCCGACAATGATGGCGACAAACATACCCGCGGCATGGCCGAAAGAAAATGCGCTCGCGCCGACCGCTGCAACTGCGAAGCGATAAAGAATGAGCGCACTCGCGTCGTTCGCCAGGCCTTCACCCTCGAGGATTACCAGCAGCCGTTTCGGAAGCTGCATTCTGCGGGCGATGGACAGCGGCGCGACTGGGTCCGGAGGTGAAACGATCGCGCCCAACACAAAACCCACCGGCCAGGAAAAGCCCAGCAGCCAATGAGCCACAGCCGCGGTCGCAATGGTCGTGAATAGGACGCAACCTATAGCCAGCAGCGAGATTGGGCGCAGATTGAATTGGAATTCGCGCCAGCTCATCGCAACCGCGGACGAGTAGACAATCGGCGGCAGGATGAAAAGCAACGCGAATGCCGGGGCGAGCTTTACGCTTGGCAGTCCCGGGATAAGCGCTAGCACCACACCGGTCAGCACTAGAAGGATCGCTGATGGTATCTTCAGCCGCGCTGCTATGAGCGCAACGCCTGCGATTACGATCAGCAGAAACACCAGAATCTGAAGAGTCGGGATCATTCGCGGGCGTGCTCTTCTACCCCACAACATACACAGGGCTCAGCGAACGCTATCAGATTCATCGTAACAAGTGTTGCATGATCTGTTTGAGCGCGCACTAACGACCGTTCACAGCGCAAAGCTGACCATTCGACATCAATCCGTCGGCACTCGTCGGGGTGGATGTGTAATCCGCGCACACGATCCCAGTGGGGGATCGACAGGAGTCAGATCATGCGCATTTCAACTTTGATTTTCGCAGCAGCGGTGATGCTCGCACCGCTTGGCTTTAGCGCCCACGCCGATACGTCAACAGATGGCCCTCGCATCGTCACTCGAGGTCGCAGCGTTGTTCATTACGGGGATCTCAATATTGATACTGTACAAGACGCCAAGCGCCTGCTTCAGCGAATCGAACGAGCGGCCAAGCAGGCGTGCGGTGGCCACCCTAGCTTCGGTTCCTATACCCATTTACCGGATCACCACACCTTTGATGAATGCCGCGACGAAGCCATTCAGCGAGCGGTGAAACAGCTCGGCGCCCCCGTGGTGGCGCGCATCTATTTCGAAGCCAGGCCGCGGGAGTTCTAGCATCGCTGCTCGCGGCACTGGCCAAGCGTGCCGTAGTCGCTGCAATTGGGCCGTTCGCGGCCGCGTTTCGACCGTTCGCCACGGTTCGGCCGTCAGCCGCGGCGACACCGTATAATTTGCTGACCATATGAACGACGCCTCATTGCCCGCACGCACTAAGTCTCGGCAGCTCTATTGGATTTTGCAGGTCGCAGGCTGGGGCTTGTACACCCTGGTGAAGTACATTGGCGCCGCTACTGTTCTTGGAATGCCCTGGGGCACGACCGCGCTGGAACTGGCGATTTTCGGCTGCGTGGGACTCGCCATTTCCCATTGGCTGCGAAATTTCGTGCGGCGTCGTCAATGGGCCGCCCTCAGCATACCGAAATTGGCGACTCGCATCGTCGTTGCGAGCTTCATAGTAGGCACACCACTCGGCATCGCGACGCAGATATCCGACGTGTCGGCTTTGCAAGATCCCGGACCCGTGTTGCATGAATACGCTCCCGCCTTGCGCGCGAGCGTGACCGTGCCAATTCAAGCTCTGTTGCAAATCGCCAATTGGGCCTTTCTCTACATGATTTGGCTGACCATTTACTTCGGCGCTGTCGGGCTGCGGGAATATCGGACCGCGCGGCTCGAACAGTCCGAGCTGGCGCGCGCGCTGCAGTTGGCGGAATTGCGCCTACTGAAATCTCAACTCAACCCACACTTTCTGTTCAATGCACTCAACACCGTGCGCTCGCTCATCGCCGACAATCCCTCGCGTGCGCAAAACGCGGTGACGCGGCTGGCGAATACGCTGCGTTACACCTTAAGCTCTCGGCAAGATGAGCTGGTCACGCTTTCCCAGGAATTGGACATCGTCTCGGACTATCTTCAGCTGGAGTCAATGCGATTCGAGGATCGGCTGCGCATCGAGACTCACGTTCCTGAAGACGCTGCAGCGGTACATATCCCGGTAATGCTGCTGCAGATCCTCGTGGAGAATGCGATCAAGCACGGCATCGCCGAGTTGCCCTCGGGGGGGCTGCTGCGAATCTCCGCCGTGCTGCAAAATGAAATGCTGATTCTGCAGGTCGAAAATCCGCGGCCCCTGGTGCCGATACGTGCGACACACGAAGGCATCGGTTTACGCAATGCACAAGATCGGCTTAGGCTGCTGTTCGGTGCGCGCGCGAGTCTTGATTTGGATCTCTCGAAGCCGGCTGTGACAACAGCGAGATTGCGCATTCCAGTACAAAAATGAAAGCAATGATCATTGACGATGAGCCGCCGGCCCGCCGTGAGTTGCGGCGTCTATTGACCGATTTCCCTTGGGTGGAAGTCGTGGGCGATGCCGGCAACGTTGACCAGGCGGCAGAAATGATCGAATCGCTGACGCCGGGGTTGCTCTTCCTCGACATTCAAATGCCAGGCGGTTCCGGCTTCGATTTGCTGACGCGCCTGGAGCACTTGCCCCAGGTTATTTTCACCACGGCATACGATGAACATGCAGTGCGGGCATTCGAGGTAGA
>Ga0302325_10019261_pt1 | contig 14362 bp, 11 predicted proteins | sample Palsa_T0_2_FD_201948 | JGI IMG/M metagenome (GOLD analysis project Ga0302325, IMG submission 201948) | Peat permafrost microbial communities from Stordalen Mire near Abisko, Sweden - Palsa_T0_2 | ecosystem: Environmental > Terrestrial > Soil > Palsa > Peat permafrost | place: Sweden: Abisko... | reverse complement strand
CTGGCGCCGCCCCTGGCGGCAAGCCGCATCGCGGTCAGCCCCCGGCTGACCCGCAGCAGCGGCTCGTTCACTGGCCGCCCGCGCGCATCCGCAGGGTGAGTCGCTGGCGGGCCTCGAGCACGCCCGGCTCGCCCAGGTAGATCGCGTCGAGGACGCCGAGCACCTGCCTGACCTCGGTGCGGTCCGGCGGCACCGCATCCGCCCAGCCGTACAGGGCCCGCGCCCAGTCCGGCAGCGACGAGACCGACGCGGCCGCAACCACCTGCCAGATGTCGGCCAGATCGGGCTCGATGGCCGGCATCTCGGTCAGGTACACCGCCGTGTCGGCGGCGGCCGGGGTGCGCATCAGCTCGGGCCGCACCGCCGTGAAGTAGGCGTCGAGCTCGGCCACGGACCCGGGCGCACGGCCCGGCGGTACCCCGACGAGCTCGGCGGCGGCGGTCATCTCGGCCACATACCGGTCGCGGTCGGCGTCGCTGAAGGAGCCGCCGTACAGCCGGGCGGCGGCCAGCCCGGAGTCGACCTGCGCCGCATGCACCCAGATCAGCAGGTCGGGATCGCCCGCCGCGTAGGGCCGCCCGGTTACCGGATCGGTGCCATGGACGTACTCGTGGATCTTCTTCACCCGGTCCGCGACCGCGCGTGCGGCCGCCCGATCACCGTAGGTGGTCGTCAGCACATAGGCGGCGGTGGAGGCGAACCGGGCGGCCGGGTCGTCGCGCCACTGGCTGTGCTGATCGACCCCGGCCATGGCCAGCGGGTGCAGCGCCTGCAGCAGCAGCGACCGGAGACCGGAAACGGGGGCGGACAGGTCGGCGTGCAGCCGCCAGGTGACGCTGCCGGGGCCGAAAAAACCATCGTCGGCCGGATCGGCGGGGACACTAGCGGCGAACGCCGAAGCGCCGCGCTGGAACAACCCGCTGTCAGGGAAGATCTCAGCCGTCATACCGACCACGCTACCTCGGGGTCAGCCCGGTCTCATACGGGTTGCCCCGCCTGCGCCGCTGGCCCGGCGGCGGCACCGCGCCGCGAGGGGCCTGCGGGGCAGGCGTGACCGGCGGCATCGGATAGTCCGGGTAGGTCGGCTGGCCCGGCGGCTGGTTGGCGGAACCAGGCACGTCGTAGAGGGCGGGGAACTGCCCGGTGTAGCCCGGCTGCGGCGGCTGCAGGGGTTGGTTGGGCGACATCCGGTGCGGCACCCTCGCCTGCATCGGCTTCGGCAGGTCGAGCACCAGCGCACCACCATCGGCGCGGAGCCGGGCCTGGCGGCGCAGCGACCACTGGTGCTTGAACCGCTGCGGCGTCAGGTTGTAGTAGGTGCCGTTGCCGTACCTGACGCGGATCTCCCGTACCCCTGGACGCAATTCCGCCAGCCGCGCCCCGATCGGGACGCCCAGCATCGTCGGGGTCAGCGCAGTGTGCGCGCTGCCCGCGATAACCAGCGTGCGTGACCCGGGTACCTGGGCGTTGAGTATGCGCTCGGCCATCGCGGCCTCGCGCCGGGACCAGCCCACCTCGTTCACCCCGTCGAACAGCGTCAGCGCCTGCAGTCGCTCGGCCAGGAACCGCTCGCGCAGCAGCGCGAAGTGCCCGACGGTGATCCGGCCGTCACCGCCCCACAGCTGCGGGTGGTCGGGGACCCGGCCGTCGGCGAAGAAGCCGCTCACCGGCGCGGCCAGCGCGGCAGGCCACTCGAGGGCGAGCCCGGTCACGTCCAGGGCCACCATCAGCGCGCGGGCGAGGAGCGGGTTCTGGCGTACCCCGTGGACCTCCCCGAGCAGGAGCAGCCCGGATTGATCGAGCGACTGGCGAGCCGCCGCAAGTGCGGCTGGATCGATAGTGAGGCGGTACGAGGTGATGTCAAACTCGTTGACAGCCCGCTGAAACGCCTCTAGAGAGGCAACCCCCGGCATAACCGTCATAGTAAGTCCTGCGCAGGTCCCGGTCAGCCAATCGCATGCCCTATGCTGCCGGCGGCGCCGGTTAGAGCAACGTTGATCATCCCGTCGACGGCACCCACCGGATCGTGAACGAGGTGACGTTGTAGTTGAGCGCCCCCAGCGTCGGAACGATGAAATTGTTGCGGATGATTGTGGCGGCCTCCTTCTCCGCCGCCGCGATTAGCGGCTTGGTGACGCTCGGCAGCGTCGTGGCCTGGGTGAACGCCTCCGTCTGGGCCTGCGCGTACAGCACCGACTGGGAGAATTGCGGCTGGATGATCGCGCCGCAGGCAACGCCGGGGTAGGTCCAACTGTGGTTGGACGCGATCGGCTGTGACAGGGTGTTATCGATCGACACGTCATGCACCGACTGCGGCAGTTGCGGTAGTGGCAGCGCCATCGTGATAGCGACCCGCCCGGCCGTGCTGCCGGTGGGCTGGCTCAGCACCCGTAGCTGGTAGTGCCCGGTCGACGACTTCCACCAGGCGCTGCCGGGGTTCAGGTCGACGGTGGCGGAGGCGCGCGCGACCGCGTGGAACGTGGCCGAGTACCAGCACGGCAGGAAGCCGATGTTCTTGGTCACCTTGTGGGTGAAGTCGAAGTCGAAGTTGGCGGCGCCGAGGGCCGGCTTGTCGATGCCCTCGATCTTCTGCAGCACCAGCGGTCCGACCAGCGTGTTGGTGGTGGTGGCGGACCACGGCCAGCCGAAGGTGACGTGCGGCAGGTGGACGTTGATACCGAACAGATGCAGAGCCGCCGACAGCGCGGCCAGCACCGCCCAGGTGGCGATGCGCCGGAAGAACGCCAGCACGATCACGATCACGATGGCCCACCGCGCCCAGCGCGGTACAAGCCGGAACCATCGCCGCCGCGGCCGCTGCGGTCCCCCGCCTGCAGGCTGTCCCACCACCACGATCGTTGGATGGAACGGGCCGCCGACTCCTTCCCCATCGCCGCGCTGCTCAACAACCTGGCCATCCGCGAACTGCCCGTCGGCCATCCGGACGGTCACCTGCTGACTGGGGGGCGCGGGCTGGCCGTCGGACTGAAACTGGCGTCCGAACCAGCGAAGGAAGCGGAACACGGGGGATACCTGCGCTTTCTGTCTCGCTTAGACGGTAGCCGGGTAATCGAGGCTGAGGACCACGGGAACCGCGCCGAACGGCTCGCGGAACCGGGCGCCCGGCCGGTCGGGTGCGGCCGGGTCGTCGATGACCGGCCAGTGCATCTTCAGGTGCTGGGCGGTGAGCCCGGCCACCGCGTAGGGGAACTCCATCGCCGAGACCCGGTGCCTGCGTAGCAGCGCGCCCCAGCGGAAGGCCGCGAACGCGTCGGCTAGGGCGCGCACCGACAGCGCCCGCCGCGCGGTCAGGTCGATCCCGTACACAGCGGCGGCCAGCTCGATCAGGTCGCTGGCGCACTGCGCAAGCGCGGCCGATTTCGTCGAATAGCTGGTCCCGTCGGAGTTCAGCGTGCCGATCTTCTCCCCGTGCACGGGGGAGTAGCGCGGATGCGCCTTGCACTGCATCCAGTCACAGGCGGCCAGCAGTTTCCAGCTGATGTCCATCTGCTGCGCCACGTCACGGTAGAGGTGCTCGCCGTGCGCGAGCGGTCCCTTCGCGGTGGCGAAGTACGCGGTGGTCATGGCGTGCGGGAGCTGCGGCTGGTACCGGGCCGAAGTCGCCGCCGTCGCCGAAGGCTGCCGCTGGTAGTTGGCACTAGCGGCGGCAGGTGCGGTGGCAGCGGCGGCAAGGCCGGGGATACTGGCCGCGCCCTGCGCCGCGCTTGCGGCGGCCCGCTGCTGCGTGACGACGCCGGGGATAGCAGCTCCCGCCGCGGCGGTGGGCGCGGCCGCCGCCGTGGCCGTCCTTGGCGGAGCGGTCGCAGTCGCGGTCGTCGGAGTCGGCGTCGGAGTCGGCGCGAGCGCGGGCGTGGCCAGGCCCGGGATCTGCGCCTCGCTGGCAGCGGCCGGGTGGGCGGCCGGTGCCTGGTGGCCAGCTGCCGCGCTGGCGGTCGCGGCAGCGGCCGCGTGAGCGGGGGATGCGGGAACGGACGCGGCTGCGGTTGGCTGGGCGGCTGCGGTTGGCGCCATCACGGTCGGGCTGTCGAAGCGGTACAGGTTGTAGAGCTTCATGATCGCGATGAGGTTCGCGCCGTAATCCGGATCGGTCGCGTAGACGCCGGTCAGGTCGTTGGCAAACGCGTCGGGGACCGACCGGTCCGCCATCGCCCGCTGGTAGTAGCCGCTGGTGGCGAGCAGCTCCGCGTGGTCCGCGATTGACTCGGCGACGTTGTGATAGACGCGGAACTGCGCGTCGATGGTCACCCACTGGCCACTCAGGTACTCCGAGGTCGGCAGGGCGACGGTGCCCGCCGGCCCGGTTCCCTTGATGCCGAACAGATTGTGGTATTGTGCCGCAAGCTGGCTGTTCCCCCAGGCGGACTCCTCGATCGCCTGCGCGATTGTCACCGCCGCGGGCACCCCCCAGCGCTGCTGCGCCGCCTCTGCCCCCGGCGCGATCAGGCTGATGAACGCCTGCTGGGACCGTGTCCCCGGCGTCGCCATGGCGGGCGCCGAGTGCTGCCGGTATTTCTCCGGATTGGCGGTGGACGTCGCGGCGGGCGTGGCCGCCGTCGCGGCGGGCGTGGCCGGTGACGTTGGCGTGGTCGCCGGGGAACTCGGCGTGGACGTTGGTGCGCTCGGCGTCGTAGCCGGGGAGCTTGGCGTCGCGGTAGGAGAGGTTGGCGTCGCGGTGGGGGAGGCAGTCGAAGCGGCTGGGGCGGTTGCCGGGGCGGTTGCCGGGGCGGCGGGCGGGGCGGCTTTCGACGGCTCGGGCGTCGGCGCCGCCGCAGCCGGGCTCGCGCCCGGGATAACGCTGGCACCTTCGGCGTCGCCCACCACCGGCGCGGCACCGGGGATCGTCGCGGCAGAGTAGGCCGCGTTGTCATGGTCAGTGCCAGCGCTACTAAACGTCTGCGGGACGACCGGATTGACAACGCCAGGGACAACCGCCAGACCGGCGCCGCTCGCGCTTGTCGGCCGCCCACCGGTCCTGCCTCCCGACGTCGCAGCCTCGGTTGCCGACGCTGAGGGCGCCACCGTGCGGTCGGTCGCCGCCGACGTTGTCGGCACGGCAGCGCTGGTGGCCGCCGCGAGGTTGCCGTTGTCGATGAAACCTGCAACCCCGGCCGCGGCGAGGTCGCCGTCAATGGAGTGGGCGTTGACCGAGAGGTTCGGCGCCGAGTCCGCGCCGATCGTGTCAAGCACCCCGTTGGAATAGCTGGTCACGACCTCGACATGCTGGTCAAACAGCACCCAGTCGCCCGGCTGCGGCCGGTAGCCGTCGCCGATCGGTTGCCAGCGGTCGTGTGCCTGCGCGTCCTGCACCATGGAGGTGATGTCGGGCGAGTCCGGGTTCTCGTCGACCCGGACGTCGGCCCACGCGGGCATTGGCCACGGGTAGCTCGTGCCGCCGCTCACCCAGCTTTGCTGGCCGACCGCCTGCGCGGCCAGTTCCAGGGTGAGGCTGGCGAACGCGGCGCAGGACGGTCCGTGGTCGGCGCCGTTCAGGCTGGTGTTGTCCCAGATGAGCGACTCCAGCTGGGCGGGGGTGCGCGTTGCCGCGAGTTGCAGGTAGTACTTGGCGACGTTGACGATCGCCGACCTCAGCAGCGCGTTGCCGGTGGCGCTGTCCGCGCTGTCGCCACCGACGACCCGTGCATTCATGGCGGTGCCGGGGCGGCCGGCCTGCTCAAGCGCCAGCAGGTGCAATGGCACGCTGGTCGGCGAGGTCATCGTCGCGGCCGCCCCTGGGACGAAGTTAAACCCGGTTATCATGCCGCCGGTGGTCACGGTAACGAGCGCCGTTGCCTGCTGCCACCATGGCTTCCTGACGGGATGCACGGTTTGTCTTCCCCCCTTCAGCGGTTACAGTCCTGAATTTTCTGGTGTTTACAGTCCAAAGCTGGGCAAGCTCGCCAGGATCGCCTGGACCTGCGGGTTGCCCGGGTTGTCGGCGTTCTCGAACAGCACGCCCGCCTGCGACGCCATCTCCGACGGGGTGCCGCCCATCCACTGCTGGAAGACGTCGCTCACCAGCGCTGCCTGTCCCGCCGGGGTGCTGACCGGCTGCGCACACCGAGGCGGATACCCCGATCGGGTGACGAGCAGGGCAGACCCGGTGTAGCGCAGGCAGTTTGACGCCTTGCTCTCCAGCCCGTCCTCGACCAGCGGGGTGCCGGTCGAATTGGTGAGGGTCGCGCCGCTGATGATGTCGTTAATGGCCCGCGCCGCGACCTGCAGGCTGTCGATCGGGTTGGCCGAGTTGTAGGGGTGGTGCAGGTTCAGCGAGAAGGCGATATCGCCGCCCTGGGTCGGCTGGATCGGCTCAAGGCCCTTGCGGTCCGTCGACTGATCGACGAAGCCGGGATTATCGCCGCTGGTCAGCAGCGAGAAGACCCAGAGGATCGACTGCGTGGACTTCGCGCAGGCGAAGTTGAGCTGGCTGGGTTCGGCCGCCACGTTCGGGTTCTGGCAGGCCGTAGTGATCTCCGTCTGCACCTGGGCCACGCTGGTCGGCCAGCCTGGCCCGCCGCCCGGCAGCACCAGCACGAGCACGATGGCAGCGACCATCGCGATCGCCGCCCCGATGCCTATTGCGCGCAGATGGGCGCGTACCCACCGGGTCCGCGACCGCCCGGCAGGCGCGCGGCCGCGATTGATGAGCGCCTCGGTCCGTTCGTCAGGCGCGTGCGGGCTACTGCCGTCCGCGCTACCGTCGGCCACGCCAGGGGCGGCCACGCTACCATCGATGGCCGTGTTTTCCAGCATGGTGAGCTGATCGGAATAATTATAGCTCATATATTCGAATTTGTTCTTCATGGTCACCCCTTGCTGGCCATCTGCGGGTTGGGCGACGGGTCCGGTCGGAACTAACCGGAGGCGTCGCCCCGTTCGGGTCCGTGCGGCGCGGCCGGGTGCCGTGTCGCGGGGAAGTGCGCCGCGCCTCCCCGGCCGCTCGTCGTCGCACGAGACTTTCTCATAGAGACTATTAGAACACAGATGCGATCTAGCTGGAAAGTGTTTGCGGGAAGCAGTTGACTGCGTCATGTCCTGCTCGAATTCACGTACTACGTTGCACGTGTGGTCGGTGTGACCAATGGGACGAAAACGACATCAAGTCAACGAATGACGTGGGAGCGCTCGTGCCTCCCGGTCAGCAAGCCCCCAGGAGTTATCGAACCCGCCTTGGCCGAAAACTCGCTCGCGCTTCCCCTGGCGCGCATGGCAACATGGTCGGGTGCTGAACGGGCTGCTTACCGGTTACCAGGCGGTCGGCGACACCGAAGCCGCAGACCTCGAGCGAATGCAACGTCTCGCCGCGGCGGCACCCGATCCCTGGTCGAGGTCGCAGTTGCCACTGCACTTCACCGCCTCCGCGCTGGTGGTCCACCCGCCAAGTCGCCGGGTGCTACTGCGCTGGCACGTCAAGCACGATCGCTGGCTGCAGGTCGGCGGGCACGGCGACCCGGGTGAGACCGACCCGCTGCAGATCGCGCTGCGCGAGGCGCGCGAGGAGACCGGTCTGCCCGACCTGGAGCCCTGGCCGGACGCGACGCTGCTGCACGCGGCCGTCTGCTATGTGCGCCGGTCCGCTGCCGAGCCCGAGCACGAGCATGCTGACCTGCGCTACTGCCTGGCCACGGCGCACCCCGAGGCGATCACGGCCGAGAACGCGCACTCCCCGCTGCGCTGGCTCAGCCTGCCCGACGCCCGCGCCCTCGTGGCGGGCAACAACGTCCGCGAAATGCTCGACCGCACCGGACGCCTTCTCGACGGCCACGCATAACGAATAACGGATAACAGCAAGAAGCGTCGCAGCGGCGGTCGAGGCGGCGGGGCACTTATGGGCAAGGCTACTGTGCGTGACGACCGGACCTGATACGTTTCCCTAGGCGCATACCTGCTCCGAAAGCCGAATCTTTCAGGAAAACCTTCGGTAGAACACGGTTGCAACCGAAAAGTTAACAAAAGTTCAATAGTCATCCATGTCCCCATCATGGTACTTTGCACGCATCGCAGGCAGAGGGGCCCACGCGAGCCTTTCCGCGCGCTCTCGGGCGCGTGGGGTGGAAGAAAGACCCAGAACATCGGCGGATCGATAGCAAATCGTGACTCTCCGGCTTCAGGTCCTTAACAGGCCTAATCTACGCTCCTGGCAAACCCAGCGCCTGGGGGCACGCCCTACAGGGCAAGCCGGAGGCGCACCAGTCAGCACAGCCAAGGAGCGCAATTGATGTTTCGGAACAGACGGCAGTCGCGCATAGCGCGGACTGCCGTGGCCGGAGCGGCAGCCCTGCTCGCGCTAGGCATCGCCGCGTGCAGCAGCAGCAGTAGCAGCAGCAGCCCGTCGAGCAGCACGAGCCCGTCTGCCTCGGCCACGGCCTCGGCCTCGACGACGCCGACCGGCACCGTCTCGCCGGGCGGTACCGCGACGGTGGCGCTGCCGGCAGGTGTGACCCTGAGCTATATCTTCCCGTTCGTCCCGGCGGCAAGCGCGAACGAGTACAACACCCTGGGCTTCCAGGAGCTCATGTACCGTCCGCTGTACTACTTCGGTGGCAACAACAACTCGGTCGCGATCAACTACCCGCTCTCGACCGCGGACGCCCCGGTGTACACCGATGGCGGCAAGACCGTCACGATCACCATGAAGAGCTGGAAGTGGTCCAACGGGGAGTCCGTCGACGCCTCCGACCTGGTCTTCTGGCTGAACATGATGCAGGCAGAGAAGGCCAACTACTACGGTTACGTCCCGGGCCTCATCCCGGACAACCTGGCCTCCTACAGCGCGACCGGTCCTGACACGGTGGTTCTGCACCTCAAGAGCGCGGTCTCGAGCATCTGGTTCACTTACAACCAGCTCGCCGAGCTCACCCCGATGCCGGAGGCCTGGGACATCGCCTCGGCCGGGGGCAAGGCCGGCAGCGGTGGCTGCACCACCGACACCGCCAAGGACAAGTGGGCCAAGTGCACCGCGGTCTACAACTACCTGTCGGGTCTGGCCAAGAACGCGAACGGCTACGTCTCCAGCCCGACCTGGGGCGTCGTCGACGGCCCCTGGAAGCTGAGCAAGTTCAGCACCGACGGTTACGTGACGCTGGTGCCGAACGCGGACTACTCCGGCGCCCCCAAGCCCGAGCTCGCCTCGGTCGAGTTGGTCCCGTACACGGACGACACGACCGAGTACACCGGCCTCAAGACCGGCTCTGTCGACGTGGGCTACATCCCGCCGGCCGACCTTGCGCCCGTGTCGGGCAGCCAGGTCCTGCCGACGACCAACCCGCTCGGCAGCGCCTACAATCTCGCGCCGTTCTACACCTACGGCATCCAGTACTACCTGATCAACTTCCACAACCCGAAGACTGGGCCGATCTTCAGCCAGCTGTACGTCCGCCAGGCGCTGCAGGAGGTCATGGACCAGAAGGGCATGATCAAGGCGATCGACAACGGGTACGGCTACCCGACCTCGGGCGCGATCCCGCAGGAGCCGACTTCGCAGTGGATCCCGACGATCCAGAGCGAGAACGGCGGCCAGGGCCCGTACGCGTTCTCCGTCGCCAACGCCACCGCACTGCTGACCGGCCACGGCTGGTCGGAGGTCGGCGGGGTGATGACCTGTGAGAAGCCGGGTACGGCGGCGACCGAGTGCGGCGCCAGCATCGCCAAGGGCGCCAAGATGTCCTTCACGATGGACTACGCCACCGGCATCACCGCCTTCCAGGACGAAGTGGCCGACTACAAGTCGGACGCGGGCCAGGCGGGGATCCAGATCAACGTGGTGCCGCAGTCGTTCAACACGATCATCGGCGAGACCACGCCGTGCGCGGTCGGGCCGAAGTGCAGCTGGGACATGCTGAACTTCGGCGGCTGGGGCTACAACGGCCCTGGCTTCGAGCCGACTGGTGAGCCGCTCTTCGCGACCGGCGCCGGGTCGAACTCGGGCAGCTACTCGGACTCGACCGAGGACAAGCTGATCGATGAGACCCACACCAGCAGCAGCCTTTCGGTGTTCGCCCAGTACGCGACGTACACCGACCAGCAGCTGCCGTTCATCTGGACGCCGAACGCCTACGCGGTCCAGGCAGTGTCCAGCAAGCTGGCGAACGTCACGTTCAACCCGCTTGGCGACTTCACCCCCGAGTACTGGTACTTCACCAAGTAACCAAGTCGGGTTAGCTTCGGCCGCGGCCCCGCCCCTCAACGGGGGCGGCTGACGCCAGAAAGGACACTGAAACCGTGGTCGGTTTCCTGATCAGGCGGACCGGACAGGCGATCTTCGTGCTGTTCCTGGTGACACTCGCCACGCTGCTGCTGGTCCACTTGTTTCCCGGCGGCCCCGTCCGGGCCATGCTCGGCGAGCGGGCGACGCCCTCCCAGATCGCCTACTACAACAAGCTCTACGGCTTCGACCAGCCGTTGTACGTGCAGTACCTCAAATGGGTCAACCAGCTGATCCACGGCAACCTGGGCTTCTCCAATCACCTGAACCAGTCGGTCACCAGCCTGATCGCCCAGTGCCTGCCGAGGACCGTCGTGCTCGTCTTGCTCGGCACGATCGTCTCGCTGCTTTTCGGCATCCCGCTCGGCGTCTACCAGGCGGTGCACCGCAACAGCGCCAGCGACTACGCGCTGACGGCCATCTCATTCCTCGGCTACTCGACCCCGACGTTCTTCCTCGGGATCATCCTGGTCGACTGGTTCTCGGTGGACGTCCACATCTTCCCGCCGTTCGCGCCGCAGGGGACGACGGTCCTGTCGATTCTGGGCGATCCGAAGGCGCTCGTGCTCCCGGTGTTCACCTACGCCTTCCTGCTCTACGCGCTCTGGTCCCGGTACATGCGCTCGTCGGTCCTCGACAACCTGGTGCAGGACTACGTGCGGACCGCCCGGGCCAAGGGCGCGAGCGAGCGCCGGGTGATCTGGGTGCACGTGTTCCGCAACTCGCTCATCTCGATCGTCACGCTGCTCGGCCTGTCCATACCCGGCCTGGTGGGCGGGGCGATCCTGATCGAGGTCGTCTTCAACTATCCGGGCATGGGCCTCGCTTTTTACAGCGCGGCGCTTAACGTTGACTACGAGGTGCTGCTCGGGTTCACCGTGCTCGCCACGGTCGCGACGATCATCGGGAACCTGGCCGCGGACATCGGCTACGCCGTGCTCGACCCGAGGGTGAGGTACTGAGATGGCCCTGGAAGCGCAGGCGATTGCCGCCAGCGACGCCGAGCTCGGGGTCGCGCCGTCGAGCAGTCAGCGCGGCATGCTCCGCCGGGCCGGGGAGGTGTTCGTCGAGAACCGGCTCGCCATGGTCGGGCTTGGCTTCATCGTGTTCATCGTCTTGTTCTGCTTCGTCGGCCCGCACATCTACGTCACCAACCAGGTCGACACCGACCTCGACAACTCCCTGTGCGGCCCGTCGGCACAGCACCTGTTCGGCTGCAACGAGCTGGGCTACGACCAGCTTGGCAGGCTTATGATCGGCGGCCAGACCTCGCTTGAGGTGGGTCTCGCGGCCGCGCTCGTCTCGGTCGTCGTCGGCACCCTCTACGGCGCGATCTCCGGCTTCGCGGGCGGTTTCGTGGACTCGGTCATGATGCGCATCGTGGACGCGGGGCTCTCGCTGCCGTCGCTGATGGTGATCATGATCCTCTCCGTGATCTTCCACCCGACCCCCACCGTGATCATCTTCATCATCGCGGTGTTCTACTGGTTCGGCGTCGCCCGGCTGGTCCGCGGTGAGACCCTGGCGTTGCGCAACAGAGAGTACGTGCAGGCGGTGAAGGTGATCGGCGGCCGGCCGCTCCGCTCGGTGCTCAGGCACATCGTGCCGAACGCGATCGGGACGATCATCGTGCAGGCCACGTTCGCGGTCGCGGACTCGATCCTCACCCTGTCGGTGCTCGGCTTCCTCACCCTCGGGGTAGCGCCGCCGTCGACCGACTGGGGATCGATGCTGTCCGGCGGCCTGACCTACATCCAGGGCGCGAACTACTGGTGGCTGATCTACCCGCCGGGTGTGCTGATCATCCTCACCTGCATCTCGTTCAACTTCATCGGGGACGCGCTCCGCGACGCGTTCGAGACCCGGCTGCAGCGCCGGTAGGGGGATAAAGTGGCGCTTCTGCAGATCGAGGATCTGTGCACCGAGATCCAGCTCAAAAATAGCGTGGTGCACGCGGTCGACGGCGTGTCACTGCACGTCGACGAGGGTGAGACGCTCGGCATCGTCGGCGAGTCCGGCTGTGGCAAGACGATGACCGCGCTGTCGATCATGGGCCTGCTGCCCAACGGCGGCCGGATCGCCCGCGGCTCGATCAAGCTGGCCGGCCGCGAGATCACCGGGCTGACCCTGCCCGAGCTGCGCGAGATCCGCGGCAACGAGATCGGCATGATCTTCCAGGACCCGCTCTCCTCGCTCAACCCCACCCTCACCGTCGGGCATCAGATCTCCGAGGTCGTGCTGCTGCACCGGGAGGTGTCTAAGAAGGACGCCAGGGAGCGGGCCATCGAGGTGCTCGACCTGGTGGGCATGCCCCGGGCGCGCGAGCGGGTGGATGAGTTCCCGCACCAGTTCTCCGGCGGTATGCGGCAGCGCGTGATGATCGCGATGGCCCTTGCCAACAACCCCAAGCTGCTGATCGCCGATGAGCCGACGACCGCCCTTGACGTGACCATCCAGAAGCAGATCCTCGAGCTCATCGACGAGCTGCGGCAGCGGCTCGGCATGGCGGTCATCATGGTCACCCACGACCTCGGCGTGATCGCCGGGCGCGCGGACCGGGTGGCGGTCATGTACGCGGGCAAGGTAGTCGAGACGACCGATACCCCGGCGCTCTACTTCAACCCCCGGCACCCGTACACCGAGGCGCTCTTCCACGCGCTGCCGGAGAAGTCGGCGGAGACGCGGGAGCGGCTGTACTCCATACCCGGTGCCCCGCCGGACCTGGTCAACCCGCCGAAGGGCTGCAGTTTCGCGCCGCGCTGCCGGTACGCGAGCGACCGGTGCCGAACCGAGACCCCGGTGCTGGCGGGCGAGACCACCGCGCACGTCTACCGCTGCTTCTTCCCCGTCGGCGTCAAGGAGAAGACCGTCGGCGGCCAGCTCGTGATCACCGAGCCGCCCCCGCCGGCCGAGACGGTCACGGCCGAGACCACCGTCGTCGGCGATGTCGTGCTGTCGGCCAAGGACCTGGTCAAGGATTTCCCGGTGACCAAGGGAGTGCTGCAGCGCCGGGTCGGCGCGGTCAGCGCGGTGGCCGGCGTGTCGTTCGACATCCGCAAGGGCGAGACGCTCGGCATCGTGGGCGAGTCCGGCTGCGGCAAGACCACGATCGGCCGGATGCTGGTCGGACTGGACAAGCCGACCTCCGGCATGATCAGCTTCGGCGGCAAGGACCTCGCCAGGTCGAGCGGCCGGCAGTACCGGCGGGAGCGCCGGGACATCCAGTACATGTTCCAGGACTCCTACGCCTCGCTCGACCCGCGCATGCGGGCCGGCTCGATCCTGCGCGAGCCGCTGATCGTGCAGGGCATTGGGTCGCGCCGCGAGCAGCGCGCCAAGGTGAAGGAGATGCTGCTCAAGGTCGGCCTGCCCGAGGCGTGGACCGAGCGGTACCCGCACGAATTCTCCGGCGGCCAGCGGCAGCGGCTCGGCTTCGCCCGCGCGCTGCTGCTCAACCCCCAGCTCATCGTGGCGGACGAGCCGGTCTCCGCGCTCGACGTTTCGGTCCAGGCGCAGGTGCTCAACATGATGCGGGACCTCCAGCGCGAGTTGGGCCTGACCTACCTGTTCATCTCGCATGACCTGTCCGTCGTCCGGTACCTGTCCAACCACATCGGCGTCATGTACCTCGGCAAGCTGGTCGAGATCGGCACCGCCGACGAGGTGTACCTGCGCCCGGCGCACCCGTACACCAAGGGCCTCATCGAGTCCGCGCCGACCGCCGATCCGGAGACGGAGCGAGCCAAGGTGCACGAGGGGATCGTCGGCGAACTGCCGAGCGCGATCCACCCACCGTCCGGCTGCCGGTTCCGCACCCGGTGCCCGATCGCCCAGGAGATCTGCGCGACCAAGGAGCCGGAGCTCAAGCCGTACGGCACCGCCAGCCGGCTGGCGGCCTGCCACTTCGCGCTGCAGCCGCCGGTCTCTCCCGGCTCGGTGGCGGCGGCGGCCGAGTCGGTCTCCTAACCAGCGGCACGATAACGGGTCCGGCCAGCGTTGGCCGGACCCGATTTGCTGGCTGAATATCCAATTTCAGCGGATAAATAATAACGAATTGTGCCGCCATGGCACTAATCCCGTGATGGGATCGTTTGACGCTCCTGAATGGTTCGTGTCTCCGGAACGCCCTTCTCCCCGGGC
>Ga0302325_10019260_pt1 | contig 14362 bp, 11 predicted proteins | sample Palsa_T0_2_FD_201948 | JGI IMG/M metagenome (GOLD analysis project Ga0302325, IMG submission 201948) | Peat permafrost microbial communities from Stordalen Mire near Abisko, Sweden - Palsa_T0_2 | ecosystem: Environmental > Terrestrial > Soil > Palsa > Peat permafrost | place: Sweden: Abisko... | reverse complement strand
CTGGCGTTCGGTCAAATTGACGGCGATGCTCAAGCGTGGCAGACCCTGCTTCTGCCAAGCGACGTTCTGCGAACAGACCGTTTTGAGCACCCACTTGCCAATCGGGATGATGAGCCCGGTCTCTTCGGCTAGTGGAATAAACCGCATGGGCATTACCGTCCCCAGGTCCGGGTGCTCCCAGCGCAGCAAGGCTTCCATGCCGGTAATTTTGCCACTCGCAATGTCCCGCTTCGCTTGATAAGCGATCCGAAACTCATTGCGCTCCAGTGCGTGACGCAGGCTCGATTCGAGTGCCAGCCGTTCGAGGGAGTTGGCATTGAGCTTCGCGGAATAAAATTGAAAGTTATTCCTGCCTTCCGCCTTCGCCTGATACATGGCAATGTCGGCGTTTTTGGTCAGCGTCTGCTCATCGAGCCCATCTTGGGGGTAGGTGCTGATGCCGATGCTCGCCGTGACCCGGAACTCTTGACCAATGAGAATAAACGCCTTGGCGATAACCAAGAGTATCTTCTGGGCGACGGCGGCAGCATATAGTCCGTCCCCCAGTTCCGGCAGGATTACGACGAATTCATCGCCGCCAAGCCGTGCGACCGTGTCGCTGTCACGCACGCATCCCTTGATACGGACGGCGACCTCCTGCAGCAATTGATCTCCTGCTTCATGTCCCAGCGTATCGTTGATTTGCTTGAAACGGTCGAGGTCGAGAAACGCGACTGCCAGCTGCCGGCTATAACGATGTGCCTCGAGAATACTTTGACTCAGCATTTTGCTGAATAGACTGCGATTAGGAAGCCCCGTGAGTCCATCGTGATAGGCGAGGTACTCCACGCGTTGTGCGTGCGCGAGTTTCGTTTCGTTCTCCCGCTGCCGACCCTCCGCTAACTGCCAGCTCATGCGCCCCAATAGCCCCGCGAGCACGACGACCGCGAGGCTACCCAGCACCGCCCACCACAGGTAGAGGCGCGCCTGGGCGTGCGCGGCGGCCATTTGTTCATCCACCGAAAGGCCGACGATCACGGCCAGCGGAAAACCATACAGTTCGCGTGCGCTCGTCCAGCGTTGCACGCCATCCCAGCGGCTGGTGGAGACGGTGGCCTCCTGGTCCTCATCGCCCGCCACCGCGGATGCATAGTCGATGGCATCGCCGGAGAACACCGCATCGCCCGTTCGCCGCACCCGAAAAAAACCATCGGTACCGATCAGCCCGAGCACTCCGTGCTCGCCCAACTTCGCCGGTTCGTAACCACTGACGAAATAATTCGCGTCGACCGCGACGATCACCACGCCGTCAAACGCCCCGTCCGCGCCGTTCAACCGACGGCTGAACTCGAGTTTCGAATCCGCCGTGGGGCCTCGCGGCAGGCGGCCGATGAGAAATGTGTCGCTGAGATGTTGCTTGAGCATGGTGTCCTGATCGGCCAGCTGTTGGCTCCCGATTGGGCGCGTGCTTTCCACGATGGCGCCCGTGGCATCGGCGATATTGACGACGAAAATCAGGTCCGGCGGCAACAGCCCCTTCTCCTTCAGGTCGGCGAGGGTGTGGCGGCCGGTTGGACGCTCGGGCCAACTCTTGACCAGATTCAGCGTGAGATCGATCTCACGCAATGCGCGTACCACTTGGGCCTCGTACGTACCCAGCAACTCCCGGCTCGATGCGGCCGCGGCATGCTCGGCGTCAGAGGTCTTGACTTTGATGACACCTAAGGCCGTCAACCAAATGACCGACAGCAAAAGCACGGCAATGAGAGGGAACAGGATCTGGGGTTCAGTGGCCCGACCCAAGCTGCGACGCAATGTGTCCTGAAAGGCCATTGATGGATTCCCTTACCGACGGCGAGCCCAATCTGAGCCCAATCAGTGAATCACTAAAAAATGCATTTTTTCCCGATTGCAACCTTAACAAGCCCCGGTTGCAGCGACCGTACGCCAGCGAACAGTCAGCCGAAGAGCCTTGCACTACGCTTGATGCTGCATATCGGGTAGCAGGAATGAGCAATGCCAATTCAGCCGGCGGGATCGAGCGCATTTCGCGCGCGCCGTAAACTGAGTGCGAGCATTCTGATTGGGATGCTATGCCCCGGGCTGGGCGCCGCCGCCGATGATTCCAGTGCCTCGATGTTTTCATTGCACGGCTTCGGCACGTTGGGTGTTGTTCACACCGATGAGCAATATGCCGATTTTGTCGGAAACGCCTTCCAACCCGATGGCGCCGGCTATACCAGAGCATGGGCCCCAGGAGTGGACAGCCTCTTGGGCCTGCAACTGAACATGCAGGCCACCAGCCAGCTCTTGGCTGTCGTGCAGGTGGTCTCCCAGCATCGCTACAACGGCTCTTGGACCCCGGAGGTTGAATGGGCCAATCTTAAATTTCAATTCACGCCGGAGTTGAGTATCCGTGCAGGCCGCTTTGTGGCGATGCCGTTTCTAGTGTCCGACACTCGCCTGGTCGCCTACACCTATACCTGGATTCGCCCGCCAATCGAGCTTTACGGCATGTTGCCGGTGACGAACATGGACGGCGTGGATGCCAATTATCGTCTGCATACCGGCGCCGTGGCGCACTCGCTGAGAGTGGCCTACGGCCAAACGGACCTAAATTTCCCGACCGGCGGCGAGCTCAAAGCAAGACACTTTATACAGGCCAGCGATGCGATGGAGTATGGTTCCTTCACCGTCCGTGTCGGCTACACGTCGCTTCGCATCAAGACGGACATTCCCGGTTATGAAGCTCTGTTTTCCGGATTTGAGGAGTTCGGTGCCGCGGCATCGGACTCGGGCTTTCCTGCGATTGGCGCCCAGGCGGCTGCCTTGGGGGCGGATTACGAGTCCCAGGCGGCATCCACGTATTCGTATTCCATGGCCACCATTGGCGCAAGCTACGATCCGGGAAACTGGCTGCTCATGTCGGAATGGGCCAAGGCGGTGAGCGGGGCGTTTCTGGCCGACGCCACGGGGTGGTATTTGATGGGGGGCTACCGCTTTAGCCAGCTAACACCGTATCTAACGGTCGGACAGGTCGAAGCGCGTAAGAAGATCGAGCCTGGCATTTCCTCGGCCGGCTTGACTCCGCCGTTGGCCCAGGCAGCGGCAATGCTGAACGGCGGCCTGGCTGCGGTCCTCACGGCGTTCGCACCGTCGCAAAGCAGCGTATCGGCCGGCATACGCTGGGACCTCGTCAAGGATATCGACCTGAAGCTGCAATACGATAGGGTGAGAGTGGACTCGGGTTCATCCGGTAGACTGCAAAACGTGCAGCCGGGGTTCCGACCTCAAGATCAGGTGAACGTCTTCAGCTTGGCCATGGACTTCGTTTTCTGATGCAGCCTGCCATGAGTAACGCATTCGGCATCGTCGCCATGAGTTTCCTCCTGGCGGGCCCATTGGCCTCAGCCGACGTGGTCGCGGTGGTCTCATCGAAGAGCGCGGTCACTACTTTGAGTAAGAGCCAAGTGTTGGATATATTTCTGGGAAAGACCGCTCGTTTTCCCGATGGCAGTCAAGCGGAGCCAATCGATCAGTCCGAGGGCACGGTCGCGCGCGATGTGTTCTATAACAAACTCGCCGGCAAGTCCGCGGCTCAGATGAAGGCGTACTGGTCGAGGATTATCTTCACCGGCCGTGGGCAGCCGCCGAAGGCCTTACCAAACGGCGCAGAAGTCAAGAAGCGGCTGGTCGAAAATCCCACGGCAATCGGATACATCGATGCAACCATGGTCGATGCCAGCCTCAGAGTGCTGTTCTGACCGAGCCGCTACTGTAGATCGAACATCCCTCGCCCATGCTTCTGCGTTAGTTCGAGAATTCGACCGCCGCCGCGAACTACGCAACTGAGTGGATCGTCCGCAATCACCACCGGCAGGCCGGTCTCTCTTGTAATCAATTTATCGATGTCGCGCAGTAAAGCACCGCCACCGGTGAGTACGATGCCGCGCTCCGCCACATCGGCGCCCAAATCCGGAGGCGTTTGCTCCAGCGCTTTTCGCACCGCACTTACGATACCTTGTAATGGCTCCTCGAGGGCCTGAAGAATCTCATTCGAATTCAAAGTAAAACTCCGCGGTACACCCTCCGAGAGGTTTCTTCCCCTGACGATGAGGTCTCGGATCTGCTCTCCCGGATAGGCCGACCCGATTTCAATTTTGATGCGCTCCGCGGTTGCCTCACCGATCAACATGCCATAGTGGCGCCGGACGTACTGGATGATCGCTTCATCCAGCTTATCCCCGCCTATCCGAACGCTAGCCGCGTAGACGATGCCGTTCAAGGAAATCACTGCGACCTCGGAAGTTCCGCCGCCGATGTCGAGAACCATGGAACCGCGGGGCTCGTGCACTGGCAACCCGGCGCCGACGGCGGCCGCCATGGGTTCCGGTACGATATCAACGCTGCGCGCGCCCGCGCCCGCGGCCGATTCTTTGATGGCCCGACGCTCTACTTCGGTGGCGCCAAACGGTACGCACACCAATACGCGCGGGCTGGCGCCCACCAAGCGGTTACCGTGAACCTTTCTGATGAAATATTGCAGCATCAATTCGGTGTACGTGAAATCCGAGATGACGCCGTCTTTCAAAGGGCGCACGGCGGTAAGATGACCAGGAGTTCGACCGAGCATTTTTTTCGCCTCCATACCCACGGCGACCACCGTCTTGCCGCCTCCCGGTTTGCTGCGCACCGACACAACCGAAGGCTCGTTGAGCACGATGCCGCGCGACGTAACGTAAATCAACGTGTTGGCAGTGCCCAGATCGATCGAAAGGTCATTCGAGAAATAGCCCCGCAATCGCTTGAGCATAGGGAATAGTCTTCGTATAGAGGAAGCGAGAAGTTCGCTGACTGACCCGACCACACTGGGATCAATATCCCTGGGTGCAGACCATCTTTCTGTACGCTACCGAACGCTCGCGAGATAGCCGCCCTTCAAATATTGCCTTGCAATAAGCGTATGGCGGGCGCCGAGGAAGCACGCGCGCTTGCCGAGCCCTCCCCACACCTCAAGCGAATCGACTTGACGAGGATCGCGTTACAGGAATGTGACGTCTGGCTCACATCAGCACTCAAGGCGACCCGGTAGACTCAAAATACATCGTTCGCGCGCCAGGCCGACGCACGGTGCGGGACGTCGTTTACGGCGATCGAAATGCGCGTCGAGCTGGGGGAGAAGCCGACTCCGAGGAGATGAATGGTGGCGATCAATGCCGATGCAACGCCCCCCGTGCGCGGTTCGCCATTCGTGATCGTTTGGATGTTCGCGGCCATCGTCATCGGCTTGATGATCCTCGCAAACTTCAGTTTCGGACTTTTGTCCTCGATGCGGGCGTACGTGGGAGGAGAGAGTTTGTGGTCGAAGGCGCAGAAGGACGGCGTCTTTCACTTACAGAAATACGCCTTCAGCCACGACTCGGATGAGTTGCGCGCGTTTCGCGCCGATATCGCCGTGCCGCTGGGAGATCATGAGGCGCGGGTCGAGATGGACAAGCCAAACCCGGATATGCGCATCGTACGCCAAGGTTTCATCCGCGGTGGCAATCATCCTGACGATGTTGACGGCATGGTGAATCTTTATCGGCGATTTTACTGGGTATCCTACGTGCAGAGAGCTATTCGTGCTTGGAGCGCCGGAGACCGCTACATAATTCAACTCGATGAGGCCGCGACCCGGTTGCAACATACAATCGAGTCTACCGCGTCGAGCCCGGCGCAGATCCAGTCTCTCCTGGCCGAGATATCTCAGATCAACGAGAAGCTCACGCCCATCGAGAACCAATTCGTCGACGCCTTGAGCGAGGCGTCACGCACCACCTATCAATGGCTTCAGGCGATCATGCTTGCAGCGACGCCCGGGCTCTTGGTTCTGGGAGCGGCGTTATCGATGCGTATAATTCAGCAAAGGACGCGCGCCGACGACCAGGTCCGGCACATCGCCTTTCATGACGATCTTACCTCTCTGCCAAACCGTCTGATGCTGATTCAGCGCCTTGACCAGGCTCTCAGCCGGCATCGGCGCACCGGCTCCCGCCTGGCGATTCTATTCATCGACCTGGACCGCTTCAAGGTGATCAACGATTCGCTGGGTCACGAGGTCGGCGACGAGTTGTTGCGTCAGGTGGCTGATCGCTTACGAAGCCAGTCACGGGAGGGCGATACGCTTGCGCGGATAGGCGGCGACGAGTTCGTCGTGCTGGTCGAGAACGAGAAAAATCTCGAGGATGTCTCTGCCTGTGCGCGCCGGCTCGTCGAACAGCTGAGCAGCCCGTACTTGCTCGGCAACAAGGATTGCCACGTTACATTGAGCATCGGAATCAGTGTCTTCCCCGCCGATGGCAGTGATTCGCAAGCCTTACTCAAGGCAGCGGATGTCGCCATGTACCGTGCCAAGCAGATGGGGCGAAACAACTATCAGTATTACCTGCCTTCGATGAATGTGCATACGGTGGAACGACTTGAGATGGAGTCTGACCTGAGCCACGCTTTGGAGCGCGGTGAATTCCTCCTGTACTATCAGCCGAAGGTGCAAATCAAGACCGGTTTGATTACCGGCACCGAGGCCCTACTACGCTGGAATCACCCGCTGCGCGGGCTGGTGCCGCCGGTGGAGTTCATCTCCCTTGCTGAAGAAACGGGACTGATCGTACCCATCGGCGAATGGGTGCTTGCCACTGCGTGCGCGCAGAACAAATGCTGGCAGGATCAGGGACTGGCGAAGCTGGGGATTGCCGTCAACCTCTCGGCGCGCCAGTTCGGCGATTCGCAGCTCCTGCCCAAACTTACACGAATCATTCAAGCAAGCGGGATCGATCCATCGAGTCTGGAACTGGAGATTACCGAGAGCGTGGTCATGTCGCACGGAGAATCGGCGGTTGCGGTGCTCAAGCAATTGAAATCGATCGGCGTACAGATTGCCATTGACGACTTCGGAACCGGCTATTCGTCGCTCGGCTATCTCAAGCACTTCCCCATCGACACCATCAAAGTGGATCGCTCGTTCATTCGCGACATTCCTGCCGATTCGGGCGACATGAAAATTGCGCGTGCCATTATTGCCATGGCCCACGCCTTGCGGCTCAAAGTGGTTGCAGAGGGCGTGGAAAACGCGGAGCAATTGAGGTTTCTGCACGCCGAGAACTGTGATGCCGCGCAGGGGTATTTCTTATACCGGCCGATTCCGGCGGATGAAGTGGCAGACGTTCTGAAAGTCAATCGGCCGGATCGCGTGGCGCGCTTGAGCGTCCCCGTCTGATCGGCCGGCGTTTGGCCCTATGGAAGGAACGGCGGCAACGACTCGTTGCCGCGGTTTGACCACGTCAGTGGACGGGTTCCTGTTTGAGCAGTGTGTCCGCCAGATCCAAGGCCAGTAGCACCCGTTTCGTGTGAGCCAGGGTTCCGACAACCTTGCGCAAGGGGGCAGGAGCCAATTTAATGAGACTAGGGGTCATATTGATTCCATCGGCGAGTGTGCGCTGTGGTTCTCGGTTGACGTCGATAACCTCGATTTCGTGGCGGCCCGGCAGGTAGCGATGGCAAATCCCCAAAAGATTGGCCATGGCCTCGGCAGAATTCTGGGTGTTCGATGCAATGTACAAGCGAAATTTGAAGGTGACGATGCTAGTCACGATTCCGCCTCTTGCCTACGATACGCAGGGAGTCGCCGCCGCGTAACTTGCGTAATCGCACGTTGCGGCGTGCGCGTTCATTGACGCGGCTCTGAGTAGTGCGCTCAAGCAGGGTTTTCTCGACATTTTTCGCCAGCAGTTCGGTTTGAATCGACTTCAGCCGTACTTGAAGCTCTGCATGTTCGGCGGCAAGTGTCAGGAATTTTAGCCGCTCACCGACTTCGGCGACTTCATTTTCCAGGTGTTCTGAGCGCTCCTTCTCCCAGCGCAGGGTCCCCATAAGAACTTCTCCGCGCGCCGCGTATATATCGGCCAACGTGATTCCGCTATCGGTGAGGATCAATTCGCGAACCTGGTTGGAATGCGATGTGCCGCGAGACTTGATGATGGACATGCCGCGATTGCGTTCTCCGGACTGCACCAGGTAGTTCAGCTGTATCCAGGTGTCGGCCAGCGTGGATATATGCAACGGGGTTCCGGTTTCGGTCTGTCCGGCCGATTCATCCAGCAAGCTGGTGCAGACCAGCGTGATCCCGTCCGCCTTACACCAATCGATCAGCCTTTCCGCCACGCCATGCGAGGTTATCTCATTACCGCTTCTTGCAAACGTGGAGACAGGATCGATGACAAGGCACCGCGAGCGACTCTCCACGGTGAGTTCTTTGATGCGAACCAGCAGGCTCTCGGCGCTCCCTATCATGGCGCGCGCGGATATCACGTTGAGGGTGCCATTCTTTACGTAGGTGCCGAACCGTATTCCGACGGAGGTCAGATTTCGGATGACCTCGCTGCCATCCGAATCGAAGCAGACGAACGTGGTGCGCTCGCCGCGCCTGCAGGCAGCCTGTGCGAAGGCGGAGCTCAGCGTGGTCTTGGCGGTGCCCGGTAACCCGGTGATGAGCACACTGGCTCCGCGAAAATAGCCGCCGCCGAGCATGGTGTCGAGCCGCTTCACACCGCTGCTGACCCGTTCATGACTCGCGTAGGAGACCTGTCGACTCGTTGCTGCGCTCGTGGCCACGTTAAATCCATTCCGGCCGATTACGAACGGCGCCTCGTTCTCGTCGAAGCTGGAACCACGGTATTTTTGCACACGCAGGTTCCGCTGGGAAACGCCGCTCGCTACTGTATGATTGAGCACGACGGCGCAGTCGACCATGAATTGCATGAAATTGAAAGGCGACTGACTCAACGACGCATCTTCATCACCACCAGATTTCCCGGTGACGAGCCCGGTCAGGCCGTGCAGCAGCAACCATTCATGCAGGCGAAAAACTTCGCGCCGCTTTGCCCCCTGATCAGGAAGCAGGGCCAACACAACATCGAGGGCATCGAACACAATCCGCTTCGCGCCCATGCGATTGGCCTTCGTGCCGAGGGCTGCGAGCATCCCCGTTAGATCAAAATCGCCCACTTGGATCAGACTCGGCAACGGTTGGGCGTCCATAAAGAACAGCTTTTTCTTCTGCAATTCTGCGATGGGCCAGTCGAACCCCTCCACATTCGACACAATTCTGCTCGGCGCCTCCTCGAATGCAACGAAAATGCCCGGTTCGCGCTCGTGCAGGGCACCGTTTACCAGAAATTGCATGCCGAAGATGGTTTTACCGGAGCCGGGACCACCTACCAGCAACGTGGTGCGGCCCCGCGGCAGTCCCCCACCTGTGACTTCATCGAAGCCCCTGATAAAGGTCCTGGCTTTCTTAGATTGAGTAACCGCCGGTCGGCGAGCCATTTTCATTGGAACTCCAAGAAGGATGCAGAAACCCTGAGCGAAACCGCCCCTTGCTCGGCCGATCGCGGGTGGGAGCAGGATGGGCAAGCAGAGCGGAACGGGGGGAGACTCGACCGCTCGATGTCAAAATTGAGAACCGCCACTCAGATCGATATAAGCGTTATAATAGCTAATAGCGCTATATGTTGCAGCAATCATTTCCGGCCACCCGTCACAGAACGACCGCGCCCCTGCCCTTCTTCCGGGAGCGGGCTTCGCTCCGGGTTGGGCTGGGCTGATGCGCGCCCCAAGCAAAGCAGGCTCCGACCTTCTACTGGTTCTCGACCGGGATCCGCAATCGTCGGCCGCGCTGCATGACATCTGTATCAGGCTAGGGTGCGATCTCATCGAGACGGGCAGTGTTGAGGGGATGCGTGAGCTTTTGTCAGTACGCAATCCGACTATCGCCGTCATGGCGGTAGATCGGCTGGACAGTGAGGATGTGGACGCACTAGATGAACTCGCGCAGCTTTCCCCTCCTCCCTCGGTGCTGCTCATCGGCTCCGTTGATGCTCGGGTTCTCGCCAGCGCCGGACGGGCCGCGGCGTCACGCGGCCTGCACGTGATCGGTGCGGTGGAGCGACCCATCAATCTGGACGCGACGGAACGCCTGCTGGAACCCCATTTAGCAACCGCGCCGCCGATTGACCTCGGCGAATTCGAACAGGCTCTGTCTCAGTTTGAGTTTACGCTGCAGTACCAGCCGAAAGTGGCCATTACGGGCGAAAGCCCGCGAATTCAGGCGGTAGAGGCCTTGGTGCGCTGGAATCATCCGCGGCGCGGCCTGCTTTATCCGCGGCATTTCTTGGGCGCGGTGGAAGAGTATGCACTGATGACGCGACTGACAGACTACGTCATGACGGAAGCGGTGCGCCAAGCTGGCCAGTGGCGCGGGCGTGGCCTGGATCTCGCCATGATCGTCAATCTGAGTCCGCGTCTCGTTCGAGATCGTGCGTTTCCTGATCGACTCGGGATGCTGCTGCAAGAAAACGAAGTACCGGCGAGCCAGTTTGTGCTCGACGTCACCGAGGCATCAAGTACCGACGACCGCAATATGATGCTCGATGTGTTTACGCGGCTGCGCATCTTGGGCGTGGGCCTTTGCCTCGACAATTTCGGCACGGGATGGTCTTCGCTAACCGACCTGTATCGAATGCCCTTCTCAGAAATCAAAGTCGATCAATCGCTCATCGCGGACGTTGCGCGGGAACGCGAGGCACGTTTGATTGTTGGGGCAATTGCCGATCTTGCCCATGCCCTGCAATTGACCGTGTGCGCCGCTGGGATCGAGAACCGGCAGACCTATGAATACGTGCGCAGCGCGGGATTCGATACTGCTCAGGGCCGATTCTTCAGCCCCCCAGTGGATGCGAGCGATATCGAGCGCTTGTTCAAATCGTGGCCGCGGCCTGAATTCGCCGCCACGGGAATGTGGCGGGTACAAAGCCGGGGCGAGCTGAAACGAATCGAGGCGTCCAACAGTTCGCGCCCGGCGGTCCTAACGACTGAGGATCCAGCAAAGTGACGCGTTTGGGTTTGAAACCCCCAGCTCCTGTCAGCCTCGAAGCACTGCTCGACAAACTGCTGGTTTCTCGCTGGATCACCGCACGTTGGGGGCATCGGATTTGGTCACCCTGTGATCTGCCGGTTCGATTGCAGCATTGCGTCCGCAATCTGGCCAGGGGTAGTGCGTGGTGCGCCTATGCCGATGATCACCAGGTCTACTTCGTGCTGGGCCGCATGCGCCCGTCCGTGCCTCAAGCGGGTGAGTCTACGGTGGAGGCCTACTTCCTGAACGCTGAGGCCGCTCTCGTGTTCCGGGGTGTCTGGAAATTCGATCTGTTGGCCGGCTTCGCGCGGCAGGAGGTACCGGCGCGCGCCGTTCAGCCGACGCGTCCAATGCGCGGACCAAGGAGCGCCGGACGCCTGCCTTGCAGTAATTCCGATGCTGCTGAATCGGGCGCAACCCGTTGAATCATCAGTGGACCCAGCCACCACCCATGCTCGCAATCATAGGAGGGGTCCAATACAGAGTCGAGCCACCATCCATGCGCAGCGTCGTACGCCCATAGGGCAGCGGAATAGACACAAGCATTATTGTCCAAAAAATAGGCTTCGAGGCCCTCGGCGGACGCGCGATTCTCCCCAGATAGCGCACGCGCTATCGCGCAAAAGATTCCGTCACCAGCTCGAAAGGCCCGCCAGGCACACACCGGCGCAAGGCTCAAGATGCAACTTCGGAGCCGGGATGGAAGTTCCTCCGGATGGGCAACGGCACCACGCATAGACTGCAACGCGAAGCGAGAGGCCAAGAGATCGTCGAGACGCCCACCGAGGCTATTCTCAGGAAAAATCGACAGCAAACGCATCCAAATGTCTCCTTCGCGCGTCCAATCGATCCGCAGCACGCTTGCGGCCTAATTGCAGTATATCGAGTATAGCGATATTAGCGATACCGTACTGTCCCGCAGAGCTGCCGAAGTGATGGCACGTCACGGTTTTGGGATTTCGTTGCAGACTGTCGCGATTTTCCCTACATCAATACCAGTTAGCTCGCCCTAGGCTATTCGAGCAGTTGCCTCGCGGGCGTGATGCAAATGGCATAGCACGATCAAGGTGGATCGTATTTCCGCAGCGGCCTAATCTCATGAAAGCCATTCATTGCAACCTTCACAAAAACCCCACGCATCGCACGGCGCGCAATCGCGCCAGACTGCGCCTCATCCATCAGGGCTGCATTCTGCTTGTCCTCGCCGCCTGCGGACGGGAGTCGACGGTCAGCCGCTTGGAAGATCTACCTGCCTTAGACACGAACCGTTCTCAGGTTGCTGAGCAGGACCTGAATCCGCGACTGCTACGCCGTTTCTCTGCCATTCACCGGCCGGCACAGATGAAAAACACTGCCTTGGTCAATCTCGGCCGTTTGCTGTACTTCGAACCCTTGCTATCGAGCACAGGTAGAATTTCTTGCAATTCCTGCCATCCGCTGGATCGCTACGGCACCACGAACACCAAAACTTCCGTAGGCGTCGACGGCCGTCTGGGCCGCCGCAATGCGCCGACCGTCTATAACGTGGCGGGGCATTCAAGCTTTTTTTGGGATGGACGCGCCGGAACTTTGGCCGAGCAGGCGTTCGGGCCTCTGAACAATCCGACCGAAATGGGCATGAATGCCGTTCGCATCGTGGCCAAATTGAAGAGCATTCCAGGATACCGTAGCGCATTCGCGCTCGCCTACCCTATTCAGGTCGAACCCATTACGTTTGCCAATGTAACGGCTGCCGTTGCCGAATTCGAAGGCGGGTTGATAACCCCGGCGCGCTGGGATCGCTACATTGAAGGTGACTCGCAGGCCCTCACTTCGGATGAGAAGGAAGGCGCGAAACTATTTGCCAATTTGGGATGCATGGTGTGTCACACCGGCGCGTATGTCGGCGGCACCATGTTCGAAAAACTGGGCATTTTCGTACCGTGGCCGAACCAAACCGATCATGGCAGACGGGAAATTACCCAAAATCCCGCGGACGACATGGTTTTCAAGGTACCGAGTTTGCGCAACGTTGCTGGTACCGCGCCGTACTTTCACGATGGCTCCGCTGCCACACTCGACACCGCCGTGATGCTGATGGCCCGTCATCAATTGGGTATCGATTTGAGCAAAGAGGAAGCTCTATCCATCGCTGCGTGGCTCGGATCCTTGACCGGTGAGATCCCTCGTGCCTATGTGGCACCGCCCCGCCTTCCAGTGGCCGGCCGCCAATGACACACCTGAAAAAAATGCGCGATCGGCCGTTGCGAACTCAGTTGATGCTGGTATTCGGCCTGCTCTGCATCACGACTACCACCATATCGACAATTACGTTGACCACGCTAGCCGTTCGCCGCATGCACGCGGGACTCCGAGATAAGTCGGTGCAATATGCACGACAACTGCAACAGCAGTTGCAATCGGTGGTCGCGTTCGACGATCGGTTGACGGCGCGGGAACTCTTCGTATCGCTGATGGGCGATCCCGATGTCGACGGCCTCGCGGTATATCAGGCTGACGGTACTGCACTTGAGCAACGAGGAATCACGCCATCGCGCCTGCCCTCCCTTCAGACCGAGATCACGCAGGGTCCGGGTCACGTCATTGCCCTTGCAAGGGTCAAGGCCCGCGAAGGGCGCGATGGGCGCCTGTACGTAGGGCTCTCGACAAAATCCATCGACGAACTGCAACGGCACGACGCATGGATCGCTGCGGCGGTCGCAGCAAGCGCAATGCTGTGTGCGTTGGCGCTGGCAGTACAGACTTCCCGCCGAATTGCACGCCGCTTGGTACGCATCGCCGACGCCGCTGATCGCATGGCCTACGGTGATCGTTCTCATGCAAACCTGGACGAGAGCGGCGAGGATGAAATCGGGGCGCTTGCCCACGCGTTCAACGTCATGGTCTCCGAGCTGAATCGACTGTCGACGAAACACGAGAACCTGGTGTTGACCGAACGTGAACGGCTCGAAGCGTTGGTCACCGAACGCACCGGCGCGCTGGAGCAGAGCCGAGAGATGTTTCGGCTTATAGCCGAGAGTACCAACGCAATTCCATTCACACTGAACCTCGCGCGTGGCTGCTTCCCCTACATCGGCGCCAAAAGCATAGTCGATTCGGGCATCGCAGAATCGGCATGGGGAGAGCCGGGTGCATTGGATATCATCTTCCCTCGCGCCACGAATCGCGAGGTTCGGCAGCATTTTGATGGGTGCAATATCGGTCCCTTTGAATTCGTGACGAGATTATCTCAGGGCACCAATCGTCAGATGGAAGTGCGTTTTACCGGAACCTGTGAGATGGTCTCGGGCGCGAAGTATTTGCGCGGGCTAATGCTCGATATCACCGAGCTACGGCGCCTTGGCCGCGATCTCGCCGCGGCGCAGAAGCTTGAATCCGTTGGCCGGCTGGCGGCTGGTGTCGCTCATGAAATCAATACTCCAGTTCAGT
>Ga0302325_10019258_pt1 | contig 14363 bp, 12 predicted proteins | sample Palsa_T0_2_FD_201948 | JGI IMG/M metagenome (GOLD analysis project Ga0302325, IMG submission 201948) | Peat permafrost microbial communities from Stordalen Mire near Abisko, Sweden - Palsa_T0_2 | ecosystem: Environmental > Terrestrial > Soil > Palsa > Peat permafrost | place: Sweden: Abisko... | reverse complement strand
ATCCAACGGCACTCAGCTTCTCCGCAAAGGTTCCGCTACCGGGAACGCCATCGACAATACGGGCATATCCACCGTGGCCCTGAGCCCTACCCGCGTGATCACCGCGGCGATTGGCGACGGGTTAGTGGAGCTTATGTCGTGGACCGTAAGTTCAAGCGGAGCCGTTGAATTCTTTGGGTACGTGACCAACGAGGCCGCCAAGTCGATTAGCTTGGCAAAATTGGATTCCAGCCGCGTCATTGACCATGACCGTCTTTGTGGTGAATTCCGACGGGGCGCTGTTCTATGGAGGCGCGGTTAGCACCACCGACCAGGCCAGCGCCGTCGCCATCGCCGCCATTAGCGGCAGCGAAGTGGTGAGCGCGATCCGCAACAGCGCCGGCGACCTGCAGCTCGACTCGTGGCTGGTAGAGACAAACGACCTCAGCGTACATCGGGAAACCGTTTCCGCGGGCGCGGTCAGCCTGTTGGATATCACCGCATGGGGGGACACGGGACATGTGGCAACTCCGGTGCGCAACAGCGCGGGCGACCTCGAGCTGATCGATTGGTCCGTGAATCCCACCACCGGCGCGATCGTGCGGGAGTCTTCCGCAACCGTGGGCGCCGCCGGCGACGTCGCGGCCTCTACGATCGGAGGCCTGATCTTCGCGGCGTCGATAAACTCCGGTGGAAGGGTGGACGCGGGCACCTGGGGATATAACGGAACGCAGATTGAGGAGGGCGCCAGCGCCCAACTGGAAGCCGCCAACCTGGTAGCCGCCGCCCCGCTCTCCACGGGGCTTTACAGCGTCACTGCCACACGCACCAAAGAGGGCAATCTGAAGGTGGATGTCTGGTCGGGAGATTATGTCCCCTAAGCCGGGCATTCTGGATTTCTTGAGAACCAAAGGACAAAACATATGAACATCAATCGAAAAGTATGCACGGCGGCCGCGGGCTTGCTGTCCGCATGCATGACGGCGGCTACAATATCCGCGCAGAACTTCATGGAATACTAGTATGGCGCCTCGGCGGGAGCCGTCAGCCAGGTTTCCGTTGCGAATCTAGAACAGAACTTGATCGCCTGGAAGTCCTCCGGCAGCGCGCTCGAACGCAAGGGCTCCGCGACCGGCCCCGCCATTAGCAACGCGAGTCTGGCCGCCGTGGCCCTCACTCCCCACCTGGTGGTAACCGCGGTGCCTACCGCGGGCGGCGGAGGGGAACTCGTTTCGTGGTCCATCGGCGCCAGCGGGGCCGTGGCTCTTGGCAACACCGTGCCCCTGCCCGGGCAGTGGTTGAGCGCGGCGAAACTGGATTCCAGGAACGTCGCGATCGGCTTTCAAGACCCCGAAGGGACAGTGGGCACCTTGCTGTATACGGTGACCGCCACCGCAATCGGCTATGAAGCCGAAATCTTCAACACGCAGGGCAGCATTACAAGCGTGGCCGCCATAAACAGCGGCGAGTTTGTCACCGCCATAAGCACCAACCTCGGGACGCTGCAACTCGACTCGTGGTCCGTGAGCCAACTCGGCGCCGTGGCCCATCAGGCGACCGCGTCGGCGGGCGCCATCAGCCGGGTGGCGATCACAGCCGACGGGACAGGCGGCGTAGCCACAGCGGTGCGCAATAGCGCGGGCGACCTGGGAGGTCATCGATTGGGCCGTGGATGCCAGCTCCGGCGCGATCACGCGGACGTCTTCCGCCACCGTGGGCGCCGCCAGCCAGGTCGCGGCCACCATGATCGGGGACCTGATCTTCACCGCGTCTGTAAACTCCACTGGAAAAGTAGATGCGGGTGTGTGGGGATATAACGGAACGCAACTCACCGCTGGCGTGAGCGCCCAGGAGGAGGCGGCCAACCTGGTAGCCGCCGCACCGCTCTCGACCGGCATCGAAACCGTCACCGCCACGCGCACCGCGACCGGCAATCTGCAGGTGGATGTCTGGTCCGGAGATTACGAGACAGAAGCCGGCGCGACGGTGCCTTGCGCCTATCAGGCGCAAGGCCCGGGGGTGGGATCGGCTCGGTCTACCTGCCGGCCATCCCACCGCCTTAAGGCGGAACTAAATTCGAATCAAATCCCAATCGGAGTTATTCAAAATGAGCATAAGAATAAACTTCCTGGCGGCGGGTCGCGCCGGCGATCGCTACCCGACGATTCGTCCCGCCGATCCCGGCGACTCCCCACGGCTGGCTCAGTTGTTTCGCGCGACCTATGGCAGGACCAGCCATCCCTGCCAAGACGCCGGCGGAAGCCGCGCTTCTTCCCTATCGGAAGCAGGAGACGGTGACGCATAGCTGCGCTCCGTTGCCAGTGTGGTCGAGCGCGGTGATTCTCAACTTCAACCTGCACAGCTTCCTGCGGCGCCGCGCCTGGCGAGGATGGACGAGTGGAGATGGTCGCGGGTGAACAAAGCTGAGCACCAGGTGTCGCCTGGCAGGAATGGTGGCGCATGGCGCCACCTGGCGACACCCTACTCCTGCCGCAGCACGGCATTCGGGTCGAGACGCGATGCGCGCCACGCCGGCGCATACGCACCCAGCGCCGCCGCGGCCACCAGCGCGGCCGTCACCAACGCCACAAATGGCAAATTGAACGCCGGCACGCCCACCGCAGCGGTAACCGCTTTGCTCGCCAAGAGGCAAAGCGCCAGACCGATCGATACCCCCACTCCCGCCAGCACCATGCCCTGCTTCATGACCATGCCCAGCACTCCGGAGCGGCCAGCGCCGATCGCCATGCGGATGCCGATCTCCCGCGACCGCAGGCTGACCGAATACGACATGAGCCCGTAGAGTCCCCCCATCGCCAGGATCAGCCCGAGCAGCCCCATCCCTCCGATGGTTTCCGTCAGGACACCGAGGGTCTTGGTGGCGCGCTGGTCGAAGACTTCCTCCATGGTGCGCACGCCATAGATCGGCTGACCGGCATCCAGCGAGCGGACGACTTCGCGCAGCGGCGCGGCCGCCGCGCTGGAGGGACCGGCGGTTTCGATCAAGATGGTCATGGCCTGCTGCGGGTTTTGGGAAAGCGGCCGATAAAGGTATTCCACGGGCGGCTCCACTAGGAAGAAATATTTGCTCTGCCGGGCCACGCCCACGATCTCCAGTACTTGGTCCTCGTCGCCCTTCAGCCGGAGCCGTTTGCCGATGGCGCTTTGGTTGGGATAATATTTGCGCGCGAACAGTTCGTTCACGATGGCCACCGGCCGGGATTCGGCCCGGTCGGACACCTCGAAGGCCCGGCCCTCGACGATCGGGACGTTGAGCGCGTCGAAGTAACCCTCGCTCACCGTGTTCGAGATCACGCTGACGGCCTCGGTCCCGGGCGGCAGCTTCACGCCCTCCGGAACCAGCCGGCTTTGGTCGCCTCCCGGCAGCATCGGCACAGCCTGTGTGAGCGCCGCGGATTTCACGCCGGGGATATTGCGCACCCTCTCCAGCAGCGGCCTAAAGAATCCCTTGGCCTGCTCCGGAGTGTAACGTGCCAGCGTGGTATCGAAGCTCGCCATCAGCAGATGGCTGGTGCGGAAACCGGCGGGCCGGGAAATTGCAATCAATGCGCCGCGGTAAGCCTGCGTCGCGAAAACCAGCAGCAGCAGGGCTGCGGCGACCTGCGCAATCACTAGCGTGTTTCTTCCCAGCAGGCGCCGGCGTTTGCCATCGTCCGACTTGCCTGACTTCAATGCCGGAACCAGGTCGGGATGGGTCGACTGCAACGCCGGCGCCAGCCCAAACACCAAGGCGCTCGCCACTGAGGCGAGTATGGTGAACAGCAACACCCGCGGGTCCAGCCGGACGTCTATCACTACGGGGATGTCGGTTGGTATTTTGATCTGCCCAAACAGATCCACGCCAGCCATTGCCACCAGCAGCCCCAGCGCTCCGCCCAGCGCCGCAATCACCAGGCTTTCGGTCAACAGTTGCCGCACGAGGCGGCTGCGGCGGGCGCCGATTGCCAGCCGCACGGCGATCTCCCGCGAGCGGGCCCGCGCGCGGCTCAGCAAAATATTCATTACGTTGGCACAGGCGATCAACAAAACCACCGCGGCCATCGCCAACAGGAAGAACACCAACGCGGCGTCGAACGAATCCCGCTTGAGCCTGGCTTGCACGTCCGAATCCACCACCATGGAGCAGGTGCGATTGGTTGCCGGGTAGGCCTGCGCGAGTTGCTGCGAGACGACCCTGGCCTCGGCTGCGGCCTGGGCCACGCTGACGCCCTGCTTCAGCCTTCCGTATACAGTCATGCCGCGGCTCTCGCGCCTTTCGAGCATGGTTTGGTCGCCCGTGATGCTGGGACCCATTGCGAGCGGCACAAAGAGCGCAGAGCGAATCAGCCCATTCGAGCCGCTGAACGGTTCCGGCGCCACTCCTATTACGGTAAAGGCGACGTTGTTCAGGAAGATGGTCTTTCCGACGACGTTGGGATCCGAGGCGAAATCCGTACGCCAGAGATCGTGGCCCAGCACGGCCACGGCGTCGCGGCCGGGCGCCTGGTCTTCGTCGAGGCGAAAGGCCCGTCCCAATTTGAGCGGCATATCCAGCACGCTAAAGAAATCGCCGGTCACCAATTCGCCGAATTTCATTCGGGGCAGCACGCCTTTTTCGGTGGCGAATCCGAACTGCGCGTATCGGGAGGCGGCCAGACCGGTATAGGATTTGTTCCGGTCGTGGAGGTCCTTGAAGTCCGGATAGGACAGCCCGGACAACTGAGCGATGCCACCGATAGCCTCGCCGCGTAACTGCGACTGAACCACGATAATCTCGGAAGCATGCGGCACGGGCAGCGGCCGCAACAGCAGCGCGTCCGCCAGGCTGAACATGGCCGAGTTGGCGCCAATTCCCAAAGCCAGAGAAACGATGGCTACTAGAGCGAACCCCGGGCTATTCCGCAGGGTGCGCAACGCGTACCGAAGGTCATCGAGCATATGCACTAGATGGCACGCCGCATGCCGAACCGGCGCGCGCGTATCTGCAAGTAAACACGTCTCGGGACAGCCGGCGTCGGCCGCCGTGCGTCCGTTTTTGGGACGCCATGCTTCGGTTGTGGGCGGCGCCGAGCGCCGCCGCGAGCACTTCAGGCCCGCCGCTCCGCAATCTCCTGCCACTCCGGCATCAACTCGAACCGAGTCCTCACACTCTGCACAGATTCTCCAATCTGGTGGATCGATCCCACCAACTCTTCCACATCCCCCACCGCCAGCTTGAGATATTCGATCTTAGCCGGATCGATCGACATAATCTGACAGCAGCTCGCATCCACCGCCGCCAAGTCCCTGCCGGCGACTACCACCCCGGCTCGTTTGGCGGTCCCCTGAATCGGCCCGTTGCCTTCCATCCCTACGATCCCGTCCACTATGGCAAAATGCCGCGGCAGCGCGCGGTACAGATCCGCGACGCATTCGGGAATCCCGGCCCAGTGCAGGATGTTCTTGGGCCATCCGTAAACCCCGCCCGGCACTATCCCGAACAGGTTCTTCATGCTTAGCGTGGCCCCCACCCAGTGATGTGTCTTCATCTTCGGCATGGAAACCAAAAGATCGCACGACAGCGCTGCCTGCGCCAGATAAACCGACCGCAGCCGGGAGTGCGGATGCGCCAGCCGGATTTCGGCGACGCGATCGAGATTCAGGTCCGTGAAGATCTCTTCGAACCGTGGGATCGTCTCGAAATACCCCGCGGCCTCCGCCATGTCCAGCGTGTTCCGCCGGTGACCGGGGCCTTCCCCGATGGTCACCTCCGCGCCCAATTCGCGAAATGCCTCCAGGGCCGCATGCACCAGCACGGGATGGGTATTGATGGGGCTGTCCGGTTCGAATTCGACCAGGTTGGGTTTGAGCAGCACGCGTTTGCCGCGGACGTGCAGACGGTGTTCCGCTAGCACGCGGCGCAGGTCGCCGTACAACTCCTGGGTGTAATCCGGCCGCCGCACGATCGAAACCAGAGCCGGCGGCCCCGCGCGGCGCCGCGAACAGCCGGCCAAAGTAACAGCCGATCCCGCCAGAAACTCGCGCCGATTCAATCCCGCCATCCGCATTACTCCAAAAACGGATTCCGGCCCGCGGCCGATGCCAGCATCGCTAGCGCCGTGTTTTGGATGGTCCGGGGCGTAAGCACCGGAAGCGGCGCATCTGGCGGCAACTGCCCGTGCGCCCGCAATCCCAGACGCAGCCAGCTTTGGGCTTCCGACGACCGGCACCCGGGCAACTGCGCCTGCGCCCAGCGGCACGCTTGGCGGATCTCGGGCGAGCGATTGCCGCTCAGCGCCAGCAGCGCTACACCCGTGGTTTCCGGATAGGAACGCGCGCCATAGCCCAACGTCCGCGACGCACCATGGTTCCAGCCTCCGTCGGCGCAGGTGTGCCGCAACAGGTACGCGGCGCCCATGTCCAGCCGCGCGGCGATTTGCGGGGACTCCGCGGACCGCGCCACCTTGCGCAGGGCGAGCATCGACAACGCCGTGGGAGTGACCCATGCGCTGGTTCCCGGATACCACGGCCAGCCGGTATCGCTCTGGGGGCCTCCGGTCAAGAATTGCCGCACCCGGCTGAGCATGTTAGTATCCGCGCCGGTCTGCCGCACGATCCACCGAATGGCGCGCCGGTAGGCATCCCCGCCGAGCGCCGCCGGTCCCAGCAAAGCTGCCACCGCCGTCACCCAGGCGCTCTGGCCGATAGCCGGCTGCGGCGGCCAGCCACCATCCTGAAGCTGGGCGGCACATAGCCACCGCAGCCCCCGTTCCACCGGTTCGCCGACCGGCCCTTGCGCGATAACGGCCAACAGCGCGTACGCCGTCGGCTCGGTCCAGGACGGCCCGCCTCGCTGGTAAGGCCAGCCGCCATCATGGTTTTGAGACTCCAGCAGGGAAACCATCGGCTTCCCATCCCTAGGTCGAATGCGCCGCTATCGCCCACACTTTAGCTGCCCGCCGCGGTGCTCAGTTGCGTGTTGGTTTTCGACCAGATCACGTTGATGCTCGAACCGGCGGTGGAAAACAACGCCGCCGAGGCCAACGCCACAAATGCCAACATCAACGTGTACTCGATCAGGTCCTGACCTTGCTCACCATGCCATAAACATAAAAAAAACGTTTTCATACCGATAGCTCCTATTTGCTCTACACTCTAGTCGATCACCATCTACTATGCACGGGCCGGGCCACTATCGGCATACGGTAACCCCCCTGAATACCAAGGCTTGAATTGCTATCTCGCACCCCAACTGTACAGAAATGAGATGCGTGCCCGGAAACGAAACGGCGATCCCATTCTGTCTTGTTCCCCGTCTGCGCTACAGTGAAACGATATGGCCCGCACCCCCTTGTTGAGGACCATCGAGAAAGCGCTGCCGAGCCGCCGCGAACTGCTGGCCGGCACCCTGCTATTCGCCAAACACGCCACCGCCACCGCGGCCGCGCCCCGCATCGGCATCGTGGGCGCCGGTATCGCCGGGCTGACGGCGGCCCTGACCCTGCGCGACGCCGGCCTCGCAGCAACCGTGTATGAGTCGTCCGGGCGCGTGGGCGGCCGCATGTTCTCGAACACCACTTTCTGGGGCGGGCAGGTGAGCGAGTGGTGCGGAGAATTCATCAACACCAACCACACGGTGGTCCGCGGCCTGGCCGCGCGCTTCAACCTGCCACTGGCCGACGTCAACGCGGCCAACCCTCCCGGATCGACGCCCACTAACTGGTTCGATGGGCAGTATTACCTTTCCCCGCAAATCAAGAGCGATTTGAAGCAGGTGTATCCGACCATGCGGCGCCAACTGCACGCCGCGGGCTACCCCACGCTCTACAACAGCTACAACGCGGAAGGCTTCGCCCTAGACCACCTCAGCGTCTACGATTGGATCGAGAAGTACGTCCCCGGCGGACACACTTCCGAACTCGGCCAGTTGCTGGACGTGGCCGTCGCCACGGAATTCGGCATGGATACCTCCCAGCAGAGCGCGCTGAACATGGTCTACTACGGCACCGGGGACGAGAAATATCACATTTCCGCAGGCAACCAGGCGCTGCCGGTGGCCATCGCCAACTGGTTGGCCGCCGGCAGCGTCGTGCTGGGCTGGAGGTTGGCGGCCATCGCCGCCCGGCCCGACGGTACCGTGGCGCTCACGTTTCAGACAGCCGGCGGAGAACGCCAAGTAGTTTTCGACCAGGTAATTCTGGCGCTGCCGTTCAGCGTGCTGCGCAAGCTGGACTACAGCCGGGCCGGTTTCGATGCGCTGAAGATCGCGGCCATCACGCAGCTCGGCTACGGCACGAATTCAAAACTGCACTTGCAATTCGACAGTCGTTACTGGAATGCCCAAGGAGTAACTGCTCCGTGGGGAGTGGGTGACGGATTCACCTCCACCGATCTTCCCTTCCAGACCACTTGGGACGCCAGCCGAGCCCAAGCCGGTTCCAACGGTTTGTTGGTCGATTACACCGGCGGCATCGTGGGCGCCAGTTATCGTCCGCCGACGCCCTACTCGACCAGCAAGAGTTCCGCGCTGGTGGAACAATTCGCGCAACAATGCCTCGCCCAACTCGAAAAGCCGTGGCCGGGCATCGCGCCGCACTACACCGGCCTGGCGACGCTCAGTTATCCCACCGGCGATCCCAATAAGTTGGGCAGTTACGCGTGCTGGAAGGTCGGACAGTACACCGGGTTCGCGGGCTATGAGAAGGTGGCGCAGGGTAACATCCATTTCGCCGGCGAGCACTGTTCGGTGAACTTCCAGGGCTATATGGAAGGCGGGGCGCGCGAGGGTATTCGCGCGGCCAACGAGATCCTGTAGGGTGGCAGACGACATAAGCTGGCAGACGACATAAAACGATCGTCTGCCCCACCAAGGCCCTTCGCTATTGGTCGTCCTCGGGCTCGCCCTCCTTTTTGTGGAGGTCCGAGAGGCGCTTGGCTTCGGGGGATTGGGCGGCCAGGGTGCGCACGCCGGTTCTAGGGTTGACCCAGAAGAGATTGATCCCGGTGTCGGGCACCTCGTCCTGCGATTCCTCCGATTCCTCGAATTCTTCGGAGTCGTCGGGCTGTGGCTGCGGTTTCGCGCGGGCGGCTTTGATGCGCTGTAGCTCGTGGTAGAACTTGAGGTAGCTGCGTTGCAAGCGGCCGGTGACCAGGGTCATACGGCTGAAGAGGGCGCAGCAGGCTTCGATGTCGGGATTTTTTTCGTTGCAACCGGCCTCGTAGGCCGCGGCGCGCAACAGGTTCCATCGCGCGGTAGCCGCCTGTTTGACCAGGAAGTGCTCGGAGTCGGATTGCGGCTGGTATTCTTGCTGTATGGCGGCGAGGATTTCGTCGAAATCCTCTTGCTTTTCGTGGGGCAGGATTAGGGTGCTGGCGCGCAGGCCATGGCGCAGGTTATTCATGGAGGACGCAGCCTTCCCTGCCTCGCTGGTGGGTCCCGTACTCTTCTTTGCGTTGCGGCGATTTGCCGCGATTTGTGCTTTTGTTGACATAGGGTTACCTTTTTTGAACATCTAAACCCAATTCCAGGCGAGCTACGCTCGCCAGCATCGACAAAATTCGTCGAGGGGGCGAGGGGGCGACGCGGGGACGCGGCGATCCTTGTTCGGGCCGCTGTCTCTTTCTGGCTTCAGATTAGCATTGGGGAGGTTGGGAACCGGGTTTGCGGCGGATGGGGTGGGGGTGCAGGTTGTTGGAAATATGGGGAAAGGGGGTGCCGCGGGGATATTTTGCAGATGTGTGACTGAAAAAGGTTTGGCTAGTCTAGGCAGGCAGGGTCTTAGCCCCCCAACAACGAAGACACCCGCGCGACCAACTCCTCCGGACTGAAAGGCTTCAACAGCACCAGTTCCGGCGCCTGGCGGAGCAGGCTCTCCATGGCGATCGACTCGATCGCCGACGACATATATAGAATCTTCAGACCCGGCACCTCCCGCGACAATTGCGCGGCCAGGTCCAGCCCATTCAGGCCGGGCATCAGGAAATCCACAATCGCCAGAGACAGCGCGCCCTGGTGCCGCTCCCGGATGGCCAGCGCCTTGCTGCCGTTGGCCGCCTCCAGGATGAGAGCGCCGCGCGGCTCCAGAATCTGGCGGATCAAGCTGCGGACCTGCGCCTGATCGTCGACGACCAGGATGGTGTGCCCGCTGAAGACCGGCGCGATGGGTCCCGACGGCATGGTTATACTCATCATCGCAGAAAAACCTGCGGCCCACGAATAGCGATGAAAGCCGGTGCAGCGCGCTGGAGGGCGGGCAATTTTGCCCGCAGCCGGCTTTCTGCCGGCTCTGGCCGCCTTAAAGGCGGCCTGCAGCCATGATTGGCTGCCCCACGGAACCCGCGCCCACAAGATTATGGTAGATCTGTAGTGGTACCGCGGTGCGCAAGATACGCGTCCAATTGATCGACGACCACTCCGTCGTCAGGGCCGGAGTCCGCATGCTGGTGGACTATCAGGCCGACATGGAAGTGGTTTCCGAAGCCGCAAGCGCCATTGAAGCCGTCCGGCAGGCGCGCGAAATCCGGCCCGACGTCATGGTGTTGGATATCGGCCTTCCCGGATGCTCCGGCCTGGATGCGATCGCGCCCTTGCGCGAGGCCTCGCCCAAATCCCGCATCCTCATCCTTTCCACGCACGACGACCAAGCCTACCTGCGGCTGGCGCTGGCCGCCGGCGCCGCGGGATACGTGGCCAAGCAAGCCAATGCCGCCGAACTGACCCAAGCCATTCGCACGGTGGCGGCCGGACGCTCCTACGTTAATGTGACTTTGGCGGGCAGCCAGGCTCTACAAAGCGTGCTGGACAACCGGCGGCCGCCAACGTCTCCGATCGACACGCTGAGTAAGCGCGAGAGACAGGTGCTGGCGATGATCGCGTCGGGGCAAACCAACCAGGCGGCGGCCGATGAGCTGTCGCTCAGCGTCAAGACGGTGGAGACCTATCGACGCAGGTTGATGGAGAAGCTGGGCGTGTCCAGCCGCGCGGGGCTGGTGCGCATCGCGCTGGAATGCGGGATCGTCGCGCGCGGCGGCGAGTAAGAGAGGCATATGCCTGTTTGTCAGGCAGCCGTCGACGCTCTATCCGCGATGGATGGCGGGCCCTTACCCAACCTTCACGCCCTGCGAGAGCGTGGCGAACAGGAGGCGCTGTCCCTCATCCAACGAATCCCCAAACTTGGCAGTATGCGCCGCCTTACACTCCGCGGCGCCCTGCACACCCGGCTGCTGCGCAGCCGCATCCAGCGCGGCCAACGCCACCAGAGCGCTCTCGCGAATACCGGTTTCCAACACTTCCGGAGGCGTCTTCTTCGACCGTAACCTGCCTATGATCGCACCCCACACGCTCCGTTCCGGCTGTTCCTTCCGTTGCAGCATCGCGAAATACCTCAGCCTGTTCAAAAAACGCTTCAAAGCGCGCGGCGTAGAAAACAGTTGGCTCAGGACGGGCTGCCAGTGCGCCAGCGCTCGCGTGAATTCGTCCGAGTCGCTGACGATAATGCCGATCCGGAACCGCAGCACCCAGATCAGCGAAGCGAACAACGCCACCGCTAGTGGAACAGCCAGGAGATAGCGCACGGGATGCGGCGTCGGGTTGGTTGGTGGCACGACCCCGGGTGGGTGGCCGATGGTCTCCGCGGGCGCGCTAACGCCGGCCGCAATCCCCGGCCTGGCTGCCGCATGCCCGCCAGGGACGCGCGGTGGAGCGGCCTTTTCGCGCGCGATCGTATCTATAGTTACCTTGCGCTTCTCGATCCCGGCCTGAATGTCCGTGGCCGCCCTCTGCGCCAAGAGAAACGATCCGGCCAGCACCCCCACGAACGCGGCCACCGCCGCATAAGGCTTAAGCGCCGCCATGCGCCCAACTCCGCCTTTAGTCTCCACGCCCACGCCCGCTAACACATTCACCGCGGCCGCCGCCCCAACCTCCGCCACCGGGATCTCCAGATTCACAAGCTTGTAGAGATACTCGCGCGCGTAATGCTCGCGCCTTTCGCGGCCTTCTCCATCCTTCGCATCTACGCCGGCGACTGGTGGCTCCGGCTGCAGTTTAACCATCTCATCGGCGATGTCTTTGAATGCCAGCCCCACGGCGGCCTTCACCTGGTCGGGTGCCAGCCCCATCACGATGAAACACTCTCCGGAGGAGACCAGAAAATTGATCGCTTCCAGCGTGTCGAGCACATATTGAGGACGGCAGCGGTCCAGATCGTCGACGAAGATTACCATTCGCCTTGGCGCAAGCGCGGCAGCCACGTCGTGGAACTGATCGGCGAAACGCAAGTGATACGGTCTGGGCTTCCTCCCCTCGGCCCCTTTGTAGGCCAGAATCTCTTCCGGCTTCAGGCCGAAGGCTTTCAAGCTCTTGGCTAGGAAACCGGCCGCTGCAATGGATGCTGCCGCAAGTGCCGCCCAGCCAGAAACGTCACCAGCGTCTTTTCCGGAGTGAGCCGTAACAGACCGCGCAAACGCCGGCAGGCTTCCGACAAACGACGACCATAAATCCGTCAGCCAAGGTGGACGCACCTCCAGAAGCCCTGCAGAGGCGGCGAGAAATGCGCCAAGCAGCGACAGGGAAATCCAGTGCCGCCGGCATCGACGCAGCAGCAGCGCAATGCGGAAAAGGAGACCCTCCACTGTGGAGACCGAGGGCAAGCCCTTCTTGCGAATTGCCTCCAGCAGCGAAGCCAGCACGCTTGCCTCCTGCTGGCTGTGCCAGGCATTGAAAAAGACCGGACGAAAACCGTTGGCTCGCAAGTCGGCGGCCAAAAGATTCATGAGCGAACTCTTCCCCGATCCCCATCCGCCCGTTATCGCCACTGTGACCGGCGGCACGGTATTCGCGTTGCGCAGGAAGCGGGAAAGGCCATGCGCCACGTTAGATAAACCGAGGGCATCCTGTTCGCCCGCCTCCAGCGGGCGGTCGGAGACGAGCCGGTTTGCGATTGTAGAATCTGGCGCCGCGTCGGAGCGCGGTCTTCGGAAGGCTGGGGCGGCCACCAACCCCACCAGCAGCCAGGAAACGTAATACCACCGAGACGGCCACCAAGGCGCTTCATAGTCCACCCAGTTCTTGCCGCCGTCTGATGTCTCAATGATCTTTCCGCCCCAACCAACAGCCACGCCGTTCTCCACGTCGCGGAAGTCAATCGCCTTCAGCACGTGATCGCGGACCTTCTTGAATTTCCAAGTTTCGCCGGCGTCCGCCGTGGTGCCAAGAAGACCGTCCATGCCAACCACCCAACCATGGATACGATCATTTAGAAAGTTGACGTCGGCGAAGTCCGTTAGCTGGCCTGTGCCTCTGGCGCTCCAGACGCGGCCCCCGTCCTCGCTGTGCAGCATGATTCCGCTCCCGCCCACTGCCCAGATGCGGTCGGGGCCCACGTAACGGATTCGATCGACGTACAAATCCGGGGCGACATCCGCCGGCCGAACGTCGGCGCGCGTCCAAGTTACGCCCGCGTCTTCCGTAAAATAAAGCTCCCGATACCTCGCGCAGACGCCGTGCGTTGCGTCGACAAAGGCAATGTGGTCACAAGATTCAGTCAACCTCGCCCAAGTCCGACCCCCGTCCACAGTACGCCAGAGCACGCTCCCCGACAACCAAGCGTGCGGTCCATCAATGATCGCGCCGTCAAGGAGTCTAGGGGCGGGATCGTCGAGTTTCTTAATCGTCCGCCACGACTGTCCACCGTCGTCGCTTTTAAGCAGTGCGCCGTCGTATCCGATCACGAGCCCATATTTTCCCTCAGGCGATGAGGCAATCCTTTCCCAGTGCGCCCCTTGCCGGAACGTCTGCATTTCATAAAGGCCACCTGGGTAGCCCGAAACTAGCTCGCCGCCTCCCCCGGCGATCCAGGCCCGCTCCCCAAACAGATGAAGGTCGTTTAACAGCCCTACACCGCCCAGTGTCTTAGCTTTCCAACGGCCGTGACCGTCCGAAGCTAAGATGCTGCCAGCATATCCAATTGCGACCTGGAGGCCCGATTGGCTGGCCGCGACAGACTCCAGTCCCGTGTTCAGCGGGTTCGCTGTAGCCACCCAGGTTCGCGCGTCAGCCGTGCTCAATATGTGATGATTGCCGACCACGATAGCTCCCTCCCCGTTCAGCGCTGCGACCCCGTACAGAGGCTCCCGAGTCTCAGTAGCGATACGAGACCAAGTGAGCCCGCCGTCGGTGCTGCGCAGGACGGCACCGTCTTCGCCTGCCGCCCAAACCGTTCGGGACCCGTAAAAGGCGACCGCCTTTAAATCCACGTCGAACTTTGTATCGACCTTAGTCCACACGCTGCCGCCGTTTACGGTGCGCAGGATCGTGCCACCGTCACCTACGGCTACGCCGTCTTGCGCCGTGCCAAAGTCGACGCCGAAAAGGCCGAATCCGGCGTTGGCGGAAGGCTGCGTCC
>Ga0302325_10019257_pt1 | contig 14363 bp, 19 predicted proteins | sample Palsa_T0_2_FD_201948 | JGI IMG/M metagenome (GOLD analysis project Ga0302325, IMG submission 201948) | Peat permafrost microbial communities from Stordalen Mire near Abisko, Sweden - Palsa_T0_2 | ecosystem: Environmental > Terrestrial > Soil > Palsa > Peat permafrost | place: Sweden: Abisko... | reverse complement strand
TACGCCGAGGGTTGTGACGGCGAGAGTGTATTCCTGATCCCCGCTGAAGCTTCCGAGGAAGAAGAACAACAGCAGGAAGAATCTCACCCGACGTTTGACTTCATCGCCGACCTCAAGGGCAAGGGGAAGAAGCTTGACATCGACACGCTCATGTCTAAAGATGGCGTTGCGCCTAAAGCTAAGCTACTCGAGCCTATCGAGAAGGCGGAAGACGGCTTTGAGTTATGGGAGAGCGGTTCTGCGAAAGATGGAGAGTAGGTCGCTTGCTCCTTTTCGTGTATCTTGCGTTACAGGGCAGATTGGCGTTGAGCTGATGGCGACGGCGTATTTGTGTGTGGGGGGATTCTTGTATATCGTTACTACTGGCGTTGGCTTGCTGGCTTGTCCTTCGTCTGTTGTCGTATACCTGAGTGTGAGTAATGAAGTGTTTCTGTGCAGCTACTGGTCCACGAAGGGTGATCCTTGATTATATTATATGGTAGTGACTTGTCCGTATGCACTCAAAGTGAAATCCCTCGCTGCCTTCTCGCTCTAGGCCCTACTCGCCAGACTTCCCATTAATCCTCCACCCCTCCCTGCTAGAACACACACCTCCCTCTTCCTTCTCCATCAATCCTCAAACAGTCCCCTTATTCCATCCCGCTCCTGCCTTTAAACATCACTCTCCCCAGCTAAGCAAAACCCATCGGGGAAAAAAGACGTAAAGTTAAAGTTCCCTTTTACCCTTATACACAGCACTCCAACATCTACTTACCGCAAACCAGGCACCCTCCTTTCCTTTTCCTCTTCCTACAAGTCGTAAGATTCCTAAGTGAGACAATAAGAGCAAGAGCACATTCCTATCCTCCTCCTTCGAAAAGAAGGAGATGCTTTTAAGTCCGCGATTAGAATGCGGGATTGATGAATGGAGAGGAATTGAGAGGAGAGAGGGAGGGTGGTTTTTTTTGGGGTGGAGTGAAGTGTGAGGTGATGGTTCTCGGATTTAGGGAGGGGGAGGGAGGTTGTTTCTTTGTTGGGGAGGAGGGATGGGGGATATGGGGATAAAGCGAGGCTTGGAGGGTTTGAAAAGATTTGGAAGAATGGGGAGGGGAGCGGGGTGGGATAGGATGGGATGAGATGGAAGGGGATTGTTTAGTTGTGTATAGTACTTTAAGCAAGAAGAGGTTTGGAATATAGAAGGATATTGCTTGTTTCGTTGTAGGAGAGCCTTGGAGGGGGTATAGCTCGAGTCTAAAGAAAGGAGGAGATCTCGCTTAAAATTGCGAAATGCAACGAAAGAGGAGTGGTTCTTTTTCGTTGCATGTAGCACTTTAAGGGGGCTGCTTTTCCTTAAACCAGAAGTAACTTTTCCTTTCCCTTGCAGATTAGAACCTTGGACCTTCCTTTTGGGAATATAGGTCAAGGAGATAAAGGGGGAAATTTCGCTTAAAATGCGAAATGCAACGAAAAGGGAGTGGTTTGTTTTCGTTGCATGTAGCACTTTAGGGGTTGCTTTATTTTGAACTAAGGATAACTTCTTCCTTTCCTTGCAAATTGGAGCCATGGACCTTCCTGTTAGGGCACAGGTCGAGTATAAAGAAAGGGGGAATCCTCGCTTAAAATTGCGAAATGCAACGAAAGGGAAGTGGTTCTTTTTCGTTGCATGTAGCACTTAAAGGAGGTTCTTCATCCAGGCAACGCCTTTTCCAAAACAGACTAGTTCGAGGTAAAGCTGCCCCTAAAAGGTGCTATATGCAACGAAAGTGAACTCTCACTATTTCGTTGCATTTCGCAATTTAGCCGAGGCTCCGAGGGGTCACTCTTTTCCCTGAAAGGGACGAAGAGGAATCTGCTTTACCTTGGACTAGGAGAACACGATTAGTTTTATTACCTACCAGAGATCGAACCTTCCCGTCATGAATATCCCTCGAGTCGAAAAATAAAGGGTGTATGTAGCTTTCATGAGAACTACAAAATGTGTGTGAAAGGCAGAAGTTCTATTTTGTTGAATAGCACATGAGCGAGGGAAGTTCCCTACACTCCTATAAACTTCCCCTTTAATGAAAGAGAAATGTGAAAGCGAAATAGATAAGAGATAGAGCTCCGAGGGCATTTGGCCTCGCTCAACTTCCATGTTCAAGCATCGCCAACAACCGTGTTGGTAAAGGCCCCCCTTTTCGCTTCGCCTCGCTAAGCGAGTATTCAAAAAGTTGCCCAAAAATTTGCAAAAGTACACTACCGCAGCACGATTCAATAAAGCATAGGATACGGTAGCTCAAAAAGGCAAAAGGTTATGTGACGATTTTCGTCGCCTTTAATCCTTATCTCACACCGTGTGGCGTGGTAGAGCCTTGTAGCTTACGGTTGACGAGGATACTAGGCAGTTGGATGGGAAACTGTCTAGTATGCGCGTTATCCGTAAGCTAGAAGCTGTACCACACCCCCACAATGATCGGTGACAGCCAAATCGCTTATTCCAATACATAACACCCAGTGGGGTTTCTGCTACCGAAAACCGTCTTGAGCCGCAACTTTGCACAGCACTCGAAGGAGTTTTGCCTTTGCCACATTTATATTGGCGATTATCAAGTCCATCAACATCAGGGTGTTCACTTGGCTTCTCATACTTTCAAGTGCGATACTCTGAAAAAGAGAGCAGCTATCAAGAGCTATCCAATAGCATCATTTTACTGGAAAGTTGAGATGAGGAAATCGCGCTCGTGGAGCAGATTCCCTACAGTTGGGGTCCCCCGCTATCCTAGCATATTGATCAGTTATGAGTGAACTAGACGACGTGATTTAAAAGGATCAAGTTATTGCGCGAATCATTCGAAGACCACACTCTGAACACTTTGAGAAGTGAACGCTTCCATTTGACAGATTGATTTTACTTAATACCATCGAAAGAATGTAACGGAAAATAGACTCAAGCATTGCAAATTCAACGCATATCAGTCCAGTTCCAAATCAAAATAAAACGACGATGCCAACCAGCAGATATCATTTGCATCAGGAACTGTCGATCCACATTTAACTTTCCCTGCCTGGACCCCATCTTGACCCATCAGAGGGAATTCCCCAATCATTCATCTTCGACTTAAACGTAAATTCTATAAATGTGAGCATTCAGAAAATTCACGGTTTTGAGTTACTCACTTATATCTCCTAGAGCTCCTCGGGCTCCTGCTGATGTGGAAACAGGGTGAATTGTAGACACGGCATTCGCAAAATGGTGCAGGAGCCGGAGCAGGAGCAAGGACACCCCAAGGCATAGCAGGACCAAGTTGCTGCTGAGGATGATTCATATTGATGAAACGTTGTTGGTAGGCGTTTGGGCCAATGGTATATTCGCCTCCACCGAGACCTCCACCCTTTTGGCTTAATTTGTCCGAAATACTGCCAATCTTCTTCAAGATTTTGCTCGTATCCTTCCTTAAGTCACTGACACCTTGACTATTCTCTTGGCATGCCTTCTCGACCTTGCCCATTTTGCCCTCCAGAGTATTAATTCGATTCTCCATACCAGGTAAGTTTTGACGCAAAAGATTGTCAATTCTCGATCCGTGTTCTTCAAGGTCTTTAATCTGCTTGACATGCCCCGCCTGGTCGTTCTCGAGTTTCTGAAGTTTATCATCCGCTCGCTGTCCCCATGGTATCACGTGGTTGTCTCTCCACTCCTCAAGCGCCATTATTTGACCATCTAGACCGGCTGGCACATTGGATTTTTGCCGAGCAGCGTTCAGGTTCCAACTTGAGGGCCAAACCATTCTGAGAATAAGTGTGTGAATCGAGTCTTGTTAGATGGTTACAGATGAAGGGTCAGGTTTAGAAGTGGACGGAAAGAGAGTAACACTGAACGACGATCTTGTCCAAAATAGTCGAAAGACATATGTTCAAGCTCTGAGAATGACTGATTCTGAATATCGGTTTCCAGGAAAACCACTTGGTTATGACTACGCAGCACAAACTTGGCCCCATGTATCACTCTCGACTTAAGAGGACAAGATGGAAAACGGAAGATACTGTCTTCTAGTATCTAGCCTCGCAAACATACCCCTTGCTGTATTCGTAATTGTTATGGGCATGGGCATGCAGGAGAACAGGTACTGTGCCTTCATGACATACTTGTGTGAGCCTCTATGCACCCTGTATTGTACAATATTCTACACCAGCGCCATGCAACCTGTATATACATCTTATGATATTCCTAATGGTTTCAAAACCTTATCTCTAGCAACTCTCGCAGCCACAGTTCCTCCCTTTTGCAACGCTATGGCTCCAATGATCGCATACGTGGTATGGGCTAGAATTAGTTCAATGCCCGATGCACTGAGGTTGTTCATCTACACATTGTCAGCATTACTATCCCGTGTGCAAACTGCAATTCTTACATCTTTTGGGGTCCATCTAATAATTTCGCGCATACCCATCGCTGTCGCGAGTCCAGCAATCCTTGACTTCGCTAAAACATCTCTTAGTGACACATCTGTCAAGTTTGCTAAGCCTTCCAGCGCAGGATGTCTAAAGGGCTCGCGATCATCGTTTGGATTTGGTAGTGACTGGGTGTTCGTCGCTGTTGGCGAGTGTAGTAATGCAAGATTTGTCTGAACATTTAAAATTCGTCGACCTGTGGTCAATTCTTAGCTCTTGCTCATGCTCATGCAACCTGGACTCATACCCAAGAATGCCAATCGATCATTGAAACCCCTTCGCCCCTGATCAAAACTCTTATGTGTGATTGCGAGCCATTTGACCTCCTCCGTGAGCATCTGGTCACCTCCGCGTCCCAAGAACTTATTGTAGAACCGATCTAACAGCTCTGGATCACTGTTGCAATCCCACTTCTGTTCTGTGTTTTTTATCCGCCATCGATATGGCGCCTTCATTGCCTCCGGGGTATGTGTCCATCTCGGCCGCTCTGCTTTGTCGTTCTCATACTCTACTTCAGCTCTGGATGAAGATGCTGAAAATTGTCGGATCATAGGAGCTCGTGAATTCGTCGCTCTAGTGCATTCGCACATCGGCCTTGCTCGCCTTGTCAGCGCCTTAAGCGTTCTCCCTGTCGATTTTGACGCCATTATCGCCTGCCCTTTCAGACTCCGTCCTTGGACACTTCGAGGAGAAGTTGAAGTTCTCGTCAAGATGTAATTATTATACGCTAAGCTCTTTTAGGCGAGCTCCACCAAAGCGCGTCCACCTTCGCGTCGACTACACCTCTCAATCTCAATCTCACATCTTGCTGAGCATGCCCTCAATATTTTGGTATGTTAGTTGATCATGGCTGCTCACGAGAAGCTGGATGCCAAAACATCAATTGCATCACCAACATTCCTACAACATCTTGCTACCGTACTCCCGAAAAGTGTTAGCTTCAAAATATACCACCTTTCTACCCCTCCGACAAAGACCTCTGCGCTCTACTTCCCGCCTCCCGGAACTCGGCCGGACCGAACTTATTGCGAAAGTCACTTTCTCGCCGCTTCTATTCGTACGCCTTCGAAGGACAATGCGTCGGAAACGGTAGAAGTGCTGGTTTATGCGGTGGAGATTCTGATTTACTCGACGGCATACGACACAACGTTCTTTGTCTCAAAGGCAGATTCGACAGGCTACTTACATCTCCTAGGCCTGGCGAAGGGAACGCCCTCCCCCATCCGCGATATTACTGCCACGTTCCTTAGTCATCTTGTCGAACAGCACCAAAGACAAAATATTCGAAGTGTCATTTCCCTTTTCGCACGCGCCCAAGACCAATACCTTTTCCCTGGAAGCGTCGAATACAGTGGTAAACATGTTCTAGATGATCGAGGCCTCGTACGCTGGTGGTGCCGTGTTCTAGATCCTTTGATTGGGCCATCAGCCGTCGACACACCCTCGGAAACGTCACAATGGGAGTCCGTCAAGGGATATTTGACAGTTCCCGGCCTCGACTCACACGAAACGATGTCACATACCCCTAGGAGAGCAAGCTCAAATCAGCCATGGCGAATAGGTCACCCACTGAAGGAAATATCGAGGCACTCGGACGATGTTCCTCCGCGATGTCTAATTCCTCACTACCCTGATGACCCCAAAGCGAGATTCTTAGATGAACTGGACGATGAAATAACTAAAAGCCGAAATACAAACGGTCAATGGAAGAGTGTGCGATCGATCGAGCAATTCTGGGATATGATGGCCTTTCGACAAGAATGCTCCGCTGGCAGACTCGTGGGGTTTATATGGATTGTCTTCACTCCCAAAATTCAGCTTCAACCTACTGCGTCTGTGATCGGATACAGTCAGAGCACTCTATTCTCAAACGATAGTCAGACTTGGGATTCCAACTCAAGTCAACCTACCATACCGGAATTCTCCAGCCTGCCTGTCACGCCAGCAACGTCCTTCAATGCTTCTAGCCAGGTCCAACCAACCAGTTCGCCTTTCAAAATGGACGCAGATGATGGCCCTCCAGCTTCACAACAATCGACGTTGTCCACAAAACCACGCTTACCCGGCAAGAAGAAAAAGAAACTCACGGGGCCCATCATTCCTCGGCAACCACGCATAAAAACTGAAAACAAAAACTACCTACTCGAACGACCCGAAACCAGTCCGTACTACGTATGGCGTCCTGAAGGCCGAGGGCAGATGATTGTTGATGAATCAGCCTACAAACGAGTCACTGAATTGCTTCTCCGTCTCGACTTCGCCAACCTAGAATTAGCAACCTCAAGCTCAAACCGATGGATCAATGAAGTACGGTCTGGAGCCTGGGGAAGCATGAGCGAGGCATGGGGTCAGACTGTCACGGGAACTAAAGTAGTTGAAGTTCGTACGCAAAGTGCTGCGGCTGGAGTGAATACATTGACCATGGGACTGGTTAGGAAGAAGAGAAAGGACCCGCCAGAGGAGCCGAAGGGGCCAAATACTTCTGCACCACTGGATACGGCCCCTAAGGTCAATGTTCTCTCGGCTGGGATGATTCGAAAGAAAGCGAAATCATGATTTACTTGCGAAGAAGATATGGCGTTTGGATCTGGAGAATCTGGCACGGAGCAGGCGATCAGTGCCAAGCTTTCATGGGATCTGGGCTAGGAGGCTCAAGGCGTTTTAGAGGATATTCATAATACCCAGGATATTAAAATGATCAACAATGATTTCACCTACGCCCATGTTGGTCGTCCAATGCTGCTGTGATTATTGTTTTGAGTTTCGAATGCTGTCAGGAGTTAGTTCTCCCATGCGTTTTACTCAACTCGACTATTTGGCAGGTCCCCAACGCCTCTCCTGATCGCTCGGGAATCGTCCAAACGAGCCCCTTTCTTTTCTGCCCGATTTTTACCCCGAGAAGGGGAACTCGCTAAATTTCATGCTATTCGTTTACAGAGCTCACAACTACCTCTCTGTGTATGATGAATACCTTGCCGATATCCGACTTCAAGATCAATCAAAGGACAATTATAACCTCTCCCTATTGAATTATGCATTACTTAAGAATTAGGAATCGCACTGGCATTGCCACCCGCAGAGCCTGATCCCAGCTTCGCACCGCCTTTCTGTGCAAACCAGTCCAGAAACTGGAACATGCTGGCCTTCGGATACCGCTCAAGAGAAGTTTGGTTGAGATACTGCATTCCGAACTTGACCTGGCTCCCAGAAAACCATTCGAAGTTGTCATAAATCGCCCATCCAAAGGCTCCGGTGACATTGACTCCTGCAATCTGTTAGCACCACTCAAACCACTTCAAAAGAGAAAGACAGAGAGGGAGAAACTTACCATCTTCAACCTTCGCAGCAAGAATATTATCCAGGAACCCCTGATAATAATCCGCCCTCCTCAAATCCCACAGTATCTCAGGGAGACTGGTTTGCTGACCCTCAAACGGCTCCGCGAAGCCGAACTCACTCACCACGATATCAGGAATTGTCGGAAACAGCTGTTTCGTAATCACGCCCACGAATTTTCGGATAGCATTCGGAGTGCTCCATAGCCAACTCACACCATTATCCGCAGCGGGACCGAGAGGGAAACCATCGGGGCCTACACTGTTGCTACCAGCGCACTCTGGAAAATTTGGGTCACTAGAATTTGCAGCGCAGGCGGCTGAACCGCCTGTGATGCCGTATGCGGTGAAGCCTGTGTACCCATCAATGGCATAAAAATCGCAGGATCCTTTAATCATGTCCTTCTCTGCTTGTGTGAAGCTGGGGAGCATGGAGCCGAGTGTGTCCTTCAGCATTTGAGAATAGTCGCCGTCGCGCCAGCAGCCTCCGAACCAGCCGAGAGCGAACTCGTAGTTTCGAGCCACGGCGTCGAGATCGGCTGCTGAGGCGGTGTTGTTGGCTTCGAAGTAGTTCCCGGAGTTCTTGAAGCTGATCCGGCCTTTGCCTTTGAATACTTCGTGGTACCATTTTGCGACTTTGGCGTGTGCGAGGATGGTGTTGTGGCTGCATGCGATTCGAGCGGGCAGCCCGCCGGTGATGCCGTGGTAGGCGGGATAGTTCCCTTTGGCGTTGCCGGCGGGATAGTATTCATACTGCCAGTTGCAGTATTGTGGCTCGTTGAATGTGTACCAAATTGGGACGTACTGGTCGTAGCGGCTGATGACGAAGGTTGCGTAGTTGAAATAGTCGTCGACGATTCGGGAGTCTGTCCAGGCGCCATAAGAGTTGAATAAAGCCAGTGGTGTATCTGAATCATTAGCCCTTGCATTGATCAATTTCTGAGAAGCCATGCTCACCCCAATGGAATAGAGTTATGACTGGCTTGATTCCAACCGCAACCATGCTAGCGATCACATCGTCATAATGAGCTACCCCTTCTTTATTTACAGGACCGTTTCCGAAGGGGAAGAATCTGGGCCTGTTGTCAATCTGTCAGCATTGGTTTATCACTTATCAAATCTTAGGGTCATACCATGAGAACGACGGCGAGAAATATGGAACCCCTAAATTGGCAAGGCGTGCAAAATCCTGCTTATAGAGATAATAATGGCTAGCCACTACATCTCCAGTGGAATTATCTGCAACGGCTCCATAATCTCTGTGAGCAATCAAGTCCCAAATCGAAGGCCCCTTCCCTTCATCTTTTGCTGCTCCTTCAACTTGGTACGCGCTGGATGCCAAGCCCCAGATGAAATTGTCTGGTAATTGTTTCGAATTGAGACTCGTGTCGTATGTTGGAACCTGCTCCAGTATTAGAGGAGATCAAGAAATAATTAGGGATTGTACCTGGGGGTGCAAAGATCCTGGTCTCGGGTACGCTGAAGGTTCTGGCGTTGGCGAAACAGTTGTTGTAATCGGTCCAATTGCAATCTTGCCTACTTGATTCCAAAGCATTGCCAATTCCTCATTTGTGTAATTGTACGACAGTGTCGTTGTCGCAGCAGAAACATTGTAGACTTGAGTTGTATATCCCGAGACTGGTGCGTAGGTCACAGACGGAGGAGAAGAACTCGAATTTGTGTTCCCGAGAGCACTCCCGACTAGGAAACCCAGGACCACCCCGTAGAGATTAGTTCTACTCGAAAGCACCATCATATTGGAAAACGAAGTCAAAGAAAGCTATGCCTGATGATGGGGATTTAAATTGGTGGGGAGCAGACATTTATATTATATGATATGTGGAGGGCAGAAGCTTACAAAGTATATTGTTTGACAGGTGGAAAATCCCAGGGTCTTCCTGATATCATATTGCATGCCTAACATGCATATCTTTCCATGCTCTCGGAAGAAGTACCAAATAGAGCCAGACGACTTACGAGGAGATGAAATGTACGGAACGCTATGCAAATGTTGGAGGATAGGTGAAAAGCACTTGCTCACACTGAACCTGTGGGGTAGAATTTCGGTGTTGCTTCCTCCGAAGCACTGAAGATGGCATGGATCGCAGCATGGGTTTAAAAGCATGTGTTGCACCGCAGTACTGCCGTGCCGTAAGCTTACTCATGCTGTGCGGGAAACACTGTGTAATGTACCTTCCTTGGGCGGAATTTACATGAGGTCCGGGCAAGCTGCTCGAACGTGGGAAATTGAAGAAATATCTCAATTAAACATCACATGAGCTTGCAATACTTGAAAGTCTAGCATGGCTTATAGATCACAGTCAGAAATTCTATCTGATTCTTTTCTGGGGTTAAATAACTCATGTTGTCATTTTATAACAATCAAATTGATTGCCAGAATGATAGCGATTTAGAGAAGCATCGCTATTTTCAGTGAGTCTACCCGGACCTCAGGTATGTAAGGTACAACCTGACCAAGTACCCAAGAGGTTGGGGAGGGTCGACGAGATCTCCCCTCACCATTGACCCCGCACTCGCCCCTGCTCGGCAATGCTCGAAGGTCACTGCTGCCCCTCAACGGCCGTGATTTCCGGAGATTCGTTGGCGATTCTTGCCTTTAACCCAGAGAAAAGCTCTGCAGGAGCCTCCTGTAATTCCAATTCCAACTTGAACACTAGCCCGCGACCCCAACTACCTCCCAGTCTCCCCAAACCTCCTCTCGAGTTTCGAACTTCGCTACGTCTTCCGACCCGAAGCTCAGCTGGTAACACAGTCTGGGCCCAGATAGCACCATAAACGGGAGCCAAGACATAGGACACACGATTATTGAAAGTGTACTTAGGTAATATAGCTTTCTCTTAATTCCGATCACCCTAAAGAAAAAGCTTTCAGGCGGGAAAAGTAGTGGAATCTCAAGCATTGCCCAGCAAGCACGTGACCTCAAATCCTCCACTCTTCCCGTTAGTTCCCGCGGAAACATCTTCCCACACTTCAGCCTTCCATCCCGGATCCGAGACCGTGAGCTTTCCTCTGACTCGGGTTGTCCGTCTTGCACTCATCTCTCGAGATGCTCGACATCTGGGAGAGATGTTTCCCAGACCGGCTAAATCCTCATGAGATGCACAGAGACAGGCTGGGCCTCAGGCCTAGTTGCGACTGGCCCGTTGCGGCCTGGAAACCCCACAGCCACACGACTCATGAAGCTTCCAATCACCAACAATGTGGAGACGAGCAAGCCATGCCGTTCGCTGGCTCTCGCGCGGGGTTACCACACCCAAACAGATTAGGGTCGGCCATACGGACAACCCCAGGAAAGCCCTGTCTAGAGTATCGAGATGTCCGCGCTGAGTACTGTAGCCAATGGCAGTCCCGTCGTTGTAGACGATCTCCCAGCACTTGACCGGATGAAAATTTTCCCACTTGAGCGGGGAAGCGATTGGATGCAGAGCGTCACCCTCGAAGCTGGGGGCAAGCTCCCTCCATCGAGGCGGGTGATGGTTTATCTTTCTCCAGTCCCCAGTTTATGATAAAAGCTTGATATCCCAACCAAGGTAGACTTCTGATCCACAAGTGTCAGGGTATCAATACTCTAGATTGCATTCTCATCTTTGCACTCATTCAAACAGAATCGAAAAGGCAAGATGGGTCTCTTCACCAAAGTCGAAGACAGGCCTACGCCTAGTGCTGTCTACAACTGGCGAGTTTATGCTTGTGCAGCTCTGGCAGGATCAGCTGCTATTATGATCGGTAAGGTCTATCATGTCCCGATTTAAGGACTGTGCTATCAGTTCTCTTGGGTCTTTCATGCTCTCTTGATTTCAAGGTGCTAATTTGTTGCCAGGTTATGACTCTGCTTTCATCGGAACGACCATTGCACTTCCTTCTTTCAAGGCCGAATTTGGCATGACACATCTGTCAACTTCTGCACTCAACCTTTTGAGCGCCAACATCGTCTCTTGCTACCAAGCAGGTGCCTTTTTTGGAGCCATCTTCGCCTATCTTGCAGCATTCTTCTTGGGCCGCACTTCAGGCTTAGCCGTTTTCTCTGCTATCTTCGTCCTTGGCGCGGGTCTTATGCTGGGAGCAAATGGCGAGAGAGGGTTGGGTCTTATCTATGCCGGACGTGTCCTTGCTGGCATTGGAGTTGGTGGATGCAGTAACTTGGCTCCTATTTACATTGCAGAGATTTCTGCACCTGCTATCCGTGGGCGGCTTGTCTGCATGTTCGAACTTGGATGGCAAGTCGGTGGACTTGTTGGCTTCTGGATTAATGTGAGTATCCCTGACAACCTCCGCCATCCGTTGGACGATGCTAATTAAGATATAAAGTACGGAATCCAATTGCACTCACCGAAGATGTGGATTGTACCTTTCGCGGTCCAATTGATCCCCTCGGGGCTGTTATTCATTGGCTCTTTCTGGCTTCGCGAGTCCCCAAGATGGCTGATGTCAAAGGGGAGAAGAGAACCCGCAATCAAGAATCTTTGCTGGATTCGAAATCTCGATGAGGACGACATCTACATCAAGGAAGAGCTCTACGCCATCGATACAGATCTCGAGCGCCAGATGGCTGGCGGTGGTCTTGGATTCTGGCAACCATTCAAGCTTCTTGCTTCCAACCGACACATCCAGTGGCGATTCTTCCTCGGAGGATCTCTATTCTTCTGGCAAAATGGTTCGGGAATTAACGCCATCAACTACTACTCTCCAACGGTCTTCAAGAGCATTGGTATTACTGGACTCGATACCTCACTTTTTACCACTGGTCTGTTTGGTGTCGTCAAGACTGTCTTTACTATTGTCTATCTCGTGTTCCTCATCGATCAATATGGACGACGGAAATTGTTGATGATCGGCGCTGCTGGTGGTAGTATTTGCTTATGGTACGTGGGTGCATATATCGCAATCGCCAAACCTGCACAACACCCAACTAAAACACTTCCACCGTCGGGTGTCTCGGCCGTCTTTTTCTTCTACTTGTGGACGGCATTTTATTCTCCAACATGGAACCCAACACCTTGGGTTTACAACTCGGAAATGTTTGATCAGAATGTCCGCACGTTAGCTCAAGCGTTTGCAGCGATGAACAACTGTAAGTTCCTACAAGCATTCAATTTCAATGATTGAGCGTTTGCTAACTAGTCATCAAACAGGGTTCTGGAACTTTATCGTCAGCCGCTTTACACCACAAATGTTTACTGCCATGGGCTACGGGGTGTACTTCTTCTTTGCCTCTCTCATGATCTGTTCAGTAATCTTCGTGTACTTCTTGATGCCCGAGACAAAGAACATCCCATTGGAAGGCATCGACCGACTCTTCGACCGCCGTCTCAAGGCATCGCAGGCACACGGCATTGTCTGGAAGGAATTGTCTGAGGAGGAAGAAGCTCTACGCATTGGACTCACCTCCGGCAGCCTCGAGAAGGGTTCGGCTACTGCACAAATTGAGGATGTCGACCAAAGGGTTTGAATGTACTATGATATATTTCTGGGAATTATTGGCGGTGAATGATCATGACAGATTGTAGAACGCACGTTGAACTTGGCTACTGGATCATGGACGTGTTCTATGGTCATCCAGTTATTACGAGAATTATTATTATTATTATATGATCTATACACGTTCCCTCAAAACAGAGGAGAAAACCCTTACATTTGATCCCGCATTCTGCTCCATTCAGATTCTTCCACAGCTGAGTAAACTCAACATCTGGCAATTGCTCCTCATTCAACGCAACACATGTGTTAATAAATCATCGCTTCCTGGCAATTACTTTCACATGTTTTGATTGTGGACATGGATGCAGAACTGTTGGGATTCGAAATGACGAAGCGTCAAGAGAAACCACCACTTCGTGCGACCTTATACTCGACGCTGGCCGAGCTGGCCTATGCAACTGGAAGATATGGATGACTCGAAGCTCTGAATGAGTCCCGGTCCCAGCATGAAGGTCCGAAGGATGGGGCTCAGCGAGGCGTGTCTCATGCCTCTCCACGGGAAGTTGAAGTGTAAATCCCATCTGCTTAAACTTTATCCGCCATAGACAAAGACAACCGTTCACTCTAGTTGCTCATAGCACATACAATCTCATCAAAGATAAGCCTACTATCCCAATCAGATGCGTGTAGATCATAAAATGAAACGACCACGAGATTGACCCTCGGGGTCGAGATTAACGACAGATCCTTCCTTCTCAGAACATATGTATGGCCGTACCAATGACATAACGCCAAAAGCTAGCCATTTCACCCTCGTTGCCACTTTGGAGATCTAGCAGCGTGATGATTGATGCTCATACCGAGAGAAGAGACTCGGGCCTCGAAAATTTGACTTGACTCTCAAATCACGTGGCTTATTATTAGCGCGCTTTTGAATGGCAGAGACATGATTGGACAATGAGATTGGTGCGATTCGTTGCCGAGGGAAGAACCGGGTTAGCATCGTCGACGACGACATCGAGAGCTTCTTGCTTGCACCTCACGATTGTCCTCTGTAGACGAGAGAACACACTTCACTCATTCAAGATGTTGGCACAACGAGCAACCCAGCAATCGCTGCGCCGGCGTAAGCCTCCTCCCTCAATTGAAATCATACCACCTCGATCTTGATGGCATCAG
>Ga0302325_10019255_pt1 | contig 14363 bp, 9 predicted proteins | sample Palsa_T0_2_FD_201948 | JGI IMG/M metagenome (GOLD analysis project Ga0302325, IMG submission 201948) | Peat permafrost microbial communities from Stordalen Mire near Abisko, Sweden - Palsa_T0_2 | ecosystem: Environmental > Terrestrial > Soil > Palsa > Peat permafrost | place: Sweden: Abisko... | reverse complement strand
GTTTGTTGGCCACTCGTGCCAGCGAATAAACCAGCGTCTTGGGCACGTCGCTGATGATCGCCAGACCGCCGCACATGTCGCCATACAGCGTGCAATAGCCCACCGCCAATTCGCTCTTGTTCCCAGTGGTGAGCACCAACGCACCCCATTTGTTCGAGAGCGCCATCAGGGTGACGCCGCGCAAGCGCGATTGCAGATTCTCCTCCGTGACACCTATTGTCGATCCGTCGAACAATGGGCCCAAAACGTCGAGAAATGCGCCGTATTGGTTCTTGATGGGGATCAGCTCGAAGCGAATGCCGAGATTGCGAGCCAGATCGCGCGCGTCAGTGATGCTATGCTCCGACGAATACGGGCCCGGCATTCCCACGCCGATGACGTTTTCCTTGCCGACTGCATCCACGGCGATCGCCGCGGTCAGAGCCGAATCGATGCCGCCGCTCAATCCCACGATAACGCGCTCGAAGCCGCACTTGCGGATGTAGTCGCGCGTGCCCATGGCGAGCGCTTGATACACGGCGTCACATTCGTCGGGATAGTTGTGATGCTGATCGCCGGTCAGTGTCTCGGTGTCGACCATTACCAGATCTTCTTCAAACGACGCCGCGCTCGCGATGACCTCACCGTCCGGACTCATTGCGAAGCTGGTTCCATCGAAAAGCAGTTGATCGTTACCGCCTACCTGGTTCACGTAGACGATGGGCAAGCGAAAATGCCGCGCCGTGGCAGTGAAGATTTCTCTTCGTTGCGCGCGCTTTCCCATGTGATACGGCGAGGCATTGATGGTGATCAGGATGCGTGCCCCGGCCGAGGCCAATTCCTCCACCGGATCGCGGCTGTAGCGGCGGCGTTCCCAGTACTGCTTGTCGTTCCAGGCGTCCTCGCAGATGGTAAGCGCCGTCACAGACTCGCCGACTGTCAGAGCCGACTGCCTGGTGGCAGGCTCGAAATAGCGCGCTTCATCGAAAACGTCGTACGTAGGCAGCAGCATCTTATGTTGCCGAAATGCGATGCGGCCACCCTGCAGAACGGCGGCGCTGTTGTAGATGGCGTGCCCGGCGGGTGACCCCGTGCGCGTCACGGTGCCGCAAATGATGCTGACGTTCAACGGCCCGGAATCCGCTGCCAGGCGTTCCAGATGCTGCTCGGCGCGATCGAGGAAGCTTTCCTTCTCCAGCAAATCCCGCGGCGGATAACCAGTGAGCGAAAGTTCCGGGAACACCACCACGTTCGCACCCGCTTCAGCCGCGCGCCGCGAGAATTCCAGGATGCGCTTGGCGTTGCCGCAAAGATCGCCGACGGTGCTGTTGGTTTGTGCGAGGGCGATCTTCATGAGGAACCCTTATTTTACTGGGTTGCACCCAATGGCTGCTTAAGGCTGGCGGCGGAACAACGATTCATTCTTCAACAGTTGCTCAAAACGCACGATATCCTCGTTGTTTTCGATGCATTCGTACTCGTGCAGACGCTCGCCCGGCCGCAACGAAAGAAACGACGGCGGGGGACTCCAGGTCTTCGTGAACGCCTTGGGATCGTCGATGGTGACTTGGTAGCTGATGGTGTCGAAGTCCACGCGCGAATAGCGCTCGATCACGTGCAGCGCTTCGGTATGCAGCGTTGCGCCGCCCACGCCCAGCCAGGTTTTGTCGTTGAATCCGATCACGTCCACTACCAGCGTGTCACCTTCCCAGCGCGCCACCGAATCGCCCATGAACGACGGATCGATATCGTCGGGATGCTTGCGCCCGTCGGTTGGGATCACTCGAAACGCGTGAAATGTTTCATACAGGAACGTGATTTCGCCAGGCGTCTGGATAATCTTGATGGGCAGCGGCTCGTTGGTGATGCGGGGCACGCCCACCAGCAAGCAGCGAGACTGCGGATCGTCGATGTTTCTCCGATTGCGAATCTCCTGGACCTTCGGCAAGATCCAGTCCTGATAGGGCGGAGGGACGCGGACCGGTATTACCGCCGCCGGCGCGGCTGCCACCGCTGAGTCGCCGGGACGCGCCGCTTTCGCATTGGCGGATCCGACGGCAAAAGCTAAACCACTCGCTCCCCCGCCCTGCCAGATCCCGGACAGGTCGGGTTTTCCGTCGGCCGTGCGAGGCACGGGAGGCTTAGCTGGCTTGGCGGCCTCCTGGGCAGCGACGTGCGTGGCCATCGCGAGCGCGGCCAGGGCTAGAAAGCTTCGCATCGCAATAGTCTATCTCGTTCAGCGGCGTTTGGCGCCGGCGTCAGTGTTTGGATCCAGCAATGGTGTTCACCGCCTGCCAGAAAAACTGCACATGTTTGTACACCGCTTGCTCGAGAATCCGTTCCTGATCGCTGTGCGGCCCGAAGCCTTTCGGCCCATCCTCTTCGTCCACCATCGCCCCGACGCCGTAGCATTGCACGCCCTTGGCGCGCAGAAACGCCATGTCGGTGGCACCGGTCTGCATCAGCGGTATGGTGATCACTCCATAAATGTTCTTGTAGGTTGCCTCGATGGCCCGGTAGGCATCGGAATCCAATTTCGACGGCACGGCTCCGGGGCGCTGATTGGCGGTCTCCGGTACCAGCTCGATCGAAGGGTCGTTGATCACCTTGCGCATCGAGTCGTAGAACGCGGCGATATTCTCGTCCGGCAGCGCGCGAATATCGAGCGTCGCTTCCGCTTCCGACGGAATGACGTTCACCTGATAACCGCCCTTGATGATGTTGGGCGAAATGGAGGTGTGCAGCATGGAGTAGTCGATTGGATCGTGCTCGGCCAGATACTCGCGAACCGCGGGCGCCTTTCCGGCATCGAACAAACCTTTGAACCGCGCCGCCTCTTCCGGAGTGCTCACGGTCGCCATCTTTTCGAAGTAGAAACGCGTGGTGTCGTTGAACCGCATGGGTGGGTCCCAAGCCGCGATGGTCTCCACCGCCTTCGCCAAGTGCACAATGGCGTTGCTGCGCAACGGCCGCGATCCGTGTCCGGATATACCTTTTGCGACCAGGCGCGCGGCTCTGGGCTGCTTCTCCGTGGTCTCGATCAACGCGTACCGCGCCTGGCCGTTCTTCAGCCGCACTCCGCCACTTTCCGCAAGACAGAACTCGGCGTCGATGTCGCTCCAATGCTCGTTTACCAGATATTGGATGCCAGGGCCGGTGGAACCTTCTTCGCCGGCTTCCGACACGAAGATCACGTCGCGATCGAGCGGCGTTTTCTGGCGCTTCAGCATGATCATCGTCATCATGGTGGCCAGCAGATCGCTCTTGTCGTCAAGTGTGCCGCGCCCATAAACATAGCCGCCCTGCCGGGTGGCGCTGAAGGGCGGGAAGGTCCATTTCGCGGGGTCCACGCGCACTACATCGCTATGCCCCATGATCAGCAGCGGCCGCTTTGAGCCGTTCCCCTTAAGCCTTGCGATAACATTGGCGCGTGCCGCATCCTGGGCAGCCAGCGTTACGGGAATGCCTTCAGCCTCCAGCGTTTTCTTCACATACTCGGCCACGCGCGTTTCGTTGCCGGGCGGATCGGAGCTATCGATTTGAACCAGCGCCTGGAAATGCCGCATGGCTTCGTCGTTGATTTTGGACCAATCGGGTGTCTGAGCGCCCGCGGGCAGCGCTGAAGCCAGGATGGCGAACACGAAGAGCTTTCGCATCCGTTTAGTCTAGCGCAGGCAGCCGAGCCGCGACAGTGAGGAGCCGGACTACTTCGTCAACCCAAACGCAGCCGCGAGCGTGGGGCCCGACTTCCCGCGCGGCAACAAGCTGGGTCCGGATGGAATGAAGATCTTAGAAATCTTTGTGTCTGTATCGACCACCAAGCCCAGGAAGCCGGACTGCATCTCGTCCCAATTCTGGTCGCCCCAATGCACTTCCTTCGCGGCATCCGGATTGTACTTGTTATTCAGCGAATTATCGTAATGCGCGACTGCCACCAGCCGCGTGCCCTTCGGCAGCACCAGAGGCTTTTCGAGCTGATATCCGACCTGCCAATCGAAATTCCACTTGCCCTTGAAGACGATTTGCGATTCGCCCGTTGGGTAGATCGCGCGCAGTTCATAATCTTTGCCGCGCAAATGCATGTGCGGCTGTATGTAGACCAACTCAGCGTGATCCACGCCCACGGTCACTTCGCTCACCACTTCGGCGTTCTCGGCGCCCGGAGGAATCACCAGATTGAATGCCGCCGGAGTGCCGGGCGACATCCAATAGCGGCGCTTTGGAGTCGTCTTCGCAAACACCAATCCGACTTTGGAAAGATCGTCTTCTTCCGTGCCAACCGCGGTGTAGTGGATATTGAATACGATGTCCGAGCCCTTGGGAACGAATTTGGCTGCGCCGTCTACGTCAAAGCGTTGCGCGCCCAGCCCTGGATTGAACTTCCCGAGAAGGTCAGTACCCTCCTTGGCGCCGGTCATCGCTTCCGAGCCTTCTTCGTAGGCCACGCCATATTCAGCCTTGGACATCCAGGTTGCACCGGGTGGCGTAACGATAGCGCGCATGTGATGCACCACCTTGGGATTTCCAGCGCGCATCTCAGCGGCTACGACCCACGTGTCCTCGGGAAAATTGACCTTGACCTTAATGTTCTGGTAATTAATCGTGCCAGTGGCCTTTACGTGGAACGGCTTGGGCATTTCGACGATCATGTCGGGCTTGATCTGCCAGCCCTGGGGAAACGTCAGCGGCGGCGGCGCGTCTTTGGCATCGCCTTCGGGCGCACCATTGTTCGCCCAGGCGACCAGCGTGTTGATGTCGGCGGGACTCAGCCGGCGGTCATTCGCAAAATGCCCGTAATTCGGATCGGCAAACCAGGGCGGCATCTTCTCGGTTACCACCGCAACCTTCATGGCTTTGGCCCACGGACGCGCATCCTTATAGGTGATGAGGGACATCGGCGCTACTTCGCCTGGCCGGTGACAACCTTGGCAGTTCTTCTGAAGAATGGGAAGAACATCCTTATTGAAGGTGGGCGAGCTGGTGTCCGTCCCAGCAAATGCAGCCACCGCCAACACCAAGCCAATCCCAGGGCCAACCAAAGAAATACGCAGCATGTCGAATCCTCCTCGGGGGCAAAACCACTGCCAGTATTATATTTTAGCGCTGCATGCAACGCAATGGGCACGCTACGGCTCCCGGTGTAAGCTGGTTTTGTGCGGCTGGGTCTTTTTGTAGCCATTAACGCGGTTCTTGTGGTTACGACCTTGGGAGCGCCGGTTCCACCCTGGCGGCTCGCGCGCAACGGCCACTTTGAGATATACGCGCAATCGAGCGACCAGAGCGCGGTGGCAATTCTTCAACACTTCGAGCAACTGCGCGCCTTCTTCCTGCAGAGTCCCTGGCAGGCCGCTTCGCCGCGACCCGTGCGCGTGATCGTGTTCGCCTCGCCAGCCGAATACCAACCTTACCGCCTGCGACCCGCATCCGACGCCTACTACGTTGGCTCGGGCGACCGGGATTACATCGTGATGTCCGGAGCCGATTTCGCGGACTTCGCGGTCGCGGCGCATGAATATACGCACCTGATTCTGCGGGCGGCCAATTTGCGACTCCCGCCGTGGCTCAAGGAGGGCTTGGCGGAACTATACTCCACGCTTAAAATCGACGATCGCGGCGCCCAACTCGGCGGCCCATTGCCGGCGCGTCTCGAGACTCTGCGAAAGCGCGCTTGGATGCCTCTCGGGGAACTGATGGCAATGCCCGATGCGTCGCTCCGACACCAAGAACGCGGCGCAGCAGATCTGTTTTATGCCGAAAGTTGGGCGCTAGCGGGAATGCTGGCGCTTTCCCCCAGCTACGCGGCTGGTTTTCAGCAGTTCATCGCTGCTGGAGGCGTTGGATCGCCGAGTACAGACGTTTTAACGCAGGATCTTCGCATATGGGTGGAGTCGGGAGCGTCAGCGTCTGTTCTGCTGCCGCCGGTATCTTCCGATTCCGCTGCGGTGGAAGTCTCCGACGTTTCGCCGATCGAGTCACAACTGTTGCTTGGGCAAGTGCTTTTAGCTGCCGGGGAATTTGATCGCGCCCAAGCGATCTACACTGCCCTGCCCGATTCCGCCGAGGTTTCGGGCGGGCTCGGGACCATCGCGCTGCACAAAGGCGATACTACGGCCGCTCGCTTGGCATGGAAGCGAGCCATTTCGCAAGGCGTCACCGACGCCCAGCTCTGTTACCGCTACGCGATCCTGGCCGATCAAGCCGGCCTGAGCGCCGATGATATCCGCCCGGCTCTGGAGCGCGCGGTTACGCTAGAGCCCGATTTCGACGACGCGCGTTACCAGTTGGCTCTGCTCCACAAGAACGCCGGCCGATACGAATTGGCGCTCGAACAGTTCCAGGCGATGCGCAGGCTACCAGACGGGCGCGCGTACGCTTACTGGCTGGCGTTGGCCAACACGTTCAACGAACTTGGACGCCGCGAGGATGCGCAGACCGCCGCGGAGCATGCCACCCAATTCGCCACCACCCCGACGGAGCGTGCCCGTGCGGCGCAGCAAACCTACATCGCTCAAACCGACCCCGGCGTTCAATTCGCCCGCGACCCGAGCGGCCATTTGATACTGGCGACCACGCGCATGCCGCACCAGACGGCCGACTGGAATCCCTTTATTGAGCCCGGCGACGAAGTTCATCGCCTGCACGGCGAACTGCGCGAGGTCCACTGCGATAAGACCACCACCATTCGCGTGGAAGCGGCCGGTAAGCTGGTCACGCTTGCGATTCCCGATCTACAACACGTTCAGATGCGGCATGCGCCGCCAGAGTTCACGTGCGGTCCGCAAAGACCAACACCGGTGACGATCGACTTCGCGAAGGCTAGCAACGGAAACGCCGAAGGCGTGGTCCGCGGCATGGATTTCCAGTAAAGACTTCCCGCGAGCCTTATTCCTGATCGAACAGACCGGGGCGGTCGATGTGCCCGCCTTTCAGAAAGACCGACTGAACGCTTTCGATCTGCTTGATGTCTTTAAGCGGATTGCCATCCACGATCAAAAGATTCGCTTCGCGTCCTGCCTGGATCAGGCCAAAGCGATCCGAAGCGCGCAACAGACGCGCTGCATTGTAGGTCGCGGCCTGCAGCGCCACGGCCGGCGGCAAACCGGCCTCGACCCAAAGCTCGACCTCGCGCTCGATGGTTGGGCCATGCAGCACCAGTGGGTTTCCGGCGTCGCTCCCGGTCACCAGCATGACGCCGGATTGCCACGCCACCATCAGATTTCGTTTCGCGATTCCCAAATCCACTCCGTATTTCTTGATCGACTCGCGCATGAGCAGGCCGGTCGGCGATTGCAGGAATTTCTTCGAGGATTCGATCAGCCCCGGCGGCGCCGCTTGCAAAACCAGAGGCCGTTCCAGCGGCTCCAGGCTGCCGTCAGCAACGTCGGTGAATCCCTCCCATGCGGACAGTGTTGGATCGTAGGTCACGCCGCCGGCCTTCATCTGATTGAAGAGCGCCACGGGAATCTCGTCCCGCGACGATCCGTGCTCGATCCCGTTGACCCCAGCGTTCAGAGCATCGGCAACGTCGTGCGAGTCGCCGGTATGAACCACGATCGGCAGAGACTTGGCGCGCGCTTCCGCCGCCACGACACGAAAAATCGCGACATCCATTCGTTGAAACACGAAGCCGCTTTGTCCGGCTTCCAGAATGGCCTTGATGCCATCCACGCCGATCTTCTTGAGCGCGTCCACTTGCTGGCGGGCTTCCTCCTGGGTGGCCGGCGTCCGCACAAGTTGCGCCTCGGCGGCCTTTCGATACGTCTCCGGAATGTAGCGAAGATACTCGGTGCCATGCCCTCCCGGCGCCGTAAACATCGGACCGACGCAGAAAAGCTCCGCGCCGAGCCGCTCGCCGGAATTCACCAGACTGCGCGTTTTCAGAATGTCGTCCAAAGGATCGCCAACGCTCTTCACCGCGGTGATGCCGCTGTAAAGATACGCCGCCAGCGCGCGCGGCATGGTCTTGCTGGTTGCATACGCATCGGCCGATTGCGAGAATCCCCCGGGCGAGCTTAAATGCACGTGCACGTCGATCAGACCCGGCAGCACGGTCTTGCCGGCAGCCTCCACCGCCTCGGCGCGCAGTTGCTTCGGATCGGGCGCTTCCCCCTCATAAACATGCTCGATCTTGCCGTTCTTCACCAACACCGCGCCGGATTCGATCACGCGCCCGTCGCCGACGAAAATGCGCGCCCCGCGAATCAGCAGCGTGTGGCTTCGCTCGAATTGACGCGCCAGCAGTTTCGACTGCACGATGCTTTCGCGGCTGTGGGACTGATACAAGCCCAGCAGCAGGAACGGGGCGAGCACGGCCAGCAGCCACAGTTTTGCCGAATTAGCGACCTTTTCTTCTTTTTCCCACCGAAACAGTTTCACTCCCAGAAACGTGGTGAGCACCGTGGTAAGGATCAGGGCCCCGGAACCCAATGTATTTTGTGCCAGCGTCTCGTCCTTCCCCACGATTGCTTGCATTCCATTCACCAGGTACGTCGACGGGATAAACTGCGCCACCAACTGCAGCCAATTGGGGAAGAGGCTGAGGGGAATCGTCAAACCGCTCAGGAACAGCATCGGAAAATACAGGATTTGAATAACGATCTGGCTTTCCTGCGCCGAGTTCACCACCGAGGCGATCATCAGCCCCAGTCCGCGAAACGCCAGCACTCCCAGCGCGATGAACAGCAGCAGCGAGATCCAACGCTCGGGAAACTCCATGCCGTAGATGAAGTGCGACAGCAGAATCATCAGCACCGCCGACGGAAGAAAATTCAGCACGCCGGTGAGCAACGACGCCACCAGCATGGGCGCGGCCGATATGGGCGCCACTTTGAAGCGGCGCAGGATGTTCGCCTCGCGATCCTGTACCGCGCGGATTCCAGCGCCAAAGAAACCGATGCCCAGAATACCGATGCTCAGCACCATGGTGAGCACTTGAACGATCGCGCCGCCCTGCTCCGCGTGGAACATCTGCGCGAAGATGAAAAAGAAAATCAACGGGAACATGTAGTTGAAGAAGATGACAGTCCTGTCCCGGTAGGTCAGCTTGAGATTGATCTCGGCCTGAGCCAGAAAGACCTTCGTCATGTGCCCCAGCATCATTCGCGCAGCCTTTTGCCGGTCAGCTCGATGAACACGTCTTCAAGCGTCGGCCTCTTCAAGTGAATATCGGACAGCCCGATGCCCAGTTGATCGATCCACTTCACCAATTCGACGATGGTCCTGGCCGGATGCTCGGTATGCACGGTCAGCGTTTTCCGGTCGTCTGAAAAGGCGTGCTTCTCCGCGCTAAGAAACGCGGGCAGTGCGTCGGGCGCCGGCTGTTCGCACTCGATCTCGATGCGGCTTTGCCCCAGCGTGCGCTGCTGGATTTCGCGCGGCGTTCCAATTTCGATGATGCGTCCTTCGTCGATGATGGCCACGCGGTCGCACAGCCGCTCGGCCTCTTCGATATAGTGCGTGGTGAGGAGAATGGTGCGCTTGGCATCGCGCAGCTCCTCAATCAGCCCGTGAATTTCCAGACGAATTTGGGGGTCGAGCCCACTGGTTGGCTCATCCAGAAAGAGCAGCTGCGGGTCGTTTACCATCGCCAGCGCCAGCGCCACGCGCTGCTTTTGTCCGCCTGAGAGCTTGGAGTAATACTCGTCGCGCTTGTCGCTCAACTGCAGCCGCTCCAGCAGCTTGTTGCGATCCACCTGATGCGAATAGAAGGACGCGAACAGCGCCAGCGCCTCGTGCACCTTGATCTTTTCCGGCAGGTTGGTGGCCTGCAGGCAAACGCCGATGCGGTCCTTGATTTCACGCGCCTGCGTGCCCGGGTCCAGACCCAGCACCAGCGCCTCTCCGGAGCTGCGCGGCCGCAGGCCTTCCAGAATCTCGATGGTGGTGGTCTTGCCGGCCCCGTTCGGTCCAAGCAGTCCGAAGACTTCTCCGGCACGCACCTCGAAATCGACGCCGCGCACCGCTTCGAAAGTTCCGTAAGACTTGCGAAGTCCTCGCACGGAGATGGGAGAGCCGTTGCCGTTCAAGCAGTACTCAGTCTAGCAGCCGCTCCCGCACGGCGTTGTATTCGCAGCCGAATAGCGAAATAACCGACAGTACGTACATCCAAACCACCAAGGCGATCACCGCGCCGATGCTGCCATACAGCACGTTGTAATTGGCGATGTGCCGCACGTACAACGCGAACAGCGACGTCGCCAGCAGCCATAGCACTGTGGCCAGAATCGCGCCCGGCAATACGCTTCGGAACTTCATTGGGCGGTTCGGACCGGTGTGGTACATCAAGCCAGTGACCAGTACGATGGCCGTCAGCGCCACTACATAACGCAGCAGCCCGAAAGCGAGGGTGACGGAGGTCCTTAAATCTTGCTCCGGCCCCAGGCCCATGGTTTGTAGCATCCACTGCTCCACGCGCGCGCCGAAGACGATCAGCACCGAGGAGCCGACCGCCGGCAGCGCCGCGATGAACACCAGCAGGATCGCCACCGCGCGTTGCTTCAGGAATGGACGGCCCGACGGAAGCCGGTAGGCCGCGTCGAATCCTTCCATGAGCGTCATCATCGCGCCCGAAGCCGCGAACGTCGAGAGCAGCGTGGCCGACAGGATCAGCCACACCGACTCATTCTTGGCCGTGAAGTGCGACCGCACCAGCTCCTCGGTGCCGGGCGGTATCACCTGGAACAAGAGCCGTGCAAACACGCGCGCCACTGCGTTGGCGTTGACGCTAGCCAGGATCGCGGCCAGAGACGCCAGTACCGGGAAGAACGCCAGCAGCGAGGAATAGGCCGCGCCCTTAGCGATGCCGAAACAATTGTCCTCGTAGGCGGCGATGAAAGCCTGACGGAACAACCCCCAAAAGCGCAGGACCGGGCCCGGGCGCTCCAGATAGAGGCTGGGGGGAGTCGAGATCATTACGTTGCTCAGGCCATCACCGGCGCCGCTCTGGCCGCGCGGAATCTCTCGATCTCCGCGATCTCTTCGGCGCTCAGCCGGAACTGGGCCGCTCCAATTACGCCGTCCACTTGCTTGGCCGAGCGCATCCCAACGATCGCGCCCGTGACCGCCGGATGCCGCAGCGCCCACGCGATGGCCACTTCACCCGCCGTTCTCCCGTGCCGTTTGCCGATGGACGCCAGCAGGTCCGCCAATTCCAGATTCCGCGAAAGCAGCGGCTCCTTGAAATTGGGAGTGCGCTTGCGATAGTCGTCGTCCGGCAGCGTGGCTACGCGGGCGCGCGTCATGGCGCCAGTGAGCAGCCCGGATTTCATCGGTGAATAAACAATTACCCCGATATTGTTCTTGAGGGTATACGGCAGAATCTCCACTTCGATCTCGGGCGAAATAATCGAATAGGGGGGCTGCAGCGAGGTGATGGGCGCAATCGCTTGCGCGCGCTCCATCTGCCTGACCTTGAAATTCGAAACTCCAATGTGCCGCACTTTGCCCTGCTCTTTCAGCTTGGCCAGCATGGTCCACGCCGCCTCCACCAGGTCGTCCGGCTCCGGCCAATGGATCTGATATAAATCGATGACGTCTAGTTTGAGCCGCTGCAAGCTCTGCTCCACTTCCTTGCGGATCGATTCCGGCTCGATGGTCCTTTTGGCCTCGCGCCGCTCGTCCCAAACGATGCCGCATTTGGTGAACACCAGCGGTTTGTCGGCGCGGCCTTGGATCGCGCGCGCTACCACTTCTTCGGAGTGCCCCAGCCCATAGATTGCGGCGGTATCGATCCAATTCATGCCCTGGTCCAACGCAGCGTGGATCGCGGCAATGGATTCGTTGTCATCCTGCGGGCCCCAGCCGAACTGCCATCCGGCGCCGCCAATGGCCCACGCGCCCACGCCGATGGGAGTGATTTCCAGATCGCTCGCACCCAGCTTCTTCTTCTGCATGCTCTTATTTTCGCAGCTTTTGAACGGTGCTCCGCTCGATTCAATCCCCGCGGGCAGCGTCTTTCTCGTCGTCGCCCCACCGCTCGACGATGCCCCGCAGGGCTCGGCCGAACGCTGCAATGTCGGTGGGCTTCTCGATAAATTCGCGGGCGCCGAGGGCTAGCACGCGCGCCTTCTCGGCCGCAATCTGCGACGAAGTGAAGACCACTACTGGAATATCACTGGCTCGCCACCGCTCCAGCAGCGCGGAACCTGGAATCCGTGGAATATTCAGATCCAGAATGATCAGCGTTGGACAAAAATCAACGCTTTCCAGCATGGCTAGAGCCTGCTCGCCATCGCGGGCGATATGCAAGTTTACTGGTACGGAGCCTTCCGCCAAGACTTGGCGAATTAACACCGCGTCACCTGCGCTGTCTTCAACCAAAAGTATTTCCATACCGCACGCCTGTCCACAAGCTGGACGCCGCTGGGCGACTCCTGTTTCTACGGTCTTTTGTCCAGGGTGCTCAAGAGAATTTAGTCTGTCACGCGCACTAACCTGCATAAAGAAATCTTTATGCGCGCCACTGACGTAAAGAACCCCTTGTGCGCGCCGCTGGTGGCCCTGGCTGCGGGCATTGCCGTCTCCCGATTCGTCCCCTTCACCCATCACGACTTCCTCTGGAGCTTGCCGCTTCTGGCCGGCCTCACCTTTCTCGCCTGGAAGATCTGCTCTCGGACGCTGTGGCTTTGCGGCGCTCTGATGCTCTTACTGGGTGGGGCTTTGCTCGAAACCCTGCACCGTCCCGGGCTTCCGCCCGAAATCGACGCCGGCGCGCATGAAACCGTAATTCTCGACGGCTGCGTCGTCTCCCCGCCCGCATTCTATGAAGGCCGCGATCAATTCCTGCTCGAACTGGCGCCCAACGCGCGCGCCCGGGTCAGCTTGTCCATGAAGGATGGAGAAACCCCGCCCGGCCTGCGCTACGGCCAACTGGTGGAGCTGGAAGCACGCGTGCGACGCATCCGCAATTTTCAAAATCCAGGCGCTTTCGATTACGCAGGCTTTTCGGCGCGCAGTTCTATTTACTGGACCGCGTTTACTTCGGCGGGAAGCCCGGTCACCGTCAAACCAGGCCGCTGCGGGTCGCGCTTCCAGGCAGCCGTTTTCCGCCTGCGCACGGCGGCGCTCCAGCGTATCGAGCGGCTCTACCCCGGCAATCCCTACGCCACCGCGATGATGGAAGCTACGCTTATCGGCGAATCTACGCGCATGGAGCGCATCTGGACCGATACCTTCCGCCGCACCGGCACCTATCACATGCTGGTGATCGACGGCCTGCACATCACCGTTCTGGCGGCGTTCCTGTTGTTTCTGCTGCGGCTGTGCTTTCTTCCCGAGATGCCGGCGCTCGCAATTACGGCCTCGGGCGCGTGGCTCTACGCTCTGGTTTCCGGTATGAATGCTCCCTCCATCCGCGCCGCTGGAGGCTTCATGCTGTATGTCGTGGCGCGCTATTTCTACCGGCGTGGCCGGTTGATGAATCTGCTGGCTGCCATCGCGATCGTGTACCTACTGTGGGATCCGAGTCAGCTTTTCGATGCAGGGTTTCAGCTGTCTTTCCTGGCGGTCGCGGCCATCGGCTTGCTCGCTACGCCAATTTTGGAAGCCACTTCCCTGCCGTACATCCACTCGCTCAACGGGATCAATCAACCGGCCCGCGATCCTCGCCTACCGCCGCGCGCCGCTCAATTTCGCCTCGAATTGCGGCTGCTGGCGGAGACTTTGAGTTACTACACTCCAATTTCCAAGGCCTTGGCCGCGCGCGCCCTGGTTGTCGCGGTACGCGTTGCCCTCTTCGCCTACGATCTCGCAGTGATTTCGACCGCCATTCAGATCGGTCTTGCTCTGCCCATGGCCATCTACTTTCACCGCATCTCGCTCACCGGGCTCTCGGCGAACATTCTTGTGGTCCCGCTACTCGCCCTGGTGGTTCCTCTGGGCTTCATGGCCGTTTTCACGATGTGGCGAGTTCCCGCCGCCTTGGCCGCATTGCTCTTGCGCGCGGGCGAAGCGGCCGCCGGATGGCATACGCGTCTGGAACCCGATTGGCGGGTTCTGGCTCCGCCGCTGTGGTTGGGCATGCTCTTTTGCGCCGCGCTGCTTCTATTGGCATTCGCGATCCGCCAACCAAGGCCGTGGTCCTGGGCCGCGCTCACCCTCGTCCTGGCCCTTTTTGCGCTGATCTTCTGGCATCCGTTCCCGCCCGCTCTGCACCCGGGCGAGCTCGAACTCACGGCCATCGACGTCGGACAAGGCGACAGTCTGCTGGTTTGTTTCCCCGATTCCAAAGTGCTGCTCATCGATGGCGGCGGCGTACTTTCGTTCGGACGCCACACAACCTCGCGCATCGATATCGGCGAAGATGTGGTCTCTCCCTATTTGTGGAGCCGCTCCATCCGGAAAATCGACGTCGTTGCGCTCACCCACGCACACGATGACCACGCCGG
>Ga0302325_10019254_pt1 | contig 14363 bp, 15 predicted proteins | sample Palsa_T0_2_FD_201948 | JGI IMG/M metagenome (GOLD analysis project Ga0302325, IMG submission 201948) | Peat permafrost microbial communities from Stordalen Mire near Abisko, Sweden - Palsa_T0_2 | ecosystem: Environmental > Terrestrial > Soil > Palsa > Peat permafrost | place: Sweden: Abisko... | reverse complement strand
AGATCTGCATCTAGCCCGAGTAACAAAGTTGTGCTTCAGGTGGCAATGAAAGACCAAGATAATGGACTACAAATAGCACCAGACAGACTTTGTGGACATGCACCCACCCACCCCGCTTTTGGCCTAGACTGCGATGCTTCTCAAATTGAAAATTAAAAAAAGGTTATAGATGCAGCAATAGCCAGGCTCAAGAAACAAAATATATAAAAAGAAGCTCCTTCTCCCCATATTCACTCAGTCTTATTTGCACGTTATTTTCTCTCACATTTATTCTAAATCATTTCCCACAATCCCAAATCTTAATCCCGGTTCTACAGACTAACAACCACACCAGCACCCGCCCCAAACAGCGCTGCCATCGCCACAGCTCCGCTCGCTATACCCTGAGCCGAGATCCTAGATGTGAATGGGGCATTTAACACAGATAAGATGCCCGCGAACGCAGCTGCTTGGCTAGTAGCCGTAGGGACGGGAGTGGCAGTTGTATTTAAGGGACTGAGGACACTTCATTCATCAACATCCCTCTGTTTAATATCTCAAGCAGGAAAATTTAAACTTGCTTGTTAATAACATGCATTACACCGTTAGCGACGATGATGTTGGTGGTAGTGAATTCTGCATTGTTGATAAAAACATTCTTATCGACACTCTTAATATTAACACTCTCACTTATAACCGTCAGTAAACTTTTATTCACTAGGCCGCTTGTTAGCTGCGTTAAATAACCCACTGTGCTATTAATAATATGATAGTTGAGGATACTCGCCAACTGGCTAGTTAATAGGGAAGAAGTAGCGGACCCGATGTCTTAGAACGCTTTGTTGGAGGGCGCGAAGATGGTAATGTCTTTGAGGCTGTCGACTGTAGAGACGAGGCTTGTTTGTGTGAGGGCGCTAGCGAGAGCCATGAGCTATTGTGACATTAGTTTTTCTTTCAGGCCGGAGAAGATCTCGACGGATTTGCTGTCGAGCATATCTATGACGATTTGGCCACCGGTGGCGTTTGAAAATAAGGGGTTGGTGAGGAGCGTGGGGAGGAATTAAGCGGTTGTGGTGAAGGCGGAGCCGGGCATAGTGCCGTTGAGGATGTGGAATTGCAGAAGGGCGGTGGCTATGCTTGGGTCTTTGGAGAGGGCCATGCCGGCGGCGGTAGGGATAATTTTTGAGAAGGCGTCGTTAGAGGGGGCGGGAATGGTGATTTAGAGGCGCTGGCGAGGGTGGACGAGAGTTAGGGTTGGATGGCGAGGAGACCTTTGTTTTCGTTAGCTTTTGCCTTGTAAGAGAGAGGATGTAGAAGAGAAATTACCATTTAGTGTGCTGAGGGTCTTGTTTTATATAGCTAGGACTTGGGCGAGGGACGTGGTACAGTAGTATTTTGCGCTAATGTGAGCGTGGCGAGTGCCGTTAGTAAGGAGGGATTTGAGATGCATTTTAGCTGTTCTGAATAGCAGATTTCGAGTCACCAGATTTCCAGAATTGAGAGAAGTTGGCAGGAGAGAGACTTTGGAGGCGCGAGGGCATCTATATATTCTACCCTCAGGGTAAAGACAAGAGACATTATAGCGCGGGAGCAGATCCGAATCAAGACTTGTTTGCTAGAGCATAGCACAGACTCTCGGAAGATCTCTCCGCGAGAACACATAACTTCGAATCCAGCGCTAAGAAAAATCGCAACTCTTACTATGGCTTTCCTCCACGAAAATTAGGCAGAATCTGTCCTCTTGGGCGGTTTATAAGAGAGGGAAATCGAGAATTCACTTTGCTTCGGATGAAGATAAACCTTCACCTCGTTGTCAACGAGGAGTTGGAGAAGGGACTTTCCCCTGATCGCATCACGTGATTCAACATCTCAGCCGTACTCTGTAGGATCATACACGTCTCCCTTTTGGAAAGCGACTTGAGCACAAAATAAGATGAAGCCATGTAAAAGACAATTATTTGGGTACAAGCATGCAGACTGTCTTGTCTCAACATGCCGCAGGAAAGCTCGCGATTACTTCATAAAAGAATATCCTGGCCACGACAAATCTTAGAAACGCCTTGGTATGCAGTGGTATCACTTGGACCAAAGAGGCTGAGAGACTCGGTGCGGCCTTCCGTTGAGGCTCTCAGCGCTACCAAATCCCAAACTTTTGAATATTGGTGGAGTATCCCCTACTTTCGTTACCTCTTGGCGAATCCCTTAGCATGGTCGTCGTATTTTACGCAGAACTTCCGCAACTGACAGTTGTTTGGATTTGAATTATTGTATATATTCACATATAAGGTATATTCTTCAGACTTTCCATCTTCCGAGAGAGTCGATGGGCATCACATGCTAACACGAGATGGTACTTTTCACTCTGGGCCGGTCATATACAGGAATAAACGGGGAACATTTCCCCATTCGTCAATAGCACAGCTTATGCATTTGGAAATCTATCAATGTGGCTAAATACTTGCTTAATTCGAATTTCACAAATCTCGGAATGAAAAGGGGGAGAGTCACGTGACTATACCGAGACGACCCCTTAATCACTTGATCAATTCTCTTCCAGGCTAGCTTCAAGTAAGGACTGCTCTGCAGATCAAAGATCCTAGGATTACTCGCTCTCTTTTCACACCGCTCCAGACGTTCGATCAAGCTTTGCGTGTGAAATAGAGTTTGCCGCAGGGGAAATGGGTCATCCTCGCAACGTGCTACTACCCGACTGAACACGAAAACCTAATTGATCTCCTGAATATCCTCACCATGAGCAATCGTCATCAAATGGGCTGAGTCTGATGATCTGGCAATTGGATTCTCGTCTCTGATAAAGGTCACTGTCGATCCCCCACCCAACCCTGTCTTTCTCGTCATCGCTTGGCGATCTTGCCAAATATTCTCGAGGACTCTCGTCTGGGTGATGACTCCTCTCATTTCCCCGCGCTAATCCATCTCCTATTCCAGGAAAGAGCTGTGGCTCGCGTCCCCTCACCGTTGTGGCTTGCAGATGCCGCATCCATGCTTCGAGTCGTCTCACTCGTCCATTCGAGACCGCTCTGCAGCAGAGCTAGTCCGTCCTCAACGCTCTCGGCAGTGGCTCACGAACATCCCGCCACAAGAGACACGTGGATGGCTAGAGCACTCGCTGCTTTCAGCAAGGGATCAGAGCAGTCGAGCCACAGGTCGCAACCCCACTTCTTCCCACCGTCAAGCCTCACGCTTAGGCTGCACGTCCTCACATGAACTGTAGCAGCAGCGGCCGGATGTCATGCTGCAATGCAGGCTGTGCAGCTGCGCTGGCAATCCGTCACTCCTGTCATGCTTATCTGCCTATCTGCGCTCCAGACTGCTTAACCCCCCAATCGCAGACCTGCTGGCAATTAAATCTATGACGAGCTAGGTGGAAGAACCCGTCGAGAGCGTGCCTGACAGAAGATCACCTAGCCCGGTGCGAGCCAGGGCTGCTTCTCGGTAACTCGTCTCAAGGGATGGAAAAGCAGCGAGGTACTGCTGCTTTTCATGCTAATGGCCGTTCGTCTGATGCTTCTTCTGAGTAGCTGGTGAGCGATATTGACTCGTCTGAGAGCCAGCCGGCTCGGTCACAACGGCCGAGCTATGAATAACTGACTCGTGCCGTTAAAGGTAGGTCGAGACGATGACAACTGACTGTGGCGTAATTAGGTTTGAATGGTGGCCTGTTGCAACTGATGGTCTAGGATGAAGGGCTTGGCAGGCCTGGTGCCGTGTGCTCGGAATGACCTCGTTCGCTAATTACGACAGCACTCGCCACTTCTAGCCGTTTTGGGCGAATCGGCAGTCGATCTTGTGGCTGGTAACGACACCTTGGGACGATCTTTGAACTCGGGAGCCCTATGAACCTATTAATTAGATGTTCGATTATCAGGTTGCGTGTCGTCTCCTGAAATCGAGGGGAAAGGTCGGGCGGAGTATGCCTTTTAAGGCTGGACCCAGGGGAGAGGGGAAGCTCCCCTGAGCAGCTGAGCCTACTTCTCAGGCACAAATGAAATAGGAGGGGGCGAATACGGCCTTCCAATTAAATTTTGGTTTGGTTGACGTTACTGGTGTTGAAGCGGTTTTTTAGTCGCCGGTGGACTTAACCCATCCGCAATCTTGACTCAGGCTAGCAGGTGTCAAGACCAACCAACCATTGCATAATCGTAGGTCTGAAGCTTGGGGATCTGAAAGGGAACTGTAAATCATGGACTGAGGGCTTAAGCACGAAAACTGTTGCATTTGTGAATTGTAAGGGCGGAACTGCTCCTTAGGACCAGGCTCTGCAGCCGTAAACCAAAGTACGCCAAATTCAGCTCAAGCCTCCTGCGGCCTCCAGGTGCCGCTCCTCTGCGGGACAAAAGGAAAAATTCATTTGCTTCGTCGCGCCATGTATAATGTCCTCGTCAAAGCCTGTATACGTCACTCCGTAGAGCTAGAAAATGAATGAAATGCAGCTAAAGCTGCTAAGTATGTTCGAGAATGTAAAGAAAAACAACGTCCTAAGACATCCTTCCAAGCGCATAGATCCCGGCGTACCACAGTATGCTATCGCCTTTCCAATGCAAGACCTCTACACGAAACTGATGAAACGATATTGAGGATTGTGTGTTCCAAAGAGAGGAACTGGTATCTTAGAAAGAAATGCGACGCCATTCAAGCAGCCCGCCCATCCTTTAGGCTAATACATGAGATCCGTGACAATTACATGACCATTATCAGGGCCGTTGGGTATAAGAAGAAAAATTAAGTAGAAGAAATATTATTAAAACATTAATCGAAGTTCGTATCCTTCGGTGTGGACTACATTCTGGGTATTACTGGCATTATCGCTGTCGACGATAACATCGACGGACATCTCCCATCCTCGTTTTGGTTGTGAGCCAGCTGAGTTTCGGACTTCTGCGATCTCTATGACGAGATCCTGTCCCTCAGCAAGTTCTCGAATAACGTCGTCGTCTATCTCGACTTCTAGGCCTCGATCAAGAACATGGAGAGCTCGCATTATTTTTGTAGGCTCAAGATTCCATTTCGAGGCAACTGCGTTCGTGAAGTCTTTCAAGGTTCGTTGCATGAGATATACGGCTCGATAGTACTCGTGCTTTTCTGGTTGAGCCGAGTTGCGGTGAAGTACATAAAAGCAAGCAACGGGCTTTATAAGTCTTTCTACCTGAGGAGGTTTGTAAGAAGAATCGACTCCTAAAGCTTCGATCCAGCCACTGAAATGTCCAGTCTCGTCCGTCTTTGGTACCTTCGTAAGTTGATCCGGAGGGCTCGCGAGCTGCTGTGGATTCGATGACTGGACTTCCGCTGGTGCCAATGATTGGATATCGTTCCAATGACTAGGTGCATTCGGGGCTGAGCTCCCAGCAAGTCCTTGGGATTGTAAAGATATAGAACTGGGAGATGGAGATACCAGCGATGAAGTTCCTGTCGTAGAGCTGCGATCACTGGTTCTCTGTTGCCAGAGCGTACTCCCTCTAGAATCCACTTTGGTCAGGTCTAGTGGTTCACCAGCTAGAGCTACAGGATGAAGATCCGGATCATCCTGTTCGGACCCGCGAAGATACAGAATGCTCACTGGTCGTGTGCTGGTGAACATGTCCTGCATGGTCTGCAACTTGAAATGTAGGTCTTCCTCGATCGGTGGGCGTCCTCCAGCTGAAGAGGCAGATGACATTGACCACGTTCGCTTATGTTTTTGAACCTTCCCGGGTCGCTGACTGGCCTGCGCCTTGGTGGTTGTGGATGAAGTCCGCTTTCTCTTGCCAAAATCCTTCATCCCTGTTTCTGCCTGTGCAATTTGTTGTTTCAATTTGTCGATAGTCTTCTTGACGTGTGCAACATCATTGGAGAGTTTGCGTTCAGCACCGTGATCCCTGAAAAGTTTGACTTTGCAGTAAGCAACTTCTGAAAATTCGGGGCCTGAACGTGGGGATCCTGTTGTAATAGTCTCGGTTTTGGCACATAGTCGAACGGGAATACCCTTCACACCTTTTGAATGACTGAAATCTGTGGAGAGAAAGTTGAACCGGACGGCGATGTTGCATTCCGCAGATCCATTCACGCCTGGAGTCCAGACGACGGAAAACCCATCGAAGGAAGCCGTGTCGAGATCAACGCGAGTTCTCTTGTCGTCGCTCTCTGCTGGCTGGTTGGCCTCGACGTACTCGACCGCCTGAAGCTTGCCACCGCGTTGGTGAGCTTCGTTCGTTCCTCGCCCTTCCTTCCAGAGCTGCCAGCAAGTTGCTGGGCGTTGCCTTTGCTGCTCGTCTTCAAAAGAGATCCGGACGAATGTCCTATAACGAGCTCCCGGAGGAAGAGGTACCGTTGGAGTTGAGTCGACAATAGAGACAGAATAAGCTTGGCCTTTATTGAGATATGTGACTGGAATCTCTTCAGCGTTTTTTATCATTGCCGTTGGCGCGTTAAGCGTGACATGAAAACGAAACTTCTCAGCAGAGGCTGGCATATGGGCGGACATGGACATATCGTAGTGCGTGGGTTGGAATGACATTATTGGAGAATGATGCTGAAGCGTGGTGTCCATGGGTCCCATGCGGCCATCATCGTCCATGGGAGAACCATCATGATCCATTGTCTCGTAGCCCGTATCTTGGTGCACAAACGAGGATGGGGCGTAACTTTGCTGTTGCTGCTGCTGCTGCTGCTGTTGATGTGGATGCTGCTGCTGTGGATGGCCGAACGGATTGTAGTTGTGGAATTGAGGAGGCATATGATGACTGAACGCAGACATGTCCATCATCGTGGATGCATTGAGTGCATCAGCAGACGTAGGGAGGGAGAGGGGCGTCCCGAGGCCCATGCCGATTCCTATGCCCATCCCTGGTGTATGGAGGTCGCCAGCTTGGTTGTGGTATAAGGTGTTCGTGCCTCCAGGTGTTGGGGTGTAATATCCAGGGGGTTGATTTGCGAAGGATGTGAAAGCAAAAGAGTTCGGGTCGAGGAGCGAGGGCGTGAATCGCCATGCTTCATGTTGCGCTCTGGGCGTAGGATCGAGATCTTTTATATCTTCACGCCCCAGACTGTGGTGCCTAGGATGGAACGAAGTTAGAAAAATTCTGGTTAGAGCTCGAGTGATCGCAACAAAGGGCGCTTTGGGGTGCCTTCTTTCCTGGACCGTCGTCGTTGCTCAGCGTCGCTTAGGACCACAGGAAAATGAGTTAAATCTACATACCGATCTGGCTGGGGCCCACCAGCGACTGCATCGCCGAGGGAGTCATTCCCAGAACCTGATCCCGCCGACGAGGTTGCAACTGCTACTTCTGGGAAGGTTTGCCGGAAATTGGCGATAAACTCGTCGCCAGGCTTTTGTGAGGATGTCCTGCGCGCAACCACGTTATTAGCTTCCCATTGCTCGAGAAATACGTTCCAGCCACATCAAAGTCAGATAGTGGCCGCCCATGCAGCACACAGCTGCCAAAGTATGCGCGCGAGTCCCAGGGCCTACAAGTGAGGTCACTTACCGATTTCGAAACATCTGGAGGTCGGGTGGTTGAGCTGGTTACAGCTCATTCATTCAATGTCGACAACTCGAGGGGGCTTTGTTTCTCCCTGCTGTAAGACAGGCGAGGTAGTTGATCTGGGCCAGGTGGAGAGTTCTTGTCCAAAGCATGTAGTAGCTTCGAGTAGTCAAGGTAGGCACAGGTTGGAGCACGTAGTAGCGAGCGTGATGGTACCCTATTCTACTTGTGTCTGGTGTAAAGTGGCACGGTGGGATCGCGGAGGAGAGGAGGCTGATGTTATATGGATCTTCTGATGGGTGAATGGGGAGAGTAGTGACGGAGAGGTCCACTTATGAGCTTGGGAAGACGTTGACATGGGGGTCCATAAGAGAGCGGACGCAGAGCGCAGAGCCAGCTACGCAGATGGAATAATCGGCGGTACCCACGTACTGATGAAAGATACAGACGCACGACTGCAGCGAACTTTCTCCCTGGGTCCCTATATTGCCTAGGGGCAGTCGACTGGCAGGGGGGGGAGGGAGCTTTGGGAAGGGCACTGTACTAGTATAGGGTCGCCGGGGAGGGGGCATAGCTCACGCCCTAGGAGCAGCGGTGGAGTTAGGTGGCCGAGAGCATCACGAAAGGGAGCGAGGACAAACAGGAACGGCACCACAGTGGGGCCACGGACAGCCTGCACGCGTTTGCAAAAAGCAGCGTCGATGGCTTCGGGGATTACGTGACGGCCGCTGTGGCTGAGGGACTCGATGGGCTCGCATGGGAAAAGATCATCGACAATCGGTGGCGAGGGAATCATTGCCATCTGCGCAAATGGCGAATTGGCGCGCGATACCACAATAACACTTTGAGGCCGCGACGGGGGTGGCCTGGACGGTGATGCCTGCGAGGAGGGCTCGCTTACCGAAGGCACAGTTCACCCGCATGGCCGTGGACGACAGAAGTCACCCAGCAGCGCAGCACGCGCGCTTTGGATATACTTCGTACCCCCGTACCGGTCCGCGCTGGCTGGCCGCGGTACTCGCGGTCTCGTATAGAAGAGGACTACAGTGGAGAACTACAGTGCTGTGCGACTGGTGGTACGAAATGGCGCTGTCTAAGAAGTGCCTCTCATGCTCTATGAAGTATGAAGTATGCTTCTTACGCCGGATGGGGGATTTTACAACCGCCACTGCTCTCCACTTGTCGCTCGCTAGAGGCCTGGGCTGAGACATGGATGTGCGTGTGCTATTGGCACATTTCGGCGAGCACAGTATCCCATACTGAAATCGCATTGGAGCACCGGCTGATAGTGATGCCATTTCTCTCTCTCCCATGATCCCATACATGCCTACCTGCAGCGCACAAGCCGCCCTCGTCCCTGTCACCTCCACTCGTGCGACGAACTCTGCCGAATTCCAAACAACGCTACCAGTCCATTCATACTTTTGCGTCTTATACCACTGCTCTGGGGAGGCATCCCGATGGCGCCTTGAATCCGAGTCTCTCTCTTGGGAGCCAGCGCCGTCGATACAACGTGGTGGATCACTTTGATAGGATGGAGTCCAGTAATCCAGTAACTGGTTACTGGATTTCATTCCACCTTAACATACAGTGCTTCTAGCCTTCCAGGTCGTTCTATTCAACACAGCCACAGCTCCGAAGCTAAGGGTTCAAAGGGTCGTCTCTCGAGCACCAATGTGACATTTGAATCGCGATGCGGGCTGATTCGATCTCGGATTCCAGCCACAGCGATCGGCATCGGCCTCCCCTCCACAGCTGCCGCACACATTTGCAAACTTCGAATATTTCGATAGAATCCCCAGAAATTGCCAACGCGACCGGAGATGAGGCGAAACCTGGTGCCTTTCGCAATTGACCCCTCGCATGCGCCAACGGCATGTGTGCCGCAGTCATTAACCCGTTGCATGGTTGTCGAAATTGTATGCCGTCATACCTTTTGGAAGAGGTATTCCTCAAACCTCCAACTCCCTGTTCTCAATTTTGCCATTGGAGGCCCCCGGAACACTCTTCACCCAACGTGACAAGGCTGCGGGAAGCACCTCCGGATCAGTTATGATTTCCGCATTTCGATCCGTTGCTTGCACGGGACCCTGTAAAAAGGAACCATTCTCGAAGTTATATTCTCTGTTATTAAAACGGTCATGCTACTGATTTGGGATTTGCCTTAACCCTAAGCCAAATTACTTCTTGTCACTCCAGGATATGTCCAATCTTCCGGTCGCGTCGCTGGGATTTCCCCTTAATCCCTCAACATCGTCCATGTACCTCAGGTGCATTTCTGGAAACGATGGGGCAAGATTCTGGCAACGTCGATGAGCACATTGTTTACAAATCGCCTAACTGGGAGTACAGAGCTGCTTGGAATCCTTCCCCAGCGAGCCTCTGTTTCGGCCAATTTTCAACTAACAGCGGTAACTAAGGGAGTTGATGTGAGAGTGCATTAACGCACCTCACGGCATAGTCATATGACTCCGGATATCACTTGTGATTGGCTCAGGACGTTTCTCGAGGCTGCAGCGTGTAAGATGAAAGTATTAGGCCAAATCAACCGCCAGGGCCGAAGTCGTTTGAGGGCGTTCCGTTCAATCATGAGCTCTCTAGCTAAAAAAAATTAAATTTGTAGTTGAGCTTTGACGAAAGCACTGATCCTCGAAGTTCCACGAGTTCGTCCCCTTTACTGCCGGGAGCACAGCCACATATGCGAATCGAGATGCCATTTCGAAGAGCGTCTACCTCGATCTGCATCTTAGGGCTACATTTAGAGACATCTACTACACGCGTCGATCATTGTAGGACGGTGTGTTTCGCCCCTAATTGGTGCAAGTCCAGCTTAGGAGGGTAAAATTTGAGTGAGGGGCGTGTCACCTACTTCACGAAGTTAGGTCATTTCGCCAATGAGCTTGAGCGTAGGATCGCATCAGCCACTGCTGTTTCGAGGTCGTATGGTAATCTCCAATTCGATCTTAAACTTAGATTACACACCAGTGACAGACTAACAGCTGATCGGGACGAAACATCATCATGCTATACAATAGCCATAGTCTGGACGGAACGATCTTCACTTCAAGACTTGAAGGTGTGGCGGTGCTTGCGTGGCTTCAAGAGCTTGAGTCTGTGGCGCGCATTCAGCCCGTGTCTTCGTGTCTTAGCCCGGCTGCTTTAACAAGCAAATAATATCGTACAAGAACGACACATTCCTCTTTGCCGCTGTCCTGTCCTCAGCAACTGCTTTCTTTAGTGAGGAGCAGTATGCAGTTCCACTTTGAGGGTAAAGTTGCCCTTAAGCCTAAGGCATGGGCAGAAGCAGAAGCCGAACCCATAAGCGGGGGAGCTCTGAACTGATAAGGAATCATTCATTCAAATCTGTACAGCACGCATTGTTATTCCGCATGCTTTGTCACTTTAATTACACTCAATTCATTCTTTTATCTTGCCAAATGTGGGCGAGTATCCTTCTCATAAATTGTGCTAGCGGCTTCAGTGCGCTTTCTGAAGCATGGTCGATCAGCAGCTGGCTTTGTACCAAGTGGTAGGATTACAATCATGACAGACTCCGAAACCTCGGATCGTTCAAAGTGACTTACGTAGTCGGCGCTGGATGAAAGAGTCCACGGGGTTTTCACGCGCGGTTCAAGGCTCGGTCCGACGAATTTCTAAGAGGTTGAGTTTAAGTGCCCTTTCCGCGGAATGGGTGCCACCCGGCAAAAGCGTCGCGAAACTCCACCTACGTCATTGACCTTTTTGTTTTGCAACTTCCATTCGCCATTCATTTGATCATTTGACAGCAGAATTTCTTATTATCGACAAGGTCAAGTCTTGACGTGGCACAATCCATCTGCCCTTCTTCCTTTTCCTGCAGGAAAGGTCTGCATTGTGAATGTCAGGGCAACTTGGTCTGTTATCTACGCGTGAGTTGAGTTCTGGACTGTCAATGCAATTGGGGTAATCTGGGGAAGAACCTACAGTAGCACACAGCCCGAAACACGCGCATGCTCTGAAGTGAGGCTCGAGACAGGGCGTCCATTGCTCACAGTGGCTGAAATCGCGCTTTCGGTGGAGGAGCTTGGGCCTATCATCTCACTTCCTGCCCGCCTTATCTTTTTGCAGAATTCTCTTGCATCATTGAGGTAACTGTAAGTCTGCAATCCGGAGCAGGTGGGCACAGTACAGTACAGTAGACCGCTAACACTGGCTTTCATCTGCCGACACATTCTCGTTTGAAGATTTTCGCCCTAGTCGTCAGCATCGCCAAAGCTCAGTACTCCAGCCACAGGCCGCTCTAAGCTCTGCTCTCGCTACGTGGCATCGAAGATGCGCTTCTCAATTACCTCCCTGTTGTCTTTCATAGTGACCAGACCAGAACAACGTATGAGGGGCACACCACTGCCCCGTTCGTCAAGTACAGTATACAGTAACCCGTTCAAAGATGCCAGTCAGGGCGGAGACTGGCGCCAATGAGAGACTTGGGAAATGGCTCCGCACCTTTCCACGTTGTCGTTGTATTCCCCCCGTCTTCACTCAAAAACATGTCTGACTACTGCGAGGATGCCAACCCGAAAGTCGCCACGCCGCAAGTGCACTTGTTTGAATATCACCATCATCACGCCGATTCCACCAGGAAGCGATCTAGGAACGGCCTTCTCCGACATTAGGTTCGTTACTTCGGAACAAAAGAATGTTCTTTTTATATCCTCGAGACCCTTAGATCTGCGTGCAAACTCAATTGAGAAATGGATCAACAGATATATGATGTCATTGCTACTATTCATATGGGCTTCGCTTCAAGCGAAGGCGCGGGTATCGGAAGTCCAAATGGACCCTTGTTGCATCGGACGTTGATCTTCAACGGGTTTCGATACAGTAGTGCGTTATCACGAATGCTTGACAGGTCGGCGCTAGGTAAGAATTTCTCTGTACAAATACGACCGATCTTCATCCACTCCCTGACTTTCGTGAATAGCTTCACACCGGCTTGCAAGCTAGTGTGTCGTTTGTCAAGTAACATTCGCCACAGCAGATTCACGGTTACATCCTGCGCAGAATCCTGACTTATATCGAACCCTTTATGCATTCAAGCTAATGGGTTTCTTTGGAAAAAGGATGCTCCGATGCCTTCGACCCATTGTTTACCGAGCTCCGCCGCAGCCTTGTTCAAATGCAGAGCATGTCCCGAAATCTGTAGGGTCATAAGTGCCGCTTCGGGTGACCAGTCGGGCTACTCAGCTGCTCAAGTCGATACATCAGACCATTTCCAGAAGTGTGTGCTCGAGTTGAATGCATTTCCGAGATTGAGGGGGAAAGGATGGCATTTAATACAAAAGGAACCTTGTCAATATGCGAATTTCTTTGGTTTCTCTTCTCGGATTCTTTCCTGTGCGATGACTGGTGCTAGACAGCAGTGCAGGACTCGAGTCATGCAAGGGGCGAGAACTTCTGGGTCTTTTGAGAAAAAGAATTACACGACTGCCCCTAAAATTGCATCCAGAAGTGACAAACAATAAAAATTCGATATACTTGTTTGAACTTCTCGTTCAGTTTCGAGGTAGACGTCTAAGAGATGGGGCTCCTTTATTATCTGGGGAATGGACAAGGCTCCCGGCTTGTCCATGACTAGCCGCCATCCAACCAACCACCCGTCCCGTGGGCAGAACGATTCGTGCAAAAGAGTCGAAGACGAGGTGGGCGTGCTTCGTGACCTTCTATCAGGACCATCCGGCACGACATAATCGGCGATCAATCGTAACTGCAGGCCTTCCCTCTTTCCTCTCCATCTTTCCAAATAATATATTCTCATTTTTCTCGTTATGCTATTCGCAGCCAAGAAAACCGTACTCGTTTCCACTGTGTCGTATTTCGAGGTTCCAGACTCGGCTGACTGCCAAACCGCCCTGGTTTTGCTTTCGTCTCCTATCGGTCGCCTGCCTTATCGGTGACGTTCTGCTGGGCACCACTCAAACTCCCGAAATCCTTCTTCGTACAACCACAACTACAACCACAGATCGCGACAGCTTGCTCCCTTTCGAGATCTGTGCTACTCACTCTTGCCTATAGTATTTCCTCCACCAGCATCTTTATATAACCATGGCATCGACATCTTCGGGCTCCTTCGAGGACTCGCCCGGCTCGACCGCGCCGTCTACAGCTTCGGAATCCTCGTCCGTGGGTGCGGTGACCGCGGCGGAGAAACCTCCTGACGATACATCGAAGCTGAGGATGTTTTTGGGGATCCTAAGGAAGTGAGTCCTGTGAATCCGGCGGGAGAGGAAGGGGACGAAGTCGCAATGTACACCGCTGGAGTGGCAACGCGCAATGGCCTCCATTTGTTGCTTTGCGTTTCAGAGATTTCTAGAGGATCTGGAAGGAAATTTTGCTTCTGAGGCGCAATGGCTAACATGTTTACCTGCTTGCAGATTCATCGGCGTAGCAGACATTGCTTCGGTGCGATTCTCATTACCAGCCCAGCTCCTCGAGCCTACGCCCAACCTCGAGTACTGGAACTACCTCGATCAGCCGAACACGTTCATAGCCATTGGCGACTCCAGCGATGAGTTCGATCGCACGTTGGAGGTGCTGCGATTCTGGTTTACAAAGGATCTGAAGTATGTGAAGGGGAAGCCGTGCAAACCATACAACTCGACCCTGGGGGAATTCTTCAGGGTAAGGCGGATTCTGTAGGATCTTGTCTCTTTTCACTGATCATAGATAGTGCAATTGGGATGTCGAAGATACTGCTCCTCCGATAGCTGCAATCAAAGCGCAGTCGACAAGTGGTAGTGCGGCGTCCTCGATCAAGTCTGGGAAACAGACGCCTTCGGGGTCAAGACATGCTTCTTCCTCTAGCATACCTAAAATTGTCAGCTTAGATGTTCCTCCTACAACAATAGCGAAATCAGGAAAGAGGGT